>Ga0302319_10016010_pt1 | contig 13846 bp, 17 predicted proteins | sample Bog_T0_2_FD_203319 | JGI IMG/M metagenome (GOLD analysis project Ga0302319, IMG submission 203319) | Peat permafrost microbial communities from Stordalen Mire near Abisko, Sweden - Bog_T0_2 | ecosystem: Environmental > Terrestrial > Soil > Wetlands > Peat | place: Sweden: Abisko, Stordalen Mire...
TTCTTATGGCAGTATGTCTATGAAAACAAACGAGAAGTAAATGCAGGCGAGAACGTGCATTCCCTCCATGCCAACGCAAGCGTGGCGGGCTATTCCTCTTCTTCCTCGACTTTCACCGGTTCAATGTCTTCGGCTTCGAAGATCTGGCGACAGTCCAGACATTCCAGGTAGTCTACGCCCTCTCTTCGGGCGATGATCTGGGTGCGGGTATGCTCGCAGGCGGGTTGCATAATGCGGCGCTTAGATTAGATTTATTCTAACCGGGTGCAACGTGATGTCAAGCCCCCCCCTCCCGGGGAACGTACTGCCGTGGCGCGTTACAATCCTGGTAGATGCCCTTCCCAACCCAACGTCTGCGCCGTTTGCGCGCTACCCCGGCCATGCGCGACCTGGTCCGCGAAACCCATCTCCACCCGGCCCAATTCATCCTGCCGCTCTTCGTTTGTCCCGGCGAAGCGGTCCGCCGCGAGATCGGCGCCATGCCTGGGAATTACCAGTTGTCCATCGACGAGCTGGTGAAGGAGTGCGTGGAAGTGCAGTCGCTGGGGATCGGCGGGGTGATTCTGTTTGGTCTGCCGGAGACCAAGGACGAGATGGCCTCGGGCGCCTATGACGATAACGGAATCGTGCAGCGAGCCATCCGCGCCCTGCGCAAAGAGACGCCGGGTCTGATCGTCGTTACCGACGTTTGCAACTGCGAATACACCAGCCACGGCCACTGCGGCTACATCATCGACGGCGACGTGGATAACGATACCACCTTGCAGTGGCTGGCCAAAGCGGCGCTCTCCCATGCCCGCGCCGGCGCCCACATCGTGGCGCCCTCGGACATGATGGATGGTCGCGTGTGGGCCATTCGTCAGGCGCTGGATGCCAACGGCTACGAAAAAATCCCCATCCTTTCCTACGCCGCCAAGTTCGCCTCGGTCTTTTACGGTCCCTTCCGCGAAGCCGCCGAATCCACGCCGCAATTCGGCGACCGGCGCAGTTACCAGATGGACCCTGCCAACGGGCGCGAAGCCATGCGCGAGATCGAGCTCGACTTGCAGGAAGGCGCCGATATGATCATGGTGAAGCCCGCGCTGCCGTATCTGGACCTGATCCGCCAGGCGCGCGACCGCTTCGACGTGCCCATTGCCGCCTACCAGGTGAGCGGGGAATATTCCATGATTGTGGCCGCCGCCCGCAACGGCTGGATCGATCACGATCGCGCCATGATCGAGACCCTGACCTCGATCACCCGAGCCGGAGCCAGCATCATCCTGACGTACTTCGCCAAGCCGGCGGCGCGATTCCTGGCGTAGGACGGCAGCATTCCAGTCGGCCGAACTTGAAACCGCCGGATGCTACGCTGAAACTTGTCCCGCCATCCTCTGTTTAAGCCTTACCTGGCCTTGGTCGCCGTGTGCTTTTTCTGGGGCACCACGTACTTGGGGATTCGCATGTCCCTGGAGACGTTTCCTCCGTTGACCCTGGTGTGCGTGCGCTACCTCCTTTCCGGCTCCATCCTGCTGCTGTTTGCCAAGGCGCGCGGACTCTACCTGCCTCGCGGGCGCGAATTGGCGGCAGCCTGCTTCAGCGGATTTCTCACGCTCGGGGTGGGCAATGGGGCGTTGGTTTTTTCCGAGGTTCTCATCCCTAGCGGTATCGCCGGCCTGATTGTCAGCATCTCGCCGTTCTGGATGGTGGGCGCCGAGGCGCTGCTTCCCGGCGGCGAACGCCTGCATGCCCCCACCGTCGGCGGGATGGCGATCGGATTGATTGGCGCGGCCCTGCTATTCACGCCCGACCCGGGCACCCACGGCATCGACCGCAACCTGCTGCTCGGATTTCTGATCCTGCAAATAGGCAGCGCGGCTTGGTCGTTCGGATCCATCTACCAACGCCGCAAGGCCGGCAGGGCCCATCCGATCGTCGCCGGAGGGGTGCAGCAACTGGCGGCGGCCCTGGTCCTTTTGCCCTTCGCGCTGGCCATTCCGCAGGCGCCGATTCACTGGAGCGCTCGTGGCGTAAGCGCAATCCTATACCTGGTCTTTTTCGGCTCGCTGGTGGGATACAGCGCGTATGTCTACGCCATGGACCGGCTGCCCGTGGCCATCGTGTCCATTTACCCCTATACCAATGCGGTGGTCGCGGTTTTCCTGGGCTGGCTTTTCTACCGCGAACCTTTCGGCAAGCAGGAGCTGCTGGCGATGGCGCTCATCTTCGCGGGCGTCGGGGTGGTGAAGAAGTACGCCAAGAAATAGGGTTGAGGCGGTTACGCCAGGGGCCGTCTGGGTTCCGTATCATAGGCTGGTGGAGCCGGATGAGGATTTCATGCGTGAAGCCCTTCGCCTGGCGCGCCTCGGCGCCCATGAGGACGAAGTACCGGTGGGCGCGGTAGCCGTGCGGAGCGGGGAAATCGTAGGCCGCGCCTTTAATGCGCCGATTTCCCGCCGCGATCCCACCGCCCACGCCGAGATTCTGGCGTTGCGCGAAGCGGCGCAGAAGCTCGGCAACTACCGCCTGGAAGGCGTCACCCTGTATTGCACCCTGGAGCCGTGCGTGATGTGCGCCGGCGCGCTGGTGGCCGCACGCGTGGACCGGCTGGTCTTTGGTACGCGCGATCTGCGCTTCGGCGGCGTGCGCAGCAAATTCCAACTGGCCGATTCCGACCTGCTCAATCATCGCGTGGAAATCGTGGAAGGCGTATTGGGGGCGGAGTGCGTGGAACTGTTAAAGGCGTTCTTCGAAGTGAGAAGGTGAGGAGGCAACGCCGGCCCTCCCCGACACCCTCGAACCGGAGCTTGATGTACATCAGTATTTACGTTAATGTACATTGATTGGTACCATAGAATCCTATGAAGGTGACGATTACCGAGTTTCGTCGGAATCTCTTCAAGCTTGTAGAGAAAGTCATTGCCGGAGAGTCCGTCGAGTTCGTTCACCAGGGGACCACGATCCGGCTGGTAGTTCCCGAAGGCCGCTCGTCAAAACTGGATCGGCTGACTCCGCGCGAAATTACGAACCCCGCCATGACTGAGAAACAGAGCCGCGCGGCCGAACGGAAGATGCAAGCGGAGATGCTGGCCGAGATGGAAAAAGACTGGGCGGAATTGTGATCGTCTATGTCGATACCCAGGTTGCCGTTTGGCTGGCGGAAGCGAATCTCGCGAAGATCTCTCGGAAAGCGGTTTCTTTAATCCACAGCGGGGACGTTCGCATTTCTCCGATGGCCGTGATCGAATTGCAGTATCTCTACGAGATCCGGCGAATCGTCGTTCCGCCACCTGAGATTTTGATGAAGTTGAATGTGGAAATCGGTCTTACCGTCTGCGATTATCCGTTTCCCATCATTGCGGAGACCGCACTGGGAGAGGGCTGGACAAGAGATCCCTTCGACCGAATCATTGTCGCTCACGCCAAAGCCAACGCCAAGGCGCCGCTGTTGAGTACCGATGCGGCGATTCGGGCTAACTATTCGAACGCCAGATGGTGACCCCTCCGGTGCGCGACTTGACCGGCCGATCTTTCGTCATATTGGGCCAGTGATCGGCCTGTCCGTGAATTCTCCGCGTGACCGTTCCACAATGGCCTGGTACTCCGGCGCCGCCATCTCTGCCCTGGTGGTGGCGGCGATCCTGTCGGCAATCGCCTTTCGCACCGCGATGGCATTTCAGACCGGGCGGTGGTGATGGAAACCGAATCGAACGCGCACGGAACGTTCGACTATCCCACGGCCGATTGGCTGGTTCGTTTGGACCCCAATCGCTTCCAGTACGTGGCCACGGAGAATTTTCCGAAGGGGATCGATTACTAAGCAGTGAGCGGCGAAGCGCTTCCGCAAGAGTGCGAGCGTCACTGTAGGTCGACTATGTTATCCTCGGTGGCCAGAATATGCCACGCTGTGCGCGCTGCTCGACTGCCATTCCTCCCTCGCAGCATTTCTGTGGGAACTGCGGGGCGGGGGTTTCTTCGGCGTCGGAAATCGGCACCGTGGCCATGGGCGGCGGCACGGCGGCGCGGCTCAGCTCCACGAGCGCGTCCGACGAGGGCCGCTTCCCGGCGGGCACGCTGCTCGGCGATCGATACCGCATTATCGCCCTGCTGGGGCGCGGCGGCATGGGCGAAGTCTACCGCGCCAGCGACGTGAAACTCGGCCAGCCGGTGGCCATCAAGTTTCTGCCCGAAGCCACGTCCGCCAACCAGGGTATGCTCGCGCGGCTGCATACGGAAGTGCGCATCGCGCGCCAGGTATCGCATCCCAACGTGTGCCGCGTTTACGATATCGGCGAGATCGAGGGCTGCGCGTTTATCACCATGGAGTACGTGGATGGCGAAGATCTGGCTTCGCTGCTGCGGCGCATCGGCCGGCTGCCGGGCGATAAGGCCACGGAAATCGCGCGCCGCCTGTGCGCCGGTCTCGCCGCCGCGCACGATAAGGGGGTGCTGCACCGCGACCTCAAGCCCGCCAACATCATGATCGATGGCCGCGGCCAGGTGCTGATCACCGATTTCGGACTGGCGGGACTGGCCGGGCAGATTGCCGATGGCGAAATCCGTAACGGCACTCCCGCTTATATGGCGCCCGAGCAACTGGCCGGCAGGGATGTTTCCGTGCGCAGCGACATCTATGCGCTCGGCCTGGTGCTCTACGAAATGTACACCGGCAAGCGGGCCTTCGAGGATGCGCGGCGAACGGCGCCGGCCAGCGTGTCGACCATCGTGAAGGACCTGGACCCGGCGGTCGGCCGCCTGATCTCCCGCTGCCTGGAAGAGGACCCGCGCAACCGTCCCTCTACCGCGCTGGCCGTGGCCGCGGGGTTGCCGGGCGCCGATCCGCTGGCAGCCGCGCTGGCCGCCGGGGAAACTCCCTCGCCCGAAATGGTCGCGGCCGCGGGCGAGACGGAGCGCATTGCGGTGGGCACGCTGCTGCTCAGTCTCGGTCTGATGCTGGTGGGCCTGGTGGTCGCGGTGGTTTTAGGCGGGAAGGTGGGACTGGTGGAGAGCATCCCGCTCGACAAGCCCCCGCAGGCGCTGGAGCAAAAGGCCCGCGATATGATGCAGAGCTTCGGCTACCCGGAACGCGCGGTGGGCGACGCTTTTGGTTTCAGCATCGATACCGACTACCAGCGGTACGCCGCGCAAAAGGAGAAGGCGGCGGACAGCGCGGCGCAACTGGCGGGGGGACAGCCGGCGCTGGTTCGTTTCTGGTACCGGCAGAGCCCGCTCTCCTTGCAGTCATGGTCGGCCGCCGGCATTGTCGGCGAATCGGATCCGCCGCCGACTGTTTCGGGAATGGTCGGGCTGCGGCTCGACACCCTCGGCCGGATGATCGAATTTAGCGCGGTTCCGCCGCAACTGGATAAGACGATGCCGGCTGCCGCCGGCCCACCTCCCGATGCCAGGCCCTTATTTGCCGCCGCCGGTCTGGACCCCGGCAGATTCACCCCCGCCGAGCCGGAATGGCTTCCGCTGGCCAGCTTCGATGCCCGCGCCGCCTGGACGGGCCGGTACCCCAACGCTCCGGACCTTCCGCTGCGTCTGGAGGCTGCCTGGTGGCGAGGCCGGCCGGTCTTTTTTGCGGAGATCGCGCCCTGGTCGCAGCCCGGCAGAATGCCGCAGTTCCAGGCGGATACCACCAGCGCCGCCTCGTGGTTTGTGATTTCCATGACGGTTGCGTTGTTCGCCGTAGCCGCGGTGTTTGCCCGTCGAAACTTCCGGATGGGACGAGGCGACGTGAAAGGATCCACCCGTCTAGCCGCCCTGATGTTTGCCTGCTCACTGATCACCTGGCTGTGCTCTGCCAGCCATGCTCCGCGGCTGTACGAAATTACGCTCTTGTTTTTGGCCGTCGGTAACGGCCTCCTGTCGGCGGCCGGCGTCTGGGTACTGTATATGGCGCTGGAGCCTTATGTGAGGCGGCGGTGGCCGCAGAGCCTGATCTCCTGGAGCCGCCTGCTGGCTGGCGGCTTCCGCGACCCCCTGGTGACAGGGCAGTTGCTCATCGGGGTTGCCTTGGGGGTTGGGTTGACGCTGGCGGAGTTCCTCAATCGTCTCCTTCTCATTCACACCGGTACGGAGTCTCCTTTGGCGGCTGCGCTCAACGCGGCAGTGGACGCGCGCCACCTGGCGGGCCAACTCAGTTCGCAACTGTCTCAATCCATCGTATTCGTTCTGTTCCTGTTCTTCCTGTTTTTTCTCCTTCGCGTGTTGTGCCGGCGGCCGTGGCCGGCCGCGGTTGTCTGGCTGCTTCTGGCTGCCGGGCTCGGGGCCTTGTCGCCGGAGAATCGCGCCGTCTATGCGCTTTTCCTGGTGACCATGTTCGGCCTTTCGCTCGTCATCCTGATCCGCTTCGGCCTGATGCCGGCGGTGATCGGCCTGTTCGTCAATTCTCTGCTGGACCGTTCCACAACGACTGCCAACTTCTCCGCGTGGTATTCCGGCGCCACCATCTCCACGCTGGCGGTGGTGCTGCTATTGGCCGCGTTCGCGTTTCATACGGCGATGGCGGGGCGGCCGTTGTTTAAGCAGGGCTTCCTGGAAGAGTAGGTGGGGCCTGCACTCTTAGCCGCGGCTCGGTTTGAGGCCGGAACTTTTTAGAGCATTTTCCGTATACTCAGATAGTCTATGGGAAAGAACGATCTGCTGCCCGGCACGCTGGACATGATGGTGCTGAAGACGCTGACCCGCGGAACGCTCCACGGCTACGCCATCGCCCAGTTATTGAAACAACTCTCCGCGGACATCCTGCAAGTGGAGGAAGGCTCGCTCTACCCCGCCTTGCAGCGTCTGGAACTCAATGGCTGGATCGAGGGCGAATGGGGCGTTTCCGCCAACAACCGGCGGGCGCGCTTCTACAAACTCACGCCCGCCGGCCGTAAGACTCTGGCTGCCGAAACGGCGCGCTACCGGCAGATGACCGGCGCCATCGCGCGCGTCATGGGGATGGCCTGATGTCGTGGCGCTGGCAGCGGCGGCTGCGCTACTGGCTGCAGGGCGAAGAACGCGCCCGGCTCCTGCGGGAGGAGATGCAGCTTCACCTGGATTTGAAGACGCAACAACTGATGGAGGAAGGCATGACGGAAGCGGATGCGCGCGGCGCCGCGCGGCGCCAGTTCGGCAACACCACCCTGCAACAGGAGGAATCGCGCGGCGCCTGGATTGCGCGCTGGCTGAGCGATCTGTTGCAGGATACGGCATACGCCCTGCGCACCATCCGCCGGCAGCCGGGCTTCTCCGCCTTGGCGGCGCTTTCCGCCGCGCTGGGTATCGGCGCTTGCTCGTTGTTATTCGGCATCGCCAATTTCGCGCTGTTTCGCCCGCTGCCGGTGAACCATCCGTCGCGGCTGGTGAACATTTCGGGCAAAGATCTACGCCAGGGCCGGGTCGGCCGTTCGATCAGCTATCCCGATTTCGAGGATCTGCGGCAGGCGCAGTCGCTCCAGGGGATGACCGCATACTTTCCCTTCATGCCCGCCGGAATCTCGAGTTCGGGCGAGCCGCGGCGGTATTGGGGTTCGGTAGTGACGGCGAACTACTTCGATGTGGTGCGGCCTGCCTTTGCAGTGGGGCGCGGCTTCGACCCGGCCCGGGATGACACCGAAGGAGCGGCTCCGGTGGTGGTGCTGAGCTACCCCCTGTGGCAGTCCCGCTTTGCGGGCGACCGCGCCCTCGTGGGCCGGACTATCGAGCTGAATCGCCGCAAGGTGACCGTAGTGGGTGTCACGGGGCCTGGGTTTCGCGGTACCGAATCGCTGTTTTTTGCGGACTTCTGGCTGCCGTTCTCGATGCTGGACAGCCTGGCCGAGGCCGGTCTGGGCGGAGACCGGCTGCGGAACCGCGATAGCCAGTGGTTATCGGCCGTGGGGCGGCTGCGCGATGACGCGAGCGAGAAGTCGGCGGCTTCGGAAATCGACGTAATGGGCCGGCGGCTGCGCGCGGCATACCCGGCTTCCAACGACGATCGCGGGTTTTACGTGGAACGCGCCGGCCAGGTCAACCCGGGAATACGCAGCATGGTGTTGGTCTTCTTCGCCATGCTGCTCGCCGTAGCGGTGCTGGTTCTGTGCACCGCCTGCGCCAACGTAGCCAACCTGCTGCTGGCGCGCGCGTCGGCGCGGCAGAAGGAAATCGCCACGCGGCTGGCCATCGGAGCGGGCCGCGGACGCCTGGTCCGCCAATTGCTCACGGAGAGCCTGATGCTGGCTCTGCTGGGAGGCATGGCGGGTTACGGCATGGCGCGGCTCGGCGCGGCCGCCGTCGGATGGTCGCCCATCCCGCTTTCCCTGCCGGTGGATCTCTCGATTTCGCTGGATTACCGCGTGATGCTGTTCTCCGTGGCGCTGGCTGTGCTTACCGGAGTAATCTTCGGACTGGCGCCCGCCCTGCGGGCCACCCGTCCCGGCCTGACCGGTGCGCTCAAGGACGAACGCGTCTACATGGGGGGCTCGCGCTATTTCGGAATGCGCAACCTGTTGGTAATCGGCCAGGTGGCCATCTGCATGGTGCTGCTGATCTGCTCCGGGCTGTTTATCCGCAGCCTTCGCTCCGCCGGCAACATCGATACCGGCATGGCGCACCGCAACGTACTCCTGATGGCCTTCGACCCGAGTCTGAATCGCTACTCCCCCAGCGAGACGCGGCGTGTGGTGGATGCCATCCTGGCAGGCGCCGGCGCGCTCCCCGGTGTGGAATCGGCCAGTCTCAGCAGCAGCGCTCCGCTGAATCTGGAGGGTACGCAGAACTCCTTCGCCGCCGGGAATCGGGAGACGCCGGTGCGGGCCGATATCTATTCCATTGCGCCGCGGTTCTTCGAAACTTTCGGCATCCGGCTCATCGAGGGGGAAGACTTCCGTCCCGGCGTGCCCGCGGACGATATCGCCATCGTCAACCAGGCGCTCTCCGATCAGGCATTCCCCAAAGAGAATCCCATTGGCCGGCGCATTCAATATCTGGGCAGAACGGTACGCATCGTGGGTCTGGTGGCAACCGCCAAGTCCCGAACCATCGGTGAAGAGCCTCACCCTTGCCTTTACTTTCCGATCGCCAGGGATCTGAGGGGCAATGACTCGCTGACGGGCATCACGCTGGCGGTGCGGACGCGCGGCGATCCGGCCGGTTACGTGACTCTGCTGCGCCAAACCGTCCGCAACATCGATCCCACCCTGCCGCTATTTGACATTCGCACCATGGACGCACAGTTATCGAAGGCGCTGTTTTTGCCGCGCATGGCCGCGTCGCTGTTCGGCCTGGCGGGCTTTCTGGGCCTGTTGATTTCGACGGTGGGGATCTACGGAGTGATCAGTTTCGCGGTGGCCCGGCAGACCAAGGAAATCGGCATCCGCATGGCATTGGGGGCCCGGCGAGTGCAGGTGCTCGGCATGGTATTGCGGCAAGGGCTGGCGCTGACATTGGCTGGCTCTGCAATCGGCTTGGGCGCGGCGATGGCGCTCAGCCGCATGGCCGCCAGCCTGCTGTATGGCGTGAGCCCGACCGATCCATTCACATTCGTCGCTGTGCCGATGGCGCTGGCGTCGATTGCGGTGGTGGCCTGTCTGGTGCCGGCGCGCCGGGCCGCCACGCTCGACCCCATTCGCGCGCTGCGCTGCGACTAGCAGTGGTGCCTGGAACTTGCACTTCTGCGCGGAAACCGCTCCCTTTGGTCGCGGCTCGGTACGCCTCACGCCTCGAAGTAGCGCTTGGGTGTCTGCCCCAATTCGCGGCGAAACATGGCGATAAAGGCGCTGGCGCTGTTATAGCCCAGTTCTCCGGCGATGCCGCTGACGTTTTCACCCGCTGCCAGGCGGCGCAGAGCGTGCAGCAAGGTCTGCCTTCGTTGCCATTGCCCCAGGCTCATGCCCGTCTCGGCACGAAACAGCCGCTCCATGGTGCGGCGGCTGGTGCCGCACTGCCGCAGCAGCTTTTCCGCCGGCAGGCTGCCGGAATGGTTGGCGAGGGCGGCGTATCGCGCGGCGCGGCCATCGCGCGGCAAAGGTAGTTGCAGGGGCACGGCGATCAACACCTTCAGTTCGTCCAGAATCACGCCGATCAGCCGCTTCTGCTCCGCCACACCCGCATCCAATGCGCCCACCTGTACGGTGCGCACAATCAGTTCCCGCAAGAGAGGAGTGACGTTCACTACCGCGCAGTCCCGGGGCAATAGCTTCTCGCCGCGAATCCGCGGGCGGATGTAGAGCATGCGCACCGCCACCACACCGCTCAACTCCAGACGGTACTCGAAGCCCGCGGGAATCCAGACGGCGCGATGCGGGGGAACCACCCAGGCACACTGGTCGGTCCGCACCGTGAGGACGCCGCGTGTGGCACACACCAACTGATGCCACATGCCGGCCGCCGGCGGCACCACCTGCCGGGGCGGCGTGGTCTGTCCGCTGTGAAAGGTGACGCCGAACGATCGCACCAAAATAGAGGCGCTGTCAGCCTGGCGAAAATTCGACATCTATTGGCAAGATAGCGCAATCCAGGCAGGCATTCCAGCGGGTAGAATTCTGGGAGAAAGGAATCGTACCATGGCCTCTCCGGTAGCTCATTTTTCCATCAATGCGGACGACCTGCCGCGCGCGCGCCGCTTTTACGAAAACGTCTTTGGCTGGCAGTTTCAGGCCTGGGGTCCGCCGGGCTTTTACATGATTGAGACCGGGCTCGCGCCGGCCACGCCACTGCTGCGGGGATCGCTCCAGCAGCGCCGCGAGATAGTAGCGGGCGTGCCCATGCGCGGCTTCGAGTGCACCATCTCCGTGGCCGATATCCAGGGCACGGCCGCGGCGGTGGTAGCTCATGGCGGCAGTATCGCCATGCCCATCTGCACTCTGGCCGGCATCGGGCGGCTGCTCTTCTTCCAGGATCCCGAAGGCAATATCGCCGGCGCTATGCAATACGATACGAAGGCGGAATGAATATGCGGATCAAATCGCTCTTGCTGGGAACTTTGTTGGGCGGCCTGACGGCGTTGGTGTGGAGCACCATTTCGTGGGAGGCGATCGGCTGGCACGAGAAGCCGATGCTGGGATTCCAGAACGACCGGGAAGTGGCCGCCGTTATTTCCTCACACACGGTGCAGGACGGGACCTACCTATTGCCCTATGGGCCAGCGGACGACCCCAGCCTGATGGATCGCATGCGGAAGGGCCCCCTCGTGGTGGCCGCGGTGCGGCGCGGCGGGTTCGGGTCATTCGCCAAAGGCATGGCGATCCAGGTGCTAAGCCTGCTGGCGGCGGCTTTTCTGCTGACCTGGCTCGTGCTGCAGACCAGCGGCCTCAGCTACGCACGGCGGGTGGTGTTTCTGGCCGCTATCGGCCTTGCCGCCAGCGTGATTGTGGATCTGCCGAACTGGAACTGGTGGGGATTTTCCGGCAGCTTCACGGCCATCAACCTGGCCGACAACACACTGACGTGGATGTTGGCCGGGCTGGTGATTGCCAAGGTGGCCAAGTAAGAAGCGGCTAGCCTTTTCCTAGCTCGGCGAATACGGCCATCATCTGGCCGTGCGCCAATACCGCGGCGGGGTCGCGCTGCATGGCGTCGCTGTAACGGCGGGCGAATTCGGAACCGGTCGCCGAGGGGATTAACAACTCGCGCGCCTGGCCGATCAAGCGGGCGGCATCGGCCGGCGCGGCCGGCGGTTCCTTCAAGTCGAGCGTTTCGTCCACGATGACGATAAACTGCGAGATCTCCCGCAACCAGGCGAACCAGGGGTCGCCCAGCACTAATTGGAGATACTGGCCGGTGGTCGTGATCCGCTCCACATCGCGCTCATAGGAAGCGCGCTCGGCGTCCAGCAGCGACTTGTGCCAGCGCAGCAGGCCGTTGCGCAGGGCGGTAAGGTGCTGGCGTGCGAGGTCCGGCATTGGGTTCATATTACCGTGCCGCGACCCTCTTGGGGGAAACTGGAGAGACCATGAGTTTCCTCGACAACCTGGAGAATAACCTTAAGAGCCTGGAATCGCAAGAGGAGGGCAAGGAATCCGCGGAGCGTTCGCGCCGCACCCGCGAGACCGAACGGGCCGCCGCACAAGCCGCGGCGCCTTGGGCGGAGGAACTGAAAAAGGGTGCGTTCACCGCGGAATTGCTGAAGCAGGCGGCGCGCATCGGTTTTTCCCTGCGGTTGAAGGTACACGTGGCGTGGCTGGGCACCACGCTGCGATTGGAAGCGCGCGAGCGGCGGCTGGAACTGCGTCCCACCGCGGCCGGCATCGTGGCGGCGTATATGGAGGACGGCGCGGAAACCCGCAGCGAGCCGTTGGACCTCAAGAGCGACCCGGGCGAGTTGCTCCGTCAGTGGCTGCCGTCTGGACAATAATTGGAGGATGCAGAATCCGACCTTCGACCCCGGCCTGACCCAGCAAGTAATCGCCCCTTTGCGGCGGGTGATCAACGAACGCGGCCAATTCAATGTGCATCGCCGCGGCACCACCTGGCGCGATTTCCATCCCTATCTTCACCTGGTCAATATGACTTGGCCGCGATTTCTCGGCACGTTGTTCCTGGGCTACGTAGTGATCAACACGCTGTTTGCCGTAGCGTATTTTCTGTTGGGACCGGACCAGCTCGCCGGCGCCGATGCCCCCACGGCATGGGGCCGGTTCCTCAACGGGTTCTTCTTCAGCTCGCACACCCTGAGCACGGTGGGCTACGGAAACATCTCGCCCAAAGGCGTGGCCGGTAACGTAGTGGCGACGTTCGAAGCGCTGGTCGGCGTGCTGGGGTTCGCCGTGGCCACGGGTCTGCTGTTCGGGCGGGTGTCACGCCCGTCGGCGCGCATCGGATACAGCGAGAATATGCTGGTGAGCCCGTACCTGGATGGCACCAGCCTGCAGTTTCGCGTGGTCAACCGGAGAGCCAATTCGCTGATGGAAATCGAGGCGAAGCTGATGCTCATGACGGTGGAATCGGTGAACGGCAAGCTGCAACGCAAATACAAGCTGCTCAACCTGGAACGGCCGCAGGTGCTGTTTATGCCGCTATCGTGGACGGTAGTCCATCCCATCGACGCGGAGAGCCCCTTGTGGGGAAAGACGGCCGAAGACCTGGCGGCGATGCAGGCGGAGGTGCTGATTCTCCTCAAAGGTTACGACGATACCTTCAGCCAGACCGTGTTATCGCGGCATTCCTACCGGCATGACGAATTCCTGTGGAACCGGCGTTTCGCGCCGGCATTTTTCGTGGACGACGAAGGAGCACTGGTGCTGGAGCTGAAAAAGGTGGGGGAAGTGGCGTAGGAAGAACCGCTTCCTGTGGGCGCGGCTCGGAAAGGCCAGGAGCGGCGCTACTCGTGGCCGGGGCCACCGCGGCCGGGCGGTTGCGGTGGGCCGCGCCGGCCACCGCCTTCCGGGCGGGCCTGTTCCTGCAACTTCTTCCACTGATCGGGCGTGAGAACCCGGCGGATGCCGAAGAGGAATCGCGCGTTGGCTTTTTCCAGCTCGGCGCGGGCTTGCGCCACCTTATCGATCTCCGCCAGTGTCTTGGTTTCGTCGGGTGAGTCCGCGGCCATCAGCGGCTCCAGCGTGATCTCTTCCTTGCGCAGGGTGGCGTCAAGATCCACCAGCTTGAGGCGATGCTGCTGGAAAATGTCCTCGATCTTTTTCTGCTGGTCGGAATTCAGAGCCAGCTTTTGCACCATGTCGGGATTTCTCCACCAAGTGCCGGGAGGCAGAGAGCGCTCCATGGGAGGAAGGCTGGAATGCGGCGGCGGCGGTGTCTCGTTGTTGTTCCTTCGCTGCGGAGGACCACCCTGTCCGCCCGGTCCCCCCGGCCCCCCTGGGCCACCCGGCGGAGGGCCACCCTGTCCGGGGCCTTGGCCTTGCGGTGGTTGCGGCTGCGCCAGTGCCGCCGCACCGGCCAATAT
>Ga0302319_10016011_pt1 | contig 13845 bp, 10 predicted proteins | sample Bog_T0_2_FD_203319 | JGI IMG/M metagenome (GOLD analysis project Ga0302319, IMG submission 203319) | Peat permafrost microbial communities from Stordalen Mire near Abisko, Sweden - Bog_T0_2 | ecosystem: Environmental > Terrestrial > Soil > Wetlands > Peat | place: Sweden: Abisko, Stordalen Mire...
CCTTCTCGGTGAGGATCGGCACGTTGTACGGATCCCACTTCACGAAGTCCTGGCCCTTCTTCACCTGCTCGCCGTCGCCGATGTCGATGACGGAGCCGATGACGATGGTGTAACGCTCGAGTTCGCGTCCATCCTTGCCGTGGACGGTGATGGCGCCGTTCTTGTTGAGGGCGATCCATGTGCCGTCGAGCGACTTGATGGTGCGGAGATCGTTGAAGCGAACCTCGCCATCGTTCTTGGCCTTGACGACCGGCTGCTTGAATGTGCCGGTCGCGGTGCCGCCGATGTGGAAGGTACGCATGGTGAGCTGAGTGCCAGGCTCGCCGATGGACTGCGCCGCGATGATGCCGACGGCCTCGCCGAGCTTCACCGGGAGACCGGTGGCAAGGTTGCGCCCGTAGCACTTCACGCAAACGCCGCGCTTGGATTCGCAGGTCAGCACGGAGCGGATTTTCAACTGCTCATGGCCGATCTTCTCGATGCTCTGGGCGGTCAACTCGTCAATCAATTGATCGCGCTTGAGCAGGACTTTGCCGGAGACCGGATCCTTGACCGTCTCGCAACTGACGCGGCCGATGATGCGCTGGCTGAGGTCCACGACCTCATCGTCGCCCTCGTAGATGGCGCGGACGAGAATGCCGTTGGTGGTGCCGCAATCGGGCTCCGTGATGATGACGTCCTGCGCTGCGTCGACGAGCTTGCGGGTGAGGTAACCGGAATCGGCGGTCTTGAGCGCCGTATCGGCAAGGCCCTTGCGGGCGCCGTGAGTGGAGATGAAGTACTCCAGCACGGAGAGACCTTCGCGGAAGTTCGACGTGATGGGACGCTCGATGATTTCGCCCGAGGGCTTGGCCATCAGGCCGCGCATGCCGGCCAACTGCTTGACCTGCTGGCGATTGCCACGCGCACCGGAGTCGACCATGAGGTAAACCGGGTTCAGTTCCTTGCGGCCCTCGTTGTACTCCAGGGTCCGGAACATGACGTTGGCGATTTCCTCACCGGCGTGGGTCCAGATGTCGATGACCTTGTTGTAGCGCTCACCGTCGGTGATGATGCCGCGGCGGTATTGCTGCTCGACCTGCGCGATCTGCTTGTAGGCGCTGTCCAGCTCGAGCTGCTTCTCGCGCGGGATGATCATATCGGAGATACCGATGGAGATGCCGGCGCGGGTCGCCCAGCGGAAGCCGAGCTGCTTGAGCAAATCCAGGGTCTCGACCGTGGCCAGGTGGCCCGCGGTGCGGTAGGTCCGGAAGATGACGTCGGAGAGCTGCTTCTTGCCGCAAGGCTTGTTGAAGAAGCCGAGCCCCTCGGGCCAGATCTGGTTAAAGATCACGCGGCCGGCGGTCGTCTCGAGCACGCGGGTGGTCGAGTCGCCATACACGGTGCCGGGCTTGCCGAGATCGGGGTTCTGATACCGGATCCGGTCGTGGATGTGGACGGTGCCTTCGGAGAGCGCAAACTCGACCTCGACATCGTTCGCGAAGAGGCAGAGGCGCTCAACTTTGTCGCCTTCCTTCGCCTTGCGCGGATTCTGCGTCAGGTAATAGCAGCCGAGGACAATGTCCTGCGACGGAGTGGTGATCGGCTTGCCGCTGGACGGCGAGAAGATGTTGTTCGGAGCCAGCATCAGCATGCGGGCCTCCATCTGCGCCTCGACGGAAAGCGGAACGTGCACGGCCATCTGGTCACCGTCGAAGTCCGCGTTGTAAGCGGTGCAGACGAGCGGATGGATGCGGATCGCCTCGCCCTCGATGAGCAGCGGCTCAAACGCCTGGATCGAGAGACGATGCAGCGTGGGAGCGCGGTTCAGGAGCACGGGGTGACCCTTGGTCACTTCCTCGAGGATGTCCCAGACTTCCGGCGTCTGGCGCTCGATCATCTTCTTGGCGCTGCGGACGGTGTGGACGTAGCCGCGCTCCTTGAGCACGCGGATGATGAAGGGCTCGAACAGGACGAGCGCCATCTTCTTCGGCAGACCGCACTGGCCGAGCTTCAGCTCGGGCCCGATGACGATGACGGAACGGCCGGAGTAATCGACGCGCTTGCCGAGCAGGTTCTGCCGGAAGCGGCCGCCCTTGCCTTTGAGCATGTCGGAGAGGGACTTCAGCGGGCGATTGCCGGCGCCGGTGACGGCGCGGCCATGGCGGCCATTGTCAAACAGGGCGTCAACCGCCTCCTGGAGCATGCGCTTCTCATTCCGGATGATGACGTCCGGGGTCTTGAGCTGGAGCAGGTTCTTGAGACGGTTATTGCGGTTGATGACGCGGCGATAGAGATCGTTGAGATCGGAGGTCGCGAAGCGGCCGCCCTCGAGCGGCACGAGCGGACGAAGGTCCGGCGGAATGACCGGGAGCACTTCCAGGATCATCCACTCGGGACGCGTGTGAGAGGTGGCGAAGCCCTGGACGAGCTTCAGGCGCTTGGCCAGTTTCTTGCGGACCTGCTTGGAGCGGGTGGTGCCCATCTGCTCTTCGAGCTCGGTGTTGAGCTTCGAGAGGTCGATCCCCGCGAGGAGGTTCTTGATGGCCTCCGCGCCCATGCCGGCGGTGAAGCTCTCGCCGTATTGATCCTGCGCCTCGCGATACTCGGTCTCCGTGAGGAGCTGGCAGCGCTGGAGCGGGGTGTTGCCCGGATCGATGACGATGTAATCCTCGTAATAGATCACGCGCTCAAGATGGCGCGAGGTCATGTCCAGCATCAGGCCGATGCGGCTGGGCATGCACTTGTAAAACCAGATGTGGGAGACCGGCACGGCCAGCTCGATGTGGCCCATGCGGTCGCGGCGGACGCGCGACAGCGTCACCTCGACGCCGCAACGGTCGCAGATCACGCCCTTGTGCTTGATGCGCTTGTACTTGCCGCACGAGCACTCCCAGTCCCGCGTGGGACCGAAGATGCGCTCGCAGAACAACCCGCCTTTTTCAGGCTTGAAGGTGCGGTAGTTGATGGTTTCCGGGTTCTTGACTTCGCCTTTGGACCAGGAACGGATCGCATCGGGTGAGGCGACCGTGATGCCAACTTGATCGAAGCCTACGCCGCGCTCCTCACCGAAAATTTCGCGAATATTGGGTTCAGCCATGGGATAATTGAGTGCTAACTGGGTTAATTGCGGACGAAAAAGGGTTTGCGAACCGGCCGCCCCGCGCCGAAGCGCGGGGCCGCAAGTTCAAATGGGTTTAGATAATGCCGTCGTTGGTGATGCTCGGGGTTTTGCTGCCGACTTTCACATCGAGGCCGAGGCTCTTCATTTCCTTGATGAGAACGTTGAAGGACTCCGGCGTGCCGGCTTCCAGCGAGTTGTCACCCTTGACGATGGACTCGTAAATCCGGGTGCGTCCCTGGACGTCGTCGGACTTGACGGTGAGCAACTCCTGCAGCGTGTAGGCCGCGCCGTAGGCTTCGAGCGCCCAGACCTCCATCTCGCCGAAGCGCTGGCCGCCGTACTGCGCCTTGCCGCCCAGCGGCTGCTGGGTAACGAGCGAGTAAGGACCGACCGCACGGGCGTGGATCTTGTCCGCGACCAAGTGACCGAGCTTGAGCATGTAGATGTAGCCGACGACGACCTGCTGATCGAACGAGTCTCCGGTGCGCCCGTCATAGACGGTCGCCTTGCCGGTCTCGGTGACCCAGGTGAAGCCTTCAATCTTCTTGGCCTCGCGAAGGTACTCGCGAATTTGATCCTCATGGATGCCGTCGAAGACCGGGGTGGCGACCTTGAAGCCGAGCGCCTTGGCTGCGACGCCAAGGTGCGTCTCAAGCACCTGTCCCACGTTCATACGGCTGGGCACGCCCAGGGGATTCAGCACGATGTCCACCGGCTTGCCGTCCGCGAGGAAAGGCATGTCCTCCTCGGGAACGATCCGGGCGACGACGCCCTTGTTACCATGGCGGCCGGCCATCTTGTCACCGACGGAGAGCTTGCGCTTGCTGGCGATGAAGACCTTGACCTGCTTGATGATGCCGGGATCAATGTCGTCCCCGCTCTCGAGGCGATCCATGGAGCGCTCGTGCTCGAGCTCCAGCTCCGCGAACTTATGCTCAAAGTTCCCGATGATCTCGCGGATCTTGTTGCGGATCGGCGACGGGTCGATATCGACGTGATCGTAAACGCCGGCCAGCTTGCGCAGCAGGGTCTTGGTGATCTTGCGATTGGCCGGGATGATGATCTCACCGGTCTGGGCGTTGACGACATCCAGCGGAATCTTTTCGCCGAGAAGGATGTTCGAGAGGGCCTCGGTGAGCTGCTCGTGGAGTTCCTCCTTCTTCTTCTGGTATTCTTCCTGGATTTGCTTCGCCTGGCGCTTGGACTCGGCGGGCGTGACCTTCGTGCGGGCCACTTCCTTGCGGGAGGAAACCTTCACGTCCATCACGATGCCGTAGGTGCCGGAGGGGACCGTCAGCGAGGTGTCCTTCACGTCCGCGGCTTTCTCGCCGAAGATGGCGCGCAGGAGGCGCTCCTCGGGGGCGAGTTCCGTCTCGCTCTTCGGGGTGATCTTGCCGACGAGAATATCGCCGGGCTTGACCTCCGCGCCGATGCGGATGACGCCGTCCGGGCCGAGGTTGCGGAGGGCTTCCTCGGAGACGTTCGGGATGTCGCGGGTGATTTCCTCGGGACCGAGCTTGGTGTCGCGGGCGCCGATCTCAAACTCATCGATGTGGATGGAGGTATAGATGTCCTCCTTCACGATGCGCTCGGAGATTAGGATGGCGTCCTCGAAGTTGTAGCCATTCCACGGCATGAACGCGACGAGCACGTTGCGGCCAAGGGCCAGCTCGCCGAGCTCGGTATTTGGGCCGTCTGCGATGACATCGCCGACACGGACAGCGGCGCCCTTCTTGACGATGGGACGCTGATTGACGCAGGTGCCGGCATTCGAGCGCATGAACTTGCGGAGTTCGTACACGTAGATACCCTCCTCCGGGTCGTGCTTGAGCTTCTTCTTGCCTTCGGGCATGTGCCCATCCTTGGTGACGACGATCTGCTCGGCGGTGACGCTGGCGATCTTGCCGTTGGACTCGGCAACGATGACCGCGCGGGAATCGCGCGCCACTTTGCCTTCCATGCCGGTGCCGACCAGCGGGGACTCGCTCACGAGGAGCGGCACGCCCTGGCGCTGCATGTTCGAGCCCATCAGCGCGCGGTTCGCGTCATCGTGCTCAAGGAACGGGATCAGCGAAGCCGCCACGGAGACGAGCTGCTTCGGCGAGATGTCCATGTAATTGACACGGGCAGGCTCGACCTCGAGGAAGTCGCCACGGAAACGGACGGAGACTTTCTCGCCGGTGAAATTGCCCTTTTCGTCGATGGGCGCATTCGCCTGGCCAACGAGGAAGGCTTCTTCGCGATCCGCAGTCAGGAAGTCGATCTGGCCGGTCACGCGGCCGTTGTCGACCTTGCGATAAGGCGTCTCGATGAAACCAAACTCGTTGATGCGCGAGTAGGTGGACATCGAGTTGATGAGGCCGATGTTCGGGCCTTCAGGCGTCTCGATGGGGCAGATGCGGCCGTAATGGGAAGGATGGACGTCGCGGACCTCGAACCCGGCGCGGTCGCGGGAGAGACCTCCTGGCCCAAGGGCCGAAAGACGGCGCTTGTGGGTCAGCTCGGAGAGCGGGTTGGTCTGATCCATGAACTGCGAGAGCTGGCTGCGGCCGAAGAAGTCGCGGATGACCGCGGAGAGCGCCTTCGGGTTGATCAGCTTCTGCGGGGTCATGCCCTCGATGTTCACGTCAAACAAGGTCATGCGCTCCTTGACCAGGCGCTCCGTGCGGGCAAGGCCCACGCGGCACTGGTTGGCAAGCAACTCACCCACGGTCCGGACGCGGCGGCTGCCCAGATGATCGATGTCATCGAGCGAACCCTCATTGTGCAGGAGGCGGATGAGGTACTTGGTCGCGGCGATGAAATCGTCGTTGGTCATGATCCGCTCGGCCAGGTTCACATCGATGCCGAGCTTCTGGTTGATCTTGTAACGGCCGACGCGGCCCAGGTCGTACTTCTTGGCGTCGAAAAAGAGGCGCTTGAGCAGGCCGCGGGCGTTGGCCACCGTGGGTGGATCGCCAGGGCGCAGGCGGCGGTAGATATCCTTGAGGGCCTCTTCCTCGTCCTTGGCCGGGTCTTTCTTGAGGCTCTTGATGACGGTATCGTCGTCCTTGGTGTCGACGACCTTCACGCTCTTGATGCCGAGCGCCAGGATCTGGCGGATGGTCGCCTTGTTCAGCGGCTCGAAGGCGCGCGCAATGGTGATCTCGCCGTCGCGCACGTCGGTGATGAGCACCTTGGTGGCGATGTCGTCGTCCTCAAGCTTCTCGCTGAGGCCCATGTCTTCGACCTTGTAAAAGAGATTGATGATATCCTCGTCCGAGCCGTAACCGAGTGCGCGGAGGAAGGTGGTCGCGAGGAATTTCCGCCGGCGCTTGCGGCGATCGAGATAGACGTACAGCAGATCGTTGGTATCGAACTGCACCTCGAGCCACGAACCGCGGTCCGGGATGATGCGGAAGGAAAAGAGCGTCTTGCCATTGAGATGCTGGGAGGACTCAAACGCGATGCCGGGCGAACGGTGCAACTGCGAAACCACGACGCGCTCTGCGCCGTTGATGACGAAGGTGCCCTGCGGGGTCATGAGCGGAATCTCGCCCATGTACACTTTCTCCTCCTTGACACCCTTCTCCTCCTTGAGGCGGAAGGTGACGTGGAGCGGCGCGGAGAACGTCTGGCTCTCGCGCTGGCACTCGAGGGCGCTCATCTTCGGGTCGCCAATATCGTAGGAGACGAAATCGAGGACGATCTTCTCGTCATAGCTCTCGATGGGGAACACCTCGCGGAAGACGGCCTGGAGGCCGACATCCTGGCGCTTGGAAGGAGTGATATCCTTCTGAAGGAATTCGACGTAAGAGTTGAGCTGGACCTCGATGAGGTTGGGTGGTTCAGCCGCTTCCTTGAGTTTACCAAAGTAGATTCGCTCGGACATGGTGCAGTGTGGGTTATTTTTTGGCTGGCCGGACCGCCTCCCCGGGAGCGGGGACGCAGATCAGACAGCGCGGGATGTTATCCGTTCAACAGGGCGTAATGCGCGGACAGGAAGAAAAGACGGAGAAAACGAAAGCCATGCCGTTGGCGGGCGCGGCCTTCGTTTTCTCCGTCTTTGCGGTAGGCAGGAAACTCAGAGTACTCAGATGATCCCCCGAAAATTGAGGGGTGAAGAAACTAGAATAAAAATCGGCGCGCGGCAAGCGAAATGTTTTCGCCGCCGCGACGCACGATGAGTGAACCGTCCCGGAGGACGGACAGGGCTGGGAGATTACTTGATCTCCACCTTGGCGCCGGCTGCCTCGATCTTTTTCTTGATCTCGGCCGCTTCTTCCTTGGTAACACCTTCCTTGATGGTCTTCGGGGCGCCTTCGACAAGGGCCTTCGCCTCGGCGAGTCCAAGGCCTGCAACGGAGGCGCGGACTTCCTTGATGACGGCGATCTTGTTCGGGCCGGCTTCCTTCAGGACGACATCGAAGGCGGTCTTCTCCTCTGCGGGTGCAGCGGCTGCTCCGCCACCGGCGGGTGCACCGGCTGCGGCAACGGCCACGGGGGCCGCGGCGCTGACGCCCCACTTCGATTCGAGGGCCTTGACGAGGTCAGCAACCTGCAAAACGGTGAGGCTGCTCAGTTCTTCCACTAACGTGTTGGTATCTGCCATATGCTTGGGTTGGTATCATCGCCTGCCGGGGCCCCGGCAATATTAAGAAGGGCTGCCACCCTTCCGATGAGGAACCATTGGTTTTTTGGTTTTGGTTGGTTTTCCCGCGCCCCGCGGTTGGCGGGTCGCGAAAAGTTTAGTCCGGGTTGAGCCGGAAAGTTTGGGTTTCCTTTTTGGGGTTAAGCCGCGGCCTCGGCGGCCGGGGCCTCTGCTGCAGGCGCTTCGGGCGCGGCAGGCTCGGCGGCGGCGCCATCCTGGGTGGCCTTTGCCTGAAGCAGGCGGGCCAGAGAGGAAGCGGGTTCGTTGAGGGTGCGGACGAGGCGCGAGGCCGGGGCCTGGAGGACGCCGAGCAACTGCGCCAGCAGCACTTCGCGGGCGGGCAGGTCGGCAATCGCCTTGATCTGGTCGCTCGTGACTACCGAGCGGTCGATGACACCGAGCTTGACGATCGGCTTCTGGAATTCACCAACAAAGGTCTTCACGACTTTGGCGGCGGCGGCGACATCCTTGTCGCCCACGATGATGGCGGTCTGGCCCTTGAGCTCGCCGAGCTCCGGCAGGCCGGCATCCTTCGCCGCACGGCGCAGGAAGGTGTTCTTCACCACATGGCAGCGGGCGCCGGCATTCGCGAGGCGAATCCGCAGCTCGCTGAATTGATCGACGCGCAGGCCGGTGTAATCGGTGACGAAAAGGAAGGGAGAAGCGTTGAGCTTCGTGAGCAAATCTTCGACGACGTTCTGTTTTTCGGGTCTCATGGTTCGGTGCCGGTTGAGATTAAGCCTTCAGGAAAGGGGTGGGATCGATACGCATGCCAGGCAGCATGGTGGCGCTGAGGGTGACGTTCTCGATGAAAGCGCCCTTGGCCGAGGAGGGCCGGGCCTTGACCACCGCCTCGATGACGGCGGCGCCGTTCTCGGACAGGGCGGAGGGCTCGAAGGAGAATTTGCCGACCGGGACGGCGACGTTGCCGTTCTTGTCCAGCTTGAACTCGACGCGGCCGGCCTTGACTTCCCTGATGGCCTTCGCGGTGTCGTCTGTGACGGTGCCGGTCTTCGGATTGGGCATCAGGCCGCGCGGGCCGAGCACCTTGCCAAGTTTGCGGACTTCCGACATGGCGGCGGGAGTGGCGACGGCGACGTCGAAATCCTGGAAGCCTTCCTGGCACTTCTTGACGAGATCTTCAAAACCAACGTACTCCGCGCCGGCTTCCCGGGCAGCCGTGGCGGCCTGGCCGGTGGCGAAAACGAGGACCCGGACGGTCTTGCCGGAGCCATGGGGCAGCGGGCAGGTGCCGCGGACCATCTGGTCGGACTGGCGGGGATCGACGCCAAGCCGGAACGAGAGCGTCACGGTCTGGTCGAATTTCGTGGGCGGGAGGGACTTGAGCAGCGCGATCGCCTCGGCGAGCGGGTAAGTCCTTTTGCCATCGACCTTCTCGACGGCGGCTCGGTAACGTTTGCTTCTGTTGGTAGCCATGGCTGGTTGCAGTGGTAGCGCCCCGGCTTAAATCGGAGGATTTAAGGACGAAGCTCCTGCGTTTTTGGTTGGTTTTTGGGCCGCCGTGCCCGGACAAAAGGGACCAGCGGGAAGGGTGAGGCTAGCTGGCTGCGGGGCTATGTCAATTGGAATTTGGGTTATTTTTGTGACCCGGCGGCCTCTCGCTGCCGATAACGTGCGCAAAGGAAACACGATACGACAATTCCCAGCCACGCCGAGGTCAGAACGTCTGAGAGATGATGCGCATTCAGCAGGATGCGCGAGGCGGCAACGCCCAGCGCCAGCAACGTGGCCGGCAGCGCGATGGAGAGACGTCGCCCCGGCGGCAGCATGATCCAGAGCGGCACGATGCAGGCAATCGCCACTGCCGTGTGCGCGGAGGGGAATGACGAGTACTGGTAGCTCCCGGCAATCCATTGCCCGTGATTCCTGAGGCCATACCACCCGGGCGGAACTTCCGCCGAAGGCCGCGCCCGGCCCGTCAGGATGCGCAGGATATTCGCCACAAGACCCCCTGCCATCGCACTCCCCAGCATCAACAGGACGATGCGGATGAAAAACGGGCGTTTCATCAGCCATGCAATCAGCAGCAGCACCAGCAGCAGCGCCATGATGGGTGGAAAATCCCCCCATTTCGTAAAAAACTGCGCCACATGCTTCACGTGATGCCCCGGATGGGCGGCAACCCATGCGATGACGGCGTTGTCGAACAGGAACGAGACGGCGCATAGGAGCGCTCCCGCGGAGAGGAGGGTGATGCGCACCGGACGGCTCATGCAATGCGGCGGGGAAGGTTCAGGTTCAAGTGCAAGTGTAGGTTCAAGGGGCGCTGCGCGCGAAACCACTGGATGCGGGGCTGCAATTCTGAATGATACCCCCGATGTCGAGCCGAAGGTTGTTGCTGTTGTTTTTAGCCTTTCTGGCGCTTTATGCCGCCGGGGATTGGGCGCTCCCGCTGGTGGACCGGGACGAGCCGCGGTTTGCCGAGGCGTCGCGGGAAATGCTGGAACGCGGGGATTTCATCGTCCCCTATTTCAACAACCAGACGCGATTCGACAAGCCGCCGTTGATTTACTGGCTCCAGGACGCGTGCTACAAGCTCTTCGGCGAGAATGAATTCGCCGCCCGCCTCCCGAGCGGCCTCTGCGGTGCGCTCACAACGGTGATCATCGCCCTCTGGGGCGCCCAGCTTTACGATCCGCGCACGGGCTGGCGCGCAGCCATCGTTTTCGGCCTCTGTCTCCAGACGATCCTCCATGCCCACGCCTCGGTCGCGGACATGGCGATGATCGCCGCCAGCACGGCCTCGGCATGGGCGGGATGGAATTGGCTCATCGCGACGGATAAATCCAGCCGGATGCGCTGGTGGGGCGCCTTCTGGGCGCTGCTGGCCATTGGCTTCCTCGCCAAGGGGCCGATCGCCTGGATTCCCATCGGCATGGCGGCGTGGGCTGCCGGAAAGCTGGAGCGTGCCCAACGGCCCGGCGCTGTGGCGTGGGTGCTCGGGATTCTCCTGATGCTGGCGCTGCTGGGCATCTGGGGCATCCCGGCGCTTGTGATCACGCATGGCGCCTATGCTGCGGTCGGACTGGGGAAACACGTGGTCATGCGCTCGGTCGCCCCGCTCGAGGGCCATGGCTCAAAGACCTGGTGGAGCTACGCGGCAACGTTCCCGTTTTATTTCCTCACGATCTGGCCGAGCTTTTTCCCGTGGTCCATCTGGTTGCCGCCTGTGGGTCTCGCCCTCTGGCGGAATCGAAAAACCTGGAGTCTCCCGGAGAGCTATCTCATCACCGGGATCGTCCTGATATTCGGCATTTTCACCCTCAGCCGCACGAAATTGCCCCATTACACCCTCCCGGCGTTCCCCTTCATGGCGCTGCTGATGGCGGCATGGTGGGGCGCGGAGCGGGAAAATGTCTTCCGGCGGACGGCGATTGCGATGACTGCGGGCGCTCTGGCGCTAACGCTGGCCGGCTTCCCCTTTGGCCGGCGATTCTTCGTATCCCAGCAGCTTTTTGACGCAGCCGGGCCGTCGCTGACGCCCGGCATGGAGCTGGCTACCATCGAGTACCACGAGCCGAGCCTGGTATGGCTCTTCCGCTCGCGCATCCACGGCTTCGACACCAGCATGAACTGGAAGGATGTCGACAACTGGATGCACCTGCCCGGCCCCCGCGTCTGTGTCATCCCGGCCGACGAGCTGAAAACCACCTTTCGCAAGATGGATCCGGCCTGGAAGGTGGTCACCGCCAGTGGCTACGACGTAGCCAACGCCCACAGGGTGGTGCTTGCCGCGATTATCAAAATGTAGAGCGGGTGCGAAAATTGCCGGGGCTGGCATGGAATGAGCATCAAAATGGATTCTCCGAGCTCATTTTTAACGTTTCCCGAAAGCCACCCCATGCAAATTCCAGTCCAGCAATTCGTTACCCCCGCACCCGCACCGATACCCGCTGAGCAGACGCCCGCAGAGGGCAAAGTCGTTCCCATGCCCTCTCAAAAGAAGGGCCGGGTGCTGGTGATGGATGACGAAGTGCCGATCCTGGAGCTGACCGCCCGCCTCCTCGGCGCCCGCGGCTACGACGTGGAAACCGCCACCGATGGCAACCAGGCGGTCGAGCAATACCGGGCCGCATTTGAGGCGGGTTGCCGCTTCGACGCCGTGATCCTGGACCTGACGGTCCCGGAGAAAATGGGCGGCTACGACGCCTTCCAGGCAATGCTCAAATTTGACCCAGGCGTGCGAGCGGTGGTCTCCAGCGGCTACTCCCACGAGCCGGTGGTTCTCAATTATAAGGATTACGGGATCGCCGGTGTGGCGCCCAAGCCCTACCGGACCAGCGAGCTGCTCGGAGCTGTGGAGCAGGCTTTGCAGAAGGTGTAGTGCAAAACAAAAGGCCGGCAACCCCTTCGGGCGCCGGCCTTTAAAATCGTCCAACCTCGAGGGCTACGCCTCGATGTCGATGCCCATCTGCCGCGCGGTGCCGGCGATGATCTTGAATGCGGCTTCTTCGGTACGCGCATTGAGGTCCTTCATCTTGACCTTGGCAATATCGGCCACCTGCTTGCGCGAGAGCTTGCCGACCTTGATCTTGTTCGGCTCCTTGGAGCCGCTGGCGATGTTCGCGGCCTTCTTGAGCAGGATCGAGGAAGGGGGCGACTTGGTAATGAAGGTGAAGGTCTTGTCCTTGTACACCGTGATGACCACGGGAAGGATGTCGCCAGCCTGCTTCTGGGTGGCGGCGTTGAACTCCTTGCAGAACGCCATGATGTTGACGCCCTGCTGGCCCAGTGCGGGGCCGACGGGAGGGGCGGGATTCGCCGCACCCGCGGGAATCTGGAGTTTGATGATACCGGTGACTTCTTTAGCCATTTTGTCTTTAAATTAGAGGGTTGAAATTGATTTCTAGCCGCGCTCGACCTGCCAATACTCGAGGTCCACGGGGGCGGCGCGCCCGAAGATATTGACCGAGACGCGCAGACGGCCGCGCTCCGGGTCGATCTCCTCGACAACACCGCTCTGGTTCTGGAAAGGGCCGTCGGCGACCTTGACGATCTCGCCGACTTCGAAACTGACCTTGGGCTTGACCTTCTCATCCGCGCCCTTGGCCTGGGCGAGGAGGGTCTCGACCTCATGCAGCGGCATCGGCACCGGACGATCCCGCGTGCCGGCAAAGCCGAGGACGCCGGGGGTCTCGCGAACGAAGTACCACGTGCGGCTGACGAGCTGGTTGCCCTCGTCGAGCAGGTGCATGTTCACGATGATGTACCCGGGCATCAGCTTGCGGGTGGTCTCGGTCTTCTTGCCGCGCTTGATCTCCGACACACGCTCCGTGGGGACCAGCACCTCGTAGATAAGATCGCTCATCTCCTCGGTCTTGATCCGCTTGTTCATGTTGTCGTGGACCTTCTGCTCCTGGCCGGAGAGGACCTGTACTGCGAACCACTGATCTTTGCCTGGCGGAATGGGCATGATGATTATTTCGTGAGCGTGGTGACGATGCTCGTGAGGCAGAAGTCGCAGAAGGAAATATACCCGGCGAGCAGCAGCATGGCGACGACGACGACCATGGTGCTATCGACCAGCTCCTTGTAGCGCTTGAAGCCGTGCTCCTTCGGGTCCCAGGGCCAGGTGGCCTTCTGGAGCTCCGTGCGGACCTCGGCAAAGAAAGTTTTGGATTTCGCTAACATTGGGAAAGGCTGGTCTGGGAAGGATTTTTAACAGGAAACTTTGAACAAGCACGCCAGGAGGGACTCGAACCCCCAACCGACGGTTTTGGAGACCGCAACTCTACCAATTGAGCTACTGGCGTATGGGCTGGATAAATTCTGAGTCCATCCCGGGAAGCGATTGCCGGCGTATTTGCACCGGCAATCGCACCCTGAACGGAATTTCTTGGCTTGTATTAGCTTGTATAGGCTGGTTTACGCAATGATCTCGCTCACGCGGCCTGCGCCGACGGTGCGGCCGCCCTCGCGGATGGCGAAGCGCATGGTCTTCTCCATTGCGATGGGGTGGCCGAGCTCGACCTCGATCGCCACGTTGTCGCCGGGCATGACCATCTCGACTCCCTCGGGGAGCTTGACGGAACCGGTGACGTCCGTGGTGCGGAAGTAGAACTGCGGGCGATAGTTGCTGAAGAACGGCGTG
>Ga0302319_10016012_pt1 | contig 13845 bp, 10 predicted proteins | sample Bog_T0_2_FD_203319 | JGI IMG/M metagenome (GOLD analysis project Ga0302319, IMG submission 203319) | Peat permafrost microbial communities from Stordalen Mire near Abisko, Sweden - Bog_T0_2 | ecosystem: Environmental > Terrestrial > Soil > Wetlands > Peat | place: Sweden: Abisko, Stordalen Mire...
CCATCTCATCGTCGGCGGCGCCAGGGTCGAGGGCAATCTGGTGCCCCTCGCCCCCGCCGGAGCCACCGTGGACGTCGAAGCGGTCGTCGCCGGTTAGCCCCGGCGGGAGCCGGAGCCTGTCGGTCGGGGACGACCGTATCCTTGAGGTTGTGCCGCGAGCAAACACATCACAGGGTCTGGCAGCAGCCCCGCCTCCAGTTCGCCGCCCGGGCCGGATCGGGCGGTGGTGCTTCACCGCGGGGGACCGATGACCCGCCAGTATGTCGGCAGATCACGCCTCAAGTTCGGGGCCGCCGACCCGGTGGGAGGTCTGGTTGAGGTCGGTGGCGAGGTGTTCTACCGCATCGCCAATCACGATGCGATGCCTCCCTTCCTGATGAGCATGGTGAGCGACGCCAACCACTGGATCTTCCTCTCCAGCAACGGCTCCCTCACAGCCGGGCGCGGCGACCCTGACCACGCGTTGTTCCCCTACCAGACCGACGACCGTATTCACGACAGTCAAGACCAGGTGGGCGGCAAGACCGTCCTGCGAGTCAGGCGGCGGGGCCGGGTTCAGCTCTGGGAGCCCTTCTCACCGCGATACGCGGGGCTCTACGAGATCACCCGCAGTGTTGCCAAGAGCGTGTACGGGAACCGCGTGGTGTTCGAGGAGGTGAACCACGACCTTGGCCTCTCCTTCGCCGCCGCCTGGATGACCAGCGAGCGCTTCGGTTTCGTCCGGCGCACGGCCATCCTCAACCTGGGACCGGGGCCCGTGGAGCTCGACGTGGTGGACGGCATCCAGAACGTGCTGCCCGATGGCTTGACGCGTGCATTCCAAATGGAGTTCAGCACTCTCGCGGACGCCTACAAGGAGAGTGAGCTCGATCCCTCGAGTGGGCTGGCCCTGTTTCGGTTGAGCGCAATCCCCACGGATCGCAACGAGCCGAACGAGGCATTGAGGACGACCACCGTCTGGTCCGAGGGCATCCGGCCAGGCCGCCGCCTCCTCTGCTCGGCGCAGCTGGACCGGTTCCGCGACGGCCAGGAGCTCGAAGACGAGACCTTCATCCGTGGCCGGCGGGGCGCGTACCTCGTCGGCGCGCGGATCGAGTTGTCGGAAGACGAACAGCGCGAGTGGAACGTGGTGGCCGACGTGGGCCAGGATGCGACGTCAGTCGCCGACCTCATCCGGCTCCTCACCTCGGATGCCAACGTCCGCGCCGAGCTGGACGTGGACATCCAGCTTGGCACCCGCAACCTGATGCGCATCGTGGCGAGCGTCGACGGCCTCCAACTCACCGCGGACGAGCTGGCCAGCTGGCGGCACTTCTCCAATGCCTTGTTCAACGCCATGCGCGGCGGCGTACCAGGCAGTGGATACGAGATCTCGAGCTCGGATCTGAGGTCGTACCTCCGCGCTGCGAGTCAGGCCGTGTCGGCGCGGAGTGCGGCGCTCCTCGAGGACCTGCCCGAGATGCTCTCGCACCGCAGCTTGCTCGAGCTGCCGGGTGTTGCGGAGGATCGTGACCTGGAGCGCTTGGTCAACGAGTACCTGCCGCTGACCTTCAGTCGCCGGCACGGCGATCCCAGCCGTCCCTGGAACCTGTTCTCCATCGAGTTGAAGGCAGCGGGTGGTGGCCGGCTTCTCAACTACGAGGGGAATTGGCGCGACATCTTCCAGAACTGGGAGGCGCTGGCCCTATCATTCCCCGGCTATGTCGAAAGCATGATCTTCAAGTTCCTCGACGCGTCGACGGCTGATGGCTACAACCCGTACCACATCACGCGCGAGGGGTTCGATTGGGAGGTGGTGGACCCCGCCAAACCGTGGTCGCATATCGGGTATTGGGGAGACCATCAAGTCGTCTACCTGCTGCGGCTGCTCGAGGTCTCGGCCCGCCATCACACCGGAGCACTCGAGGGACTGCTCAATCGACGCGTCTTCGCATACGCAGATCTCCCTTATCGCATCAAGGCCCACACGGCCATGCTTTGCGACCCCTTCAGGACGATCGACTTCGACGTCAACCTCGATCAGCAGATCCGGGGTCGCGCCGCGAGCCTCGGATCTGACGGCAAGCTCCTTCCCGCGCCCGATGGGACGCCCTACCACGCGAATCTTGCGGAGAAGCTGCTCATCTCCATCCTGGCCAGGCTGTTCAACTACATACCCGAGGCGGGCGTGTGGATGAACACTCAGCGACCGGAGTGGAACGACGCCAACAACGCCCTGGTCGGAAACGGCGTCTCGGTCGTGACACTTTGCCAGTTGCGCCGTCTCGTGGCGTTCTGTGAAAGGCTTTTCCGAGCGACGCCGCTCGAGGGGTTCGAGGTGGCGTCGGAGGTGGCCGATGCCCTGCGGCAGGTTGCCGACGTGCTCGTACGGCACCCCGTGCGGGCCGGCGGCCCGATCTCCGACCGCGAGCGCAGAACCGTGCTCGACGGTCTGGGCACGGCGGGCAGCGAGTATCGACGGCGACTCTACACGGGGGGGTTCTCGGGTGAACGAGTTTCCCTGACCGTCCCTGAGCTCGGATCCTTCTGCGAGGTCACGCTGCGTCACCTCGACCACTCGATTCGTGCCAACCGGCGTGGCGACGGCCTCTACCACGCCTACAACCTCATGGAGGTCTCTGAGGACGGGATAGCGATCCGCCGTCTCGACGAGATGCTGGAGGGTCAGGTGGCGGTGATCGGGTCTGGCGCCCTTTCCGCGCGGGAGTGTGCCGACGTCGTCGATGCGCTTCGAGAGAGCAGGCTGTACCGCGCCGACCAGAACAGCTACCTCCTCTACCCCGACCGCAAGCTTCCCGGGTTCCTCGAGAAGAACAACCTGGCGCCGGAGGCGGTGCTGGGCTCGGCCGTCGTGGCGAGCATGGTTGAAGACGGTGACGACCCGATCGTGGTCCGGGACGTGAACGGGGCCGTCCACTTCCGCGCCGACTTGCACAACCGCCACCTCCTCGGCCGGGCTCTGGCAGAACGTCACCTGTCAGACGCGGAGGCCGCGGAGATCCTGGCCTTGTACGAGTCCGTCTTTCATCATCGGGCGTTCACGGGCCGTTCCGGGTCCTTCTACAAATACGAGGGTCTCGGGTGCATCTACTGGCACATGGTCTCCAAGCTGCTCTTGGCGGTTCAGGAGGTGCTGGCGTCGGTCGCGGGCGACCCTGGGGAGGAGGCCCTGGTCGAGCGGCTGTGGAAGCAGTACACCGGAATCCGAGATGGACTCGGTCTCCACAAGACTCCCGCGGTCTACGGTGCCATGCCGATAGATCCCTACTCCCACACGCCCAGTTTCGCCGGGGCGCAGCAGCCGGGGATGACCGGGCAGGTCAAGGAAGACCTCATCATCAGGCTCGGCGAGATGGGGGTTCGCGTGGAGGAGGGGCGGTTGATCTTCCAGCCTGACCTGGCCACCCGGGCGGAGTTCCTCTCGGAGGCCCGGACCTTCCGATTCATCGACGTCGATGGCCAGGAGGCCAGCCTCCATCTCGAGGTCGGGACGCTGGCTTTCACCACCTGCCAGGTCCCGGTTGTCGCCCATCGGGCGGGGCCGCCGCGGATCGAGCTCACCCCTCGCGAGGGCCCCTGTCGGGTGATCACCAGCCTGGCTCTGGACCTCGCGACCAGTGGCGCCATCTTCGAGCGAACCGGTGAGGTGCGACGCCTCGACGTCTACTGGGGCTTCGTCGAGGGGTAGGGGGCAACCCCATCTGGTAGCTGGAGCACCCGCGTCGATAACTGCCCTGGCCGATGGTCTCCTCGCGGGGCGATGTCTCCGGGAAGCTTCAGCCCGGGACGCGTCCGATCGCGCGGCGGCGGGGGTTCTTCAGCACCCCGCCACCCCCGGCTCTCGCATACTTCGACCATGTCCCGATACCGGCGCGCGTCTCTGGGCTCCGGATCCGGTTACGTGCCCGGCGAGCAGCCACCCGACGGTCCCCACTGGATCAAGCTCAACACCAACGAGTCGCCCCTGACCCCATCGCCGCGCGTGGGTCCGGCGGTCGAGGAGGCGGTGGCCGCGCTTCACCGCTATCCGCACCCCCAGGGGGAGCCGCTTCGCTCGGCGCTGGCTCGGCACCATGGGGTGAGCCCCTCGTCCGTGGTCCTCGGCAACGGTGCCGACCAGGTCCTGGAGAGCTGCTTCCGGGCCTTTGCCGATCCCGGCGATGCCGTCGTGCTCACCCGGCCGACGTATTCCCTGCTCTCCGTGCTCGCCCGCCTCAGCGGAGCCCGAGTCGTCACCGTTCCCCTGGACGACGGGGGCTCGATCCCGGAGGCGTTCGCCACCATCCCGGGGGTGATGCGACTCCTCTGCAATCCCAACTCACCGACGGGGAGCTGGGCGCCGCCCGCCCATCTGACCGGGGCGCTGGCCGGGGTCGATTCCGTCGTCGTCATCGACGAGGCGTACTGCGATTTCGCCCCCGAGTCCTGCGTCCCGTTGCTCGCCGACCACCCCAACTGGCTCGTGGTACGCACCTTCGCCAAGAGTTACGGGCTGGCCGGGCTCCGGGTCGGCTACGCGCTCGGGCATCCCGATTTGATCGCCGACCTGGCCGCCGTGATCGAAACCTACCCCGTCGACCGGCTTGCCATCGCGGCAGCCGCCGCCGCTCTCGCCGACCAGGCCCACCACGCGCGCATCGTCGGGATGGTGGTCAGCGAGCGCGAGCGCCTGGTAGCGGCGCTGCGTGGGGCCGGATGGGACGTGATCCCGTCACAGGCCAACTTCGTTTTCGCCAGGCCACCGCGGGGCGATGCCGCGAGTGTCGCCATCGAACTGAAGCAGCAGCGCATCCTGGTCCGCCACTTTCCGGACGGTGACCATGGCGACCGGCTCCGAATCAGCATCGGGACGCCCGAGCAGAACGGAGCCCTGCTCGCGGCGATCGGCATCGGGGTCTGAACCCCGGGCGGGCAGGGGCCTGGCGCGCCCGTCGAGGCGCCGGGCTACGAGTCGCGCTGGCTCTGAGGGCGGACCACGACGATCCGCGGTCCCCGACGCAGGAGGAGGAGAGCGACGATTCCGAGCAGCACCGCGGGCACCAGCAGTGGGCGGCGGCCGAGGAAGTCCTCGATGCGGGCGCGCGGCCCGTCCTGACGTGGAAGGACGATCGGTCGCTCGGTGACCAGATCGACCGTGCCCCTCACCCCTGTCTCTTTGGGCGGCTCACTCGCCGCCGCGGACGTCATTTCCATCGCTCTTCTCCCCAAGCGCTGCGGGCCGCGCAATCCTACTCTCCCCACGCGGCAGGCCGCGTGGGGACCCCTCTCCTTCCTACAGGGGCTCGCCGCCCCTCGGTGGCCCGGCGCAGCCGGTTGCTCGCCAGTCGCCGGCCGTGGGCCCGCCGTCCCGCCAATGGACGCAGGGGGTGACTCGGCTGCCCCGCCAATGGAGTGCGCCACGCGCGGCCGCACCCATCCGCCGGAGGTGGCTCACCTCAGCCCGCCAATGGATGCGGCAGGCGGCGGTCGACCTCCCCATCTTCATTAATGGTGGGCCGCCGCCGATGAAAACCTGATTAGAATACTCGGGATTGTGGTGGGGACCACAGTCTGAGGAGAGCCACGGTGACCGATTACGCCCACCCCGAGGTCCTGGTCAGCACGGAGTGGCTGGCGGCGCGCCTCGGGGACCCCGACGTCCGCATCCTGGAGGTGGACTGGGACCCCGCATCCGCCTACGAGCTCGGGCATGTCCCGAGTGCCGCGCTGGTGGATTGGAAGAGGGACATCAACGACACGGTGCGCCGCGACATCCTCTCCCGGGACCAGTTCGTGAGTCTCATGGAGCGCCTCGGGGTGACGCCGGAGACCACCCTGGTTCTGTACGGCGACATGCGCAACTGGTTTGCCGCCTTCGCCTTCTGGGCCTTTCGCATCTACGGGCATGCCGACATCCGGCTGCTCAACGGCGGCCGGCGGAAGTGGTTCGAGGAGGATCGGCCGGTCACCCAGACCGTCCCCGCGTTCGCGGCCGCCTCGTACCCGGCTCCAGAGGCGACCGCGGGCCTCCGGCAGTTCCTTCCCGGGGTCCGCGACATCCTCGGCCGCTCCGACCACGGTCTGGTCGACGTCCGCTCTCCCGCGGAATTCAGCGGGGCGATCTCCGCGCCTCCCGAGTATCAGAACGAGGGCGCACAGCGCAGCGGTCACATCCCGGGCGCCGTCAACATCCCCTGGGCGCAGGCGATCCAGGAGGACGACACCTTCAAGCCGGTGGACCAGCTCCGTGAGCTCTACCAGAGCAGAGGGGTGACCCCCGACAAGAGCATCGTGACCTACTGCCGGATCGGCGAGCGCTCCTCCCACACATGGTTCGTCCTCACCTGCCTGCTCGGCTACCCGCGGGTCGCCAACTACGACGGCTCGTGGAGCGAGTGGGGAAACGCGGTGGGTGTCCCGGTGGAGAAGCCCGGCGCCGAGGCATCAGGGTCAGTCCCGGCCTGACCCGGACGTAGACTCGATCCATCATGGAGCCGTCCCAGCTCGATCTCGCCACCGCTGAGGAGGAGTGCGGCGACAGTGCGATGGGCCGGGTCCGGCGCGCCTATGGGAATCTGGCGCCGGGCCAGCGCCTGGAGGTGGTGACGGGAGTCGCCGAGCATCTCTTCGGCATCCGGGCCTGGAGCCGCAGGGTGGGCGGCGAGGTCCTCGAGGAGCGGAGGGAGGGTGCACGCACCCGGCTCATCCTCCGCCGTCCGGCGCCCTCAGCGTCCTGAGCCGTGGTGCCCGGCCCTCCGCTGCGCATCCCGGAGGGCTTCCTGATCGGCACCGCCAGCGCCGCCCACCAGGTTGAGGGCGGACTCTGGAACGACTGGATGCGCATGGAGCGCGACGAGCCCGGGCGGATCAAGAACGGCGACTCGGCGGCGGTTGCCATTGACCACTTCCACCGCTATCGCGAAGACCTGGCGTTGCTCGCCGGCATGGGCCACACGGCTCAGAGGTTCTCGGTGGAGTGGGCTCGGGTCGAGCCTGAGCCGGGTCACTTCGACCTCTCCGCGCTCCGCCACTACGCCGGCGTGGTCGCCGCCTGCCGCGAGCTGGGGATGGAACCCGTGGTCACGCTTCACCACTTCACCTTGCCGGTCTGGCTGGCGGACCGCGGGGGCGTCCTCGACCCGCAAGCGCCCCGCCTCTTTGCCCGCTATGCGGCCGCCTGCGCCGAGGCGTTCGGCGAGGAGGTCCGCTGGTGGCTGACGCTCAACGAGCCGAACGTCCTGATGGCCCTCGGCTACGCGGAGGGGCAGTGGCCGCCCCACCGCCGGTCGCCGGTTCTCGCCCTGCGGGCCGCAGCAGGGCTGCTCCGGATGCACGCCGCCGCGGCGACCGCCCTCCATCAGAGCGGTGCCGCCCGCGGCCGGCCGGCGATGGTCTCGATCGCCCACCACGAACGGCCTTTCCGGCCAGTTCCCGGCTCCCTCGCCGCCCGCTTCGGGGCCTGGGCACCGGACCTCCTCTTCAACCGCTGGTTCCTCTGGAGCTGCATGCGCGGCCGGATGCTCCCACCCGCCGGCAGGGGCGAGGTGGTGCCCGGGCTTCGGGGCTCCCTGGACTACCTGGGGCTCAACTACTACACCGACGAGCGGGTGCGCTTCGACTGGCGCGCCTCCTCGCGCCTCTTCGTGAGCTCCGATCCGGACCCGTCGTTGCCCAGGAATAGCCTTGGCTGGAGCATCGACCCCGGGGGCCTGCGCCGTGCCGTGGTGTCGCTGAGCGAGGAGTTCCGATTGCCGGTGATGGTCACCGAGAACGGAGTCGCCGACGAGGATGACGAGCTCCGCTCCGGGTTCCTCGTCGACCACCTGCGAGCGGTGGTCGAGGCGATCGACGACGGAGCCGACGTGCTCGGCTACCTCCACTGGACCGGCTTCGACAACTTCGAGTGGCTGGAGGGGTACGGAGCCAAGTTTGGTCTGGTGGCGGTCGACCGAGCCACCCTCGAGCGCCACCCCAAGCCAAGCGCGGAGGTCTTCGCCGGCGTCTGCCGCACCGGGGTGATCCCCGCGCCGGACCACCCGGGCGGGGCCTCCGCTCGTTGGGCCTGCCTCAGCCCGTGACGGTGACCGCCCGGAGGACCGCGGGCTCCCCTTCGAGCTCGCGGCTCGGTCCGGTGATCGACTCGGGCTTGCCAAAGAGGAAGCCCTGGGCTCGGTTCACCCCCAGCTTCATCAGCTCTGCGGCGACGCTCAGCTGCTCGATGCCCTCGGCCACGACCTCGGCGCCGATCTGCTCGGCGAGCGCGATGCACTCGAAGATGAGCGCCCGGGCCCCAACCTCGTCACAGCGGCTGGTCACGCTGGCATCGATCTTGATGATCTCGGGGCGCGTCGCGTAGAGCAGGTCGAGACCAACCCCCGGCCGGCCGGTACCGTCGATGCCGATCTTGAACCCCGCCCGGCGGTAGACGTCGACGCGAGCCGAGAGCTGACCGAGATTGCTGAAGCGGTCGGCGTCGGCAATCTCCAGGACGACGTTGGCGAGAGGCCGGCCGATCCAGCGCAGCAGGCTGCGCATCTGCTCGACGTCCTCGTCGACGTCGGAGACCGCGGAGAGGTCGATGTTGAGGTAGAGCTGCGCGTCGCTGCGGATGGACTCGGCGCCACGGACCACGGCGCGCCTGCAGATCCAGTCCAGCTCGTTGGTCACGCCCAGCCGGTGCGCCGTGGCGAAGAACTCCTCGACGCTGTCAGCCCCGTCCAGGTTGAAGGGCCGCGCCAACCCTTCGTAGGCCACGATGCGACCCTCCGGGAGGGTGACGATCGGCTGGTACACAGGGTGGATCTGCTGTGAAGCCAGGGTCCGGCTGAGCAGCGTCGTCCATCCTCGTCCCGGGGCCGCCGTCGGGCGGCCGGTGATCGACCCGGCCACCCGGTTGCGTCCCTCGCGTTTGGCACGGCCGAGCGCTGCTTCCGCCCGAGTCCACACCTCGCCCGCGTCCTCGCCGGCCGTGCCCACCGCCCAGCCGACGCTGACCCGGGCCGGGAAGGCTCCGGTGACGAGTTCGGACACCGCGGCACGCATACGCTCGGCAACGCTGCCCACCACGGCGGTGGCCGCCCCGATGGTGAGGATCGTGAACTCATCGTCGCCGGTGCGGCCGACGACGTCACGCTCCCTCGTCGATGCCTGGAGAGCCCGGGCCACGGAGCGAAGTGCGTTGTCGCCGGCCTCCCGGCCCAGGGCGTGGTTGAGCTGGTTGAGATGGTCGATGTCGACCGAGATGATCGCGAAGGACTCGCGGACCTCCCGGCAGCGCCGCTCGAAGGCAGCGCGGCCAATCAGGCCCGTGATCGCATCGGTCGCCTCCTCCTCTGCCCCGGCTATCCCGCGGGCGCGGACCAGGTTCGAGACCGCGAGGGAGGCGATCCCGCTGAACCCCTCGACCATGGTGACCTCGGAGTCTCGGAACGCCCGGTCCCGCCGCTCGGCGAGCACCAGTCCCCGGATCGCGGTCCCCGCGTGGATGGGGCTGGCGATTCGGCGTGGGGAGGATCCCGCCTCGGCGAGGGCGTGGTCCCCGGTGACCGCAGCCAGGATGAGTGGATCGGCGCTCAGGAGACTGCTCTCCCCGACGGTGGTGGCACCAGCTGCTGCACCGTGCTCGCTGACGACCACCATCCTGTCGAGTTCGATCCTGTACACGCAGGCGATCACCGGGGACGCTCTGTGGGTCTGGAGGAGTTCGACGACGGCTCCGCCCGCGGCCGCCATCACCGAGTCCACATCCCTCTCCGCGCTGATCCGGGTCATGGCCTCCAGCATCCGGTCCAGGCGGTTGCCGCGATGGGAACCTTGCGGGCTGGTTCCGCGCCCGAGCCGCCCCACCTGACCGGTTCGGCGGCGGGCGGCGCGGCGTGGCGCGATGCCATCACCGCGCCGGACCAGCGCGCTGGCGGCGGCGACGACAGCGCCGACCGCCGCGATGGTCATGGCCAGTGCCGCAGCGCGGCTGGCCGCCAAGCTGTCAGCGGCGAGGGGTCCGTGGCTGTGTGCCAGGAGGTATGCGGCCACGAGTCCCGCTGCTGCCACCATCAGAGAGAGAGATGCCGCCCTGGCGCGCCCTGATCTGACGGGGCGCGCGTAGGGCGGTGAAAGGGGGGGGCTGAGGAGGGTCGAAGGGGGGAGGCTCACGCTTCTTTCTTTCGTGGAGCGGTGGTGGGATGGGTTCATTCTCGGGGGCCGGTCTGGGGCACCCAAGAGCAACGGACGCCATAGTTCTGTAGTGCACCTGCACCCGTTGGTGCGATCCGTCACCCCGCGGTGTCCGGCCGTCACCGGGCGGATGTGGAGCCGTCGCATCGTCCCCTCCGCGACCCCTCTCAACAGGGCGCCGCCGAGGTGGGTTGGCGCCGTCCCGTTGCGGCCCGGGCCTCTGTGCCTGGCCGTTGGCGGCTGTTGACATGTGGCCCGCACCCACCACGAGGCGGGGCCGTCCGCGGTTTCGCATCGCTCCCGCCGGCCTGGCGCATGACGGCGTTGTGCGTTCAGACCCATGCGATGCGCCGGATGACGCAAGAAAACCGGTCTGCTCTAGACATCCTGCGTTCGCGTCCGATATCCTTAGGCGCAGCGTACGAATCAGGAGGCTCTCGTCCGGAGTCTCTGCCATCCGAGGTGCTCATGGCCTCCCCCCGCCACCGCCCCGAGATCCCCGACACCGTCGCCGCAGCCCAGGCGGCCGGCATCCGCCACCTCGATCTCCAGTTCACCGATGTCACCGGGTCGGTCAAGACGGTGACCATTCCCGCCGACCAGCTGGCCTCGGCGCTGGAGCACGGGGTGTGGTTCGACGGGTCATCGGTGGAGTCGGTCGCCCGCACCGCAGAGTCGGACATGTACCTGGTGCCCGACCCGACCACGTTCGCCGTCCTGCCGTGGGCTGAGGCGCCGACCGGGCGGATGATCTGCTGGCTCACGACCCCCGAGGGAGAGGCATACCCGGGCGATCCGCGGCGAGCGCTGCGGCGGGCGACGGAGCGCGCGGCGGCGCTCGGCTACGAATACCGGGTGGGGCCGGAGATCGAGTTCTACCTGCTCGAGCGCGACGAGCTGGGCCGGCCGGTGCAGCCCCGCCACGACCGAGGCAGCTACTTCGACTTCGCCACCGACCCGACCGTGGCGGTTCGCCAGACCATGGCCGAGCAGCTCCGGGCCATGGGGCTCGAGATCAACACCCTCCATCACGAGGTGGGGTGCGGGCAGCACGAGATCGACGTGGGCGCTCAGGAGGCGCTCAAGGCTGCGGACGACGTGGTCACCTTCCGCTACACGCTCCGCGCCATCGCTCAGCAGCACGGTCTCACCGCCACCTTCATGCCCAAGCCGTTCCAGGGACAGCCCGGGAGCGGCATGCACGTCCATCAGTCACTGGCCCGGGCCGGTGCCGGCGGCAACGCCTTCGCGGGCGACGACGACTACGGGCTGAGCGACGTCGCCAAGCACTTCATCGCCGGCCAGCTCCACCACGCCGCCGGGATGTGCCTGGTGCTGGCGCCGCTCATCAACTCCTACAAGCGGCTGGTGCGCGGGTTCGAGGCCCCGGTCTTCGTCTCCTGGGCCCGCACCAACCGTGGCGCCCTGGTCCGGGTACCTCATGTCGGCCGTCCCGAGGTCACCCGGGTGGAGCTGCGCTCTCCCGATCCGTCCTGCAATCCCTACCTGGCATTCGCCGTGATGCTCCGCTGCGGGCTCGACGGCATCGAGCGGCGCCTTCCTGACAACCTCAAGGACGCCATCACCGCCCTCGAAGCGGATGAGGTGGTGCTCGACGCTCTGGGAGACACGCTGTCGGAGCGCTTCCTCGAGGTCAAGGCCCTGGAGTGGAAGGAGTACCGCACTCAGGTCACTCCGTGGGAGCAGGAGCAGTACCTGGAGCGCGCCTGATGAACGATCGGGATGGCGGCCCCCCGGTTCGGAGATCCAGGTGATCACGGTCATGGACCTCTGGCGCGGTGCCCTGCCCGCCGGCACCGACCTGCTCGGAGGCCGGGCGGGCCTGGAGCGGCAGGTCGACTGGGCCACCTCGCTGCGCACCCGACCGCCCGCCTTCGAGGCGATCAAGGGAGGGGAGATAGCCTTCATCGCGGTGCGCTCGATCAAGCTGCTCGACGAGCGCCTCGACCTCACCCGGGTCCTGGAGAGCTTCGCCGACAAGGGTGGGGTGGCCGCGGCTGTCGTCGGCGACGTGGCCGCCGCCTCGATCGAGCTGGCCGACCGCCTGATGCTTCCCCTGCTGCTGCTGCCCGCACAGGCCCACCTCGCCGACGTACAGCAGGCCACGACGCGGTTCATCCTGGACCAGCGGACCGCGCTCCACGACCGTGCCCAGGAGCTGCAGACCGAGCTGATGGAGCTGGCGCTCAATGGTGCCGGCCCGGCAGGGATCGTCGACCGTCTCTCCGAGCTGCTGGAGCTCGCCGCCGCGTGGCAGGACGAGTCGGGAGAGCTTCGCCACGAAGCTGGAGCCATCCCCGCGGCCGTGGCAGCCCGTCCGTGGGCTGAGGAGATGCCGGCGGTGCGCCGCTTCGCGGACTCCTCGGTCGTCCTCGCGGCCAATCCTCCCGTCCGCGAGTTCTCGGTCGGCGCTCCGGGGTTTGCCCGGGTGGTGGCTCCCATCCCTCTCCGCGACGGCATCGGTGGCTTCATCTCGGTCCTGGGAGCGGAGGGGGCCCTGGGACAGCTGGCCCGACTCGGCTGCGCCCGGGCAGCCTCGGCCTGCGCCATCGAACTGGACCGGGAGCGGGCAGTTCTCGCCGCCCGGGACGACCTGGAGGGGGAGTTCGCCACCGCGCTCCTCACCGGCGCCTACGGCTCCGAGGCGTCGATGATGGAGCGGGCGCGCCGTGTCGGCGCCTCGCTGGGTGACGAGTCCGTCGTCATGGTGGTGCGCCCGTCAGCCCGCCCCGCGGCTCCCGCCCCTCAGGGTTGGCCGGAGAGCGGCGTCCGCTCGGTCCAGCGCTGGGCGCAGCGGCGCGAGCTGACGGTGCTCGCCGCCGCCCACCAGGGCGCCGTGGCCGTCATCGCCGGCGCCGACCTCGGCGACCTCCGCCGCGCGGCCCTGGAGCTCGCCGCCGATTGCCGCTCGGCGGTCGGGGGTATTCCGGTCGCGGTTGGCATCGGCCGGCCCAAGCACGGACTCGGCGGCGTCCGCACCTCCCACCGCGAGGCCGAACAGGCCCTGGGCATGGGGCTCAAGCTCGACGGCACGGCGAGCGTGGTGTCCTTTGCCGACCTCGGTCTCCACCGCCTCCTCTACTCGATGGCCCAGCACCCCGAGGTGCACGAGTTCTATCGGGAAAGCATCGGCGCCCTCATGGACTACGACGAGAAGGGGGGAGGGGACCTGCTGCGCACCCTCGACGCATTCTTCCGGTGCCATGGCTCTCCCACCGAGACCGCTCAGCGGCTCAAGCTGCATCGCAACACCGTCCTCTACCGGCTCCGGCGCATCGAGGACGTGGGGCATCTCCGACTCAGCGATCCCGATACCCGGCTCAATCTCCAGCTCTGCTTGCGCATTCGCGACGTCCTCCAGGCTTCGGCTTGACTGGCGCGAGCAAGCCGGTCGCCCTGCGCGTGTTGGGCGTCGCGCCCATCCCCGGACCCCCTCCGATGGGACGCCAAGACCCTAGCCCGCCCGGGCCGCCGGTCCTTAGCGTTGGCAGGATGCGGCTCGCTCCCGGCACGGAAACGGCGAGACCGGCGGGACCCTTGGCCTCCATGCCCACCGTCCGCGCCGCGGCGCGCACGGACACCGGGCCCTGCCGCCAGAACAACGAGGACGCGGTGCTCGTCCGCAGTGATCCGGAATGCGGTTTCCACGTCTTCACGGTCGCCGACGGCCTC
>Ga0302319_10016013_pt1 | contig 13845 bp, 9 predicted proteins | sample Bog_T0_2_FD_203319 | JGI IMG/M metagenome (GOLD analysis project Ga0302319, IMG submission 203319) | Peat permafrost microbial communities from Stordalen Mire near Abisko, Sweden - Bog_T0_2 | ecosystem: Environmental > Terrestrial > Soil > Wetlands > Peat | place: Sweden: Abisko, Stordalen Mire...
CGGGAGGTCCCGGTGCGCCTGGCGCTCCACCTGCCCCGCCCGCGCCGGGCCGTTAATTCGCGTCCGATTTGAGTTGACGGGATCGTCATGCACTCCCCGGAGCCGCCATCGCGCAGGCTCCGGAGAGTTTTTCTTGTGATGCCGGGGCGCGACAGAGTAGAATTCTCTTCATGCCCTTTTCGATCCGCGTTCGGCTCAGCGTCATGATGTTCCTCAACTACGTCATCTGGGGCGCGTGGTATGTCACGCTCAGCACCTACCTCACTACGACGCTGCATTTCACGGGAACGCAGGCGGGCTCGATCTTCGGAACCACGGCGCTGGCGTCGATCATTTCGCCGTTCTTTGTGGGCCTGATCGCGGACCGCTTTTTCTCGACGGAACGCGTGCTGGCCGCTCTGCACTTCATTGGCGCGATTCTGCTCTGGCAGGTGGCGAACGTGCAATCGTTCGGCTCGGTGTATGGACTGCTGCTGGCGTACTGCCTGTGTTACTTCCCGACGATCGCACTGACGAATTCGCTGACGTTCCGGCATATTAAGGATCCGGGACGGGACTTCCCGCTGATCCGCGTTTTCGGGACGCTGGGCTGGATTGTGATCGGGCTGATTGTGGGCGCGATGGCGGTAGAGAAATCGGCGACGCCGTTTTTGCTGGCCGCCGGCGTGTCCGTGGTGATGGGGTTTTTCAGTCTGATGTTGCCGCATACTCCGCCGCAGGCGAAGGGCGAGGCGTTCAGCGTGCGGCGCGTGCTGGGACTGGATGCGCTGGTCATGCTGAAGGACAAATCGTTCTTCGTGTTCGCGGTGGCGAGCGTGCTGGCGTGCATTCCGCTGACGTTTTACTTTTCATTCACGAACGATTACCTGAACGATGTTCACGTGGTGAATGCGGCGGGGAAGATGACGCTGGGGCAGGCATCCGAAGTGGGGATGATGCTGATCATGCCGTGGGTGCTGAAACGGTTGAGCGTGAAGGGGATTCTGGTGATGGGGCTGGCGGCGTGGGCGATTCGCTACTTTCTGCTGGCGCATGGCGATGCGGGGCCGGGCGTCTGGATGTTTTACGTGGCGATTCTGCTGCACGGGGTTTGCTACGACTTCTTCTTCATGACCGGGCAGTTGTATACGGATCAGCAGGCTCCGGCGCATTTGCGCAGCGCGGCGCAGGGGTTTATTACGTTCATTACTTACGGGATCGGGATGTATGCGGGGTCGTTGATTTCAGGCAATGCGCTGGACTTTTTCACGACCGGGACTGGTGCCGCGGCGGTGCGGGACTGGAAACATTTCTGGGCCAGTTCGGCACTGGGGGCGTTGGCGATTTTGTTGATTGTGGCTTTGCTGTTCCGGAGCAAGGCGCATATTGAGGCGACGCCGGATGCGGGATAGGGCGTCAGATCGCTAGCCCGATTCACCGACGAGCAAAGCCTTGGTCTGGAGTTCCTCCCCGAGGCGTCTCAGGTCCTGCCCGAGGCTGCCTTCGCCGGGCGCGTCATTGGCCGATACGACGATGTTTCTTCCCCGGCTCTTGGCTGCATAGAGAGCAGTGTCGGCCGCTCCTATCAAGGCTTGAGCGTTACCGTACTGACCGGTTGCGGTTGCAACACCGAGGCTGGTGGTCACGTATCGGCCCGCGACTGAGTCGGGATGCGGAAGCTGCAGCTGTTCCACGCGCGCGCGAGCCACTTCCGCAAGACGCGCAGCCTGCGCGGCCTCAACCCCCGGAAGCAGCAGGACGAACTCCTCGCCTCCGTAGCGAGCCACGCAATCGACCCCGCTCCTGCCGTTGGCGCCCAGAGCGCCGGCGACCAGCCGAAGGCACTCGTCGCCGGCCTGATGGCCGTTGGCGTCGTTGAGTTTCTTGAAGCAGTCGATATCGGCCAGAATCATCGAGAGCGGAGTTCCGAAGCGTCGGTGACGCTCCCATTCCCGTTCGAGAGCGAGATCGAAAGCCCGCCGATTGACAAGGCCCGTGAGGCCGTCAAGCGTGGAGAGTTCCACCAGATGCCGATTGGCCTCGCGCAGTTGCGAAGTCGCGTCTTCCAGAGACTGGTTCGCTTCTTTGAGCTGAGCCGTCCTCGCGTCGACGACACGCACGAGGTCTCGCTCCCTCCGGCGCAGCGCATTGTCCCGCAGGCGCAGGGCAGCGGCTGCCATCGCGAGCAGAATCAGGGAACAAAGAGTGATGAACCACCATGCTCGCCAGAAGGGTGGCCTGACCTCAAAATCGAACCGGGCCGATTCCCCGCTCCATCGTCCCCATCCGTCGCGTGCCTGCACTTCGAACCGATAGGAATTGGCGGGAAGACCTGGAAACTGAAGTTCCCGCTCGTGTGTCTCCCGCCATTCCGTGGAGAGCGGCGTCAGGCGGTAGCGGAACAGCACCGCGTCTTCGCGCGCGAACGTCAGCGCCGAGAACCTTGCCGTGAGCGAGTTCACAGTATGGTCGACGGAGACAGGTTGCCCTGCGTCAACCGTCCGTTTGCCCAGGGTCAGTTTCGTGAGAATTGCCGCGGGCGGATCGTTCATCAAGGCCGCACTCCGGGGCGTAAAAAGCGCGAGGCCTGCGCTGGTCCCGATCCAGACCGTCCCATCCGGATTCGCGTGAAAGCCATTCAGATCGCAATCGTCCCAGACCAATCCGTCATGGTGGTCGTAGTGCTCCCAGGCCGCCCCGTTCCTGACGTTGACGCCTCGGTTTGTTCCCGCCCAGAGCCCCCCCTGGACGTCAAAGCCCAGGAAGTAGGTGGTGCCCCGGGAATCGACGGAATCGATTCTCTCGGGGTGGACCGCAACGCCGGACGGACTCACCCGAATCCGGTCGATCTGCGAGCCGAACTGGTATCCGACCCAGATATCGTCATTGCGGTCGACCGCGAGACTGAGAACTTCGTTATTGCTGAGTCCCTGAGCCGTGGTGAACCGACTTACCTGGCCGTGAGATATGCGAAACAGGCCGTGGTTAGTCCCGGCCCAGACGTCGCCATTCGCCGCCTCCACAACGGCGAGACAGAATGCGGACGCGGGAATTCCTTCCACAGGATGGAACCGCAACGTGCGGAGATCGGCCACGAACAGTCCGGTGGTGGACGCCGCCCAGATCCGGTTTTCGCGGTCGAGCATCATCGTGTAAGGACTCTCGGCGGTGAGGCCCTGTTCCGCGCGGAACCACTCGACGCGACCCGTCTTCGGATCCAGCCGCGCGGCGCCCCTGCCTTCCGTTCCGAGCCAGAGTCTTCCGTTCCCGTCGGGCCGGACCGTATGTATGGGCACATCACCCACCTTCGACTGGCGTTCCCAGTTCCAAACGCCTTTGGTGTGGCGACCCAGGAACAGGCCACCATCGGTGCCCGCCCAGAAAGCGTCTTTACCCGCCGCCGCTACTTCATAGGCAAGGTCGCTGCCCATGCCGTTGTCGGAGTTGAAATATTCCCACTGTCCGTAGCCCAGCCACCTCGCCAGGCCATGTCCCGCCAAGCCCAGCCACAGAGTGCCCTCGCGGTCTTTCAGCACCGCATACACCGGACCGCGCAAGCCCGCCGCGCGCCCCACAATGTGCCAGTAACCGGCTTCCTCAACGGCCAGGCCATCGTCGACCGGAATGATGACACTCCCCTCGGCATCCACGTCGATGAGGCCGCGCGGTCCGAAGCCGGAGAGCAGCGGCAGGCCGGAAGCTTCGAAACGTTTGCGCCCCTGTCGCAGCACCGAGACGGTTCCCGCGGCGCTTTGGGCCCACAGATCTCCGTTGCCCGCGCGTTTGAAGCCATGCCACTGGCCGGGACGAATTCCGGCTTCGGTACCGAAGACCGTGGTCTGGGCGCCCTGAGCCAGACAGATCTCATCGCCGCAGCCCCACCAGACGGCGCCATCCTCCACCAGCACGGAATTCGCGGCCGGCGGACCGGTGTGGGGAGGGCTATCGATCAGTCGCATCCGCAGCGGCCGGGAATCCGAGCCTCGGGTCATCAACACCAGACCGGCATCCGTCGCGATGTACGTCTCGCCGTGACCGCGAGACTGGATGCCGGCGCCCCACATCACTCTGGTCGCGCCGGGCATTGTGAGCCGCTCGAAGTGGCCGCGATTGTTTTTCCGATACAGGCCGAACTTGCCGCCAACGAGGAGGCTGCCGTCAGGCGCTTCGCCGAACATGGCCGCGTTTGAGGCGGGCAAGCCCTCGGCCAGCCCAATGGCCTGGAAGCGTTCGCCGTCGTATCGGAAGACGCCGTTTTCGGTGGCAAGCCACAGGAAACCGCGCGTGTCCTGGTAGAGTGCGCGGACGGCGAGGTCGGCCAGCCCCTGATCGACGCCATAGTACTGAAAACTGTACTGCTGGGCGTGGGCGGTCGGGAGCGTTGCGATGGCGAGAAAAGCGATAGCGACGATGATTCGGAAGCGCACCTGGACTGCCTTCCTGAGTCTTATCGGCGGTTTGGGTTGAGGTTTATGGCTTTTTGAGCAATCTGTCGGGCGCGCCAAAACTCGCAGGCGAAGACCCTACTCCACACCCGAAGAATCAATAGTTTGCACCCACTGTGGAGTCGGCATTTGGCCTGCGCCGCCTTTTGCCGCGGACCGTTAGATTAGATGTCGCACGACGAAGACAGACCGCAAGTCATAATCAGCAGCATTCCCACGCCATAAAAGAGAGCAACCCCGAGCGCCAGAATAATCAGACCTCGGGCAAAATGAGGCATCCGGCGCCGGAGCACGCGGTCCACGAGCTTGCTCAGCGCAAACGCCGCACCGAAGCACGGGAGAATAATCGCGGAGGCAACGAGGAAACCGCGCACAGTCACACCGAAAGAACTCCGATCGCCACGCACACCACCGTCATCCACACCGACGCCGCAAACAGAAACGGCAGCGTGAACTTCTGGTGCTCGCGGAACTCAATCCCCACTAACCCCACCAGCAGAAACGGCGCGGGCGTGAGCGGACTCACCGGGAAACCCGTGGTGTGCATGCCGAGCATCGCCGCCTGCGCCATCTGCACGGGCGCCACGCCGAACTTCGCCGCCGTCTGCGCGAGCACCGGCAGCACGCCGAAGTAAAACGAATCGGGATCGAACAGCACGCTGAGCGGCATTGAAATCAGCCCCAGCGCGAACGGCAGATGCTTCCCCGCCCCCGGCGGCGCGAACCCCACCGCGGCTTTCGCCATCGCGTCCAGCATTCCGGAATCTTTCATGATGCCGGTGAAAGCGCCCGCCGCAAAGAGTATGCCGGCCATAGTCAGCGCGGCCTGAGCGTGGGCGTTGACGCGGTCGCGCTGGGCTTCCAGCCCGGGATAGTTGATCTGAAGCGCGAGCACCACGCCCACCATGAACACGGCGACCGGCTCCAGCTTGAACGCCGTCATACCCGCGATGATCGCCACGGTAAGCAGCAGGTTGATCGCGAAGCGCCTCGGCCGGGGCCGCGGGGGAACCGCATGAGCGGACTCGCCGGCGCCATCGAAACCCAAACGCCGAGCTTCCCTCCGGCCCAGCCACCACGCCGCCGCGAAGACAAACGCCAGGCCCGCCAGTTGCACCGGAATCAGCGGATCGAAAATCGCGGCCACCGGAATGTGCAGCGAGGCGGACGCGCGAATCATCGGCCCCGTCCACGGCAGAAAGTTCACGCCGGCCGCCATCGACGCCGCGCACGCAAGCACGCGTTTATCCATGCCGAGCCGATCGTAAAGCGGCAGCATCACGGGCACCGTGACCAGAAACGTCACCGCACCCGACCCATCCAGATGCACCAGCAGCGCGAGGAGCGAGGTCCCCATTACAATCCGCGTGGGGTTGCTGCCCACCGCGCGCAGAATCGTATCGATGATGGGATCGAGCATTCCCGCGTCCGTCATGACGCCGAAGAACAGAATGGCGAAGATAAACATGCCCGCCACGCCGGCCACGCCCTGAATGCCATGCAGCATGAAGCCGGCCGTCTTGAGCCCGAAGCCTCCCGTCAGCGCGGCCGCCACCGGAATCGCAATCAGCGCGGAGAGCGGCGTCATCCTCTTCGTGAGGATGGCCGTCAGCAGAATGACGATCGTGAGCGTGCCGAGGAGCGCAAGCATATCAATAAAAGAGCGCCGGCATGTCAATAGATGATGCGCCGCGCTTCGAGATCGGCGAGCGCGAGTTCGTCGAGATCGAAAAATTCGCCCAGCACGGCGCGCGTATGTTCGCTGTGCAGAGGCGCGGGCGCACCCGGTCCGCCTGGAGTTTCCGAAAGCTTCACCGGCGTGCCCGTCACGCGATGCGGACCCGCTGTCGCGTGCTGCATCGTGGGGAACATCTCGCGCAATGCGCATTGCGGATCGGCGGCCACTTCTTCGAAATTGCGCACCAGTGAACTGGGGATGCCGGCAGCCTGCAGTCGTTCCAGCCAGTCGGCGGCAACGCGTTGCGCGAATACCTCGGCCAGCAATGCTTCGAGCGCCACGCGGTTTTGAATTCGCTTCGCATTACTTTCAAAATCGGAATGCTTCTCAATCTCAGGCCTCTCGATCGCCCGGCAAAATGCCCCCCACAGCTTTTCGCTGCCCACCGCGATCGCAACCGACCGATCGGCTGTATGGAACGCGCGATAAGGCACCACGGTCGGAAAGGCGGTTCCCATCGGCTGCGGCACGATGCCCGATCCCAGATAGCTCATATAGTTCGAGCTCATCGTGGAAATCATGCAATCCAGCATCGCGACATCCACATACTGACCGCGCCCCGTTTTTTCGCGCGCCCGCAGAGCCAGCAGAATGCCGATGACGGAAAACAGGCCCGCAGTCACATCCGTCACCCCGTAACCGCAGCGCACCGATTCACCCTCGGGCGTGCCCGTAATGCTGAGCAGGCCGCTGGAACTCTGCACCACCAGATCCATCGCCGCCTCATCGCGCGAAGGCCCCGCCTGCCCGTAGCCCGAGATGGAACAATACACCAGCCTCGGATTGCGCTCGCGCAGTTGCGCGTAACCCAGGCCCAGACGATCCATCGCGCCAGGCCGGAAATTCTCCAGCAGCACGTCCATCTTGTCGATGAGCCGCAGACACAGTTCGCGCCCTTCCGGCTGCTTCAGATCGATGGAGATGCCGCGCTTACCCCGATTCAGCCCCAGAAACACGCTGGAAATTCCGCCCGCGAACGGAGGCCCCCAGCCGCGCGCCATGTCGCCTTCGCGCGCTTCCAGCTTGCAGACGTCCGCGCCATAGTCGGCCAGCAGTAAAGTGCAGTAGGGCCCCGCCAGCGCGTGGCTGAAATCCAGAACTTTGACTCCCTCAAGCGGCTTCACTTCAGCACACCACTCGCCTCGGCTTCCTTCACCAGTCGGTCCGCATCGTCCTGCAGTAAGAACCGCTGCTGCACCAGCGACTGCGCCGCCGCCTTCACCTTCGCCACATAGTTCTCATGCGTGCCGTATCTCTCTTCGAGCGACAGCCGCGGATCACCCAATGCCTCGCGCTCCGCCTTCGTCCGCGCGAACGGAATCATGCCGCCGGAGAAGCCGCAGCCGCGCCCTTTCAGGTAACCGCTGGCCGTCACGTTCCAGCCGAGATAAGTCCCGAGCGGCGCCTGATGCAACACCGAAGGGATACCGCCGATTTCATTGCCATCGGCATCCGTCTTCGGCACCACCATCGGAACGGTTCGCTTCACAACCGGTGGCTGAATCGAAATCGCGCCGGACAAATCGTTATAGAGAAACCCCGGCCCCAGATCGTAGTCGAAGAACGTGTTAATCAGGTTGTCCGGCAGCGGCATACCGGGAATCGCCGGGAAGCCCATGGCGCCGTGAACCGGTTCCACTAACTCGCCGCGCGCAATCGTCGGATACTTGCTCTCCGGCGGCGCGGCATTCTTTACCACCCAATCGATCAGCGCCCGCCTGAGCGCGCGCATCGCTTCCGCCGTGGAATTCGGATTATCCGGCAGCGCGCAGCCGCGCCCCCCGGCATCGCGCGCCACCACCTGAAAACCACCGCGTCCGCCTCCGTGCGTCACACCCGGAAAATAGTAACGCCGAACATTCGCGGGCAGCGGGATATCGGCCTCGGCCCGCGTCCCCACTAAGCCCGGCGACATGCGCAGGCCCCAGAATTCCGTGGCCCCGAACGTCTCGATAATCTTCGGACACGTCTTCGTCGCAGTGCAGCGATCCAGCAAACCCGCAGCCTGCCGACCCCGTTCCGTATCCTTATAATCGCCCCACCACAGCACGCCTTCGCTGCCCGGCTCGTAGAAATTCGCCGCGCCGCCGGGAATGGCAAACCGGAAATTCATCGGCGTCTGGCGCGCCGCGATGTTGGGATTCACGCCGTCCCAAACGATCCGCTTCTCCTCATCCTGATTGAAGCCCAGATTCAGAAGCGTCTTGATGAAGTTGCCCGATTGCGAAGTCCCGAACCCCACCGAATACCGGATCTTCCCGGCCAATGGATTCGCGGTCCCGGAATCGTCCTTCGCCGCGTAACGGAAGTACGAAATGATGTCGCGCGTCGCCGCCACGCCGATCCCCAGCACCAGCGGGTCCTTCGCCGTATAAGCCACGCGATACATCTGATCCGCCTGAAAACCGCCGCGCACGCAGATCTTCGTCGCATCCGGCTCGCCCGGAAACGGCGTCTTCGAACAATCCGCAAACGCCCAGTCTTTCGCGGCGATCGGAATCGCCTCGCCATCGTCCGACCATTGCCGCGTCAACCCGGCCTTCGCGGTATCGAGTGTCGCGGGCCGCTGATACCGCAGCGCCGCATAGCCGTTCATCAGCGACGCCGTGGTGCTCCCCGCCGGCAGATTCATCAGGCTCGCCATCACCGGACCGGTGATGCTCGATCCATCGGCATTCTTCGCCACGGGAACCGCCAGCGTTTCCAGATTTCCCTGCGGCGCAATATCGCCCTGCCAGCCGCTGCTCAGCATCGCGTGACCGGCATTCAGCCCGTCTTCGGGAATCCGCCCGTTCAGCGGCGAGGTCCCGCGATTCGGAACTTCATACATCAGCACACCGCTGATCTTGGCCGGATCCGACGGATACATCAACGTGAACGTCGCCGAATACTCGACACGGCCGCGGCTGTTACGCGGCGCAAGCGCGATGTCGTTGATGATCGCGTTAAGCGGCAGCTTCGGATCGAGTTCGCCGAAGAAATGGCCGGTCTGTTTAACGTATGAGCCGACGGTTTCGGTACGCTCGATCACCACGCGCACAACATGCGCCTGCGCAGCCGGCAGCGCTGCCAGCAAAAGCACCGGTGCAATCGGCCAATGTCCAGTCCTCTTCACCACTACCTTGCCTCCGCGTTCGAAACTACAGTAACATTTGACGTGACTGTTTTCTCCCGCATCATAGCCGCTTTCGCAGCAGCGCTGGTCTGGCACTCGGCCGCCTTCGCCGCCACTACCTGCGAAAACCTCACCACGCTTGCGATTCCCAACGTAACTGTCACCTCTGCAATTCCTCTCTCCGCAGGCGCAACCATTCCCGGCGTCGGCCGCGGTCGCGGAGGCGCGCTCAAGCTCCCCGCCTTTTGCCGCGTCGCAGCCGTCTCGAAACCAGTTCCAGATTCCGAAGTTCACTTCGAAGTCTGGCTCCCGTCAGTGGAAACCTGGAATGGCAAATTCCAGGGCACCGGCAACGGCGGCTACTCCGGCGCGCTCGATTTCGCCGCCATGCAGAAGGCTCTCGCCGCCGGCTACGCCACCGCCGGTTCCGACACGGGCCACTCCGGCGACAATCTCAATTTCGCCGTCGGTCATCCCGCGAAGATCGACGACTGGGGCTACCGCGCCGTCCACGTCATGACCGAAGCCGCCAAACTGGTCGTGCACGCGCATTATGGCCGCTTCGCCGATCGGTCTTACTTCACAGGCTGCTCCACCGGGGGCCATCAGGCTCTCATGGAAGCCCAGCGCTTCCCCGACGATTACGATGGCATCGTCGCGGGCGATCCCGGCAACAATCGCGTCCGTCTCAACATGGGTTTTCTCTGGTCCTGGCTCGCGCTCTATAAGGACCCCGCCGCGAACATCCCTGCCTCCGAACTTCCGATTATCAACAAGGCCGCCATCGCCGCCTGTGACGCCCTCGACGGCGTGAAGGACGGCCTCATCTCCGAACCTATGCGCTGCAAATTCGATCCGGCCACGCTGCTCTGCAAGAGCGCCGCAAGCGACGCCTGTCTCACCGCGCCGCAGGTCGCCGCCGTGCAGAAGATTTACGATGGCGCAAAGAATCCGCGCACCGGGCAACGGCTTTTCGCTGGTTGGGTGCGCGGCAGCGAACTCGGCTGGTCCGGCTACTTCGTCGGTCACAACGAACCGGCGCGCGTCGATTTCTGGCGTTACTGGGTCTTCGGCGATCCCGCCTGGGATCCGCGCACCTTCGACTTCGACAAAGACGCCGCTTTCGCCGACACCACCATGGCCGCCATCAACTCCAACGATCCCGATCTCAAAGCCTTCCGCGCGCGCGGCGGCAAACTGATCGGTTATTCCGGCTGGGCCGACCCTGTTGTGCCGCCCGGCGACGTGGTCCGCTACTATGAGGCCGCGATGAAAGCCCTGGGCGGCGCGGCGAAAACCGATGACTTCTATCGTCTCTTCATGGTGCCCGGCATGGGCCATTGCCAGGGCGGTCCAGGGCCCGCAACGTTCGATGCGCTGGATGCGTTGGATACCTGGGTAACAAAGGGAACCGCGCCGGAGAAGATCGTGGCGTCGCACTCGACGAACGGCACCGTGGATCGCACGCGCCCGCTCTGCCCGTATCCGCAGACGGCGAAGTGGAAAGGCACGGGCAGCAGCGACGATGCCGCGCAGTTCAACTGCGTGAGCGAGGTAAAGGTTGCAGCACAGACGGTTCGAACGGCGAAATAAGGTAGGCACCCGGTCCTGAAAACACCGGCCCCAATAGGTTTGGCGCTTCAGTTACACTGGGATCATGGCAAAGGATATCAACCCCGCACCCGTGCCGGCCCGGAACCTCCTCATCCCCGGCCTGAAGCCACCAGTGTGGGAATTTGCCCCAACCGATAATGGCGACCCAGCCGAAGTGGACGCATTCATCAGTATGATCCGGGAGCTTCGCAGTCAAGGGTCGTATCGGGATCCGGTCCAACCAACCGGGCCTAAGTGACTGTATTGCTCCTCGACACGAATGTCGTGTCGATTCTCTTCAATCGAAACCATCCGTTGCGGCAGGTATGCATCAATGCAGTTGCCGGCCATCAGTTGGTCATCTCATTCATGACCCGTGCCGAATTGTTGCTGTGGCCTGTCGCCAACAACTGGGGCCAGACGCGACGCGAAGCGCTTGAGCAGCACATGGCCAGGTACCTCACGCTTTATCCCGACGAACGCACTTGCGAGATCTGGTCGGCCACCGTAGATCAATGCCGCCGCGCAGGCAGGCGCATCCAGACCGCCGACGCATGGATTGCCGCAGCAGCCCAACAGTGGGGGTGTCCCCTCGTGACGGCCGATTTCGGGGACTATGCCGCAGTCGAAGGTCTTGCTATTGTGCCAATTCGTCAGGAATAACCCCGACTGCCCATTCGGAGGGTTTGTTCCAACCCAATTCGGCAGGCGCTATTCGGAAGCTCTCGTCCGCGAGGAACTTCACACAGTTGCCACGGGATAGACGCGTTCACTGTGAAGTAACTCTCCCGCATACTGCAGACAAGCCAGGATGTCCTGCTCGGATCAGCTTGGATAGTTAGACCGTTATGGCCGCCGCAACGAGAATTTTGTTCTCGTAACGGAGCGGCGGCGGCCATAACAAGCGGGGATACCAGGGGGCGGCAGCCCCTTGTCTAGTTAGCAAGGATCTTTTCGTGACTCCTCCCGGACGCCAGCAGATCCACAATAAATGCTGCGGATATCCTCGTGCCAGCCACCGCGGGCTTGCCCACAAGAATACGCGGATCGATGGTGATTCTTTCTCTCAGCTCCACGCTTCCACTACCAACCAATCCCCGGGATCGCGCGCGTCAACCGAACTGCGATTGCAGGTGCAAGTCCTCCGGTTCCCGCCAACCGCGTTACCCTGATCTCATGGCACTAAAGCCAATCCTCGGCATTCTCACCCTCGCCTTCCTCGCGACAGCCCAATCGCCCGCGCCCAACGACCCCGTCGAGAACCCGCCCAAACCCGACCGCATGGGCGTCGTCAACACCGGCCCCTACGATTACGGCGTCATGGGTCCCGCCGCCACTCCCGCTATCGTCGACGCCGCCGCCCGCGCCATTACGAAACCCATGCCCGCCGGCCCCTTCGCGCCCACATGGGACTCCATTCAGCAAAACTACCGCACGCCCTCATGGTTCGAAGACGCCAAATTCGGCATCTTCTTCCACTGGGGCATCTTCTCCGTCGCCGCCCGGCACAACGAGTGGTACGAGAAACACATGTACAGCGCCGAAGCCCAGTGGCACGCCGAGCACTTCGGCCCCCAGGAAAAGTTTGGCTACAAGGATCTGATCCCCCTCTTCACCGCCGCCAAATGGGACCCCGACGCATGGGCCGCGCTCTTCGCTCACGCCGGCGCGCGCGTCGTCATGGAAATGGGCCAGCACCACGATAACTTCGCGCTCTGGGATAGCGACCTCACGCCGTTCAACGCGAAGAAGATGGGCCCGCATCGCGACCTCGTGGGCGATCTCGCCGCCGCCGTTCGCCGCCAGGGCCTCAAAGTCGCCATCTCGAATCACGGCGTCGAGCACTTCACCTTCATCGCACCCACGCACGAACTCCGCCAGCGACTCGAAGCCGCCCATGCCGATCTCTTCGATCCCGCCTGGGCCGCCTTCTACAACGTCGCCGATCGCAGCGACGCCGCCATGACGGCCTTCCTTACCGACTGGGCCAATCGCAACTTTGAGCTGATCGACAAGTACCAGCCCGATATGCTCTGGTTCGATAACGGCGCGAATCTCCGTGTGCTGGATCCGCTGAAGCTGCGCGTCGCCGCTTATTATTACAACCGCGCCCGCCAGTGGAACAAAGAGGTTTCGCTCGGCACCAAGTTCAACGCCTACGCGCCGGGCAATGACGACACAAAGCAAATCGGCTCCATCGTCGATTTCGAAAAAGTGAGTGCGCGTTCGCCCGCCGGCATTCGCCCCGGCCCGTGGATGGTCGACGACGCGCTCGGCAGCAACAGCTGGGGTTATATCGAAGGCCTGCGCATCGCATCGGCCGAGACGATTCTGGGCCGTCTGATCGATACGGTAAGCAAAGGCGGCTTCTACATGCTGAACATCTCGCCGATGGCAGACGGCGTCATCCCGCAGGACCAGCAGGATGTGCTCCTCAAACTTGGCGAGTGGCTGAACGCAAACGGCGAAGCAATCTATGGCACAAGGCCGTGGACCAAATTCACGGAACCCGGCACGCCCGCGTGGCACTTCACCACGAAGGGCAACACGCTCTATGCGATCGCGGCTTCATGGCCCGGGCCCGAAGCCGTCATCGCTTCGGTGAAAGAAAGGGTGGCCGGAGTCACGCTGCTCGGAAGTTCGACTCCGCTGGACTTCACGCAGGACGCGCAGGGCCTGCGAGTGAAGCTCCCCCCAAGCCATTCCGGCAGTATGGCGTGGACGCTGAAAATCACCACCCGGCACACCTGAACGCCCCGCGTTTCCGAGGTCTGCCGTTTCGACCCGTAACTCCGGAGTTTGTCCACCACAGCCCGGGACCCGCCAGGTGGCACATGCTTCAGCGCCAGCCTCTGCCTGGCGGCAGATGGAACAAACAAGAGACCCTGGGGAGCCACGCAACCGTTACTGAGATGGAATGAGAAGGCCGGTCTCCCGGACGGGATGCTGTTAAGCTCCCAATGGAAAGCGCACTC
>Ga0302319_10016017_pt1 | contig 13838 bp, 9 predicted proteins | sample Bog_T0_2_FD_203319 | JGI IMG/M metagenome (GOLD analysis project Ga0302319, IMG submission 203319) | Peat permafrost microbial communities from Stordalen Mire near Abisko, Sweden - Bog_T0_2 | ecosystem: Environmental > Terrestrial > Soil > Wetlands > Peat | place: Sweden: Abisko, Stordalen Mire...
GAATTATGCAGAATTCCGTCTGTGCCAAAGTAAGTGACATTTGACTGAGAGTCTGCGTCACGACGCTTGCGGCGAAGCCATTCTTGCCCGATTCCTAAGTGCACCGTTTCACAAGTACAGCCTCGTATTTCGCACGCGCAAGGCTAACTAGTTTCTGTCATGAAACTCCGGCTCGTAAGGGCAAGACCGCTCCCTGGCGGTCGCGGCTCAGTAACAAGTCCCGTGGAATCATCGCGGCGTTTTCCGAGCCGCGCGCGCAAGCAAGCGTTCCTTGCCACCCGAAGTGAGTTTCATGACAGAAACTAACTAACGCCCCCCTGAAGACGCGGTCCAAGTTACTAATTCCATTACCGCGCCTCGATAAGCGATTTCATTCCGAGCCGGGCCCGCACGATTTCGTTATGGCGTCTGCCGCGAGCCACTGGCGCTTGGAGCTGTGGCGGAAACGGTCGCGGCGAATGTCTCGGGGCTGGTAAACCAGCTCGAATTGTCAGCCAGATAAACTACGTCGAATCGGCCATTCAACTTTGAGAGCCAGGCCGCGCGCGCCGCATTGTCCTGTTCCGGATTTGAATTGGCTCCACCGCGCATTCCCGGCGTCGCATCGTGTTTCTCGAATGCGTTACCCGCAAAGAGCGCGCGATCCGTGGGATTCAGCAGGCTCAGGTTCGCCACGCCGCCAGACTGAAAGGACTCAGCTTCCAGCACCAGTGGCTTACCGGCCGGGTCGAGCCCCAGATTAATGGTTGCTCCATCCGCGATCACCGTGGCCGGCACGCCATTCAGAACCTTCGAGGCCGCCACATAAACGTGCCGTGGGTTGAGTTGCGCGAGCCCTCCCGCCTGGCGCGGATCCCTGTCTAGAACGGCGACGTCCAGCGGCAGGTCGCCGATCAGGGAATGGACAAAGGCCGCCAGGCCCGGTTCACCGCCGCCGGTTCCGATCAGCAGAGCCGAGGTCGACCCATGCAGGAGATAGAGCGATTCGCCGGCGTTGTCGCGAATGAGGTAGAAATCAGCCGCAAATCTGAAGATGGCATCCATGGACTTAGTCAAGGGCGCGCCGACGGTATCGCCCTTGTAGTTTCCGGGCAAATGCACGGCATGATAAGGAGATCCGGCCTCGCCGGGACGGTAGAAGTTGGGAAGGGTATAGACAAATTGCGCGGTATCGCACTTTGCCCAGAACGCGTCAGTACTGGCCCCAAACGGTTCTCCTACGATTGTGCCCGCGAGCACTCCGTCGGCGAGCGTGGTCATGTCGGTAATGTATTGGCGGTCGAGCGGCCGGCCATTGAGAGGCGCGCGGCCGCGTGACCATAACGCGATCTGATAAAAGTGTGCCGGGAAGACGGCGAGATCGGGATAAGGCCGGGTCACTTCCTCAATGTGGTGAATCGTTTGATCGAATTGCGATAGCGGCCCCCTCTGCAGATAGGGCCAGGCGGATCCAATCGCGTCTCCGGTAAAGATCATACGGTTCTCCGCGTCCAGGTAACCCGTCGAGCCCGTGGTGTGAGGCGGCATGGCAACCGCGCTGACCAACCGATTGCCTAAGTCGATCTGGCTGACCGCGGTCCCGCTGCCATGGTTGGTGGGTCCGCCCCCTTCGCGGATAGGCACATAATTTGGGTGTTCGTCTGCCGGCCAATCCAGATCCATGTAATAGACCGTCCGGTCCGTCATGAGAGAGTTTTCGCCGATGTGATCTCCATGGTTATGCGTGTTAGCTACCACGAAATCGAGTGGGTGCGCGCGGGGAGCGCCGTCGTCATTGTGTCCCAGCAGATAGCGGACAACGGTCTTGAGATCGTTGACGCCCAGGGTAAACTTGGCCGGGTTCGCGGTGTCGATCAGCAGCGCGCGGCTGGAGCCCTCGAGCAGGTACATGGTGGAGCCCTGCGCGGTGCGTTGACCCGGGTTCGGCAGGTAGTGTTCGATGCGGAAGGTGCGTTGGCCCAGAGCGTTGGTTGCCATCAGATAGGCAGTGTACTGGCCCCAGGGATTGTCGGAGACAAAACCGCTCCCTGCTGCCGAGCCGTAAGAGTTCTTGGATTCCGCCACGAAACCTTTCACCAGTTGGTAGTACTGAATTCCCGGTTGTTGCGCGGCGGCGGAGAGGCAGGTACAGAGAACGGCGAGGGCCGCGGAAATCCGGGTTGCAAACTTGAGATTGAGACGAGTGTCAGTTGGCATGAAGCCTCCTCATTGGGTGATCTTCCACATATCCTGAATGTACATGTTCCAGGCCGGTTTGCGCCATGGGGGTCGATGGCGTGCAATCCCCCGGCGAACGCCCGGCGCCGGTGCGGAAACGCGCGGGGCCGAAGCGTGGCCGCCGTAGCACCCACGCGACACGCAATGACCGTTACCATAGTGTCTGCGCTCCATCCCGGCTTGGGTGGAGGCGCGGCTTGGGAAAGGTAACTGGATAAATGCCGGACTACACATACCTCGATATCGCGAAAATGATCGACCATTCGCTTCTGAATCCTACATTGACCGCGGCGGATTTTGAGTCGGGCTGCGCGCTCGCCCTGCAATACGATGTGGCGAGCGTCTGCATCCTGCCCTACTACCTGCGGCGCTGCGCCGTCCTGCTGCGCGGCAGCAATGTGCGCGCCAGCACGACCATCGGATTCCCGCACGGCGGCCACACCACCGCCGTCAAGATTGCCGAAGCGCGCCAGGCCCTGGCCGACGGCGGCGAGGAACTCGACATGGTTGTCAACATCAGCGCCGTGCTCAGCGGCGATTGGGACTACGTGCGCCGCGACATCGCCGCCGTAATCGATGTGACTCACGCCGCCGGACAAAAGGCAAAAGTGATCTTCGAGAACTGCTACCTCAACGACGAGCAGAAGATCCGTCTTTGCCGCATCTCGAGCGAGCTGGGGGCGGACTGGGTCAAGACCTCCACGGGCTATGGCACCGGCGGCGCCACCGACGACGACTTGCGGCTGATGCGGCAGTACGCCGACCCCGGGGTCCAGGTCAAAGCCGCGGGCGGCATCCGCGATCTGGATGCGCTCCTGCGCGTGCGCGCCCTGGGCGTGACCCGCTCCGGGGCGACGCGCACCGCCGCCATGCTCGACGAGTGCAAACATCGGTTGTCGTTGGCGTAACTCCGGCTCGCGTTCCCGTATAATTGGGCCTGCCGGACCTGAAGCTGGGCTGTCGACGGCAGTCGGTACGCGGAAACAGCCGGCTAAGAGCCGGCCGCTAGTTTCAGACCTCCTGATGTCGCCCCGCAATTTCGGCCTGGCGGGGAAAATGGGCTGAGCCATTCCTTTCGATGGCGAGAGCTTCGCAGGTGGGGCAGGCGGTGCTCGCCTGCCCCACCTGCGGGCTCACTGCAAATTCCACGACATCAGGAGTTCTGAAGGACCGCTTGCTCGCGGGGTGCCCTCTGGGCCCGGCTCGGAAAACGCCGCGCTGATTCCACGGGACGCCAGGGAGCGGTCTTGCCGTTACGATTACGAATCGGAGTTTCGCGGCAGAAACCACCTAACGTAAGTTATACCTTCTCGGGAACCACGAACGGCTTGCGGTACACGCGTGTCAGCAGTTTGTTGGCCTCGGCGTCGCCGGTGCAGGTCATGGTTGCGGAATCGAAGTTGATGGTGCGGCCCACGCGATAGGAGATGTTGGCCAGGTGCACCAGCACCGTGGATGCCGCCCCCTCTTCGATTTCGGCGTGAAGATCTTCGCGCTTGCGGCTCTTGACCGCATCGATGAAGTTGGCGAAGTGGTCGCCGCCCTTGTCATTCCGGGGTCCGGGCGTCTGTTCCTTGCCCAGCCAGGATTGATAGGACGAATAGCTGTCCATGGTCACGTAGCCCTTCGGACCATAGAAAATGTTGCCGATGCTGTCGGAACCGCGCCTCGGCGTGGCCGGAGCGTTGCCCTGGTAGGATGCATCGCCCACGGTGGCTTCGTGGTTGCTCATCCAGTGGCGCACTTCGAATTCCAGCATCTTGCGTTTGCCGCTCTCATTGAACTCGAAGGCGCAGTTCAAAGTGTTGGGCGTTTCCTGATCGTCATCGAACACGAAGTGGCCGCCGATGGCGCTCACCTTGACGGGATACTTGACGCCCAAGCCCCAGCGGGCCACATCCATTTCGTGGATGCCCTGGTTGCCCAGATCGCCGTTGCCGGTGTCCCAGAACCAGTGCCACTTGTAGTGGAAGCGGTTCTGCGTGAACTGGTGCATGGGGGAGGGCCCGGTCCAAAGGTCGTAATCCACGCCGGCGGGCACCGGTTCGGGCGGCGCGTGGCCGATGGTATCGCGCCACTTGAAGCACAGGCCGCGGGCCATGTAGACATCGCCAATCAGGCCGTCGCGCATCTTCTGCATGGCCTCCTGGATGGCCACCGACGAGCGGATCTGGCTGCCCTGCTGCACCATGCGGTTGTACTTGCGGGCGGCCGCCACAATCTGCTTCGCCTCAAAAACATTGTGCGAGCAGGGTTTTTCGACGTACACATCCTTGCCGGCCTGGCAGGCCCAGACGGTCATGAGCGTGTGCCAGTGATTGGGCGAAGAGATGGAAATAGCGTCGATGGTTTTGTCTTCCAGCAGCTTCCGGATATCCGTATAGGTTTGCGGTTTGGGCTTTCCCAGTTTTTCGATCTGGGCCAGCCCTTTAGCGATGTGCGAATCGTCGGGATCGCAAATCGCGGCAATTTCCACGTTGGGCAGCTTGCTGTAGCCGCCGATGTGAGCTGTCGCGCGGCCGCCGATACCGATGCACGCAACGCGAACCGTGTCGCTCGGCGCGCCGAACACATTGGACGCGGCGCCCAGGGCCGCAGCCGAACTGACTAAGAAATTTCGTCGATCCATTGGTCTCCTTCGCATTCCCCGTCACCGTCAACCTATCATGTTTTCACGAACCGCGTGTGGCCGCCTACCCTTCCATTCGGGCGTTTGGGAGACGCGGCACGGCCTCAACGCATGGATCGAACGGGTGCGCCGGGCGAAGAATCGATGAAGCGGTGCGTGCCGTATCGCCGTTACCGCGACGCCGGAGTTCCAGTGGCGGAGCGCGCGCGAGGCAATCGATTCCTGGCTGCGGCAGCAGTCTCGTAAGGCCGGCACCACGCAATTGCCGCCTAGAAGCTTATAGGAAAAGATGAAAAAAGAATTGTCGATCCTAGGCGGCAATCCCCAGAGCCGTGAAGAGATCGCGCATACCAACCCGGAGATGTTCGTACTGTTGATCCACCGGCGTGGGATGGTTCGCTTTGGTTTGTGGCTCGGGCCGTTGGCTGGCGGCAAATAACGGCCGGATGACCGGCCGGACTTCTTCTTGGCGGTCGTTCTTGGCGTTCTTGGCGACTTTGCGAGAGATTCTGCACTGGATCGCATTGGACAAGAATGCCGTGGCTCAACAGGTCGTCGATGCAGCCTTTCGCGTGCATACCAGTCTCGGTCCGGGATTGCTGGAGTCGGTCTACGAGGCGGCCTTGGCCTACGAACTGGAAAAACGCGGGCTGAGCGTCGCTCGTCAGCAAGGCATCCCGGTAATCTATGAGGAGGTCCGCATCCACGCCGGTTTCTTCGCAGACTTGGTGGTGGAGGACCAGGCGATCGTGGAAATCAAGGCAGTGGAGAACGTCGCGCCGGTGCATAAGAAGCAACTTCTCACCTATCTGAAGCTAGCTGACAAGCGTCTGGGACTGCTCCTCAACTTCAATGTGGTTCTGATCAAAAACGGCATCACTCGCATCGTCAACGGTCTGAAAGAGTGATTTCTCGCCAAGTCGCCAAGGTCGCCAAGTAAACGCCCCTCACCCGCTGTTGAGCTGCCAGTAGGGCCACTTTTTCGGAGCCCCAGTCCCCGAAAAAGCATAGTTAGCTTCTGTCGCGAAACTCCGACTCGTAACGGCAAAACCGCTCCCTGGCGGTCGCGGCTCAGTAACAGATCCCGTGGAATCATCGCGGCGTTTTCCGAGCCGCGCGCGCAAGCAAGCGGTCCTTGCCACTTGAAGGCAGTTTCGCGACAAGCGCGGCGCGGTCCCGGCATCGTCGAAATTCCGGCTAGTGCCGGCGGTCTCGCGAAGACGAACTTTGCCGTGTGCCGTCATGTCACTACACCAAAACGTCGAAAGCCGGCCAAGAGCATCGGCGCCTCGCAGAAAAAATTCCGTACGAATCGACGAGATGGCTGTCGGCCGAGTCATTTTCGCGCCGGCCTGGGCTGTCCCAAGCCGGGGCGGATCCGCAGAGCCGCCGCCAGTTCCTTCGAAGCCTCCGCTTCCCTGCCGGGCATTTGCCGCAGCACCATCGCAAGGTTGTAATGCGCTTCGGCGAAGTCCGGTTGCAGCCGCAGAGCCGTTTGAAACTCCGCAACGGCGTCGGGCAGCCGGCCCGGTATTCGGAGCAGCGCGTTGGCCAGGTTGTAGTGTCCTTCGGGGCGGTCCGGCTCCAGCCGCAGAACCGCCTCATACTGACCCACGGCATCCTCCAGCCCGCCCGGAACCCGGAGGAGCGCGCTTGCCAGATTGGCGTGCGCTTCCACGAAGTCCGGCCTGACGCGCAGTGCTGCCTGGAATTGCGCCATAGCATCCCGCAGCCGGTTCGGATCCTGCAGATATACCCTTCCCAAATCGTTGTGCGCTTCGGCGTAGCCGGGCCGGATGTCCAAGGCAGCCTGCAATTCAGTGATCGCGCCGGGCAAACGGCCCGGCATTTCGAGCAGCGCGAGACCCAGACGGTAGTGCGCCTCGGCGTCATCCGGCCGGAGCCGCACGGCCGTCTGAAACTCCCCGATAGCGTCCGCCTGCCGGTCCGTCGCGTGCAGCAGTGCGCTGCCCAAATTAATCCGCGCTTCGGAGTAGTCCGGCCGGATCCGCAAGGCCTCCCGGAACTCGGCGATGGCGTCCGCCTGCCGGCCCGGCGTATGCGCCAGCGCGTTGCCCAGATTGTAATGCGCTTCGGCATAGTCCGGCTCGCTGCGCAAGGCGGCCCGATATTCGGCGATCGCCTCCGGCAACCGGCCGGGCGTGAGTGCCAGCAAATTGCCCAGATTGTTGTGCGCCTCGGCAAAATCGGGGCGGATACGCAGGGCCGCTTGAAACTCGGCGATGGCGTCCGGCAATCGGCCTGGCTCGTTCACCAGTGCAGCCCCGAAGAGATCGTGCGCGCGGGCGCTTTCAGGGGAGACTGCAGCGGCGCTGGCCCACAGGCTTCGTTCGTCCGTCCAATCCGCATTGCGGGCATAGGTTCGCGCCGCGAACGCGACGCATACGGCTGCCGGCACGCCCCACCAGACGCGCTCCGGAAGATGCAGCACGCCCGGCCGCCACCAGCGGACAACCGCGGCCACGGCACAGCCGGCCAAGCCGATCGACGGCAAATATAGAAATCGCTCGGCCATAATGCTGCCGATCGCAATCGGCAGATTCGACGTCGGAAGGTAGGCGATCCAAAAGAAGAGCGGGAAAAAGTAAAGCGCCTTCGCCGTCCGCTTCCGGGACACGGCAAACCATGTGCCGGCCAGCAGCAGTGCCGCGGTCAGCAGGAACGCGACATCGCCCCAGCCGATGCCCCGCCAATCCAGCAGCGGAATCGCACGGTATGAATAATCGACCGAAAGTTGGGATGGCCAGAGGAACAGCCAGACAAGCTTTCCCAGAACCTTGAGCGCCGTCAATCTGCCGGCCACGAAACTGGCGCCCACGATGGGATTGTCGGCGTAGCTGGGCGCCAGATGAACCCGCGCGCCCATGCGCAGGCAGAGGAACACGGCCAGCGGAACCATGGCGGCGGCGTACGGCAGAACGCGCCTGCGCCAGGAGCCGGCCTGCGCGGAAATGGAATCGTAAACCAACAGAAGCCCGGGCAATACCGCGGCGCTTTCCTTGGAAAAAATCCCGATGGCCTGAGCCGCGGCCAAGCCCGCTATCCATCCGAGCCTGTGCCGTCCTTCGGACCGGCAGCATCTGGCATAACAGAGCAGTCCGGCCAATACGCCGCACGCGGCCAGCAGGTCCGCCCGCCCCACGATGTTGGTGACCGCCTCGGTCTGGACGGGATGCAATCCCCATAGCGCGGCCAGCGCGAAAGCGGGCCCACGCCGCGCGAAAATCAGCATTCCCAGGGCATACACCAGCATCACGTCGATCTCATGCAGCGCCAGATTCACGCAGTGATAGAGGGCGGGGTGGGGGCCATTGCCGAAGGCCACGTAATTCAACAGGAAGGATAGCGTGGTAAGCGGCCGGTACAGCCCGGCGTCCGGGTGGTTGAACCAGAATCCTCCACCGAGGATGAGGGCAAGGTTCTGCGCCGTGAACGCGTGGATACGGGGATCCTGGGAAAGTAGGACCGCGTTATCGTAGATCAGGCCGGCCTGGAACGAATTCGAGTAAGCCAGCAGGACTACGATTCCCAAAACGAGAATCGCCAGTGCGTGCCGGGGGTTTGGGGGTGCGGTAACAGGCTTTGTGTGCCGTGTCTCGGCAGTCTTCGCGGGCCGTTGGTCGCGTTTCACACCGTAGTATATCATCGGCGCCCGGATGGCCCTCGTCCTGGGCGAGCCCCGGGGTGTAACCGATCTGGGGAAGGTCCGTCACCGGTCCTCTGGTCCCGGCTGTGCAACTACAGAACTCCTGATGTCGCCCCGCATTCCTTTCGATGGCGAGAGTTCCGCAGGTGGGGCAGGCGGTGCTCGCCTGCCCGCCCGCACTGAATTAGGTCCGCTGCTCGAATAGGATCGAGGGCATGCGAGCACCGCCTGCCCCACCTGCGGGCTCACTGCAAATTCCACGACATCAGGAGTTCTGAACTAATTGCAAACACGAGGGCACTCGTTACTGAGCCGCGGCCGTTAGGGAGCGTATTCCGCGCCTGAGCCACGAAATCCCCAGATCGCTTAAGCACAGCGAGCCCCCGGATCACCGCTCGAGGAGCAGGACCAGCGACCGGCCCTGAACGGTGTATTGCCAGGCCCCTAATAGAGCTTCCCCGCCGCTGGGATGAATGTTTCCCCAGGCTTGCGCCGAGGCGCTAGTGTCGGCTGTGACAAACCAGTTTTTTCCCGGCGAGGGTGCGGGAAGGTTTGCCACGATCGGGTCGCTCCAGCCGTTGTAAGCGACATAGACGGAGTTTGCCGGACCGCCAAATTCGCTCTCATCGAGCCGGTACGCCAAGAAGTGATTATTGGCGTCCTGAAAATACTCCGGATCCACCTCGGCGCCGTTATCGCGATACCAGGTAAGATCCTTCAGTCCATTTCCGTTGTGGTCCGTGCCGGTGAAGAAGTCCGCCGGCCGCAGACAGGGATGGGCATGCCGGAACTGCATAAGTTGTCCGGTATAAGCGGTAAGAGCGGTTTGTTGCCCGGCTGTCGTCCAGTCCAACCAAGTCGCGATGGTGTCGATGTTATAGGCGTTGTTATTGCCACCTTGCGTCCGATAGATCTCCGAGCCGCCCGATATCAAGGGGGTTCCAGCCGACAACAGGAGAATCGCGAGACCGGTTCGCACGGCCTGAACCTGCTGCACCGGATCGCCGCCATGGTCCCAGCACATCTCGGCTTCGGCCGAGCGGCCTCCTTCGGAGGGGCCGAAAGGGAACGGTTGATCGTTGTTGGTGCCGCTGTAGGAGTAGAGATCGCGGAGTGTCATTCCGTCGTGGACGGTGAGGTAGTTGACCGAATTCCACGGCTTCCGGCCGCGCGCCCGGAACAGGTCGTCCGAACCGGCGAAGCGGGTCGCTATGCTGCCAGGCGTGACCGCTATACACCCCAGCTTGTTCTGCGAGGCGCGGAAGACGTCGCGATAGCCATCGTTCCATTCCGACCAGCCGACTGGAAAATTCCCCTGCTCCTGCCCGGCGCCGTCAGCCGTGTACGGCTCCGCGATCAGGTCCACGCCGGCGCCGCCGCCGGCCGGACGCGCGGGCAACTCCGTCACGGCGCGGTTCAAAATGTTATCGGGGTCGTCCGGATTGAAAGAGTAACCGCCATTGGCGTCGGCGTTGCCCAGCACGGCGGCAAGATCGAACCGGAATCCATCGGCGCCCATGACGCCGGTCCAGTATTTCAGCGAATCGAGGACCAGGTTGCGCACGGTGGAGGAGGCCGCGTTGATATTGGGTCCTACACCGTTGTCATTCTGATAGAGATTCGGCGCCGAGGCGCTCAGGATCTCGTAGTAACCGGTGTTGTCCAAGCCGCGGAGCGAGTAGATTTCGGCGATGGTTCCGGTATTATCGTTCCAGACAGCCTCATCGTGGTGATTGTAGACTACATCCACATATACCTTAAGTCCGGCTGCGTGGAAGGCTTTGACCATGGCGATCCATTCGTTGGTGGGACCGCCGGGCGAAGGATCGCTCGCATACCTCCGGCCGGGAGCGAAGTAGCTGCACGAATCGTATCCCCAGTAGTTATGATGATCCGGGTATTGCGGCAGGTCGTTCAGACCGTTTTGAGATTCATGTACGGGCTGAAACTCCACGGCGGTAACTCCCAGCGCCTTCAGGTAATCCGCACGCAGAGCCGCTCCGGCATAAGTTCCCTGCAACGCGGCTGGAACTGTGGGATCGTTCTTAGTAAGTCCGCGAAGGTGTACCTCGTAAACGATGTCGTCTTTGAACGGACCGGTGGGCTTCACGCCGAAATCCGGGTTTGGCAGGTCCAGAACAATTCCCTTCGGCGCGAACGGCCCGGTATCGGCCAGCCGGGAAACGGTGCCGGATTGATACTCCAGCGGGCTTGGATGGGCGGGAGTCAGCGGATTGTGGCTGACCTCCAGGGCATACGGATCCAGCAGAAGCTTGTTGGGGTTGAAGCGGTTTCCCTGCTGGTCGACGTCGGTGGCAAATCCGATCCCCGATCCGGGAGTCCACGCGGGATCGAAAACCCAGTTCGGCCCCCATGCACGGTAGCCGTAATAGATGGTATCCTGCAACCCGGCTGCTTTCAGGTCCGCCACCTGCACGGTGAACGTGAAACCGCCGCCCGCTTCCACGGCCATCGCCTGCTTCAGGATCGGATCGGCTCCCGTGGCGGCCGCGTAAATCCAGATCTCCATGCGTGTGGCGCGCGGGGCGCGGACGCGGAAAGCAACTTCAACCTTGCCCGATAGAAACCGCGCACCTAAGAAGAAAGGCTCCATAGAAGTGCGCCCCTATGTGGGGAACGTCCCCACGACCGTGGTTTGCGGCGCCACGTCGAACACCTTGACGAAAGTAGCGTGCAGGCTGCTGTTGTAGGAACAGGCGTTCACCAGGCGGCACTGCCTGCCCCACCTATTGTCTACCGCAATTCCCCCGTCGAAGCAAACGAAAACCGCTGCGCCACCGTCTTTCCGGACGCCAGATAGGCGCGGATGGAATCGCGATTCCCGCCGGCGCGCGCGGCCGCCTCGCTCAAACACTCGACCGCGTCGGCCGGCGCCGTGCTGGCATCCAGACGGAAGATCCACGGCACATTCGCCGACGTCAACGCGCGGTCGGCCGAGATGGCCACGACGGGTATCAGCGCCTTCACGGCGATCTGCTCCGCCAGGTGCGCCGATGCGCGGTCCGTAGCCACGATGCCGATGGCGTCGGGGTCGTACACCAACTTCACCAACTCATTCGACGCCTTGCCCCACGCGGCCTCCGAAGAGATGCCCACCACTTCGTAGCCAGGGCGACTCAAGCTCGCCGCGGCCGCCTCCGCGCCGGGTCCGAACAGTACGATCTTGCGGCGCTCACCGGCCGACGACGAGGGCGCCGGCCCGTTGTACTCCACGCCCGCCGCACCCACCGTGGCATACGGCGCCTGCATGGTGTAACGGCGATACGTCCAGAGGCCGTCGTGCAGTTTGCCCAGGTACATGGGAGCGATGTTCTTGGCATTGGGGTCGAAAATCATTTCCCCGGTGACGCCTTTGTAGCTCTCGAGCGAGTAGAGCGCGTTACGAATGGCGCCGCGATTCAGCCCCGCGCGGCAGATGGCGTCTAACAGGATGTTCATGGTATCGAACCCCAGCGCCGAAAAGGAATCGACCTTGGCATGATACGCCGCCTCATACCGCTTCTGGAAGGCCAGCCACGTGGCATCGTCGCGATTGGGGTCGAACGGATAGACGGCCTCCAGCCCTTCGGCTGCCGCTCCGGCTTTCTGCACGAGACCCTCGCCCACCACGCGCGCGCTGCCGAAAACCGGCTGCTTCATGCCCATTTTGCGCATCTCGGTGAGGATCTCGCCGGCGGCCGGAGCATCGCCCCAGATCACGATGCCGTCCACGCGCGAATCGTTGATCACGCGCAGTTGGCGGGTGAACGTGTTATCGCCCGGGGCGTACTTCTGCTCGATCACCACCGGATGGCCGAGCCGCCTCGCAGCGTCGCGGAACTTCAACACACCGAAACGGCCGTAGCGCTCATTGACGCGCAGAAGCGCCACGCGCTTCAATCCAAGGTCGGTGAAGATGCGGCGCGCCAGGGTGTACGACTGCACGCGGTCGTCTTGAATCGAAGTCAGGATCCACGGAATGATGGTCTCGGGAATGGTGGGATCGGTGGCCGCGCTGTTGACGATGGGCAGCTCGGCCTTGAGCGAGACGCGCAGGGCAATGTGGGTGGAATCGCCGCTGATGGACCCCAGCATGGCCCAGACCTTATCGTCATAGACCATCTTGACTATTTCGTTGCTGGCCGCGCCCCAGGTGGCGGCATCGTTGTGCAGTTTCAGGCTGAACGGCTTGCCGCCGTAGCCGCCGCGCGCGTTGGCTTCGTCAATGGCCAGTTGCGCGCCATGCAGCATAGCCGTTCCCAAAGCGATATCTTTGTGGTCCTGAATCGGCCCCAGAAAACCGATCGGCACCTCGCTCACCTCGGACGCCGGAACGGTGGGCGCATCGGCGGCGGGGCCGTTATATTCCGGCGTCTTGGTGTAGTGCACGTAGTAGGGGACGGTGAATTTCGAATACGGCCGCAGATCTTCCGGAGTGTTGGCATAGGGCGCCAGCGTGCGACTGGCCGGCGGACCGGGCTGCTGCGCTCCACAGGCGCAGGTGGTCTGAGCGCTGACAAACGCAGGCAGAGCCAGCGCTGCCGCTAACAGTTTCCATTGCATGACGAATCCTTCGGTGGTGGAACGAACATGGCGATGGCTTCGATTTCCACCAACAGTTCGGGACGGCAGAGAATGGCCTGGATGCCGGTGGAAGCCGGCAGTGGGTCGAGCCCCTGTTCCTGGAAAAATTCCGTGCGGCCTTCATTGAAAGCCTCGTAATCGCGCTCGATATCGCGCAGGTAGCAACTGGTGCGGACGATGTCCTTCCAGGTTGCGCCTTCCGCCGCCAACAGGCCGGTAATGTTTTCGTAAGTGCGCCGCAACTGCGCGCGAAAGTCGCCGATATGGACACTCTGTCCATCCTCGTCAATGCTGGCTGTGCCGGAAATCAGCAGAATCGCGACACCCCCCACGTCTATGCGCAATCCACGTGAAAAGGAGCTCGGCTTGGGGTAGTCGTACGCTTCATTGAGCACCGAGAGCGCCGTGATGGCGTGCTTTTTCACCTCTGTGGCGCCTGCGATTCGGTCGAGCAGTTCGATTGTGTTCATCGGCTTGAATCTCCGGTTAAAATGCGAATTCCGTGGCTCACGCCTTTGGCGGTAGCCACCCAAACATCGTTATTCTGAAAATCGATGGCGAAGGTATAATGATGCGCCGGCGCGGTTTCCACGGGCACGCGCGTCACGGCGCCCTTTTCGTCGCGCACTAACATCTCCGGCGCGTGCGTGTCCAGCGACGGACGATAAGTGGCCCAACGTTCGCCGTCGTAATAGGCCAGTCCTTTGTCGGTGGAGAACCAAGTTCGCGTTCCGTCCACGC
>Ga0302319_10016020_pt1 | contig 13836 bp, 13 predicted proteins | sample Bog_T0_2_FD_203319 | JGI IMG/M metagenome (GOLD analysis project Ga0302319, IMG submission 203319) | Peat permafrost microbial communities from Stordalen Mire near Abisko, Sweden - Bog_T0_2 | ecosystem: Environmental > Terrestrial > Soil > Wetlands > Peat | place: Sweden: Abisko, Stordalen Mire...
AGAACAACGAAGCCTTCATCGACCGCATCTACGTCATCAAGGTGCCGTACTGCCTGCGCGTGACCGAAGAGCAGAAAATCTACGAAAAGCTGGTATCCCGTTCCGAACTCGGGGCCGCCCCCTGCGCTCCGGCGACGCTCGAAATGCTGGCGCGCTTTTCCGTCCTGACCCGCCTGAAGCGGCACGAGAATTCCACGCTTTACGCCAAGATGCGGGTCTATGACGGTGAAAGCCTGAAAGAGACCGATCCCCGCGCCCGCTCCTTGCAGGAATATAAGGACACCGCTGGCGTCGAGGAAGGCATGGACGGTGCCTCGACCCGCTTCGCCTTCAAGGTGCTGGCAGCGACGTTCAACCACGATACGACCGAGATCGCCGCCGATCCGGTGCATCTTATGTATGTGCTGGAACAGTCGATCCGGCGCGATCAGATGCCGCAGGAGACGGAAAAGCGCTATCTGGAATTCATCAAGGGCGAACTCGCACCGCGTTACGCCGAGTTCATCGGCAATGAGATCCAGAAAGCCTACCTTGAGTCATACCACGACTACGGGCAGAATCTGTTCGACCGTTACGTGTCTTATGCCGATGCCTGGATCGAAGACATCGACTTCAAGGACGCCGACACGGGCCAGTTGTTGAATCGTGAACTACTCAATCAGGAGTTGACGAAAGTCGAAAAGCCGGCCGGCATCGCCAATCCGAAGGACTTCCGCAACGAGGTTGTGAAGTTCAGCCTGCGTGCCCGCGCGAACAACAACGGAAAAAATCCATCCTGGACAAGCTATGAGAAGATCCGCGATGTGATCGAACGTCGTATGTTCAGCCAGGTGGAGGAATTGCTGCCGGTCATCAGCTTCGGCTCGAAGAAGGACAGCGATACCGAAAAGAAACACACTGAGTTCGTCGAACGCATGACCGCCCGCGGCTATACGGAAAGACAAGTCAGGCGTCTCGTTGAGTGGTATATGCGCGTTAAGCAGGCGGGTTAAGATGCCCGTCGAACCCCGAATAGGTCTGACAGGCACGCTATGCACATAGTTGACCGCCGCCTGAACCCGAGTGGCAAAAACCTGGCCAACCGCCAGCGCTTCATGCGGCGCGCCAAATCCCAGATCCGCAAAGCGGTGCACGAAAGTGCCGGCAGCCGCAGCATCAAGGACGCCGACGAAGGCGGTGAGGTGGTGTTGCCGGCCCAGGGGGTGCACGAACCCTCGTTCCGGCGCAGCTCGTCTGGTGGCATCCGGGATCACCTGTTGCCGGGCAACAAGGAATACATCGCCGGCGACACCATCCAGCGTCCGCCCAGTGGCGGGGGCGGCAGCGGATCTGAAGGCAGCCCGGACGGTGAGGGCGAGGACGATTTTCGCTTCGCTTTGTCGCGCGACGAATTCGTCGATCTGTTCCTGGAGGACCTGGAACTTCCCGACCTGGCAAAACGCCGGGTCGTGAACGCCGAGGCCATGGTCTACCATCGCGCCGGCTATTCCGTCAGCGGCTCACCGGCCAACCTGGCGTTGAACCGGACCGTCCGCAACAGCCTGTCCCGACGCATCGCCCTGCGCCGGCCGAAGCCGGAAGAAATCCAGGCGCTGAAGGACGAGCTCGAAGCGCTGGCTCCCGAGGATGAGGGCAAGCGCATCGCATTGCAGGAAGAACTGGCGCGCAAGCAACGCCGCACCGGGGTGATCCCGTACATCGACCCGCTCGACGTTCGCTATCGCCGCTTCGAATCGCATCCGAAACCCGTCGCCCAGGCGGTGATGTTCTGCCTGATGGACGTGTCCGGATCGATGACCGAACACATGAAGGACCTTGCGAAGCGGTTCTACGTGCTGCTCTACATCTTCCTGAAGCGCCGCTACAAAAACGTCGAGGTCGTGTTCATCCGCCACACCCACCAAGCCTCCGAGGTGGACGAGGAAACCTTCTTCAACAGCCCGGAAACCGGCGGCACCGTCGTCTCCACCGCGCTGGAGGAAATGCAGCGCGTGATCGAGGAGCGCTACAGCCCCGACAACTGGAACATCTACGCCGCGCAGGCGTCGGATGGCGACAATACCGCCAGCGACAATGACAAGACGGCGGCGCTGCTGACCAAGGTGCTGCTGCCCTGCTGCCAGTATTATGCGTATCTGGAGGTCGGCCGCGACTCGGAGCATTTCCCGCCGGGCTTCATCCGCCGGGACAGCGATCTGTGGCAGACCTATTCGACGATCATCCGTAATGGCGCCCCAATGGCGATGCGGAAGGTCGGCCATCGCCGGGACATCTACCCGGTGTTTCGCGAATTGTTCGCGAAAAAAACCGGAGCGGAGGCTGCTGCCGAATGAGTTCAACGCTGATCCGGGCCGAACGCCCGCTATTCGAGGGTTGCGACTGGGAATTTGGCACGATCCAGCGCTGCTACGACGCGATCGAGAAAGTCGCCCTCGGCGAAATGGGCCTCGATATTTACACCAACCAGATCGAGGTCATCGGCACCGAACAGATGCTCGATGCCTACTCCTCGATCGGCATGCCGCTGTTCTACAAGCACTGGTCGTTCGGCAAGCATTTCTCCCGCAATGAGGCGATGTACCGCGCCGGCATGCAGGGGCTTGCGTACGAGATCGTCATCAACTCCAACCCGTGCATCAGCTACATCATGGAAGAGAACACCGCCATGATGCAGACCCTGGTCATGGCGCACGCTGCGTTCGGGCATAACCACTTCTTCAAGAACAATTATCTGTTCCAGCAGTGGACCGACGCCAACGGCATCCTGGATTATCTGGAATTCGCCAAAGACTACATCATGCAGTGTGAGGAACGGTACGGTGAGGCGCAGGTCGAACGCCTGCTCGACGCCGCCCATGCGCTCATGAGCCACGCGGTCCATAAATACCCGCGCAAGCGCACGGCCGACCTGCGGTCCGAGGAGAAGCGCGAACGCGAACGCCGCGAACACGACGAAAAGGTCTTCAACGACCTGTGGCGAACGGTGCCAGGCAAGGAAAGTACTCGACAAGACCCCACCGCCGCCGAAAAGCGCAAGGCCCTGTTGGAACTGCCGCAGGAAAACATCCTGTACTTCATGGAAAAGACCGCGCCACGGCTTGCGCCCTGGCAGCGTGAAGTGCTGCGGATCGTGCGGATTATCGCGCAGTATTTCTACCCGCAGTCGCAGACCAAGGTGATGAATGAGGGCTGCGCGACTTACACGCACTACACCATCATGAACAGCCTGCACGAAAAGGGCCTGCTCACCGACGGCGCAATGGTGGAGTTCCTGTCTTCGCACACCAATGTCGTATTCCAGCCCGAATTCGACGACCGCCGCTACTCCGGCCTCAACCCCTACGCGCTCGGTTTTGCCATGATGCAGGACATCGAGCGCATCTGCAAAGCGCCGACGGCCGAGGACCAGCAGTGGTTTCCCCACATCGCCGGCTGCAACGACCATATGAACGTGCTGCGCGACGTCTGGGCGAACTACCGTGACGAGAGCTTCATCCTGCAATATCTAAGCCCGAAACTGGTACGGCATTTCGGCCTGTTCCACGTGATGGATGACGCCAGTGAGCCGAATCTGCGGGTCGAAGCGATCCACGACGAGCGTGGCTACCGCAAGATCAAGCAGGCCCTGGCGAAGCACTACGACGTTTCCTGGACGTCAGCCGATATCCAGGTGGTGGACGTGAACCTCGCCGGCGACCGCCGCCTGATCCTGCACCACCGCGCGCTGAACCGCGTGCTGCTGGAGGAAAAGGACACAAGAATGGTTCTGCAGCACCTCGCCGACCTATGGGGGTACGACGTTCTGATGAAGGAAATCGACCCCTCCACCGAATCGGTACTGAAAGAGCACGCTGCGTCGCCAAGGCCGGGAATCGTGCAGATCGAGCCGGCCTCCTGAATTCCTGGGATTAAAGGGGCCGACGGCCCCTTTACGGGTCCGAGCAGAGCCCGGCCTTAAGGTCCCTTAACCACCTCCACCAAGTCATCGGGGCGCAGCCAGGCGGCAAATGCATCTCGAATCTGCGCCGCAGTGACCGTCATGTACCGCTCCCCCGCCGTGCGCACGAAGTCAAGCGGAAGCCCAAGATCTGTCAGCCGCAGATACTGTCCGGCAATCCCGCCAACGCTGGCACGCTGCATCGGCAGTTGGCGCAATATCTGCGCTTTCGCGCGCATCAGTTCGGCGTCATTGACCGGTTCAAGCTGCATCGCTTTCAGATCCCGCACCACCAGCGCGCGTGCGTTATCGACATTCCGAGCGTCGGCACCGAACGATACGCTGTAGTCTGCCCTGGTCCGGGACCAGTCGAGGTCGCTGCTGACCGAATAGACGTATCCCGACCGGATCCGCAGGTCCTGGTAAAGCCGCGAGGAAAACCCGCTGCCAAGGATGACATTGCCCAGGAGCAAAACGTAGCGCTCCGGACTAGCGACCGGCAGCCCGACGGTCTCCGCCAGGTAGACGCTGTCCTGCACCGCGGTGCTATCCGCAACACGGGAGCGGGACGGCTTATTGGGGCCGATCGGCGGCGGATCGATCGCCGGCGTTGGTCCCTCGGCCTGCCAGCCGCCAAACGTCTCCGCGACGACACGGCGCGCCTGATTGACTGTCACGTCCCCGACCACGACGATCGTCGTCAGATCAGGGCGAAACGCAGCCGCGTAATACGCACGCAGGTCTTCGGGCCGCAGTGCCATCACGCTGTCCGGCGTTGCCTGCCGCAAGGTGGGGTCGCCCTCAGGCACGATCGCCCGCATGACCGCACGGCGGAACAGATAGTCCGGCGTGCGCAACTGACCGGCCACGCTTCGGGCAAGCTGGCCGCGCACGATCGTGAGCGAATCCGCAGGGAAAGCCGGATGCAATTCGTTTTCTGCCAGCAATTGCATCCCGGCCTCGAACACCGGCGTCAGAACTTGCAAGGAGAACGACGGGCCCGTCGTCACCTCGGCGGCGATGGCATCCACCGCCTCGCGAAACGCGACCCGGTCCCGCGTCTCGGTGCCGTACCCGAACAATCCGCGCATCAGCAGGCCGATGCCCTCTTTGCCGTCCGGCTCCTGGGTGGAGGTGATCTGCCGGGTTCGCCCGTAAACCGACACGGTGGGGCTGACATGTTCCGGCTGCACAATCAGGCGCAAGCCGTTCGGCAAGGTGCTGACGTCCGGCGCATCGCCTGGGTCGGGCAGATGCGGTATCGTCAGGGCGGCGGCCGCCCAGTCCGGCAGGGTCACCGGATGGTCGGGCGGACTGTCGAACGACTCGGCGCCGCCGAAGCCCGCCCCGGCGATTGGAGCCTGTGCATCGCGCGGCGTCAGGATGGCGGTTACGGCATGATCCGGGTCCAACAACAAACGAGCCAGCCGGTTCACATCCTCGACGGTTACCGCCTGATAGGCGCGGGCGATGTCGTCAGGGGACTCGGCGCCTTCAAACGCCAGCGCGTGCGACCAGCTTGCGGCCAGGCCGCTGACGCTGTTGTTGCGAAAGGCCAGTTGCGCGAGTTCGTGCTGGCGTGATGCCTCCACCAGATCTGCCGGGACTCCATCTTGGGCGGCGATGGCGATCAGGTGCTGAATCTCGGCCAGGAGCGGGGCGGGATCGGCGCCCGTTGGGAAGGCCGCAAGCGCCAGCCCAAAACCGACATCGGCTTTCGCCTGATAGTGGAACTGAACCAGCAACGCCTTTCCCTGGGGAACCAGTCCGTATAAGGCGCCGCGCTCACTCCCCAGAACGTCGCTCAGGATATCGGCCGCGGCGAAATCACGATCTTTCAGGCCGGGCATGCGGTAGCCCAGCGCGATGATCCCAGATGAGAAGTTGGTCTGCAGCGCCAGGGTCTGCGGCAGCACCGGGCTCGTCACGATCGCGCGGTGGGCAGGCAGTTCACGGCTGGGTATCGCGCCAAACGCAGCCTGCACCTGTGCCAGCGCTGCCTGCGGCTGGACGTCGCCGGCGATCACCAGGATCGCATTGTTCGGCGCATACCATTTTTCATAGAAGTCGCGGAGCAGCGCGGCATCGGTCCGGTCGAAGGACGGGCGCGTGCCGAGAGCGTCATGCTCGTATGGCGTGTGCTCGAACAGAATCGCCTGGGCCTGCGCCATGAAGGTGTAGAACGGGCTAGACATGTCGCGAGCGACTTCCTGCTCGATAGCACCGCGTTCCTTATCCCAGTCCGCCTGATTGAGGCTGAGTCCGCGCATGCGCAGCGCCTCGATATGCAGGGCGACGTCGAGATCATCGGCCGGGACCGTGTAGGTGAACTGCGTGACGGTTTCGGTGGTGTCGGCATTGTAGACGCCGCCCAGCAACGCACCGATTTCAGCAAGCTGATCCTTGTCCAGCCCTTCGCTGCCACGAAACATCATATGTTCAAGCGCGTGCGCGGTGCCCGGAAAGCCGTCCGGCGCATCGTTCGACCCGACCAGATAGTTCAGCTCGGTGGTGACCACGGGCGCGAGCCGGTTCGGCACGATCACCACCCGCAGCCCGTTGGCGAAAGTGGCGCGAAGCACGGCATCCGATGCGCCGGCCGGCTCAACTGCGCGGCTGGGAACGGCGGCAACGGTCAGCACGGCCGCCAGCGCCCAGTTGATCAATCGCAGATGCACGCATCGACTCCCGGGTTAACCATGCGCGAGCCTACACATAGCGATATCGCCAAACAACGAACGCCGCCCCCGCGGCTGGTTCGGATCTATGGCAGGGCGGAGCACAGATCCTTGCCGTCAGTCCGCTTCGACAGCGTCACCTGATAGAGCGTCGGCCACAGCTTTCCGGTGACGAAAAGCCTGTCCCCGGTTGCGTCATAGGCGATGCCGTTCACCACATCGACGGCCTGAGTCGTCGCGGCGAGCATCCGCAGGTCGGACATGTCCACCAGACCGACGATATCGCCACTCGTCGGGTCGATCATCGCCATCAGGTTGGTCAGCCAGATATCGGCATAGATCTGGCCCTTCACCCACTCCACCTCGTTGATATTCTTGATCGGATGCCCGTCGCAGGTAACGTGGATGCGGCTCTTTTCGGCTAGCGTATCGGGGTCCAGCACGCGGATGTCGCTCGTGCCGTCGCTCATGTACAGATGGGAATCATCCCGCGTCAGCGCCCAGCCTTCGCCCTCATAGTGGAAATCGGCCAGCGGCTTGAATGTATCGACGTCATAGATGAATCCGATCTGGTCCTTCCAGGTCAGTTCCAGCAGCCGCTTTTTCCAGATGACGATCCCCTCGCCAAAGTACTTCTTGTCGATATCGTGCTGCATAAGCACCGCTCCGGTGTCCAACTGGACCTTCCGCACGGATGACTGTCCTTCCCGGCCGGTGCTCTCGTACAGGAATCCGTCCTGATACAGCAGGCCCTCGGTGAAAGCCTGCGGGTCGTGCGGATAGGTTTGCACGATTGCGGCCTTGAATTCAGGCACCGCCGCCCCGGCCGGTGCCAACCCCATCCCGGCGACGATAATCGCCAGCCAACCCGCCGTTCTGAGCATGACCATCGCAGTCTCCGGTTCACCGTCCGGTTCGACTTTGCCGTCAGAGTCCGTATCGCGGCAACCGTCTCCCCGTGGTTTTTTGCCGCCTTGCCGCCAGCACCGCCCGACCCGGCGCCATTTCACCGCAAACTGGATAAATTCGATGCCTCAAGGTGAGATTATCATCCGTCGGTTGATCGCTTATCTCCGCGTCCATCGAAACGGGCTTATCCCTCCGATCCGCGATGGAGACCTCCCATGAAGACCCTGATCCTCGCCGCGTTTGCCGCTCTCAGTCTCGGCGTTGCAGCCGCCAGCGCCGAACAGCCAACCGCCTATCACGCCCCCGCGCATAACTTCTATCAGAACAACTGGATGGCCAACGGCTGAGCGCAGAGGCCGTCCAGCCGGCAGATGAGGCGGCCACGACGCTGTCCGGGACCGCGCCTACCGCCTGATGCAAGCGAACATCGCTGACGGACCAGACAAAGGACCTACAGGTGGTGATCGCCGAAGCCGCCTTGGGGTTCGGTAAACAAGGCACTCGCCTTGTCGATTCCCTCGGCCTTCACAACGGCGGCCGCTTTCTCAGCTATCGCCTTGGCTTCTTCGAGCGCTCCGCGTTCCGCGCCGGCCCAGGTAATGCCCGCCAGCGCAAGGCTTAGAATCAGGGTTGTAATGGCAAGAAGTCGTGAAAATGTGCGCATGTCCAATCTCGATGACAAAATTGCCAGCGAACTCTCGCACTACACTCTTAATGAACGCTTAACACGCTGCTGCCGCCGTCTCCCGCCGCGGGTCGCCAGCCGGTAGGTATTAATCCGCCAACGCGGCATGCCGCAACACCACGCGTCCTTTCACCTGCCGCTGCCGAAGTTCCTCAAGCACCAGGTTGGCATCGTCCAGCGGACGTTCGGTCAGCGGCATCGGCGGCAGCGCGCCGCTACGGGCGAGGCGCAGCAATTCCTGCATTTCCCGCAATGAGCCGACATAGGAGCCGACAATCGTCGCCGCTTTCAACGGCAGCAACGCCGGCGAGATTCGGGTCGCGCCGCCCAGAAGCCCGACCACGACCAGTTTCGCCGCTTTGGCCAGCACCTCCAGCCCGAAGGCGAACGAGGCACCAGCGCCGACGAAGTCGATCGCGGCGGCCACGCCGCCGGTCGCTTTGAGCAACGCGCGCCCTGCCCCGGCCTCCGACGGGTCGATGCATTCCGCTGCGCCGGCCTCTCTCGCAATATCCCACTTGCTGTGGTCGATCTCGGCGACGATCGGGGCAACACCCAATACGCTTCTGGCCAGGCGGATACCGGACAAACCAACGCCGCCGGCACCGATGATCAGCAGCGCACCGCCAGCGGGAAACGGCAGCGCCTTGCGCAGGGCGCCGAACGCGGTCAGTCCCGAACAGGCGAGGACGCAGGCCTGGGCTTCGTCCAGCGGGGCGAATTCCAGCAGATAGCGGCTGTGCGGGACGACCACGCTCTCGCCGTAGCCGCCCGCGACGTTGACGCCGATGGCGCGCGGCCGGCTGCACAGTTGCTCGTCGCCCGACGTGCAAAAACTGCACGCGCCGCAGCCGATCCAGGGATAGACGATGCGGCGGTCGCCGACCTGCACCCCGGTCGCCTCGGGACCCATGGCAATGACCTCGCCAACCACCTCGTGGCCAGGAACCAGCGGCAGCTTCAGGCCGCGCGCCAGATCGACGCGTTGGCCGTCGCCGAGATCGAAAAATCCGTCGGCAAGGTGGATGTCGCTATGGCAGACCCCGCAGGTACAGGTGCGCAGCGCCACCTGGGTGCCGGTCAGGGTCGGCACCGGCTGGTCGGCCACCCGGAGCGGTTCGCCGAACGCCTCGATCTGGAAGCAGCGCATCTGTTTTGTTTCCCTGTTTTCTCAATTGCCGCCCCCGCCGTCTATCCCAAGGGCCGCGACCACGGCCAGGCGTTGGCAAACGCGTTCGATCGGCGCCACACATTGACCCCAGCCGGGTCGTCCGAGCGCCGTCATCAAGGCAGCCTGACGATTTGGCGAGCAAAGTTGAGCTCCGTTGTTGACCGCGTTCGCGCTCCCGCACTGGCGTTGACAAGAAAAGATTTAATGCCGAGGTGGATGAGGTCGCGCGTATGCGATGGTCCCGCGTCGGGGCAAGAAAATCGCCTGATTGCAGGGGCCAACAACGCCGGGACCTGGTGTTCGCCGGCACTCTTCACGGGTCCCGACCCAATCTCGCAGCGCGCTGCATGGCAGCGCTTTTGACCTGCCAGCCTTTTCGCCATTCAGCATGGCGGATGGTACCCCGCGGATGTGGGTTAGCGGCCAGGCTCGCGCCGGCCTCGGCCGCTCGGTAACCGTCATCCTTCTCCAATCGGGATTCAGCAATTTTGATCTGCCAGCCGCGGGTCCATTCCTCATACCGAATCGTTCCGCGAGGATAGGGGTTGCTGGAAACGGCCTGCCCGGCTTCGGCGGCCAGATATCCTTCATCTTCTTCTTTATGCAGGTTGCACGAACTCACGTCACTCATCCCCGGCCTTTCCGCTCCTCCGCCCGGAACGCACTTTCGCGGGATTCGCGAAGTTCGGCAAATCCGAGCGGCGGGGGAGCCATTGGCATTATCAATCCGCGTCCACGGCGGGCCCAGACCCGGACGGGCGACACTACGTCCGCCGGATACATCCGTGAAACACATAAAAATGCCGAAATTAAATGGCGGGCCACGACCGACGATGGTGAGCATAATGTCTACGCTACAGCCCTATGACCGCGCCGGGTGAGTCGGAGATTCGCCATCGTCGAGATACCAGACGAAGCACATCGTGTGGGACGGATCGCCGCCCTCCGTTTCGAGACGCTTGAAGTGGTTCCCAAAGGACCTGTGACCTTCAGCGAAGAAATCGAATCTTGATAAGAGGCCTGTGAAATCAGCGAGGGCCACAGCTGCCGTCTGATTTACATGCTCCTGCCATGGCAACGTTGCTGGCACCGACTTGTAAGTATCGACCTCAACCCATTAGCATTCGCAGGTTCCTCCGTCCGGCAGACGGAACTGCAACTGGCCGCCGACACTTGCCAAATTGGCTTGGCGCGCTGCGTCAATAACCTTCGGAATGTCCGCAATCGGCCAAGCACACTCGGTGCAGCGAACCACCGCGCGCTGAAGGAAATCACGAGGCAGGCGCAATTCGACCGGCGTCATGCTTTCAGTCATTCCCAGGGTCAGTGTCGGATTTCTAGCTCCAGAGGGTGGTCGCTTGCTGAGTGGACGTCGGCAATTTGGCCGTTTTTCCGACGGCAAGATAAAGGCAACGCCTCCCCTTGGTCGGTTTTCTGTGGTCAGTCAATGGGTTAGGGCAGTGCCGCCGGAAAGGGGGTGGTGCTGCTTTTCCGGAAAAGCCAATGTAATCAATGCAAATCGCGCCACGCAGTTTTGCGGGTTCTGGCGGGAAGATTGCGGGACGGCAAGGGAAAAGCCTGGCCGTCCGGGCGGCGTATGTGGTTGGGATGATTGTGGTTTCGGGCAAACCACCGGAACATGATTGCCAGCCGTTTCCGCCGAAACACCAATGATATCAAGGTTCCGAACGTCATCCGCACGCTGCCGGCCATTCTCCTCGACAGAGTTGCTTCATTCTGATAACTCTATGCCGTGACGGAGCCACGCGACCCAACCCTTGATGTGCTGCTCGACCTCGACGGCCAGGTGCTCGTCGTGGACCCGGAGGGCGGACACTGGGTCAGGTTCGTCGTGACGCGCGTACCAGTCTCACCCGAGAAGCCGCACGGGCTGGACTACTCGTTGACGCTGCACGGACCGGATGGCGAGCGGCTGGTTGGTTTCGACAATGCCCATCCGGTGGCGCGGCAAAAGCGCGGCGAGTCGCAGGACCATCGCCATCGGCTGCGGACGATCAAGGCGTACGAATACCGGGACGCGGCGACGCTGCTCGGCGATTTTTGGACCACCGTGGACATGGTGTTACGCGAGAAAGGAGTGATCCCATGACGACGCTGAAAGTGGGCATCGCCAGCTATGAGGACATGAAGGCCCGCACCATGGCCGTAGCGCGCGGCGAGCACCGCATCGCGCCCGACGAGCCGAAGGTGTGGTTCACCTCGACCGAGTCCTTCGCCAAGGTGCTCTCGGCTGGCAACCGCGACCTGTTGCGCGTGATCGCGGAGCAGGCCCCAGGATCGCTCGATGAGCTGGCGCGGATTACCGGCAAGGCGAAATCCAACCTGTCGCGCACGCTGCGAACGATGGCAGGCTATGGCCTCGTCCGCCTGGAACGCGGCGAGCGCGGGCGGATCACGCCGAAGGTGACGCATGACCGGGTGGAACTGGACCTTCCGCTCACGGTCGCACGCAAGGCGGGTTGAGCCGCGGCCTCTGGGCGGCGAGCAGGCCTGACCGTCGCCAGCCCGTCAAGGCTGGTGCGTGCCGCGCCGCCGCTGTGCGGCTGCGGCCTTGACCGCCGGCGCCGCCCCGGCGGGTGGCCTGCAAGCGATCATGGTTCAAAGTGAGCGGGACCGCTCACTTTGCGACGTGGGCGCGCGTGCCGTGGCGTAGAGATCGGCCGTTCCGCCCGGACGGGCTTTGCGCAATCCTGGCGCAAGGTCCCAGCACCGCTCCCCCTTTGCGCGGCCGCGCCGCGTTCGGCGAATTGCCGCCCGACCTCTATGTCGCGCCCGGCCCGTGGGCGCGCCTCGGTCGCCCGGTCAAACAGGACGTTGAGACCTCGCGCGTCGTGGATGACTGGCCCGCGCGCGTGCCGGTTACGGATGCCGAGGTGGACGTGTTCGAGGCGTGGTTCGGCGACCTGTTCGGCGAACTGTTCGGACCGTCGCGATGACATAAGGAGATTGCCAGCATGACCGTGCCGTTGCGCGCCGCCCTCGATCTGCGCGTCTCGACGGCGCGGCAGGCCGAGCACGAAGTCTCCATTCCCGACCAGAAGCGGCAGGGCGAGGCGTATCGCCAATCAGGCAGCTATCAGCTAGCCGAGACCTACATTGAGCCGGGCGCGTCCGCCACCAAGGATCGCCACGCGGAATTCCAACGCATGATCGAGGCGGGAACCAGCCAGCCCGCGCCCTTTGATGTGGTGATCGTCCATTTGTTCAGCCGGTTCTTCCGCGACCACTTCGAACTGGAGTTCTACGTCCGCAAGCTGGCGAAGAACGGCGTCAAGCTGGTCTCGATCACCCAGGAAATGGACGACGATCCCATGCACGTCATGATGCGGCAGATCATGGCGCTATTCGACGAATATCAATCCAAGGAGAATGCCAAGCATGTGCTGCGCGCCCTGAAGGAGAATGCGCGCCAGGGCTTTGGCAACGGCTCCCCACGGCCCATCGGCTAACCCCGGGATTCGCAGTTCTGTTCGAAGTTGGCGGAGGGGATGAGATTCGAACTCACGGTAGGGGTTGACCCCCTACAACGGTTTAGCAAACCGCCGCCTTCAGCCACTCGGCCACCCCTCCGCCGGGGCAACATCCCCAAATTCCCCGCTCACACAGGAAACCCGGACACGGCGTTTGCAACGCGTCTTGTAGGCATCCGCCGCCTCAACGTCAAACCCGAAACGTCAACTCAGCGCCACCTCGAACCCCTTCGCCGTCCCCGGCCGCGCCATCATCCCGTCATACCACCGCTTCACATTCGGATACGCCGCCAGGTCGATCTTGTGCCGCTCATGCCGCCACGCCCACCCCAGGATCGCGAAATCCGCAATCGAAACCTCGTCCGCCACGAACGACCGGCCCTCCAGCCGCCGATCCAACACGCCATACAACCGAGCGGTTTCCTTTGAGTAGCGCTCCAGCCCATAGCGCTGGTCGGTCGGATTCTCCACCTGCAGGAAATGATGCACCTGACCCGGCATCGGCCCGAACCCGCCCATTTGCCACATCAGCCATTCCAGCACCGGCACCTGCTTCCGCAAATCAGCCGGATAAAACAGGCCCGTCTTCACCCCCAGATAGATCAGGATTGCTCCCGACTCGAACACGCTGATCGGCGCGCCGCCCGGCCCATCGGGATCGATGATCGCGGGAATCCGGTTGTTCGGGCTGATCTTCAGAAACGACGGCGCAAACTGCTCGTTCTTCGAGATATTGACCGGATGCACGGTGTACGGCACCCCCATCTCCTCCAGCGCCACGCTGATCTTGCGCCCGTTTGGCGTATTCCACGCATACAGTTCGATCGCCATTATCCACCCTCCACAACCACCGAACACCAACCACACCCAAAACCACAGGGCAAGCCACGTGAAGATCGCCACCTGGAACGTCAACTCGATCCGCCAGCGTGAAACGCACGTGCAGCGCTGGCTCGACAAGACCC
>Ga0302319_10016021_pt1 | contig 13835 bp, 11 predicted proteins | sample Bog_T0_2_FD_203319 | JGI IMG/M metagenome (GOLD analysis project Ga0302319, IMG submission 203319) | Peat permafrost microbial communities from Stordalen Mire near Abisko, Sweden - Bog_T0_2 | ecosystem: Environmental > Terrestrial > Soil > Wetlands > Peat | place: Sweden: Abisko, Stordalen Mire...
AAGCAGCTCCAGCGGGCTGCCAAGCTCGCCGGACTGGGAGAGGACATTGGATGGCACACATTCCGCCATACCTATCGCTCCTGGCTCGACGAAACGGGTGCTCCGATGAAGGTGCAGCAGGAACTGATGCGTCACGCTTCGATCCAGGCGACGATGAACGTCTATGGGCGGGCCATGACGGAAACGAAACGCCGTGCAAACAGTCAGGTTGTGGGACTGGTATTCGGCCCAAACTCGCAGCATTCACCTGAAAATACGGGTGTTGCGACCGTCCAATAAATGGCAGTTGTTCCTAATGGGGGATAACGGGGATTTTCCGAAAGTGACCAATTTCTGTAAGTTATTGATTTTATTGGTTGCGGGGGCTGGATTTGAACCAGCGACCTTTGGGTTATGAGCCCAACGAGCTACCGGGCTGCTCCACCCCGCATTTACAGTTTAGCAACTGTCTGGCAGGGGGTCAAATCTGCTGCCTTAGCAACCGATATTTAACTCCTCAGTGCTGGCGGACAACCGATTTGAATCGCTCCGGCGATAAAGCCGCGCTCAGCTGGTTATACGCGGTTCCTTCATGGCTTGCTCCCGCCCTTCGCTTACCCGTCCCATCTTGCCGATAGCCCGCAGTCCGGGCCATTGGTGGAACGCTCAATACCGACGGGGGCGCAAGAAGATGACGCCGCTCCGCGAATTTATCTACAGGGTAAAAAATTTACATAGGTGGGATGACAGGGGCACAGGGCGACATACGTTGCGGATGCAACCTATCTGTCCTTGAGATCTGGGAGTTGGTCCACCAACTTTGCTAACCCCACCTCACCCCTGATCGCGCCAGAGGACAACGCCGCCGAGCAGGCCCGTCTCATTGGAGACAATGCTGACGTTCTTGGCGGGAGTGAAGAGTATCTTCTTGGTGTTGCCGCCGCCCAGGTAGAGGTGATCCCAGTTGAAGAGCAGCTCGGTCTGCGTGATGGCCGCTTGGAGGAAGTCGTTCCAGCGGGCCTTGCCGAATTTGTCGAGGCCGCGGCGGCCGATGTAATCCTCGTAGGTCATGCCCTTCTTGCGCCAGGGATGGTGGCCGAGTTCGAGGCCGGGAACCAGATGGCCGCTAGTGAACAACGCGGCGCCGAGACCGGTGCCCAGCGTGAGAACCAGCTCGACGCCTTGACCCTTGATAGCTCCGTAGCCGGCCACATCGGCGTCGTTGCCCACACGGACAGGCTTCTGCCAGCGCTTCTCCAGTTCGGCTTGCAGCGGGAAACCCAAGGCCCAGAGTGGGTGCAGGTTGAAACCGAGGTAGGTGCAGCCGTGCTTGATCACGCCTGGAAAACCGACCGAGACGCGATCAAAGCTGCCCATCAGCTTGCGCAGTTCCTCCAGCCCGCCCAGCACAGCCTCCGGCGTAGGTACGGCCGGGGTCAGGACGCGCTGCCGCTCGCCGACGGGCTTGCCCGCCTCGTCTAGCAGCATGGCCTTTAGCCCTGATCCCCCAATATCGATGGTCATGGTGATGCGGCCGGTGGGGGTGGTTGAGGCGGCGACGGGGATGGCGGCGGCGGTGGTGGAAGTTTCGAGTGTCATCAGCAGGATTGTACCGCGTCTGGCCGGGCGTGTGCCGGACAAGTCCATGGAAATTTTTCGCGAGAGTGCAACCAGCTCATTCGCGGCAGAAATTGCCCCCGATTGACTTGAGCCGGGGGATAGAATAGCGTTGCTTCTTGCGATAAGATATTTTTCCTGGCGTTCTACAATTCATTCGCAAGAGGATGGGCATCATGCAGATACGATTAGGCAGAGTTGCATCGGAGCTTTTAGTGGTTGTTCTAGGAGCTAGCTGCGCCGTGGCACAGAACAACTTCAAGCGGGTTGTGGCGTGGGACGGCGTGCAGGCGGCGATTGGCTCTGGATGGGTGAATCCGACGACCTCGACCTTGAAACCGCAGAGTGTGGAGCGGCACGGCGGCAAACCGGCGCTGGAGTTTCGCTTCAAGGGCGATTACACGTGGGTGGGCGCGGGCTGGAACTGGTTCAACTTCAAGACCGGCACGGAGATCGGCACCGACGCCAGCGCCATGAAGAACCTAAGCTTCTGGATCAAGGCCACAGGCAAGATGGGCGATCTGCAAATCAATATGCTCAGCAACGGCGTGGTTCTGGATACGATGGAAGAGCACTCGCAGCGTGTACACGTTGTGAAATACTGCCCGCTATGGCTGGACGGAAACTGGCACGAGGTGGTGATCCCCATGAGTGATCTCGAAAAGTCGGGCTTCAACACCAAGATTATCAGCGAGATCCATCTCAATCTTGAGTCACCGGCGGCAGTCGGCATGGATGGTAGCCTGTTCATCTCTGAGATTGCCTTCGACGACCGCGACTAGCGGCTCATCCCCTACACTGAAGTGTGCCAACCATGCCTGCCTATTGCGAAGTCGCGTTGCCTGTGCCGCTGGAGCGCGCCTTTACCTACGCGGTGCGCGAGGGGCAGCAGCCGCTGCGCGGTGCGCGGGTCATCGTCCCTTTTCGCAATGAAAAGCTGATTGGCGTAGTGACTGGGTTGAGCGCCACGGCACCGCCGGAGTTCGAGACGCGCTTTCTGGAGGCGGTGCTGGACGACGAGCCGCTGCTGAGCGACAGCCTGCTCAAGCTGGCCGAGTGGATGGCGCAGTACTACCTGGCGCCGCTGGGCGAGGTGCTGCGCGGGATGCTGCCGCTGATGGCTGAGGTGCGTCGCACGGTCTACTACCGCATTACCGATCTGGGTCGCGATCTGCTGGCGGATTCTTTCGAGCGGGCGGAATCCATTCTTTTATCCGGCTCCAAGCGCAAGGGAAAGCTCTCCGCCGAGGAGCAGGACCTGGAGCGGCGTGTGCTGGAACGGCTGGCTTCGGGCGAGCCGGTGAAGGTCTCCACCCTGCGCACGGCGACTGCGGCGACGCTGCCCGTGCTCGCCGGCATGCTGCGCAAGAAGTGGATTGTGCGTGAGACGGCGGCGGTGGAGCGCGATGCGCGGCGCACGGAGCGCTTTGCCGTGCTGATTCCCGAGGCGCGGCTGCCTGCGCTCACCGCCAAGCAACAGGCGATACTGGCCGAACTGGCCGCCTGCGGAGGCGAGTTGCCGCTCTCCGAGCTACGCAGAAAAGACTTGCCCTCCTCCACGCTGCAAACGCTCGTCCGGCGCGGCCTGGTACGCATTGACGAGCGGGCATCGGCCTTCCATCTGGGCGGGTTGCTGAGCCAGCCCGGCCCGTTGCGCCTCAACGAGCCACAGATAGACGCGCTGGCCACTCTGGCGACGGCCATCGGGGGATTCCATCCCTTTTTGCTGCACGGTGTGACCGGCTCGGGGAAGACGGCGGTTTACCTGGCGGCGATGCAGCGGGCGCTCGATCGCGGGCTGGCCTCGATTCTGCTAGTGCCGGAGATCGGCCTGACGCCGCAGATGGCGGGTCTGCTCGACGCGGCTTTCGGAGACAAAGTTGCGCTGCTGCACTCGGCGCTTACGCCGGAGGAGCGCAGCGAGCAGTGGCGGCGCATCCGGCGGGGCGAGACGCCCATCGTCGTCGGCACACGCTCGGCGATCTTTGCGCCCGCGCCCAAGCTGGGTTTGATTCTGGTGGATGAAGAGCACGACCAGAGCTACAAGCAGGAGGAGACGCCGCGCTACAACGCCCGCGACGTGGCCGTGATGCGCGCCAAAATCGAGGGCGCGGTGGTAGTGATGGGTTCGGCGACGCCGTCGCTGGAAAGCTGGCAGAACTCGGCGGCGGGCAAGTACCAGCGCATCGAGATGCAGGAGCGGGTGATGAATCGCCCGCTGCCAACTGTTGAATTGATTGATATGCGCCGCGAGTTTCAGGAGACGTCTCAAGATCAGCTTTTTTCGCGCCTGCTGGTGGCGGAGACCCAGGCGGCCCTGGATCGCGGCGAGCAGGCGCTGATTCTGCTCAACCGCCGCGGCTACTCGTTTGCCGTGATCTGCCGCGCCTGCGGAGAAAAGCTGGAGTGCGAGAACTGCGCCATCGCGCTCACCCACCACAAGCCGCCGGCCGGAGACGCTAACCTGGCGCGGCCCGGCCAGCGATTGGAGTGCCACTACTGCGGCTTCTGCCGCACCGTGCCGGCGCGCTGCCCCAAGTGCGAGAGCGAGCACCTCTACTACCTGGGCGCAGGCTCGGAGCAGGGCGAGGCGCGGCTCGCCGAGATCTTTCCCACCGCGCGCATCGGGCGTATGGACCGCGATACGGTGCGCGGGCGCTACGACCTTGAGAGATTATTGGCGCGGCTGCACTCGGGCGAGATCAACCTGCTCGTCGGTACCCAGATGATCGCAAAAGGCCACGACATTCACGGCGTTACGCTGGTGGGCGTGGTGGGCTGCGACCACTCGCTCTCCATGCCTGACTTCCGCGCCGCCGAGCGCGTTTTTCAGTTGATGACGCAGGTCAGCGGCCGCGCCGGACGTGGCGAACTGCCGGGGCGCGTAGTAGTGCAGACCTACTACCCGGAGCACTACGCAATTCTGGCTGCCAGCACCCACGACTACTTGAGCTTCGTCGAGCGCGAGCTGAAGTACCGGCGCTGGATGCACTATCCGCCCTTCGGCGTGCTGGCCAACGTGCTGGTGCAGTCGCCCAAGCTCGAAGAAGCGGCCGGCTGGGCGGCGACGCTGGGCAAGCATCTCGTCCAAAGCCAAAGCAGCGGAGCAGTGCGCGTGCTCGGCCCCTGCACCGCGCCCATCGCCCGCATCAAGAATATTTACCGCTTTCACCTGATTCTGAAGGCCACCTCGCGCAAGGCGCTCAACGCCGCATTGCGCGGAATATTGGCCCACGCCGACTCGGCTTCGATTCCGCGCAGGAATCTGATTGTGGACGTAGACGCGCTGCGGCTGATGTGAGCACCTGCGGTAAGGCAGGCGCCCTTCGGCTACGGGAACTGGACGGTCTCCAAATACGTATATCGATCCTATAGCTTGATGCACCCATCCAGCGGAAAGAAGAACCTGAGGTCTTTGGCGCCGGGCAAGGGACGGTGACGGTTGCTCGCCTGCTCGAAAGAAGCGGACGAAGTAAAGTTGAGGAATTGAAATGACGGGCATAGCCGGTATCGAAACAGCAGGCGACTCGCAGGTAGGTTCGAGCCGCAATCTCGCAAGATTGGCTGGCTGTCTCTATCTCGCCTACATAGTGTTTTTTGCCTGTGCTTTTTTCGTTCAGCACAAACCCTTTGTCTGGGACGATCCGGTCGCAATGGCCCGCAATATCGCAGATTCCGAGCTGATGTTGCGGATCGGTTTCATGGGCACCACAGTCGCCGATCTGCTCTTTCTTGCGTCGGCCTGGGCCTTATACGTGCTGCTGAAGCCTGTAGGCAAGAATCTGGCCTTGCTGTTCGTGCTATTCAATTTGGCCGGTGTCGCTGTGGAATGTGTCTATACATTGCTCCACTTCGACGCCCTTTTGCTTTTAGGAAGAATCGACTATCTGCACGCATTCAGGCCGGACCAACTGCAACCTCTATCGATGTTTTTCCTCAGTTTGGGCGGCAGCGGGAACATGGTTACGACGCTTTTCTATGGCGCATGGCTCTTTCCCCTTGGCTATCTGGTTCTCAAGTCTCGATTCCTTCCGAGGTTTCTTGGCGTGCTGCTTTTCATGGACGGTGTGAGCATGTTGATCTGTTTTGTTCAGATCTGCCTCTTCCCCGGCTACCAGAAACTGACGTATCCATTGTTTCCAGTCATGCTGGTTGCGGAGTTGGGATTGGCTTTATGGCTCATCATCAAGGGCGTACGAGAGCATTGATAGTTGGCCCTTTTAAAAAATCCAGAGTATCTCGCCAAGCGCCCCAGGTCTCGCTTTCCGATCTGGGAGTCTCGTCGGACAGCCTGCCCTGAGCCAGTTGAAATGCGCCGTCTGTTCTCAAGGCTAAAACGAATATTTCGACTTCCCCGGCGGCAGATAGTTCTCGCCGGTGATGACCTTGCGGCCAGCTTTGCTTTTAGCCAGTCTTGCTTTCCAGTTCGACCCGTGCGCGCTGGGAAATCTTGCCGTTAACTTCAGTTCTCGGCCGTCAGTGTCAACTGGTGACAGTTTGTCACCAGTTCACTCCCATCAAAGATTACCCTCAAATGGCGCGTGACCCAAGTCTCGCCTTTGAGACTTGGGAGTTCCAAGATCATCAAAAACTCTCAAAGAGTTCTTCGTGAGTTCCCGTCCGCTCCAGGTGCACCTTTTCGACGGTCGCGGAGTAGATCAGCGCCCAATCCGGTTCAACGTGAGCGTCCCGGTATCCGCTCCAATTGAGTTTGAGCGGATGGTCTTTGTATTGCGCGGGCAAGGGCTCTCCTGAGAGCAGAAGTTCGATCAGCCTTTTCAGCTTTTCAAGGTCTTTGCCCCGCTTTTGCAGCCGCTTCACGTCGCGTTGAAATTGACTTGAATAGCTCGGCGAACGCATCAGATGCCCAACTTATCGAAGAGATCGGCGGCGTCCTTGGCCTGATGGGCTTCAATGCCTTGCGCGGTCTTGCGCATCGTCTCACGCGTCAGTTTGTTGGGCTTCAGGTCGAAGGGCAGGGCATTCTCGTTGGCCACGCGTGTGAGAACGATGCGCATCACGTCGGAGACCGTGAGGCCCATCTCTTCGAGCACAGCAGCAGCCTTCTCTTTTATCTCAACGCTGATTCGGGAGCGGACAACGGCATTTGCAGCCATGCTTCTACTGTAGCCCAATTGAGCCACAATACGCGACAGTGTTCAACGCCGCGCGTCTCTATTTGCCGGGTGCGCCGCCTTCGATGGAATGCAGCTCCTTGCCGGGTTTGAAGCGCACCGCTTTGCCGGGGACGATGCTGACCTCGGTGCCGGTGCGGGGATTGCGGCCGATGCCGGTTTTGCGGGCGCGGACGCTGAAGACGCCGAAGCCGCGCAACTCGATGCGCTCACCGGCGACGAGAGCCTGCTTGAGGCCCTCAAAGACTGTATCCACGGCCGCCTCCGCCTTGGTGCGGGGCAGGCCCGTGCGCTCAATCACATGATGGACGATGTCCTGCTTGATCAAAGGTGTACCTCGCTGGCGCAACTGAATTGACTGTACTACGTCCCACGCTAGTGATACTACAGCTTTTGGAGGATTTATGGAACTCCCCAGACGGCAAACGCAGAGAAAAGCCGATATTTTCCATGCGCATCTCCTTATTGCAATGTATTCAAGCTCGAAACCTGTTGTCTATTGCAAATATCTGTTCGATTCCGTAGGATAGCTTGTTGGCTCCCCTTAAGCGGAACGATCTCAAAACCGGCGAGATTCAGAGCCGTATGAGGAGATTCATGTCGATTCAGAGTGACCGTTGGATCAGGGAGCAGGCCCTCCAGCACCGCATGATCGAGCCGTTCAGCGAGAAGCAGGTGGCCGCCGGCGTCATCTCGTATGGGCTTTCCTCGTATGGTTATGATCTGCGGGTCAGCGACGAGTTCAAGATTTTTACCAATGTGAACAGCGTTCTGATCGACCCCAAAGCCTTTGACGAGCGGTCGTTTGTCTCTGTGCGGGCAGAGTCGGTAATCGTGCCGCCCAATTCCTTTGCGCTGGCCCGCTCGGTGGAGTATTTTCGCATTCCTCGGGATGTGCTGACGATCTGCGTGGGCAAGTCAACCTATGCGCGCTGCGGAATCCTGGTGAACGTGACGCCCTTCGAGCCGGAGTGGGAGGGATTCGTTACACTGGAAATCTCCAACACAACGCCGCTGCCGGCCAAGATCTACGCCAACGAGGGATTGTGCCAGATATTGTTCTTCCGCGCCGACGAGAGCTGCGAGATTAGCTATGCTGATCGCAAGGGAAAGTATCAGAATCAGCAGGGAATTGTGCTGCCAAAGTTGTAGTAATATTGCGGAAGAATATCGACTGCAAGGAAATGGGGGTTATTTTTCGTGGCGATAGGGTTGGTCTCTAGTGGATGTCGCTCGTGGGGTCTGTTTTGCAAGGATGAATCGGGAGGCGCACGATGACTCCGATTCGCAACGATGAGCCGATTCGCGTGGGTGTGCTGATCGGCGAGCCGCTCCGCCAGGAGGGGCTTGCCAGCATCTTCGAGGCCGCGCCCGGCGAAGGCTACGTGCATCTGTCTCCGATATTCGCGGAGCTTGATGAGCTGCTCTCCGACTCGACACTGAAGTACCTGGTTGTGGACCTGAATTCGCCCATCGTTGGCATGGATACCGTGGAGAACATTCGCCGGCGGCGGCCCGAAATGCGACTGATCGTCCTTGGCCCTGAGAAGAGCGACAAGCTGGTGATGGAACTGATTATGGTCGGCGCCCGCGCTTACCTTGACCTGAAGGCCAGCCCGCGCATTGTTCGCCAGGCCGTCGACGTGGTTGTCAGCGGCTCCATCTGGGCGCCGCGACGGCTGCTCTCCAAGTTGATCGACCGGCTGCTGGGAAGCTCCGACACCAGCCTGACCAACGCGCCCCCGCACTTGACCGAACGGGAGCGCCAGGTGCTGGAACTGATTCTCATGGCGCAGTCCAATCGCGAGATCGCCAAGCAGTTGGGCATTGAGGAAGGCTCCGTGCAGGCCCATGTGGGGCGGCTGATGCGGAAGGTGGGCGCGCATAATCGGACCGATCTCTCGATGCGGGCATCGGATCCGGCGCTGTTGCAAGCCGCCGGCATTCTGGATCGCCGCCAGGGTGATCGCCGCCGGAATGACCGCCGCCAGCTGCTGACGTCCGCCTCGCATCCCGTTACTAATCAGTTAACAAGCGAGGTTACTTAGTTCTACACGCCTTCCGTAATCTTGTGCAGTTTTGCACATTCCCACAGAATCACTTACAGAAACAACGCAGATCTGGGGAAAGGAGTTCCCAGGCTGCATGACACCATGAAGCCTGGGAACTCCTCTTTTTTCGTTGATCACAGCGATACCCGCTCTGTGCCCACCCATTCGGCCCTCCACCACGCATCTATCATCCCCGCATCGCCGGGTCGATTTCAACCGCTTGGGTTGGCTCATCGCCGCGCCTGAGCAGTCGGCTCAGAATCACATAGAGTACAGGGATGAAAAACAGGTTGAGCACCGTCGAGAGCAACATTCCTCCGACGACGGTGGTGCCCACGGAGCGGCGACCGAGCGCGCCGGCTCCGGTGGCGAAGACCAGCGGCAGTACGCCAAGTATGAAGGCGAACGAGGTCATCAGAATGGGCCGCAAGCGCAGCTCGGCGGCTTCGATGGCCGCGTCGGCGATGGAGCGTCCCTTCCTGCGCAACTGCTCGGCAAACTCGACGATCAAAATTGAGTTTTTGGCCGAGAGGCCGATGAGCATGACCAGGCCGATCTGGCAATATACGTCGTTAGATTGCCCGCGCAAGGCTACCAGCCCCAGCGCGCCCAGCACCGCCATGGGCACGGCCAGAAGAATGATGAAGGGCAGCGCGAAGCTCTCATAGAGCGCCGAAAGCGTGAGATAAACGACCAGGATTCCGAGGCCGAAGATGACGAGCGCCTTGCCGCTGGATTCGAGTTCGTCCAGCGTGAGGCCGGTCCACTCAAATTTCATCCCCGGCATCATGGTTTGCGTGGCCAGCTTTTCCATCGCCTTCAGGCCTTGTCCGCTGCTGTAGCCGCGCGCCGGCGAGCCGTCAATTTCAACCGCGCGAAAGAGGTTGTAATGGGTGATGACCGGCGGGCCGGAGCTTTCGGTCACGGTTGCAAGATTGTCGAGCGGCACCATTTGGCCGGTGTCGGAGCGCACGTAATAGTTATGCAGATCGCGGGCCGACATGCGGAAGGGCTGGTCGGCCTGCACGAAGACGCGATAGGTGCGGTTGTTGTAGTCGAAGTCGTTGATGTACTCTGAACCCATAAAGACGCTGAGAGTGCTGGTGATCTGAGAGAGGGGAATGTTCATGGTTTTGGCCTTCTCGCGGTCGATGGTGACCAGCACCTGCGGATCGTTGGCCGAGAAGGAGGTGTAAAGGCCAGTGAGATCCTTGCCCGCATTGCCCGCTCCCATCATTTGATGAGCCACGCGGTCCAGGTCGCTGAGCGTGTTGGCGCCTTCGTCTTGGAGCATGAATTGGAAGCCGCCAACACTGCCCACGCCCTCGACCGCGGGCGGCTCGAAGATCTGAACCAAGCCGCCGTTGGGCGCGAACATGAGCATTTGCAGCTTGGGGTTCAATTCGGCCACGATGTCGGCGGTGGAGTGGCCTTTGCCGCGCCGCTGATCGCTGGGCTTGGCGCCGACAAACATCATGCCCGCGTTGGAGGAACTGCCGGCCATGCTGAAACCCATCACGGAGAAGGCTCCGGCGATATCCGGGTTCTGTGCGATGATGGCCTCGGCGCGCGCCGCCAACTCTCCGGTGTAGGCCAGCGAAGAACCCGGCGGCGCCTGCACGATGACCATCAGAAATCCCTGGTCTTCCTGGGGAATGAAGCCGGTGGGAACGTGCAGATAGGTCCACACCGTTGCGCCGATGCCGGCGAAGAAGAGAACGAGCAGCGCGTAGCGGAGCTTCAATGCGACGTGAATTGACTTGGCGTAGCTCGTGGAGAGCCAAGTGATCTGCGCGTCGGCGGAGTGAATGAAGCGGGCGAAGAGGCGCGAGAGCGGCGCGATGTGCAGGAAATCCAGTTGCTTGGGACGGTCCTCTTCGCCGCGCAGGAACATGGCCGACAGAGCCGGCGAAAGCGTAAGCGCGTTGAAGGCCGAGATGGCGATGGCAAATGCAATGGTCAGCGAAAACTGACGATAGAGAATGCCCGTGGTGCCGGGAAAGAACGAGACCGGCACAAAGACCGCGATGAGCACCAGCGATGTAGCGATGACCGCGCTGGTTACCTCGCCCATGGCGCGCGAAGTGGCCTCATGCGGGTCGGAGTGTTCCATGGCGATGTGGCGCTGCACATTCTCGATGACCACGATGGCGTCATCGACCACCAACCCCGTAGCCAGCGTGATGCCGAAGAGGGTAAGCGAGTTGATGGAGAAGCCGAAGATCTTGATGAAGGCGAAGGTGCCGATGAGCGAGACCGGAATGGTGACAGCGGGAATGATGGTGGCGCGCCAGTCCAGCAGAAAGAGGAAGATGACGGTGATGACGATAAAGATGGCCACGCCCAGCGTAACCAGCACCTCGCGGATGGAGTCGCCGACCACGGTGGTGGAGTCGAAGGCGATGGCGTATTCCAGGCCCGGGGGAAAGCTCTTGGAAAGCTCCACGAGCGCGGCCTTGGCCTTGCTGTCCACGTCGAGCGCGTTGGCGTTGGAGAGCTGCTCGACGCCGATGCCCATAGCCTCGCGCCCTGAGAATTTGAGCACAGTGCTGTAGTCTTCCGCGCCCACCTCGGAGTGGCCCACATCCTTGAGCAGCACCAGGCCGTTGGCGCTGTCTTTGACGATAATGCTGTCAAACTCGGCCGGCGAGCTGAGCCGTCCCACTACGCGCACGGGAACCTGAAAGGCTTGCTTTTCATCCGAAGGCGGCTGGCCAAGCTGGCCGGCGGGAATCTCGACATTCTGCTCCACCAGCGCGTTCACCACGTCGGTCGCGGTCAGTCCGCGCGAGGCCAGCCGCACGGGATCAAGCCAGACGCGCATGGCGTACTTGCGCTCGCCGAAGATCATCACATCGCCCACGCCGGGCACGCGCTTGAGCGCATCCTTCACATAAACGTCAAGATAGTTGGAGATGAACTCGCTCGAATAGCGTCCGTCGCGCGTGAAGAAGCCCGCGCCAAAGATGAAGTTGTAGTTGGTCTTGGTGATGGTGATGCCGGTCGAGTTCACCGCCGCGGGCAAGCGGCCCTGCACGCTGGCCACGCGATTCTGCACGTCCACCGCGGCAATGTCAAGATCGTAGCCGGTCTTGAAGGTGGTGGTAATCGAGCTGGTGCCGCTGTTGGTGCTCGACGAGGCGATGTAACGCATTCCCTCGACGCCGTTGATGGACTCTTCCAGTGGAATAGTAACGGCCTTCTCGACCGTGTCGGCATTGGCGCCCACGTAGTTGCAATCCACCTCAACCTGCGGGGGCGCGAGCGTCGGGTACATGGCCACCGGAAGATTGGGAATGCACACCGCGCCGGCAAGAATAATCAGCAGCGCGCAGACCGTCGCAAAGACTGGCCGATGAATAAAGAAATCGACAAACAAAGGTTTTTCCTTCCCGAAAAGCTGTCTTCCTGAGCGCAGATTGGAGCGATATTCCTTCAAATGCAGTCAAAGTACCTGCGTCTGCATGGATTGACGGGCGCCCTCATCCGCCCATCGGCATCACCGGCATTCCATTCACCAGGAACTGCGTGGCGGAGACGATCACACGGTCACCCACATTCAGTCCCGAAGTGATGGAGTAGTTGTTGCCCACCGTATCGCCCAGCGTGACCGCCGTCTGCATGGCCAGCGTGACCGTGCCTTGCTTCCGCGCCACAAAGACGAAGCTCTGTCCGGCCAGGCGCGTGACCGCCAGCACCGGCACAACCGCCATCGGCGTGGTGCTCCAAAGAATGCGCGCCTTGATCATCTGCGCGTTGCGCAGCACTTCCAGCTTGGTGCGCACAGGCGCCTTCACCAGAATCCCCTGGAGCGTTGGATCGACCTGCGGCGAGAGAAAATCGATTTTCGTCTTCTCCAGCAACTTGCCGCTGTCGTCCATCAGTTGCACATCCAGCCCCAACCGCGCCTGGGACGCGCGCTCGGTGGGCACGTAGATATAGGCTTCCAGGTCCTTGTTCTCATCCACCGTGGTCAGCACCGTCGCCGGCGAGTTTGTGGGCGCAGCGTAGTCGCCCACGTGCACCGGAATGTCTCCCACGACGCCGCTAAAAGGCGCGCGGACGCTGTAGTAGGCCAGTTGCTCCTCCTGCGTTTTGCGCAGATCGACCGCCGACTCGTAATCCGCCTTCGAGTTGTCGTGCGATTGCCGAGCCTGATCGTAGGCGTCGCGGCTGGTAACGCCGGCCTCAAAGAGCTTGCGCTGCCGCTCGACTTCAATTACGTTGTAATCGTAAACGGCCTTCTTCTGCCGCTCGGTGGCGCGCGCCGCGGAGACGGCGGCCATCTGCTGCCGCGGATCAATCTCCATCAACAACTGCCCAGCTTTGACGGCTTCGCCGGAGCGAACGTGAATCTGCGTCAGCACTCCGCTCACCTGTGGCAGCAACGTGGCCGAGCGGCGCGACTTGATGGTGGCCACATACTCGCTCGATTGCGCCACTGGCGCGAGCGTCACGGCTACCGTCTGCACCGGCATGGCCTGCATCCCGACCGCGCTCGATGCCGCTGGCTTTTTGTCGCAGCCGACCATCGCCAGCATAAAAATCACAATACAGCCTGTCGTAAAAATGCGTTTCAAATTGCTTTCCTCACTCGATCTGGAGATTCCATGGAAGACGTTATCTTTATTGTGACGCCTGGAGCCGGTCTATCGACGCAAAAAACTTGTTTTGGCCCGCCTGCCCGGATTTATGCAGCGCCGCTCGGCGTTTATGCATGCCAAACACAGGGGTTAAAGCCGCTCACGCTGTTCAGGGAACGCGTCCTGGCTACGGCGCATTTTGATACGCTTCTCCACGGTTGTTACCAAAACAGCCTCCCATGATTTTAGCCCGTGCGTGTTGGTTTTTTGACACAGCCCTCCAGAGTTGGTAGCCTTCGTAAGGGAGCTAACGGCCAATCCCGGCCGAGAGTTGGCTCCTGGCATTGCGTCCCCGTCGTCTAGCCCGGCCCAGGACACCGCCCTTTCACGGCGATAACACGGGTTCAAATCCCGTCGGGGACGCCAATAGAATCAGCGAGTTGCAAATCCCCTCCAGATTTTTGTAGGTC
>Ga0302319_10016022_pt1 | contig 13835 bp, 8 predicted proteins | sample Bog_T0_2_FD_203319 | JGI IMG/M metagenome (GOLD analysis project Ga0302319, IMG submission 203319) | Peat permafrost microbial communities from Stordalen Mire near Abisko, Sweden - Bog_T0_2 | ecosystem: Environmental > Terrestrial > Soil > Wetlands > Peat | place: Sweden: Abisko, Stordalen Mire...
GTCATGTGGAATCGCACAAAGCGGTTGAATTCCAAATGCAGTTCTATGGCAATTATTACAACTTTTATTGACAAGAGAAGCTGCGCCTGTTTCACCGCGACCGCTTGCCCGGCTGGAATTATTCTTATATAGTGGCGATTGCCGTCACGATAATTCAGTGTCCGCATTTTGCTTATGACGAACCGCACCAGTATATCGTTTCTTGTTATGGCGCTGTTATTTGGACTGGTGCTTCAAGACTGGACTGCCGACGCACAAAATCTCGTCACGAATCCGGGGTTTGAAACCGGAGATACGTCGGGTTGGTTCCCCTTCGGCTCGCCGACGATCTCCACTGAAACCAGCGTGGTTCATTCCGGCGCTTTCGCCGCTGAAGTGTCAAATCGCACGGCCACCTACATGGGCATTGCCCAGTCGTTTTTGGGGGGCCTCCAGGCGGGCCAGACCTACAATGTTTCGGCCTGGGTCATGGTGGTGAGCGGCGGGAACCAGACCATGCAGTTGACCATGCAAAAAACGGATGGCAGCGGCACCTCGTATGCGGCGATGGCTTCTGGCATCGTGACTCCGAGCGGTTGGACGCAGCTTTCCGGGCAATATACCTACAATCCTTCGGGCACAGTCACTGCGTTGAATTTCTATGCAGAAATGCCCAGCAGTGCGACCAACTCATACTATATTGATGACGTCAATTTTAGCCCCGTAAACATTACCAATCCACCCATCTATGGCGCGTCGGCGGTGGATTGGAATAACGTGCATCAACGCATTGATGGCTTTGGCGCATCGTCGGCCTGGAACGGCAGTTGGACCACCGCCGAGGCCGACCTGCTTTTCTCCACCAACACTAATATCAGCTATCAATCCGGCACCTATAATGGCGCGGGACTTTCATTGCTGCGCAATCACATTGCTTACGCCGGCACCGCGAAGGCGGGCGACACCCCAACCACCATTGAAACGGGCATCATGCAACTGGCTCAGGCCAGGGGGGCCAGGGTTTGGAGCACGCCTTGGACACCGGCGGCCGGCTTTAAGAGCACCAACGATATTTATGATTCCGGACTGGCGACCGACAGTGGCATAGATGGTGGCAGTTATCTTGGAAGTGGCAACAATGCCACCAATCTGGCCTACGCCAGCCAGTTGGCCAACTATGTGGTCAGCATGAAAAACCAGGGTGTCAACCTCTACGCCATTTCGATCCAAAACGAGCCGGATGCGAATGTGACCAGTTATGAAGCGTGCCAATGGACCGGGGCGCAATTTCACGACTTTGTCACCAACCTTTACAGCGCGCTGGTCGCTCAAGGCGTGAGCTCCACGAAAATAATCCTTCCTGAAAGCGAGAACTGGACCGACCCCCACAATCTTGCGGGGCCGGCGATGGGCGACCCTGCTGTGGCCGGGAAAGTTGGAATTATTGCCGATCACGACTATGTGGCGGACAATTCAGTCGGGGACCAAACAACGCCGCCACCGAGTCCCTATGGAAAAACGCTATGGGAAACGGAAGTTGCCCTTCTTTCCGGCAGTGACAGCAGCATCGCAAACGGAGTTTATTTTGCGCAGCGGATTTATCTGTACCTGACCCAGGCGCAGGCAAATGCGTATCATTTTTGGTGGCTCGTCGCCTACGGTTCCGACAACGAGGGTTTGTTGGATACCACCGCTGCTCCGACCAAACGTCTGTTCACGTTCGGCCAATACAGCCGGTTCGTCCGGCCTAACTTTTATCGCATTGATGCCACCTCATCGCAACCGTCAGCTCTGGTCACTGCTTTCAAGGCCACGAACTCCACCTCCTTTGCGATTGTAGTGGTTAATACCAACGCTACGTCTGATTTAATCCAAACGGTTAACTTGACGAATTTCACCACCGCGTTTGTCACGCCATGGATTACTTCAGCCACACTTTCACTCGCCCCGCAGGCACCGGTGAATGTAACCAATTCCTCATTCACCTATGATGTGCCAGCCCTTAGCGTGGTTTCATTTGTGGGACAAGGCAATACGTTACCCCTCATCGGAGCCGTGCCAAATCAAACGGTTAATGCGGGAGTAACATTGCTCGTGACCAATACCGCCAGCGATTCAAATTCACCGGGTTCGACTTTGACCTTTAGTCCCGCCAATACCTTTCCGGCCAATGCAACGGTCACGACCAACGGCCTTTTCACCTGGCGCCCGCTCGTCAACCAGGCGAATACCACCAATCTGATTCAGATCCAGGTAACCGCCAGCGGCTTGCCACCTCTCAGCGCCACCAACCGCTTCAATGTTGTGGTCAATGCGGTAACCAATCCCGTAATTGATCCATTGAACCTTTCGCCCAGTCAAATCAGCATCATGGTCAACGGGCCACAAGGACCCGATTATTCCCTCCTGAGCTCGAGCAACTTAACGAGCTGGCAGGTCCTGTTCACGACTAATTCACCGGTGCTGCCGGTGATGTTTACGGAAACGAATTCAGGTGTTTTACCTGCGAATTTTTACCGCGTGCAGATTGGGCCATAATTGCAGCGGTGACTCCTATGAATACTGCATTTGTCAATCCTCGGCCAATGCTGTGGCGTAAACCCGTCCGCCGGATCGCGCCGTTTTTCCGGCCAGTTTTATCGTTTTTTTATCGGATTAGCCGCATCTGTCGGAGGTTGGCCACTTATAGAATGGATTTGACAGCGCCTGGCGCGGCACCCGGCCAAATGATAACAATGGGTCCTTGTTTTTCCTAAGTTTCAGGAAGAGTGCCGGGCCATGACAATGGTTAACAGTGCCGATACGACATACGTCGTATGGCGTTAAATGTACGTCTGTTTAGACTCTTTGAAGGCAGTATGATCAGTTACGTTACGAGCAGTTGTGACAAGGTGAGAGAGGATTCCTCCGCGTTCGTGCGCCACATTAACTTGGACATTCCAAGAGCCGCTACGACGAGAACAGCCCGGGATATCAATCGCCGCATTGTTCTGAACCTCATTCGTAAGTATCAGCCGATTTCCCGGGCTGATCTCTCGCGCCGGTCGCGTTTGCAACGCAGCACCGTTTCTTCCATCACCGATCAGCTGATCACAGAACGCTGGGTAACGATGGGTGCTTACGGAGATTTGCCCCGGGGCCGAAAGCCGACTTTTCTTCATCTCAATGGCAGCCGCGCTGGCATCATCGGCATTGATGTCAGGCCCGTGGAAACGACCATGGTTCTGGCCGATTTGGACATGCGTTTCCTCACGCAGGATTCCCTGCCCACGGGCAAGGATCCGAACCGCTTCGCCACCCAGTTGTCCGGGCGTCTGCTGCATTTGGTCAACTCGCATTCACGCATTTCGGTTGAGGGAGTTGGGGTGGCGTTGCCGGGCCGGGTGGAATTACCCTCCAATCGCCTTGCGTTCGCGCCTAATTTGGATTGGGCGCCTGTTAATTTGAAGCAACCCATTGAGGCCGCCACAGGTCTTCCCGTTGAACTGGAGAACGCCGCAAACGCCTGCGCGCTGGCGGAGGTTTGGAGCGGCGCTCACGCGGAAAGTGTTCGTAACCTGATTGCCGTCACGGTTTCGGAAGGCATTGGAGTTGGCTTGATACTCAACGGACAACTCACTCGGGGCACCACCGGGGTGGCCGGCGAATTCGGACATGTCACCATCGAGGAAGATGGCCCGCTCTGTCGTTGTGGAAATCGAGGGTGCTTCGAAGTTTGCGGTTCGAACAATGCTGCCCTGCGTTACTACAATGAGTCAACGGGCAACCAATCAGGCGGGAAATCCGAAACCATGCTGACCTTTGATACGATCCTTAAACTCGCCGAACAAGACAATCCTCATGCCTGTCGGGCAATCAATCGCATGGCCAATGCCTTGGGCGCGGGTCTGGCCATGATGATCACCGGCTTGGCTCCAGACGTGATTGTTGTGGTCGGTGAAGTGACCCGGGCTTGGCGGCAGGTCGGTCCCGTAGTCCAAAAAGTGGTCATGAATCGAATCCCAACCGGCGCAAAAACCCAGGTTGTGCCAGGAACTGCCGGGGAACAATCCCGGTTGCGCGGGGCGGTTGCCCTTGTTCTGCGGAAACATTTTGGCGCCCTGCATATTTAAACTATGATTAAAACGATTGACCTGTTTTATTCGCGTATTGAAGAATTGAAACCGGCGAAAAAACAAGCGGAGGGGCGGGTGCCTCCGGCGAATCCATCATTTGCTTGGCACCAACTCGAAAAACAGGTGCCGGGATACCGCCGGCAGAGCGATGCCCATGGCAGAATTGGCATCGCCTTGGCCTACATGTTAAAGAACTTGGAAAAACCGATCCGTATTCCCGCCCTTGGCAAAATTGCCGGGATGTCTGCGTCGCATTTTTACCCGCTGTTCAAAGCGGCAACCGGCTGTACGCCCAATGACTATTTTATCCGTACCCGCATGCGCCGCGCGTGCGATTTGCTCCGGGGTACGCAGTTAAGCGTCAAGGAAGTGGCGGCCGCGTTGGGTTACGATGACCCCTACTATTTTTCACGTCTCTTCAAGTCGGTCAACGGCGTTCCACCGCGCGAATTCCGGCTTGCGACCAAAGGCCTCACATGAAGTCGGGAGAGCTTCCGGGTACAAACAGGCACTGGGAAAGCCAGTTCCACCGGAACCACGTTATACCACGCCGGGTGTATTCCCTTTTCAAGTTCAAACCTCAGCCCGGAACTTTCCTGGCGGCTCCATACGACAAATGTCGTATTCGCAATTTGGAAGCCTCAGGTTATCTCTTTTGGCATTCAAACGTCCCAACATGTTGCCTGGTGTGTTCCCATAATTGCGATTGTTTCTATGGAAAGGTCTGCGCCTGGAGGAAATTGATTTAAATGTGCAAGAACCGAACCTCGTGCTACCCTTCGTTTTCATCCCCGGACCAATTTGACGGACAATTCGATGATTAAAAAATTCAATTTTTCTGCTGCTTGCATGAACCTCCCGCTGGTAAAGGCGCTCCTCCTATTTTCAGCCTGCGCAGCAACTCAGGCCCAAAACCCCACCTTGGTCGCTGACATTAACGCCGCCAAAGAAGAGGCGCCCATCTCGCCTTATCTTTACGGCCAATTTGTCGAGCACGCCGGCAACCTCATTTACACGGCGCTTTGGTGCGAAATGCTGGACGACCGGAAATTTTATTTCCCGGTGATGCTAAAACCTGCCGATGACACCAATGCTGCGCCACGCGGCGGTGGCTTTGGCGGACGTCGCCGCAGTGTCGCGCCCGGCAGGTGGAATCCTGTCGGACCAATGGAGTCGGTCATCATGGACACCAACGAACCCTTTGTGGGCGAGCACACTCCGTGGATCAAACTTGCAGGCCCCGCGCCGCGCGGCATTCAGCAGAGCGGCCTGAACTTTGTTGAAGGCACCACCTACAACGGCCGTGTCCAGTTGGCGGGTGATCCCGCGGCGAAAGTTTTCCTCAGAATTCGCTGGGGCACAAATTCGGCAAACCGCGACATGGAATTGACGATTCCAACCATCCACTTGGGCAAGAACTACAAGAAGTTTTCGTTCACGTTTGTCGCCACCCAATCCGGCCCGGCTCGATTTGAAATTGTGGGGACCGGCACGGGCTCGTTTCATGTCGGCGCGGTTTCCCTCATGCCTGCGCACAATCTCGATGGTTTTCGCCCGGATGCGATTGCGCTGCTTAAAAGCCTGCACTCAGGCGTTTATCGTTTTCCCGGCGGTAATTTTGTTTCCGCGCACGAATGGCGCAATGCCATCGGCGATCCGGACAAACGGCCGCCCACCTGGGATCCGGTCTGGCGTGCGCTGCAACCCAATGACGTCGGCACCGACGAGTTCATGACGATGTGCAAACTTCTCGGGGTCGAACCCTACATTACCGTCAACGCCGGCACCGGCGACGCTTGGTCCGCCGCAGAATATGTCGAATATGCGAACGGCGACGCGACGACACCGATGGGCAGACAGCGCGCCGCCAACGGCCATCCCGAACCCTACAACGTGAAGTTTTGGGGCCTTGGAAACGAAATGTGGGGAATCAGCTACCAGTATGGCGCGATGAAACCGGGCCAGTTTGCGTTCAAGCAAAATGAGTTTGCCAGGGCCATGCGGAAGGTGGACCCGACCATCAAGCTGATTGCCTCCGGCGCCATGCCGGACACCATGACCGGCTCCAAAGAGTCGCTGAATTTGGGAACGAATCTCGTCCCCCCGTACCTGTCGCCAGGCGACTGGACCGGGATGTTGTTTTCGAATTGCTTCAACAACTTCGATATCTTGAGCGAACATTACTATAATTACGGCAACACCCATTTCAGTTTGGCCGAAGGCCGCCAGGTTCCAAATGATCCGAATGAACCCGTGACCGACTGGATGCGCCGTCCGGCCAATCATGTCCGTCTCAAGTATGAGGAATACAAGGAGTACGAACGGCTGTTCCCGCCACTCGTCACCAGTCCAAAACCGCTGAACATTGACGAATGGGCTTACACTGGCAATGGTCGCTATCCGACTTACCCGGCCTACGCCTGGGCGTTCCATGAAATGTTCCGGCACAACGAGATCATCCAGATGGCAGCTTACACGTTTGCCACGTCACTTCTTGCCCGTAATGAAACGAACGTTTCGCTGAACGCCAATGGTCTTGTTTTCAAAATTTATCGCGACCATTTCGGCACGATTCCGGTCGAAGTTTCCGGCAATTCGCCCCAACCCAAACCCACTGAACCAGCCGGCGGCGAACAACCTGTGGTCAACGCGGGGAGCGAAACTTTTCCACTCGATGTCGTCGCCGCTTGGACCGAAGACCGTCGTGTTCTTACCGTGGCCATCCTGAATCCAACTAAAATCGAACAACCAATCACGCTCAACATCGCCGGCGCGAACCCCGGCGGCAAAGGCATGCTGTGGCGGCTCGCCTCCCCGGCCGGTAACGGGCAAAATCCCAGCCTCAGCCATTCATCCATTGATTCCATGCCGAATTCACTTGTGATCCCTCCCTGGAGCGTGAGCATCTACGAACTGGCGGAGAAAATGTGAAAATCCAGATCGGTTCGGGCATCCTTTAACCGAGATTCGAATTATGAACTACAGGACGATTCCCCGGCGCACTCCGTTAATGGCAATCGTTTATACCAGCTCCAAAAATGAAATGCCCGTGTGCTCATGCAAAGTTCACCGTTTTTTCCGCCGCCGTGCGGGCTCCGGATATCACCGCCCGGTAGGGCGGATGCCATTTTTAACATGAACAAATCCCTCTCGTTTGGTTTTCTTACGATCACTTTGCTGGCCGGCGGTGCGCCAAGCGCTCTCTTGACTCGTGCAGCCAATTCTGATGCTACGGGATTGCCTGGCCTGGCGACCAGGCATTGGGCTGCCGACAATGGCAATGGCACCTACTCGAATCCTTTATTTTACGGGGAGTTTGAGGACCCGGATGTGATTCGTGTGGGGGACGACTATTACCTCGTGGGAACCACGATGCACATGAACCCGGCTGTTGAAATCCTGCATTCGAAAGATTTGGTAAACTGGGAATTGGCAGGCTATTGCACAAACCGGCTGGATCTCGGGCCGGCCTATCGCCTCGAGGGCGGCAATATCTACGGTCGCGGCATCTGGGCGCCCTGCATCCGCCATCACGATGGCATGTTCTATATTTTCTGCAATGTCAACGGAGCCGGCCTCATGGTTTACCGTTCCAAGTCCATTAACGGGCCGTGGGAATGGAACAAGCTGCCCGGCCGGCATGACATGTCAGTGCTGTTTGATGACGACGGCAAAATTTACATCATCTCGGGCGGCGGCAGCCCTTATCCGATAGAAGAACTGTCACCAGATCTCAGGTCCTTTGACACCAACGCCCCTCGCCATCAACTCACCGTCCCACCTGGCCCAAGGATGGGAGAAGGCCACCATCTCTATAAAATCCACGGCAAATACGTTGATCTCTCCGCAATTCCTGGCGGACCGGTGGACCAAATGGTCGCCGTCGCTGATTCTATTGACGGCCCCTGGAAAGTGGATCGCATGGTTCAAAGCGAGTCGTTGGGGGTAACGGCCGCGACACCTGCGCGTGCGCAGACCAATGATCGCGGCCTCTGGCTCCATCAGGGCGGCATGTGCGACACGCCGTCGGGTGAATGGTGGTGTACCATCATGTCGGACCATGGCAGCGCTGGCCGCATGGTTTCTTTGGTTCCTGTATTGTGGGACAACGGCTTTCCGCTCATCGGCCTGACTGGAAATCTGCGCAAGGCGCCCAATACCTGGGTTAAACCCGACACCGGCTACACCCAGGACCCCACGCCGACCTATGTCCCGGATGACAACTTTGACAGCGGTCAATTGAACCCTCATTGGCAGTGGAGCCATGTTCCCGATGATTCGAAGTGGTCCCTCAGTGAGAAGCCCGGCGTGCTGCGTCTGCATTCATTGCCCGCAACCAACTTCTGGTCGGCCCGCAACAGTCTTTGCCAGCGACCTCCCGGCCCGGAGTCCATCATGACAGTCGAACTGGACACGACCGGGTTGATGACGGGCGACAATGCGGGCTTGGCGCTGTTGAGCAGTCCCTATGCTTGGATTGGCGCGGTGAAAACGGCCGATGGCACCACACTGCAACTGGTCCAAGGCTCCGGTCATGGACGCCGCGGCGGGGCTGAGGCTGCTCCGACCAATATGCCCACCCTTGGCTTAACCAATCCCCCCAGCCATCTGTGGTTGCGCGTGCACTGCAATTTTGACACCGACCAGGCCATTTTTAGCTGGAGCGCAGACGGCCAGGCATTCACGCCTCTGGGTAAGCCGTTCACCATGACCTTCCAGCTGACAACCTTCCAAGGTGTTCGTCCCGCGCTGTTTAACTTTAACACCTCAGGCCAGCCCGGGGGCTATGCGGACTTTGCCAACTACGTCGTGGACGAGCCTCGCGCCCGCGGCATTGAAAGGGAAATCCCCATGGGCAAGACTATTACGCTCACCAGCGGCGCTGACGGCAGCGTCCTGGCTGCCCAAACGCAAAGCAACATCCTGATCAGCGTGGCGGCAGATTCAGCCGAAGCCAGGGCACCCAACGTGCGCTTCCAAATCGTTGACCTCGGCAAGGGACGCGTGGCGTTGAAAGCAGCAAATGGCCGATTCGTCTCAGCCGCTGATGATGCCGTCATGGTCAAAGATCTCGCAGGCGCTTCGCCGGGCGAGGCAGAGTCTTTTCAATGGATCAATCTCATGCGCGGCGACACAATGCTCATGTCCTTGACGAATCACCGCTATCTGGCCACGAAACCGAACGAGCCGGGACCGGTCGCCGCCACCGCCACGGGACCAAGTCCCGCGCGCAAAGCCGGCGAATGTTTCAAATGGCGAACTTTCGAATGAAACGCATTCACCATTTGCACCGTTGCGGTACTGAGTATTGTTGCTCATTCCAATTCGAAGGTGAACTGCTAGCATTTTTGCAGGTTGTACATTTCTTCCAGTTGTCCAAATAACCTGTTGAGTACACAATAAGCCGCAGACCTTAAAAACATGAAAACCAATACGATTGTTTTGCTCACGTTAGTGGCCGGCACCGCGGTTGCCTTTGCGCAAACCAACGAACCCGCCAATGACTGGAAACCCGCGACTTCCAACCAGCAGGGCAAACCATATCCCCAGGTCAACTCTGAGGGTCGTGTTCGCGCCCGCGTCATCGCACCCCAGGCTCAGAATGTTCAACTGGATCTTGGCGGTGTAAAATATCCTTTAACCAAAGATGATGACGGTGCGTGGACTGGCGTATCAAAGCCGCAGGACGAAGGTTTCCACTATTACCAGATAATTGTTGATGGAGCCCAGGTTCCGGATCCCAACAGCTTTTATTACTACGGAGCCAGCCGCTGGGGCAGCGGTATTGAAGTGCCGGCCAAAGATCAGGATTTCTATGCGGTCAAGAATGTGCCGCACGGCCAGTTGCGTGAGGTTCTCTACTTTTCAAAAACCACCAATTCCATCCGCCACTGCTTTGTCTATACCCCGCCGGACTATGACCAGGATCCAAACAAGCGCTTTCCCGTGCTGTATCTCCAACACGGCGCGGGCGAAGATGAAACCGGCTGGGGCCATCAAGGCCACGCCAACCTGATCATGGACAACTTGATTGCCGAGGGAAAAGCGAGGCCGTTCATCATTGTGATGGAAAACGGCGGTGGAATCGCCGGCCCCCGGAGAGGCGGGCCACTTACAAACGCGGCTCCCGCCAGTGGGGCAATTCCCACGAATGGTGCTCCAGCTGGTGCTTCAGCAGGTTTCGGTGGACGCGTCTTTAATTTTAGCGCTTTTGAACACATTCTCATAGATGACCTGATACCTTTCATTGACGCCAACTACCGCACGATTCCCGATCAACCGCATCGCGCGATGGCGGGTCTCTCCATGGGCGGCATGCAGACTCACACCATTGCTCTGGCCCACCTCGACACGTTTTCGCAGATCGGAATGTTTAGCGGCGGCAGCATCACCACCAACGAAATCACCGACCTCGATGCCTTCAAGCAAAAGGTTAAACTCATCTTCATCAGCTATGGCAGCCGTGAACTTGACCCGGCCAACCGCCGGAACGGCCCTGGCCGTGGAGCCTTCGGCGGCGATCCCAAGGCGAACACGGATGCGCTCCAGGCCGCTGGCATTAATTGTCACTTCTACGTGTCTCCCCTGACCGCGCACGAGTGGCAATCCTGGCGGCGCAGCTTGTATCAATTCGCCCCCTTGTTGTTTCAAGATTAGCCGGACGGCGGTCATCCCCAAACCCTCAACGACGACCTCCCCATGAAAAAAACCGGAATATTTCTAATCTTAAGTGTCATCAGCCTGCTGGCCACGACGGCCCGGGCCGCAGACATCGCGGGCCAGTGGCGCGCAGAATTCGACACGCAGATTGGCGTGCAAAAATACCTGTTCACGTTGCAAACCAATGGAGACACATTGACTGGCACAGCCGCCGTGGAGACCGGCGACCAAAAACGTGAGGCGACTTTTACGGAGGGCAAAATCGCCGGCGATACAGTGAGCTTCGTCGAGATGTTCAGTTTTCAGGGCAATGATATTCGCATTCAATACCACGGCACGGTGGGAACGAATGAAATAGAGTTCACCCGTGAGGTGGGCGACTTTGCCACCGAGAATTTCAAGGCAATACGGGTCGCGGCAACAACGACGAATGCGGTGCCGCAAACGCCAGCTAATAATCCCGCCGCCGGCAGATCACAGGAACCCCGAATTCCCCGTGGCCGGGACATCGTGCTCGGTCCGGATGACAAACCGGCTTTCCCTGACCCGCCCGCCGGCTTCAATGTCAGGCGGGACAACATTCCCCACGGCAAGCTGGAGATGATTTCATATGATTCCAAGACCGTTGGCACCACCCGCAAGATGCAGGTTTACACGCCGCCCGGTTATACGACCGACAAGAAATATCCGGTGCTTTATCTGTTGCATGGCATCGGCGGTGATGAAACCGAATGGGAACGGTTTGCCGCGCCGGACGTGCTGCTCGACAACCTCATCGCCGATGGCAAGGCCGTACCGATGATCATTGTCATGCCCAACGGCCGCGCGCAAACGAATGACCGCCCGGAAGGAAACATTTATGCCGCTGCGCCCGCCTTTGCGAACTTTGAGCATGATCTCCTGGATGACGTCATCCCTGCGATTCAACTGCGGTATAGCACCTATACCAACCGGGAGAACCGCGGTTTGGCCGGACTTTCGATGGGCGGCGGACAGACGTTAAATTTTGGACTTACCCATCTCGATACGTTCGCCTGGCTGGGCAGCTTTTCCGCGGCACCGAACACCAAATCACCGGTGGAACTGGTGCCGGATCCGACGGCGGTAAAAGAGCAGTTGAAGTTGTTTTGGATTTCAGGCGGCAACAAGGATGGCTTGATCAGCATCAGCCAGGGGATGCATGCCTATCTCAAGGAGAAGGGCGTGCCGCATATCTGGCATGTTGACAGCAACGGTCACGACCCCGCACATTGGCGGAACAGTCTCTATGACTTCGCCCAATTGATTTTCCGCCCAAAATCTTTTTGAATTACTTTCTTTCAAACTGCTTCATCAGCACCCATAAATTATGAACATGCAAATCCTGCCATCAATCCTACATGTCAGCGTGCCATTGGCAGTCCTGCTGGCTTGGGGCGCCTCAGTCCCGGCAGCCGAAGAGCCCATACTCAAGGATGCATATAAAAACGATTTTTACATCGGCGTGGCCATCAACCGAACCATAGCGATGGGCGACGCGGTTCGCGCGGACAACGTCAACCGTACTTCGGATCAGGTCAGCAAAGACATCGCCGTCGTAAAAGCACAGTTTAACCAGATTTCGCCGGAGAACGACTTGAAGTGGGCGCTCATCCAGCCGGGGGCAGGCGCGGACGGCTATAATTTTGGTCCGGCGGACGCCTACGTCAACTTTGGCTTGAGCAACCACCTGTATATCGTAGGGCACACCCTCGTGTGGCACGGCCAGACACCACTTTGGGTTTTTCAAGGAACCAACCTGCCTCCCGGAATGACAAATACAGCGCCGGCATCACTCGCTGCCACCAACACGTCAACGGGAACCAATGGATCGGAGGGACGCCGCTTTAACCGCGGATTCGGTGGCTTTGGTTTCAACATAAATGGCCCTCATGCGTCCCGCGAAGAGTTGCTCCAACGGATGCGCGATCACATCCACACCGTTGTAGGCCGCTACAAAGGCAAGATTAAGGTTTGGGACGTCGTGAACGAGGCAGTTGCCGACAACGGCACAAACATCCTGCGGAACTCGCCTTGGTTACAAATCATTGGACCGGATTTTATTGCCAAGGCCTTCCAATACGCGCACGAAGCCGATCCCGATGCGATTCTGCGCTACAACGACTATTCTTTGGAGAACCCGGCAAAGCGTCACAAACTAATCGCTTTGATCCAATCCCTCCAAGAGCAACATGTCCCCGTAATGGCCATCGGCTCGCAAACCCACGTCAGTGTCTCTTCACCCAGCTTTGAGCAGGAAGACCGGGCTTTGACCGAATTAGAGACCCTCGGCCTGCCCATCCACATCACCGAATTGGACGTCAACGGTGCCCAAGGCGGTCAGCGCGATGCGGGAGCGGATGTTTCTGCGAACGCCGCGACCACCCAGGGCGGTCTTGTCAACAAGGCTGGCCAACGGCTCGCCAATCAATATGCCGAGCTTTTTAAAGCTTTCCTCAAACACAAAAACTCCGTCAAGGTGGTCACCTTTTGGGGGGTGAACGACGCCGTTTCGTGGCGGGCCAATGGCAAGCCGCTTCTCTTCGACGGCAACAACCAACCCAAGCCCGCCTTTTACGCGGTCATCAAAGCCGCCACCCGGCAGTAGCCAAACTTGCCCTGTTGGTGCACCTCGCCAGCCATACCACAGTGCCGAATGTTATGAAAAATAAAATAATATTGTCCATTTTCGCCGGACTTCTGTTGCTGGGAATCAACGCCTTTTCACAAGATACGAATTTTTGGATTTTCCTCTGCTTTGGTCAGTCAAACATGGAGGGCTTTCCTGGGATAGAACCGCAAGACCAAGGTCCGGTGGATGGTCGCTTACAGGTTCTCGCCGCTGTTGACTTCCCGAAACAGGCCCGAACCGCGGGGAAGTGGTACCCTGCCGTTCCTCCGCTGTGCCGGCCTTCGACCGGCCTTTGTCCGGCCGATTATTTTGGGAGAACAATGGTTTCCAATCTCCCGCCAAACATAAAGGTTGGCATAGTCAATGTAGCCGTGGCCGGTTGCAAAATCGAGCTGTTCGAAAAAGACACTTATCAGACGTACGTTGCGACG
>Ga0302319_10016023_pt1 | contig 13835 bp, 7 predicted proteins | sample Bog_T0_2_FD_203319 | JGI IMG/M metagenome (GOLD analysis project Ga0302319, IMG submission 203319) | Peat permafrost microbial communities from Stordalen Mire near Abisko, Sweden - Bog_T0_2 | ecosystem: Environmental > Terrestrial > Soil > Wetlands > Peat | place: Sweden: Abisko, Stordalen Mire...
GCGGATCGCCCGGCTAGCCGAGAACTCTGGCGTCAGGGTTGCCATGCTTTCGCGAACGCGCTCAAGCCATCGAGAGGGCAGTCCCTGCGCGTCCCGATCGTAAAACTCCCGAATGATCTGCTGCTCCAGCAAGGCATAGAGGCTCTCGACTTCATGCGAGTCCCAGGCAGCATCCTCACCATGTTCATTTCCGTCGCCGATAGCCCACCCAACCTCCGGGGTGTACGCCTCCGCCCACCAGCCATCCAGTTCGGAAATATTCAGCCCCCCGTTTGTCAGAACTTTCATTCCGCTCGTGCCGCAGGCCTCCCACGGCCGCCGCGGTGTGTTGATCCATAGGTCCATCCCTCTGACCAATTCCTGCGCCATCTGCATGTCGTAGTCGCTCAGAAAGACAATATGGTGACGAACCTCTTCGCGCTCGATGAAGTCATTCCACTGCTTGATCAACGCCTGTCCCGGCGCGTCCTCTGGATGGGCCTTTCCGGCGAGAATCAATTGGACGGGCCGTTGAGGATTTGTCAGCAACCGAACAAGACGTTCCGGATCGTGCAACAACAGGTCGGGACGCTTATAGGTTGCGAAACGTCGAGCGAATCCGATCGTCAGCGTCTCTTCTTGGAAGATATCGGCAACGTTCATGTGCTTGTCACCCTCCGACGAGAGTTGCCGCGCATAGCGGTCGCGTACCTCGGTGAGCATTGTCTTCCGCGCCGCTGTGCGCATCTGCCATAACTCGCTGTACGTCAAGCGACGGACATCCGCCGCAAGAGGACGGTCCTCGCGCCAACGGTCCGCGCCGCAGACCTTCGTCCAGAGGTCATCGGCTTCAGCCGAATCCCAGGTCGGCACATGAATCCCGTTGGTCACGGATCCAATCGGGACTTCCACCTGCGGCCACCGCGGAAAGAGTGGCTGAAAGATGTGCCTGCTCACTTCGCCGTGCAGTTTACTAACGCCATTGACTTGCCCGCTGCCGCGAAGCGCGAGATACGCCATATTCAAAGGTTCGAGAGCATCTTCCGGATTCTGCCTTCCAAGTGCGAGTAAACTCTCGATGGGAATGGCAAGCTCGTCCTTGGCATAGTGCTCCAAGTGCTTCCGGCATAGCTCCGGACTGAAGCGATCAAATCCTGCGGGCACCGCTGTGTGGGTCGTGAACATATTGCCGGCCCGCGTGATCGCCAACGCCAATTCAAACGAAACGTGATGCTCTGCCATGTAGTACCGTGCGCGCTCGAGCACAGCGAATGCCGCGTGCCCTTCGTTCAGATGGCAGACCTCCGGGTTCAATCCGATCTCGCGCAGTAACCGCCAGCCTCCAATTCCCAGAACGATCTCCTGCTTCAGCCGCATCTCGGCATCGCCGCCATAGAGTTCGCTCGTAATGCCGCGATGCGCTGCGGTATTCGCGAAATCATTCGCGTCCAGCAGATACAAAGTGTTCCTTCCTACCAATACCTGCCAGCAACGCAGCCAGATCCTGTGACCCGTAAGATGAACCTGGATGCGCAGCCACTCCCCGTTGGATCGCCGAACTGGTTGGATCGGCAACTGGCCGGGATCGTTCACTGGATAGAGCGCCCGTTGATTCCCGTCACCGTCGAAGTCCTGACGAAAGTATCCCTGCCCCCACAGTAGTCCCACTCCCACCACCGGAACGCCAAGGTCGCTCGCCGCTTTCATCTGATCGCCTGCCACATTGCCGAGCCCACCTGAGTAAATCGGCAGCGCTTCGGTCAGCATGAACTCCATGCTGAAATACGCAATCGACGAAAGCGCCGCTCCCGGATGGGTCTTCTGAAACCACGCATCCGCCGAGAAGAAGTTATGCTTGTGCTGCAGCAGCTTGGACAGGAGTTCTTGAAAGTCGGGCGTCGACAGAAGCGCGTTGATCTTGTCTTCAGAAATTGTTTGAAGAATTACCCAAGGATTCTGCGTGGTCCGCCACAGGTAGCTGTCCAGCGCTTCCCAAAGAGCATCTGCCATATGGTTCCACGACCAATGCAGATTGAGCGCCAGCTCTTTAATGTCGCCGACCCCCAACGCCGCCGCTGGTTCTCCCTCTGGGGATTTTTCATCTGGCTTACTGGACTTCGGATCGCTCACGTTACCTCCTGAGGCAACCGCTGCCTTCGCTGTTGTAGTCTACCCACGCGAGTTCACAGCACGGTTACGAAGCTTTCGGAAGCTCTGCGTGCTTCGACTCAACCAGCCGTTCCGCCCCAAGCCAGTCCTGGTCCTGCTGACTCTCACCGCGCGTCCTCTGCTGAAAGAGCTCATACGCTTCTCTCGCTATCTCAGGTCCAAGATCGATCGGCTTCTTCGCCAGCAGCGGCAACGCCGAGGGATCAAGAATCCTGTATGCCAATAGTTTGAGGCGATCGGTCAACAGCGCCCAGGCGATAGCATAGGCCCACACAAAGCCCGCATACTTCCAGCCCAGCGGCGTCATGAACAGACCGTACACGGCAATCAGCGTAGCGACGATCTGCGTGCCAAGCACTGCCATCCACAAAACCTTCGCCGGCTTGATCGTCCAGAAAGGACCTCGCGTGCGCGTAAGGAATATTGTGAGATGTCCGGCAACCGATAGTTTCAAATACATCAAGGTCTGCACGTGGGCGCGATCCATATGGAAGACACGCTCCCCAAGCCAGAACAGCAGGAAGGCAGTACCGACGCCCATGACTCCCAGCACCGTCGAAACCCCCAGTACCCTCCGCATGTTCCATGCTTCAGGCTTGTTGCTGTAGCGAACGTTGTCGTAAGCGATCGAAAGAATAGCTCCATCGTTTAGCAGCGCAATCATCACGATCATCACTGCAGTGACCGGGTAGAAATTGAACCACAAGATCGCCATGGTCATGAACAACACCACGCGCAATGTTTCCGCGATGCGATACATGGAGTAGCTATTCATCCTCTGGAAGATTTTGCGGCTCTCCTTGATCGCGTCGATGATGACCGAAAGCCCTGGCGCCAGCAAAACAATCGACGCTGCCGCACGCGCCGCATCGGTTGCGCCCGACACAGCGATCCCGCAGTCTGCCTTCTTTAGCGCAGGCGCATCGTTCACGCCGTCTCCCGTCATCCCGACAATGTGACCACTTTTCTGCAGCGCCTCAATGATGAAGTACTTGTGCTCCGGAAAGACCTCCGCAAAACCATCTGCCTTCTCAATCGCGGAGATGATCTGCGAGCTGGGCTGTTGCTTTGTGTCTCCCAAAGCGTGCGCATCGACGATGTTGGTTCCAAGTCCCAACTGCTTGCTTGTTTCCCGGGCGATCGCGATCTGATCGCCCGTCACCATCTTCACGCTCAGTCCCATCTTCCGGGCGCTGGCGATCGTCGCCTTCGCCTGCTCGCGTGGCGGATCGAACATCGGAATCACGCCAGCAAATTGCCAATTGCCTTCCTCGTCCGCGCGGCACACCCCGAGTGAGCGGAAGCCGCGCCCTGCAAACTCATTTACCGCCTTATCGACCCCGTCCTTTACCCCATCGGCATTCTTCGACATTTGCAGGATGACCTGCGGTGCTCCCTTCGCGACGAAGAATTGCTTGCCGTCCCCGCCCTTCACCGTCGCCTCCGTGCGTTTGTGCACTGGATCAAACGGCGTGAAGTGCGTCACCTGGAAGCCCTTCAGCGCATTCACGTCTTTCACACCACCCATCACCGCCAGATCAATCGTGTCCTTGTCTTCAGCACGCGACGCAAGCGCTGCCCACAGAATTACCTGGTCCGCAGGGATGTTATTCACCGTAAACGGATCGCCAAGCGTCAGCTTATTCTGCGTCAGCGTGCCCGTCTTGTCCGAGCACAGAACATCGACCCCGGCCAGTTCCTCAATCGCCGAAAGCCGCGTGACGATTGCCTGGCTCTTCGCCAGCAGTCTTGCCCCCACCGCCATCGTCACCGAGAGAACGGTCGGCATCGCCACTGGAATCGACGCCACCAGCAGCACCAGACAGAACTCCAGCGTATCCAGCACAGGGTTGTGGCGCAGCAGCGACACGGTCAGAATCACCGCAACCAGCGCAACCGCAAGGACAATCAGGTAGTCGCCAATCTTCAGCACAGCCCGTTGAAAGTGGCTAATCGTATGCGCTTGTTGCACCAGTTCCGCAGTCTTGCCGAAGTACGTGCGCGGACCCGTCGCATAGACCATGGCATTGATCTCACCCTGCCGCACAATCGAACCTGAGAAGACTGCTTGACCCGGCGTACGCGTTACCGGCAGCGATTCACCTGTCAGCGCCGATTGATCGATTTCCACGGGATCGCCGTCCAGCAGCCGTGAATCCGCCGGAACAATGTCTCCGAGCCGCAGCCGAATCACGTCCCCGGCAACCAGCTCACTTGCCTTTGGCGTCGCCCACTTGCCATCCCGCAGAACGGTCGCATCGTTCGCCAATTTCGCCTTCAGCGCAGCAATCTCATTCCCCGCCTGGTGTTCTTCCCAGAACGCCACCACCGCATTCGAAAACAACAGCGCAAGGATGATGAAAAAATCGAGCCAGTGCCGCACCACTCCCGAAAGAATGACCGCCGCTTCGATCATCCACGGAATCGGTCCCCAGAAGTACGTGAGAAACTTCAAGAACGCGTTTGTCTTTTCCACCTCGAGCGCGTTTGGTCCATCCGTTGCGAGTCGTTTCGCTGCCTCGGCCTGCGTCAGGCCCTTAGGAGAGGACTGCAACTTCGTCTGCAAATCCGCCAGAGGGATCGACTTCAAATCGTCTTCGGACGTCGGTTTGGCGCCTGGCTTTAGATCCTCTTTGGCGTTCGTCTTCGCGTCGCCCGTTGCCTCGGACGTTGGATCGATCACCTGGCCGCTACTTGAAGCACTCTTGCCTTGAGAGTCTTCTGTCACAGAGGGCGTTCTCCTTCTTTGGCAATCCAAATATCCTCGTTGAGGAGGAAGCGTTCACTTCGCACATCTTCCGTGCACCAGCTCGTTCTCTGTAGTCACACTGCTTAGGTAGGCGATTCATCCCCAGAAGGCAGAGTGCGCTTTTGCCCCGTAACAACAGAACAGAGGCGATATACCTGCCGAAAGTATGGCCGCACCGAGCAGGAAACGCTGTGCCATTTTGCTCAGGCAACTGCTCACGCGCTTTGGCCGATCTCGCACCTGTCGACTTCGTTCTGTCCTTGGCCTTGGTCGCCTTCGCCAAGGCCCACCCCTGACGCTTTGAGCCTGACTTCACGCGCCAGAGTCCCGTCTTTGCCTTGCGAATGCATAAGTCAGTCAACGGCATTGGCGGCCAACACTTCCTACGCCGGGGCCAACCTCTTTGCGCCACGGTGAGTTGCCCCCAAAGTTGCCCCCAGAACTACGGGCATGTCACCGAGTGTTTCCGGCGTCCGTCGGACCACCTGCCAAAGCTACTGAATCATGATGCATGCAAAGAGACTCAACTCGATCAAATGACATAGTCGCGCGGTACAGCTAAGAGTCCGGCAGACCTCAAGCACCGCCGGGCTTCCGCTCAGGCTCTCTGGGTGACTTGGCCTGAATGCATCAATCGATGCTGCTGGGATTGCTAACAAAAGGTGCAAAGAGGGCTAAAGCCATCAACCGACATTCCTGCAAATCTGGATTTATCGGCGAATTCGCCTTGCCACCCACGCAGGGAGTAAACGATACCCCACATTCGCCAGGGATTGAACGGCAGACACTCAACCAGTCAGACTTGGTACCTACGCTCTAATCGATGTCATCTGTTTGATCGACCGATCACGGTGCAATACACTGACTTGCGAGATGTTCCAATGATCGGCTTTTTGTTCGGATCGTCAACGCAACTGAGGATGACCGAGATCGAACGATTCCGCATGATGGAGGCGTATGTTCCATTCCACCCGTAACGACAGCTCAGCAAAGGTCCTCTCAGCTGTGTTTCTCGGGTTGGTTAGTGTTCTGCTCGGCGGGTGTCATACGAGCAGGCTATCGTCGAAACCGACGCTTCAAATTACGCAAATCCCCTCCGCCAACCCCGGTGGCCCAGTCCAGATGGACTTTATTGAGGGACGCGTTACCGGCGCTAAACCGGGTCAACAAATCGTCTTATATGCATACAGTCAGATCTGGTGGATTCAACCCTTTGCCAGCCAACAGTACACCAGGGTTCAGCCCGATTCGACGTGGAGGAATGCTACCCACCTGGGCACGAAATATGCCGCGCTCCTGGTGGATCCTGGCTACCATCCGCCAACAAAAATTGCCGACTTGCCTCACGAAGGGAATGGCGTACTTGCTGTTGCGACGGCGGAAGGAAGACCCGATGCGCCGGTTGTTTCGAAAATTCTCCACTTCAGCGGTTACGACTGGACTGTTCGTACCGTGGCGAACGATCGGGGAGGCAGACCGAACGTTTACGATTCGGCCAACGCCTGGGTCGACGATAACGGCTTTCTTCACCTCCGCATGGAGCTTCATGATAGTGTTTGGACTTCCGCTGAAGTGAGCCTGACCCGCAGCCTGGGGTATGGAACGTACATCTTTGTGGTCCGGGATGTTGGCCACCTGGGACCGTCCGACGCGCTCGGCTTGTACACGGCAGATGATTTCCGGCTGGACAACGTACGTAGTGAACTAGATATTGAGATGAGCCGTTGGGGCATTGCGGGAACCAAGAACGCACAGTATGTTGTCCAGCCCTTCTATGTCCCTGAGAACGTTTCCAGATTCATGGCTCCCGCCGGGGTGCTGACCGATGAAATGAAATGGGAGCCTGGTAAAGCATCCTTCAAGACCGTCCGTGCCGCCGGGGTTGGTCATGGTGGGCCTGTGGTCAGCGAACATGTTTTCACGTCCAACGTCCCCACCCCTGCCAAAGAGAAAGTTCATATCGGTTTATACAGCTACACTCGTTCAAAAGATTTACCGCAGCAACCTGTTGAGGTTGTAATTGAAAAGTTTCAATTCCTTCCATAATCGATGCAGGTGGACGCGTCAGCTTTGCCTGATATCGATGGCAGGGCTAGTGATCATGTGTCTTGTGAGCCCTGCGCGTGCACTCGATCCAAATCGACGATTGTCCCAATATATCCATGACCGATGGGGCAAAGATCGAGGCTTCATCGGCGGTTCGATTTATGCCATCCAGCAGTCGGCTGACGGCTACTTATGGATAGGGACTGAAGAAGGTTTAGTTCGGTTCGATGGATCCTCATTCGCCTTCATCGACAAACCCCTGCCCGATTCGCCCCCAATTGGACCCGTGCGAGACATGGTTTCCGACCGCGAAGGCGATCTGTGGATTCGTCTCAATGGACCACGCCTGCTCTTGTATCGCGCCGGGACATTCGAGGATCCCTCAACCCGTCTGGATCTTCAGGACATCACCTTCACAGCCATGTCTGCTGATCATGATGGCGGGATATTGCTTTCAGGTTTGGGCGACAAGATACTGCGACTTCAGGGTAATCGGCTCGACACGATCTTGAGCGCAGAACAAAGTCCCGGCACCGTGACGTCCACAGCGACGACACCGGACCAAAGCATTTGGCTCGGCACGCAGGATAACGGGCTATTTCGTTTACGCCAAAGACAACTCTCTAGTGTTGCCCGCGAACTGAAGGACCTCAAAATCAATTGCCTCTTCCCGGCGGATTCCGGTGGCGTGTGGATTGGAACCGACCACGGACTCCACCTTTGGGAAGGCGGCTCACTTACCCGCGTGAACTCGCTCTCTTCGCTGGCGCAACTTCGGATCTTAACCATCACCAGGGACCATGATGCGAACGTTTGGGTCGGGACAAATCATGGAATCGTGCGTATCACCCCGTCTGGTGCTGTGTCCCTTGATCTGCTCCATGCAAAACCAGGCTCTGAGGTCACCGCGATCTTCGAAGATCTCGATGGAGACATCTGGTTCGGCGGTTCACGCGGTCTAGAGCGTCTCCGAAATAGCATGTTTACCACCTATTCGACCGCTGATGGACTTCCACCTGGCGGATACGGTGCAATTTACGTGGATGCCAGGGGCCGGACTTGGCTCGCACCCCTGTCAGGCGGCCTCTACTGGATGTGGGAGGGGAAAGTCGGCCATATCACCTCGGACGAAATCGACCACGACGTCGTCTATTCGATCAGCGGTGGGAATGGTGACATCGTCGTGGGGCGTCAACGTCGCGGCCTTACCGTGCTCTCCGAACGAGGCAATAAATTCAGCGCCCATACGTACTCACAATCCGATGGACTCGCGCAAAACAGTGTGTACTCTGTTCTGCGCGATCGTGACGGCACGATATGGGCCGGCACCCTTAGCGGTGGTATCAGTAAGTTGCAGGCTGGGAACTTTACGACCTACTCCACTGCCAGCGGACTCGTCTCAGATTCTGTGACTTCCGTTGTCGAAGGGTTTGATGGGACCACTTGGTTTGCCACAGCGGGTGGCGTTGCTTCTCTCTCGAAGGGGCAATGGAGGTTCTATACAACTCGCGACGGCTTGCAATCCAACGCCGTTAGAACAATCTTCCAGGACACACACCATGTCCTTTGGATCGTAACCTCCGGAGGGTTGGCCTATCTTTCTTCTGGAAAAATTGGCGTGCCCGACAATCTACCAGACCCCCTGCGGGAGCAGATCTTCGGCCTTGCAGAAGATGCCATGGGCATGCTCTGGTTTACAACCTCCGATCATGTTCTTCGAGTGAATAAGGAGCGGCTGCTCAGCGGCACACTCTCCGACACAGACGTTCAAACCTACGGAGTCGATGATGGTCTGCCCGAGGTCGAAGGTGTCGCTCGCGATCGCAGCGTAGTGGCGGATCATAGCGGTCGCGTTTGGTTCTCACTAACGTCCAGTCTGTGCCTGGCTGATCCCACGCTAACGTACAAGAATGCAGTGCCGGTAGCCGCTCGTATCGAGACTGCGACTGTGGGCGGCCATGACATATCTCCACAAAAATCTTTCGAGGTCCCTCCGGGAGTGAGGACGATCAGTTTCGCCTTTGCAGGAACGAATCTTGCGGTGCCGACACGGGTTCGCTTCCGGTACAAGCTTGATGGGTCAGGCCAGGACTGGAGCGACATCGTCGCCACAAAGCAAGTCGTATTTTCCAATCTCAACCCTGGCAAGTATGTCTTCCGCCTAATGGCATCGAATCCCATCGGCCTTTGGAATGGGCCAGAGACGTCCCTTCCATTTATCGTCGAGCCTTCCTTCTGGCAAACCTGGTGGTTCTTTACGCTCGCCGTCGCAGGAGCGCTTTCTATCGTGTGGGCTCTGTATCTTGCCCGTCTGAGGCAGGTAACAGCATCGCTACGCTTACGCCATCAAGAGCGTCTCGACGAAAGGGAAAATATCGCCCGCGACCTGCACGATACGTTCTTCCAATCCGTTCAGAGTCTATTCCTCCGTCTCCATACCGCAACCAATCAACTTCCCTCACGAGACCCTGCCAGGCAGACCCTCGAGATGTTGCTGGATGATTCTGATCGTGTCATGCGCGAAGGACGCGAAACATTCCTCGATCTGTCGACGCAAACGAAAGAATCGCCCGGTCTTTCAGAATTGCTCGCGGACTATTGTGCGGAATTCTCCGCTGCTCACCCAATCGAATACCGAATCGAAATTGATGGCCAGGCCCGCGAACTCAACCCAACGGTCTCAAGCGAGTTGAGCAAAATAGCTCGAGAGGCACTCAGTAATGCGTTCAATCATGCAAGGGCAGATGCCATTGAAGTCGATTTAAGCTACGGATCAAATCACCTGCGATTGCGTGTACGCGACAATGGGAAGGGTTTTGACCCAGCGCTCATTCGAGTAAGTTCAGGCCCTGAACATCGTGGACTCGCAAATATGCGAAAACGCGCGGAGACCATTCAAGCTACTTTCAATCTTTGGAGCCGTATGGGCATGGGAACAGAACTCGAAGCAATCGTACCCGGCCGACAGGCCTACGTCGGGAAGTCCCGCTCCTGGGCGCTCTTCATGCTCTATCGAAAGAGTTGAGTCGAGGACGGTTCACGAGCAACCGGGTCTATCCGCCTAAATCTCGATGTAACCTCGCCGAGCAGCGATCACTACGGCTCCCGTCCGGTCGTCTGCTCCCAGTTTGGAAAGAATGCTTTTCATGTGATTCTTCACCGTATGTTCGGAGATTTCAAGATCGCCAGCGATCGTCTTGTTCGCCTTGCCCTGCGCCACCTTACGTAGAACGTCCAACTCTCTCGCAGTGATCTCGTCCCCCGCAGCGTGCTCCGCCATTTGTTGGGCAACTTCAGGCGGAATTCGCCGCAGGCCTGAATGGATGGCGCGGATCGTCTCTGTCAATTCCTTGCGAACTAGATTTTTCAATAGATATCCGACAGCCCCCTCTCTAAAAGCTCGGAGTGCTTGGACGTCACCGATTGCCGTCGTGAGAATAATGATCCGTGCCTTCGGAAATTCGTTTTTGATCGATACCATGGCGTCGATCCCGTTTACTTTCGGCATGCGAACGTCCATCAAGGTTACGTCCGGCCGGTGCCGTCGATACAGGGCCAAGGCATCTTCACCATCAGTGGCCTGAGCAACGACCGTCATGTCTGGCTGGGTGTTAATCTCACCCGCAATGCCGGCAACCATCAGCGGGTGATCATCAACAACAAAGACGCGGATTTTCCGTGCTGGATCCATCGCGACAACCTCTGCTTGAATCATCTTCTGGCGCTTGTATCGTCACCCAAAGATCATACCCCGACCTGTATGGCTAGAGCGGCCCTAAAGAGCTACTGAAGGGTAGTTCAACGTGGTCAATCTCAAAAGCGCGACGGCTCTTATCGTTATTAAATGCAGCGACTTTTCTCGATGTTTCCGGCGGGCTTGCCAGGCGTTGCATTGCTCCTCTTGCGAATAGCCATTGCCGGTCTGTTATCTGTCTCCACGTTATCGAATGCGCCTGCTGAAAACATCTCTGGCTGGATGGCGGTTTCTGTGGGTAGTACCTGCCTCCTTCTTATGATTGGAGCTTTAACTCCATTGGCAAGTTTGACCGCAGTTGCTATTGAGGCGACCTTTTGGCTGCGAACAGATGGGCTCACGTCAGCCAGTCTTGCCCTTGATATGCTCGTGTCCCTTTCGATGTTCTTCCTCGGGCCGGGGGCCTATTCTCTCGACTCAAAGATGTTCGGCCGCCGTCTCATCTTGCCAAACTCCAAGTCAGAGGATAGTTAGCCGTCGAGGTCACCTTAGAAGAGAAACGCTTAGATCCAGATCTTCAATCGTATCGAGTTCTCGCCCGATCCTGATCCCTTCGCTAAGGCTAATTGCCACAAATCCCACGGCTTGGTGGTGCTGTGACCCTTACAGTCTGGCCGCCACAGCCCAGTTCATCTTACCGGCCACCAACAAGCGGTCGATCTTCAACAGCAAGCATGGAACCCGAAGCGGTTTGAGCTCCAATTGAACTTTGATCCCAAGCTTCGCGACCCGTTCCATGACTTCCATCTCTTGTGCGAGAGCAGACAAAAGAAGAATCTCGCAGGAGGGGCGGACCGCATGCGCTTTAGCCGCTAGGCTCACGCCGTCCATTGCGGGCATCGTAATATCTGACAGAAGCAAGTCCACAGGGCCTTCCCCTAAATAATCCAGTGCCCGCAGGGGCTCGGTGAACCAAACAGCAATGTTTCCATTGCGCCGCAAGATTTCGGCCAGCGTAATGGCTACGACGGGCTCGTCATCGACCACAACAAGCAGCGGTTGTCCCCGTTGACGCCGATGGGTTCTAGCGTTCGCCTTGAGGCACTCGTTCTCCGCTTCCTTCGCTCGTTGCCACAAGGCAAATGCATTCGCGTGCTCCGATTCAGCGCAACCCAAGTCCGCATCCGTTAGGCCGAAACTCCTGGTCACCATAAACACGCCTCCGCAATCAGTAAGAGTTCATAGAAACGGGTCGATTCTGCAAGGAGGAAAATCGGTGGCGGGAGAGTGAGGAAGCGACCCGCCACCGTAAACAGCTTAGTTCCCAGCCGAGCCTCAATTAGTTTTGCCAGATGCTGCCGTACCGATGAACTCCGCCACTTCCTTGGGCTTGGAAAGCATGGGCACATGGCTCGTTGGCAACGTCAGCGTCTGCGAGCTCATACGTTTGGCCGTCGCGCGCTCCTGCTCGGGAGAAATCATCCGGTCATTCCCGGCGATCACAAACCAGGACGGTTTCGCATGCCATGCCGCCGTGCTGATCGTCGCACCTAAAACAGCTCCTTGGGTTGGCGTTTCCGTCGCTAGCAGGAGTTCCTTCTCCGCCGGACTAAGGTCTGCGGCAAAGTCCTCTTCGACACCCTTCGGGGTCAGAACGAGAAAGCCATCCGCCAAGGGACGTAATTCAGTTACCCCGGGAGTTGGGCCATAGGGCTTTGCCAGGCCTCCCGACGACTCTCCGGTATCGGGAGCAAACGCGGCGACATACACGAGGCCAACAACCTTTGGATCATTGCCGGCCTCTGTGATAATGGCGCCGCCATAGGAATGCCCCACCAGCAAAACCGGCCCATCCTGCGCGTCGATGATTCGCTTGGTGGCTGCGACGTCATCCGCAAAGGATGTAAGTGGATTCTGCACCGCAATCACATGAAACCCTTTCTTCTCCAGGATCGGAATGACTTTCGCCCAACTCGAACCATCGGCCCAGGCCCCGTGCACCAGGACGATGTTGTGGGCCGGATTCGCCGGCATCTGTGAAAAAGCGGAGACGGGCAAAACGCCCAACACAAATGCATTTCGGATCAGCGTCCATGATGCTTGCAAGAGTTTCATAGGAATTCTCCTTGAGTGCGCGATCTCCCGAAATCGATCCTTCGGGCAAGTGCACACTCGGTTGAAATGGCTACGGGAAACGGATCGACTCGTTCGGCTTGGCGCTTGTGGAACCGGCGGAGGCGGTCTAACTGGTATATCTGCTGCCAATTTAAGGTGAGTCATCGGCCGCGGCAAACCCCTAAAGGAGTGTTTTCACTTAGCCCTTCAGAGCCTGCGAAGTCTTGGCTGACTCAGAAATCGTCGGTTGCTTTAGCCGAACCACGCCGTCGGTGAATAGACCGAAAGGGCCATCTTTCTCTGGGCGCAAATGGTCTATCCAGCCCCTTCACACGGACCTACTTTGATAAACAGCCAACGCATTCTGGTTCCCAATCGGAATGCTGGCGAGATCACCGGAGGTTTTATGAGCAAAGGAAATATCGTATTGGTGCACGGCGCCTGGGCTGACGGGTCGTGCTGGAGCAAGGTGATTCTTCCCCTGGAAAAGAAGGGCTTTACCGTCACTGCGGCACAGATCCCGCTGACATCCCTGAATGATGACATCGAAGTAACGCGGCGTCTCCTCGATCAGCAACAGGGTCCGACGGTATTGGTCGGCCACTCCTACGGCGGTGCGGTCATCACAGGGGCTGCTGCCGCAACCTCAAATGTGAAGGCCCTCGTCTACATCACCGCCTTCGGGCTGGACGAAGGGGAAAGCCTGGAGTCTGTAGCGAAGCAAGGTCCTCCTCCGGCAGGTTCGGCAGCTGTGAAGCCGGATGCCTACGGGTTTCTTTGGATCGATCGAAACAAGTTCCACGATGTCTTTGCTGGTGGTGCAACTCCGGAGGAGGCCGACGTCATGGCTGCCGTTCAAAAGCCCTTGAGCGTTATCTCCTTCGGTAGCAAGCAGGGTTCACCCGCCTGGAAGCAGATTCCCTCGTGGTATCTGGTTTGCACCGATGACCAGATGATTCCTCCTCCAGCCCAGGAGTTCTTCGCGAAGCGCATGGACGCCACCGTCCGCTCTGTGAAGTCCAGTCATACTCCGTTTGTGTCCCACCCTGATGCGGTCACGGACATAATCGTGTCGGCAGCGGA
>Ga0302319_10016024_pt1 | contig 13834 bp, 13 predicted proteins | sample Bog_T0_2_FD_203319 | JGI IMG/M metagenome (GOLD analysis project Ga0302319, IMG submission 203319) | Peat permafrost microbial communities from Stordalen Mire near Abisko, Sweden - Bog_T0_2 | ecosystem: Environmental > Terrestrial > Soil > Wetlands > Peat | place: Sweden: Abisko, Stordalen Mire...
AAGCCATCCTTCTCCAGAATGCTCAACCAGGCGCCAATTTTCTGAGCCCCGTCGGGAAAGCCGGGCAGAGGAGATTGCTTGTACATCGCCGTCCTTCTCGCGCGCCGAGATCACCCCTTCTAACCCGAAACGCGATTAAATCCTTCAATTAAGCGCCAATCAAAATTCCCGAAAATCCGTCCCAAACCCAATCGAGATCAGGATGTCTGAATATAGGCGCGACCATGCGGCGCGACGAGAGCATCAGCGCGCCCGACGGAGAATGGTTGCGTCGATCTCGACCTCCCACGCCCGCGCGGCGGGTTGCGGCGCGGCGTGAAGTCTAGCGGGGCTTCGCGGTCGTGAGCCGGGTCGACAATATTTGTCTTCGCTCTTTTTACGGCGGGTGACGATGTTCAGACCGGTCATCGGCCGAAGGACGCGGCCGACTCCATTTGATTTCGTTTGCGAAAATATTCGGACATGCGAGCCTGTTCAGGAGATCGTGAGTATATTCCGAGCGTTCCGTCCTTGATGATCTCAGCGTACACAAAACAGACACGATTGACGGCGAGGATCGCCATGCGCTCTCATCTTATGGACGAGCTTTCGTCTCCGTCGCCGCCCCGCGAGAGGCAGGAAAACGCCGACGGTGAGGTCGAAAATATTTCCGCCAAAATGGGGGAGACCTTCCGCCAATTCGATTCGCATGTTCTCGCCGCCGAGCGAGAGCTTCAGAAATGGCAATCGCCCGGCTCCGCCGCCGTCAATCTCCACGACGCGCCCGAACCGGAGCCAAGCAACGACGGAAATGAGCCTCCGCTAGGCGACATGGTCTGAGCGAGCGCGGCGCCGCTATTCGAGCCGAGCGACCGCGAAGCAGGAAGGCTCACGCCCCCCTCCGCCCCTCCCGGAACCAAACCCAAACCAGCCCGCCCAGCAGCAGCACAAGCCCGAGAAAATCCGCCGCCAGCGGCGTGCGCGCGACGCCGAGCAGCACGCTAGATTCGGTCCGCTTGATGCCGATGTAGTCGCCGCCGCCGTAGACCGGCGCCTCGTGCATCGCGAGCACGCGCGGCAGCGCGAGACTCCCGCCCGAATCCAGTCGCCGGATGCTTCCGCCGGTCGCCTCGGCGAGCGGGCGTAGCTTCTCCGTCGTCGAGACGACGTCCTGGAACTCCAGCGGATTGTCGGGGCCGACATTAACCAGCGCGATATGTTCGCCGTCGCTCGCGCGATAGAGGCCGTCCTGGTCGACGGCGATGGACGCGCGCGACAGGCCCGGCTCGGCGGGGCTCAGGGCGACGACGCGCGAGGCGCCGTCGGGGCCGGTCAGGGTCACCGGCGGCGTCACGTCCTTCAGGCTCTGGCGCTCGATGGTCAGGTCGCGGCCGCGCGCGTTGGCGCGCAACGCCTCCTCCTCGAGTTCTGGCTCCTTCATCAACCAATGCGCGAGCCGGCGTAGCAGGTCGAGATGCGGGCCGCCGCCGTCGTAGCCGCGCGCCCACAGCCACATCTGGTCGCTGAGCAGCAGCGCGACGCGGCCCTTGTCGACGCGGCTGAGCGCGAGCAGCGGCGACTTGTCGTGACCCTGGAGAACACTGACGCCCGCCGTCAACTCGCCGCCGACGCCGCGGAACCACCGGCCCCAGGCGGGCGGGCTCACATCGCCGCCGGCGAGGCCGCGGGTGACCGGGTGCTTGGCTCCATCGGGCGAGATTTCCGCCTTGAACGGCCCCTCGTAATCGTCGCCGGTCGGGCGCGCGGGCGAGATGTCGCCGATCGGCGTGTAGAAGAGGCCCTCGGGCGTGCCGAACTCCGGCCCGACCGCGAGCAGCAACGCGCCGCCGGCGCGAACATATTTGACGATATTGTCGAGGTAGACCTGCGGCAGGATCGCCTGGCTGGAATAGCGATCGAAGATGATGAGATCGAAATCCTTGATCTTGCGCCCGAACAGATCGGCGACCGGGAACGCGATCAGGCTCAACTCGCTGATCGGCGTGCCGTCCGTCGTCTTCTCCGGCGGGCGCAGAATGGTGAAGTGGACGAGATCGACGTTGGCGTCCGACTTCAACAGGTTGCGCCACATGCGCTCGCCCGGGTGCGGCTCGCCCGAGACCAGCAGCACGCGCAATTTGTCGCGCACGCCCTCGATCGAGACGACCGCCTTGTTGTTGACGTCGGTGAGTTCGCCGGGCAGCGGCGTGACGTCGAGTTCGAAGATGTTCGTGCCGGCGTGTTCGATCGGCGCCGGAATCGCGATCGTCTGGCCGATCTTGGCGCTGAGCGTCGCCAGCGGCTGGCCGTCGCGGCGCACGGTCAGCATGGCCGGCTCGCCGCGGTCGTCGCTGTCGAGCACGCGCGCGCTGATCGTCTGATCCTTGCCGACGATCCCGAAGCGCGGCGCCTCGACGAGTTCGATGCGCCGATCGCGCTCGCCGGCGTGGCCGGTGATCAGCACGTGCAGCGGCGCATGGAAGCCGAGCGTCGCCGCCGTGGCGGGGGCGTCGTGCACGACGCCGTCAGTGACGATGATGGCGCCGCCGACGCGCTCGGGCGGCGTGTCGCCGAGCGCTGAGCGCAGCGCCGTGAACACCTGCGTGCCGGTGTTGCCGGGATCGTCGCGCGGCGTCTCGACAACATGCGCCTCGACATTGTCGAGCGCGGCGAGCCGCTTCTCGATCTCGGCGCGCGCCTCAGTCGTCCGCGCCTCGCGCTCGCCGAGGCGATTGCTGCCGGAGCGGTCGTTGACGACCGCGACGACGTCTTTCAGCGGGCGGCGGTCATCGCGTTGCAACGAGGGGTCGAGCAGGCCGATCAGCAGCAGCGCCGCGACCAGCGCGCGCCCGAACGCGGCGCGCGGGCGCCGCCACGCGGTCAGCGCGACAATCACGACGGCGAGCGCGGCGAGCGCCCCAAGGAGGGGCAGCGGCCAGACCGGCGAAAAGGCGAGCGACCACGCGTTCAATGCGACAGCCTTTCCAGCAGATCCTTGGCATGGACCTGATCGGCTTTATAATTGCCGGTGAGGGCGTACATCACGAGATTGACGCCGCCGCGCAGCGCCATTTCGCGTTGTCGCGACCCGCCGGGCACGAGCGGATGCAGCGGGCGGCCGGATTCGGTCACCGCCCAGGCTCCGGCGAGATCGTTGGAGGTGATGACGACGGGCGAGACGCTGTCGCCGGCGCGCGCCGGCCGCGCCGCGCGATCGTTGGGGTCGGGCGGCGGCAGCGCCTCGATCCAGGTCTGGCCCATGTCGGTGCGGCCGACGAAGGAATCGAGCAAATAGAACGTCTTGGTGACGACGTGGTCGCGCGGCACCGGCTCGAGTTCGGGCACATCGACGCCGCCGAGCAGGGTGCGCAGCCATTCTCCCTCTGGAGTCGGCGCGCTGCCGGGCCGCGCGGTCAGCGCGTCGCGGGTGTCGAAGATCACCGTGCCGCCGTTCTTCATGTAGGCGGCGATATGCGTGACCGCGGCGGAGGGCGGCTGCGGCCGGCCCGCGACGATCGGCCAATAGATGATGGGATAGAACGCGAGTTCGTCGCGCGCGGGATCGAGCGAGACCGGATCGGCGACAGCGGCCGAGGTGCGCTGGTTGAGAGTCTGCGTCAGCTTGGCGAGGCCGAGCCGCGAGGTCTCGTCGACGTCGGCGTCGCCGGTCGCGATATAGGCCAGATGCGTCTCGGTCGCCGCCTTGAGGTCGCTCTCCGCCGCGCGCGCGTTCGGCGGCGCGCCGCCGAGCAAAGCCAACGCGAGCACGAGCGGCGCCGCGCGCCGCAACGCGCCGAACGAGCCGCCGACCCAGAGGCTGGCGAGCGCATCGACGAGGAAGCCGGCGAGCGCGAACAGCAACAGCCAGGGCTTCAAGTCCAACGGCGCGGCGACGTCGAGGCCGCCCGCGCGGGTCGCGAGTCCGGCGTAATCGGCGGGCGTCAACGTGTCCCCAGACGCCATCGCGTTGACGGCGAAGGACGATTCCGGCGCGCCGTAGAAGCCCGGCGGATGCGTGGCTTCACCGATTCCCGAAAAGCCTTCCGGGACCGGCTTGGCGTCGGTCGGCGGCACGCCGAGCACGCCGAAGCCGTCGAGCGTGCGATAGGGCGCGAGCGTCGCCTGGGATTTGGGTGAAGCCGCGTCGGTCGGCGCCGCAGCGCCGGCGCGCGCGATCACGCGCCGCAGCATCTCGACGAACAGGCCGGAAATCGGCAGGTTCGACCATGTCGTGTCGGCGGTGACGTGGAACAGCACGACGAGGCCCTTGCCGCGCCGGTCGGCGGTCACGAGAGGCGTGCCGTCGGCGAGCCGCGCCCAGGTCTTGGCGGGAAGACCGGGTTCGGGCTCGGCGAGCACTTGACGGGTGATCGTCACCTCGTCGGGCGCCGCGAGGCCGAGGAACGGGCTCGGCGCCTCGAAGGGCGCGATGTGCTTCGGCGTCTCCCACGAAAGCGCGCCGCCCAAGGTGCGCCCGCCCCGCCGCAGCGCGGTGGGGGTGAGGTCGTCGTCGCCCGCCGCGAGGCGCGTGCCGGCAAATCGGATCAAAACGCCGCCGCCTTCAACAAAAGCGTTGAGTTCGTCGCGCGTCGGCCCCGGCGCGACGCTCATGTCGGCAAGCACCAGCGCGGACGGCTTTTCCGCGAGCAGTTCGACGATGGGGTCGGCGGCGCCGGGCCTGGGCTCGCGAATTTCGGCGAAGGGCGACAGCGCGCGCTTGATGTAATAGGTCGGCGACAGCAAGGGTTGCGCGGTGTCGGCGCTGGCGCCCGAGGCTATGGCGACCCGGCGCCGGCGCGAGCGCTCGTCGATCAGCCAGGTCGCGCCCGCCGCCGGCTCGTCGCCGATCACGAGCCGCGATATGTCGTTTCGAAGTTCCACCGGCAGATCGAAACTCGCCTCCGCGGTCATTTGCGCGCCGAACTGGAACGGCGCCTCGCCGATCGCGCGGCCTTGCGCATCCAGCGCATGAACGACGCCCTCCGGCCTTGCGCGGGAATCGGCGCGCGTCAGCCGCGCCTTCAAGGCGCCGGATTGGCTGTCGGCGCCCGTGATCGCGACCGGCGTCGCCGCATCGCTGGCGATCGTGACGGCATGGCCCGTCGCCTTCAATCGCGCCGCGAATGCGGAGGCGCCACCGAGTTCGAGCCCGTCGGCGATCCACAGAGCCTCGGCCTTCGGATCGGCCTGGAAAGCGCGCGATATCGCCGCGAAGGCGGCGTCGCGCGGGGGCGCATAGGGAACCGGCGTCAGCGCGCGCAAGCGGGCCTCGTAATGGGCGGCGTCGAGGGCGACGAGGTCCTCGCCGCCATGCGAGATCGGCGCCAGCATGACGAGACGTCCCGCGCGCGTCGCCGAGTCCATCGCGTCGTGCGCGAGCGCGACGCGGCGGTCCCAACTCGGCGCGGCGGCCCAGCCGTCGTCGAGGATCACCACCAGCGCGCTCTTGTCGCCGAGGCCCGATTGCACAGCGTTCCAGATCGGCCCCGCCATCGCCAGCACGATCGCGGCGGCGATCGCCATTCGCAGCAGGATCAGCGGCCACGGCGTCTTGGCGGGGGTGGTGTCCTTGTCGTTCAGCCCCAGCAGCAGCCGCAGCGGCGGGAACGCCTCGGTGCGCGGCCGGGGCGGCGTGATGCGCAGCAGGAAATACAGCAGGCCGACTAGAACGAGGCCGGCGAGCACGGCGGGCGCGGCGAAGGCAAGCGGGATGCCCAGCATCTCAGGCACCCCACGCGAGCGAATCCGAGCCACGTTCGGCCAGACGCCCATGAAGATTCAACAACGCGCTCGCCGCCGATTGGTCGGTGCGATGCAGCGCCAGATCCCAGCCGCGCGCGACGCAGGCGGCGCGGACGGCTTCGCGATGCGCGGCGAGGCGCGCGAGATAGCCCTCGCGAAGCTGTTCGGCGCGCGGCGCCCGGAGGCGCGTCACGCCCGCCATGTCCCAGAATTCGGTATGGCCGGCGAACGGAAAGGTCTCCTCGATCGGGTCGGCGATCATCATGACGTGACCCTCGGCCCCGCCGGCGCCGAGCGTCGAGAAGGCGCGAGCGACATCCTCGGGCGGAGACAGAAAATCGCCGATCAGCACGATCTTGGAGTTCTGCGCGATGGGTTGCGAGGGCGGCAGCGGCGCGGCGGCCTCGGCCGAGGCGGCGAGGATTTCGGCGAAGCGGTCGATGATGTCGCGCGCCGCGATCGGCTTCGAGAGCCCGATCAGGCCGACGCGTTCGCCGCCTCGCACGGCGAGATCCGCCAGCGCCAATGTCAGGACGGCGGCGCGATCACGCTTGGAGATCGGCGTGAGCTGGGAGCGGAAATCCATCGAGGGCGAGCGGTCGAACCAGAGCCACAGCGTATGCGCGGCTTCCCATTCGCGCTCGCGCACGAAGGCGCGGTTCTCGCGCGCCGAGCGGCGCCAATCGACGCGCGCGGCAGGTTCCCCCGATACAAACGGTCGGAACTGCCAGAACGTCTCGCCCGGCCCGGCGCGCCGGCGCCCATGCACGCCGTGCATGACGCTCTGCGCGACGCGGCGCGCGGCGACGACGAGATCAGGCAGCCGAGCCGCCAGCGTGGCGGCCTGTTCGCTTAGATTTCCGGAGGCGCGGGGGCCGGTTGCCATCGGCTCAGCGCACGTGTTTGGCGACGAGCCGCGCGACGACGGCCGAGATCGTCTCGCCTTCCGCGCGCGCGGCGAAGGTCAGCGCCATGCGGTGCTTCAGTACGGGCTCGGCGAGCGCCATGACGTCCTCGCGCGAGGGCGCGAGCCTTCCGTCGACCAGCGCGCGGGCGCGGCTGGCGAGCGTCAGCGCCTGCGCGGCGCGCGGGCCCGGGCCCCAGGCGATCGCCTTGGTCAGCTCCGTGTCGCCCTCGCCCGGGCGCGCGGCGCGCACGAGATCGAGGATCGCCTCGATCACGTTCTCGCCGATCGGCGCGCTGCGCACGAGGCGCTGCGCGGCTATCAGATCGGCGGACGTCATGGCGGGCTTCGCCTTGGCCTCGTTGGCGCCCGTCGTCTCGATCAGGATGCGGCGCTCGGCGATGCGGTCGGGATAGCCGACGTCGATCTGCATGAGGAAACGGTCGAGTTGCGCCTCGGGCAGGGGATAGGCGCCCTCCTGCTCGAGCGGGTTTTGCGTGGCGAGCACATGGAACGGCGTCGGCAGATCATGGCGCGCGCCCGCGACCGTGACGTGATGCTCCTGCATCGCCTGCAACAAAGCCGACTGGGTGCGCGGGCTGGCGCGATTGATTTCGTCCGCCATCAGCAATTGCGCGAAGATCGGCCCGGGCAGGAAGCGGAAGCCGCGCTTGCCGTCGGCACCTTCCTCCATCACCTCGGCGCCCAGAATGTCCGAGGGCATTAGGTCGGGGGTGAATTGAACGCGCAGCGCGTCGAGCCCCATGACGATGCCAAGCGTTTCGACGAGCTTGGTCTTGGCGAGGCCGGGCACGCCGATCAACAGACCGTGACCGCCGGCGAGCAGCGTCACCAGCGTCTGCTCGACGACCTTGTCCTGACCGAAAATCACGGCGCCGATGGCTTCGCGCGCGGCAGTTATGCGCGCGAGAGTCGCTTCGGCGGCCTTGGCGACACCCGCGTCGAATTCCGCTACCGCCATGAAAACTCCTGTTCTCCGGAACTCGCGAAAGCGCGAATCGCCGCCGCTGTTCCCTTCGGCTCGATGGACGCCTAGATTAGGGCCTGAGACGTTTCTGTCGAGCCGTACGTTTTCGGCTCATCCCTTGCTCACAATCAACGCGAGATTATGGCGGCGCAAATCGAAAACGAGAAAGCAAGCAACGCGCCGGATCAGGCGCTGGCCGGCCTCGGCGAAGTCGCGGCGGCGCGCAAGCGCGGCCCCGCGCCCGTGCATCTGTGGAATCCGCCTTATTGCGGCGAGATCGACATGCGCATCGCCGCCGACGGCACGTGGTTCTACAACGGCTCGCCGATCGGCCGCGCGCCGCTGGTGCAATTGTTCTCGTCGATCCTGCGCAAGGACGGCGACCAGCATGTGCTGGTGACGCCCGTCGAGCGCGTCGGCATCAAGGTCGATGACGCGCCCTTCCTGGCCGTGGAGATGCGCGTCGAGGATTTCGAGGGCGCGTCACGCATCGGTTTTCGCACCCAGGTCGAGGACTTCGTCTGGGTCGACGCGGAGCATCCCTTGCGCTTCGAGACCGGTGCGGCGAATGGCCTGAAGCCCTACGTGCTCGTGCGCGGCGATCTTTGGGCTCTGGTCAAGCGCGCGCTGTTCTATGATCTCGTCGCCTTGGGGAAAGTCGAGCCTTGGCGGGGCGCGGACTGGTTCGGCGTGCGCTCGAGTGGCTTGTTCTTTCCGATGCGGCGCGCGAGCGAGATCGAGGGCCTTTGACCCATATTCCGCCGCTCGATTTCTCCGCCGACGACTTCCGGCGTCTCGTTCGTGCGAAGCTCCCAGCCGAGCTGCCCGACGGCGCGCTGACAAATGGGGCGTCGCGCGTCAGCGACTTCGCCCTCAACGGGCCGCCGCCCACGGCCGCGATGTTCGCTGCGGCGCGCCCGGCCGCGGTGCTCGCGCCGATCGTTGCGCGTCCCGAGGGGCTCACCGTGCTGCTGACTTTGCGCGCCTCGCATCTGCGCTCGCATTCGGGACAGGTCGCGTTTCCCGGCGGCAAGGTCGATCCCGGCGAGACGCCCTTGCAAACCGCGCTGCGCGAGGCGGAGGAGGAAGTCGGCCTCGAGGCGCGCTTCGTCGAGCCGCTCGGCTGGCTCGACCCCTATCTCACCGGCACCGGCTTTCGCATCGCGCCACTGGTGGCGCTGGTCGATCCCGGCTTCACGCTGACCATCAATACGGAGGAAGTCGAAGCCGCGTTCGAGACGCCGTTCGCGTTCTTGATGGACCCCGCCAATCACGTCCTGCAGGAACGCGAGTGGAAGGGTGTGACGAGAAGATTCTATGCCATGCCGCATGAAGAGCGCTATATCTGGGGCGCCACCGCCGGCATTTTGCGCCATCTCTGGGAGAGGCTGTTTTCCTGATGGAACGGGCTTTTCTGGAAACCATCGGGCTGTTCGCGGCGCCCTTCGTGCTGTTCGCGCTCTACCTCGTCGTGCGCTCGCGCTATCCCTTGACCCTGGAGCATTGGACACGCGGGCGGGTCGGCTGGCTCACGGTCACCGGTTTGGCCGCCGCCGTGCTCGGGCTGATGTTGCTCAACGCGACGGCGCCGCGAGGCCATGGCGTCTACATTCCGGCGCATATCGAGAACGGTTCGATCGTGCCGGGGCGCTTCGAATGAACGCGGCGATCGACCCGGGCGTGCTGACGCAAGGGCCGCTCGGCGAGGTGCTGCGCGTGCTCAATGGAGACGGCGAGGAGACGCGGCTCGTCGGCGGCGCGGTGCGCGATCTCCTGCTGGGGAAGCACAACGGCGATTTCGATCTGGCGACGACGGCGTTGCCCGATGTCACCATCGCCCGCGCGCGCGCCGCCGGCTTCGGCTTCGCGCCGACGGGCATCGCGCATGGCACTGTGACGGTGATCGTCGAGGGCCAGCCGTTCGAAGTGACGACGCTGCGCGAGGACGTCGAGACCGACGGGCGTCACGCCAAGGTGCAGTTCGGCCGCGACTTCCGCCTCGATGCGCTTCGGCGCGATTTCACCATCAACGCGCTGTCGCTCGACGCCGAGGGGCGGGTTCGTGACTACGCCGGCGGCCTGGCGGATCTGGAGGCGCGGCGCGTGCGCTTCATCGGCGAGGCGCGCCAGCGCATCCGCGAGGATTTCCTGCGCATCCTGCGCTTTTTCCGGTTTTCCGCCCGCTACGGGGAAGGCGCGCTCGACGCCGAGGGGTTCGCGGCGTCGATCGCCGAGCGCGACGGCCTGATGGGCCTGTCGCGCGAGCGCGTCCGCGCCGAATTGCTGAAGCTGCTCGCCGCGCCGCGCGCCGGCGAGGTCGTGAGTCTCGTATGCGAGGCGGGATTGCTGACGCGGCTGCTGGCGGGCGCCGCCGATCCCGCGCGGCTGCGGCGCCTGATCGGAATCGAGGCCGCGCGCGGCGAGGAGGCGGACCCGCTGTTGCGTCTGGCGACGCTCGCGCTGCTGATCCAGGAGGACGTCGAGCGGCTGCGCGATAGACTGCGGTTGTCCAATGCGGAGTGCGAGCGGTTCGTCACGCTGGAGCGATCGGCGGAATCGCTACATGGCGTCGTCGCGCCACCCTCGCTCGGCGATTTGCGCGTACTGTTGTTCGAGCGCGGACGGCGGGGGGCGCGTGACGCGATCAGTTTGGCGCATGTCGATTCAGGCGCGGCGCCTGACGATGCGCGTTTCGCCTCCGCCTATCGCTTCGTCGGCGACACCCCGCTTCCCCAGTTGCCCTTCAGCGGAGCCGACATCGTCGCGCGCGGAATCGGGCCGGGGAAACGCGTGGGCGAGGTGTTGAAGGCGCTGCAAGCGAAATGGATTCGCGCCGGGTTTCCGAAGGAGCCGGAGACGCTGGCGAGGTTGTTGGATGAAGCGTTGAACGCGTAGCCCCGTCATTGCGAGCAAAGCGAAGCAATCCAGACTTTGGCTTTAGTCTGGATTGCTTCGCTGTCGCTCGCAATGACGACGGTTCTCACCTGAACGGCGGCTCGTCGAACGAGCGCAACTTGCGCGAATGCAATTGCGAATGCTGCGCCTGCAACATTTGCAGCGCCTTTATGCCGATCTGCAGATGCTGGCCGATCGCGCGATCGTAGAACGCGTTCGCGGCGCCGGGCAGTTTGATCTCGCCATGCAGCGGCTTGTCGGAAACGCAAAGCAGCGTGCCGTAGGGCACGCGCATGCGAAAGCCCTGCGTCGCGATCGTCGCCGATTCCATGTCGACCGCGATGGCGCGCGAAAGGTTGATGCGCTTGCGCTCTTGCGTCCAGCGCAGCTCCCAATTGCGATCGTTGTAGGTGACGATCGTGCCGGTGCGCAGGCGCCGCTTCAGCGCGTCGCCGCGATCCCCCGTGATCTCGGCCACCGCCTCCTGTAGCGCGACCTGCACCTCGGCGAGCGCGGGGATCGGGATATCGGGCGGCACGGCCTGATCGAGGATGTCGTCCTGGCGCAGATAGGCGTGCGCGAGCACGTAATCGCCGATCTCCTGCGATTGCCTGAGGCCCGCGCAATGGCCGACCATCAACCAGCAATGGGGCCGCAGCACCGCGATGTGATCGGTGATGTTCTTCGCGTTGGCGGGGCCAACGCCGATATTGACGAGGCTGACGCCGTGGCCGTCGGCGCGCGCGACGTGATAGGCGGGCATCTGGAAGCGGTGCCAGACGACGCCCGCGAGCAGAGCCTCGGCCTCCCCCGGACTGTGGCTCTTGTCGATCGTGACGTTGCCGGGCAACACGATCTTCGTGACGTTCTCGTCGTCGCGTAGCTGCTCGAGACCCCAGCGGATGAACTGATCGACGTAACGATGATAGTTGGTCAGCAACACCCAGGGCTGCATCGCGCGCCAGTCCGAGCCGGTGTAATGCACCAGCCGGCGCAAGGAATAATCGACGCGCGCGGCGTCGAACAGCGCCAGCGGGCGCTCGGCGCCCGGGCGGATTTCGAACAGGCCGTCCGCGATTTCGTCGCCGACGGCGGAGAGCGAGGGCGCGGGGAAATGGCGCGCGATATCGGAGGCGATGACGCCGCCGCGGCCGAGTTCGTCGCCGCTCTCGAACACGTAGGGGTAGGCGATCTCCTGGCCGCCGGCGCCGACCTCGATTTCCGCGCCGAATTCGCTGACCAACGGCTCGAGCTGTTCGAGTAGATAGGCGCGAAAGTCTTCCGGCTGCGTCACCGTGGTGGAGTAGATTCCGGGCGTCGAGAATTTGGCGAAGGCGCGCGGATTGGCGGGCGGCGCGCCCTCGGAGCGATAGGATACGCGCAGCCTGGGATAGCGAAAGCGCGCGCGCATTTCGGCCGTGGGCGCCACGCCGTCGCGCAGGAACCTGTCGAGCGAGCCGCGCAAAGCTTGCACGGCCTCCTGATAGTGCCGGGCCAAAAGATCGACCGCGTCGCTGGGCGTCGCGGCTTTGGTGAAGGTTCCCGGCATGCGAGGCTCCTAGGTTACGCCTTGGCGGCGATGCAGGCGATTTCGACCGTGTAGGGCGCGGCGGCGAGCTTGGCCTCCACGGTCGCGCGGGCCGGCGTGTGGCCTTGCGGGACCCACGTGTCCCAGATCGCGTTCATCTCGCCGAATGTCGAGATGTCGGCGAGATAAATGGTGGTCGAGAGAATGTGGTTCTTGTTGGAGCCGGCCTTGGCGAGAAGTCCGTCGATGATCTCGAGGATTTCCTTCGTCTGCTCACCGACGCTCTTGCCGGCGGCTTTGTCGGCGACCTGACCGGCGAGATAGATGGTGTGACCGTGGACGACGGCCGCCGACATGCGGGGCCCGACGCCGATGCGTTCGATGCTCATGATGTTTTCCTTATGATGGAGGGACGATCAGGCCGGGCTGATGCCGGGAACCAAGCCGAGAAAGTCGCGCTTGCCGATCTCGACGCCCGCGTAGCGCAGCAGATCGTACGCGGTGGTGAGATGGAAATAATAATTCGGCAGCGCGAAATGCAGGAGATAATTGTCGCCCCGCATCTTCATCTTGTTGGGGCCGACCGGGAACACGATCTCGCGCGTCGTGCTGGCGTCGATCGCCTGGACGTCGAGGGTCTTGAGGTATTCCAGGGTCTTGTGAACTCGCGCCTTCAATTCCGCGATCGAGGTTTCGTTGTCCTCGCATTTCGGCGCTTCGACGCCGGCGAGGCGCGACGAGACGTTCTTGGCGTTGTCGCAGAAGATCTGCACCTGTCGCGCGAAAGCCAGCATGTCGGGGCGAATCCGCAGCGTCATATAGACCGATGGGTCGAATTTCCGCGCCGCCGCATATTCGGTCGCCTTGTCGAGAATGGCGGAGAACGCGTTCAGCGTGACTTCAAACACGCCGACGCTGGATTGATGGACCGAAAGGGACATGCGGGAGTTTCCTCGTGATGAACGCGCGCTGAGCGCGAAGCGGCGCAACTTGCACATAATAGGGGTCGAGTTCAACTTTATGACGAGACAGGCGATTCCGCCGGCGCGTAGGCGAGAAGCGCCAGCGCGTGATGGGCGATGTCCGCCGGCCAAGCGGCGATGCGCTCCGCGAATTCGTCGCGACGACCCGCGAACAGCGCGCGCGCCGCCTCCTCGAAGGCCGGCAGGTCGCCCGCCATGGTCGACATGAAGCGATAAGCCGCCGCTTGCGCCCGCCGCGCCGCCGTCGCGCCACCGTCCGCGCGCCGCGCCTCGTCGACCAGCCTGCGCAACGCTACTGACGCGCCGCCGGTCTGGGCGGCGAGCCATTCCCAGTGGCGCGGCAGCAGCGTGACCTCGCGGGCGACGACTCCGAGCTTCGGTCGGCCGCGACCGCGCGGCGAAGCCTCGTTGTTCTCACCGATCCGCGCGGCGATGTCGACGTCGGAGCCACGCAGATCGAAATCGACGACCGCGCCGGTCGTGGAGTCGAAGGCCAGCAACGGACCGACGGCGCCGGCGTCTTGCGCGCGGCGAAGCGCCAGCGCGACTTCGAGCTTTGAACCTGATGTCAGGAGACGTGGGCCGTCGAAGGCTGCGTAGCGCGGTGTCGTTGACATGGGGGCATCCCTGAAGGAAGCGGAATACTATCCGGGCGATATTCCTTCGTCAATAATATCCGGGTATAAATGCACGGCTCGGAACTCAAGTTAACAAATAGCGGTGGATTTCCGAGCAATACCTCGTCCCGGTTGAAACCGAAAGTTCGACACACCTTTCGCGAGACGGGCAAGCACCGTGTGCCCCAAAAGGAAGCC
>Ga0302319_10016026_pt1 | contig 13833 bp, 8 predicted proteins | sample Bog_T0_2_FD_203319 | JGI IMG/M metagenome (GOLD analysis project Ga0302319, IMG submission 203319) | Peat permafrost microbial communities from Stordalen Mire near Abisko, Sweden - Bog_T0_2 | ecosystem: Environmental > Terrestrial > Soil > Wetlands > Peat | place: Sweden: Abisko, Stordalen Mire...
TTGTCCCACTCTTCCGGACAAATCCCTCACCCTTCCGGAATCGAGGCGCTCAACAAATTACTCTTGATAGAGATGCCGCCAATTCTCAATGCGCAATCCGTCACCAAACAATTCGGCGCCAAGCCTTTGTTTCGCAATATTTCCCTTACTGTCGAAGATGGAGATCGAATCGGCCTCATCGGTCCCAACGGCGCAGGCAAGTCCACGCTGCTCGCGCTCTTGGCCGGCCAGGTCGAGCCCGACTCCGGCGAGCTGGCAGTGCGCAAGCGAGCCCGCGCCGCATACGTTCCGCAGGACTCACGCTTCGCTCCCGGCCTAACTGTGCGCCAGGTGCTTGAGGCAGCTCTGGCCGCCGCGCATGTCAATGAATCCGAACGCGAAGGCCGCCTCCGCGAACTAACCGGCCGCGCCGGCTTTGCCGACCTCAATGCCGAGGCCGCCGCGCTCTCCGGTGGCTGGCGAAAGCGACTGGCCATCATCGAAGCCATGGTCATCGAGCCCGAAGTGATGCTGCTCGACGAGCCCACCAACCACCTCGACCTCGCCGGCATCGAGTGGCTTGAAGAGCTGCTCCGCGCCTCCCCGTTTGCCGCCGTCACCGTAAGCCACGACCGCTACTTCCTGGAGAGCACCTGCACCCAGATCGTCGAGCTGAATCGCGTGTTTGCCGACGGCCTTTTGCGCGTCAAGGGCAACTTCAGCCATTTTCTCGAAGAGAAACAGCTCTATCTCGAGTCGCAATGCAAGCAGCAGGACAGCCTCCGCAACCGCGTCAAAACCGAGATCGAATGGCTCCGCCGCGGTCCCAAGGCACGCACCACCAAGTCCAAAGCCCGCATTGACACCGCCAACGAGATGATCGGTCAACTGGCGGCCATGGACTCGCGCACTACGGTCAGCTCGGTAGGAATCGACTTCGAAGCCAGCCAGCGCAAAACCAAGCGCCTGGTAGAATTCCAAAACGTAGCCTGCAAGGTCCCCGCCGGCCCCGCGAACGACCCTAACGACGCCAACTCCGCTATCCCCGTTCCGCGCCCCCTCTTCACCGGCTTGAACTTCATCCTTACCGCGGGCATGAAAGTTGGCCTGGTGGGCCCCAACGGCAGCGGCAAAACCACCTTCCTCCGACTCCTCCTCGGCGAAATCGACCCCGCCCACGGCTCCATCCGCCGCGCCGACGCCCTGCGCATGGTCTACTTCAGCCAGCTTCGGGAACTCGACGAGAGCCTCACCCTCCGCCGCGCCCTGGCCCCGGAAGGCGACGGCATCGTCTATCAGGGCCGAACCGTGCACGTAGCCAGTTGGGCCGCGCGCTTTCTCTTCACCGGCGAACAGCTCAATCAGCCCGTCCGCAACCTCTCCGGCGGCGAGCGAGCGCGCGTACTCATCGCCAAGCTCATGCTCGAACCTGCCGACGTGCTCCTCCTCGACGAGCCAACCAACGATCTCGACATCCCCACCCTCGAAATCCTCGAGGAAAACCTCCTCGACTTCCCAGGCGCGCTCGTCCTCGTTACCCACGACCGTTATCTGCTCAACCGCGTCTCGTCCACCGTTCTGGGCCTGGACGGCCGCGGCCACATCGGCCGTTTCGCCGACTACGCTCAATGGGAAGATTGGATGGAAGACCAGGAAGAAGCAGCACAAGCCAACCCAACGCCCAAGGCTAACTCCGCTAGCACCGCTAACTCAGCTAGCAACGCTAACTCAGCTAAAAAGAAGCTCTCCTACATAGAAGCCCGCGAGTTCGCCGCCATCGAGCATCGAGTAGAAGAGTCCGACGCCCGCCTCGCCGACGCCCGCGACCGTGTAGAGCACCCCGAAGTAGCCACCAACGCAACGCTCCTGCAGCAGGCATTGCAGGAACTGGACGCCGCCCAGCACGAGAACGACGCCCTCTACGCCCGTTGGGCCGAGCTAACCGAGAAGGCCGGCTAGCCAGCTCAAAGCGAGGATGCAATAGATCATTTCCCGGCGTGATATCAGATAGGAAACTTCCGCAAGCTCGATCAGGAGGAGGACACGGCGTCCTCAAGCCAGGTGAGTTTGAAGGGTAGGGGCTACGCAGGTTGCGGAAGAACTTATTCCCCGAACGCTGGATGCCCCAGGTCTGGATGATCAGAGCTGGAAATCCATGATCTATGCTCGTCTTTTCTTCTCTAGTTTTCGACCGTGCCGCAAACGCAATAGAATCAACTTGAGCTTCAGCCCCGGCGGGATGCTCTCCACCGATTTCACTAGAAGCTTCGGGTTTTCTCGCAGCCTGTTCAGCCCGTACATCAAGCCCAATCAACTAAGCGCGGGGGAAGAGAGCTTTTTTCTGCACCGAAGATCGTGCTCGGGGATGCGGATGCTATCCTTTGTATCTCCCAAAGCTGCGAATTCTATGATTGCGATACACCGGAAGCCCATCTCTCTTCTGCTGAAAATCGTGTTGTTACTCCTTTGGCTGGCAGGCCCATCCTGCATGTATGCCGATTCGATTTCCGGCGCCATCGCGGATCCGTCAGGCGCTCTCATTCCTGGGGCGCAGATCGAAATTACGGGCGGAGACCTGGCCCAGCCGCTTGTAATTTCATCGAACGCCGCGGGCAGGTTTTCTTCTCCGGATCTACCATCCGGTACCTATACCTTGCGGGTGACACGAGATGGCTTTGAAACCTTGGTAAGGAAGGTGGAACTACATGGAGGGGTGACGCTGCAACTGAGTCTTGCCATCGCCCGGCAGCGTGTGGAAGTGAATGTTCCCGGCAAGAGTCTTAATTACGCCAACTCCGACCCGGTTTACCGGAACCTTCGGGGACTGGGTCTCGGCACCACGTTTCATTTCGATAAAGTCACTATCCCGCTGGATGCGGCAACCTTTCAGTTCCAACAGGGCACACTGACATTCCTGAGCCCGGTGAATGGCACGGTGACAGGCGCAATCTTCATTGGGGACGGGCACCTTAATTTGAAGCCTGCGACTGTTCTGGATGGACAGGAATTGAAACGGCGCGCTGGTTCTTCAGAATTCGACGAAGACTTCACGGAGATCGTCCTGCGGTTTTCGGGGAAAGAGCATCAGATCTTCCTTCGCGGAGCAGGCGATACGGCGGACACTCCGGCCGAAGCGGCCAGCGCATTCGAAAACTGGAAAGAAAGAATGCGAAGGCGTCGAGAAGTGGCCTCAGGCTTTACTGAAGACCTGCTGCACGGCGAGGACATGGACAATGTCGATGCCGATCTTCTGGCGGATCTTTACAATCCGGCTCATCCCCCGTTCGTAAATGCGTACATCCGAGGGAAGAAGCACAAGGATCTGCGCTTTTTCATAAGGACCCGGGTGGGAGCGTTGCCTCAGCTCGATTCCCCGGAAGAGGTTGCGCTGATCAACTACGATCCTGAGTCATTGGACGATGGTGTCTGGTACCTGGATCATTTGAAGGCTGAATACCAGAATCACACGGCAAGTTCGCAAGAGGACCGTCGCCTGTTTCGAACCCGCTCCTACAAGATTGAGACAGTCATCGCGAAAAACGGCCATTTGTTCAGTACGGCGGCAATTACGTTTCAGCCGCTGATTGCAGGCGAGCGAGTGATCAAGTTTGGGTTGTTGCCGAACCTGCGAGTCGTGCGCGTGTCAGATGATCAGGGACAGGAACTCTCCTTCATTCAGGAGAGCAAGAAAGAGGATGGGTCCTTTTACGCCATTCTCCCCAAAGCTGCGGAAACGGGAAAAGACTATTCAATCACCGTGCAATATGAAGGCGACAAGGTGTTGGAGCACGCGGGAGAAGGAAGCTTCTACGTGCGCGCACGGAGTTCGTGGTACCCGAATTTGAATGGCTTTGGCGAACACGCGATGTACGATCTGACCTACAAGGTTCCGCGCCGCTATACGGTGATCAGCGTCGGTAAGCTGCAATCCGAATCAGTCGAGGGGGACTACGCGGTGAGCCATTGGACAACGCCCACCCCGGTGGCCGTTGCTGGATTCAATTATGGCGACTACAAGAAGATCGAACTGGCGGATAGCATCACGGGTTACAAAATTAACGGATACTACCTGTCCGAGCTGCCGGACAACTTGAGGAGTTACGAGGCACTGCAGACCATGGCGCCGCAGGGCATGACCAAATATGCTCTGGACCAAACGCGCGCTCAACTGCAGCTGTGCACTTATTACTTCGGCAAGAGCCCTTACGATGAGATCGACATAACGGAACAGCCTGATTTCAACTTTGGGCAGTCATGGCCAAACCTGGTCTATCTTCCCATTTCGGCCTATACAGATTCAACGCAGCGATGGATGCTATTCGGAAACATCGATGCCAAGTTCTCCGGATTCGTCCAGGAGGTAACGCCTCATGAAGTTGCCCACCAATGGTGGGGACATGCAGTTGGCTGGGCCTCTTATCACGATCAATGGCTATCTGAAGGGTTTGCTGAATTCTCCGCCGGGCTGTTCCTGCAGCAGGCCGTGGCTGGAAACTGGCACAAGGATTACATCGATTTCTGGGACCGGCTTGAGAAGCGGATCCTGGAGAAAAACAATTTTGGAATAGCTCCGAATGACGCAGGTCCGCTGTGGTTGGGGACTCGCTTGATCTCTCCCCGCTCTGAGAGCGCATATCAGAATGTAACTTATGCCAAGGGAGCGTACGTCCTTCAGATGCTGCGCTCCATCATGTACACTCCCGACGATCAGGACAAAGCTTTCATTGCCATGATGCATGACTTTGTGGATAGCCATCGGGATAAGCCGGCTTCCACTGAGTCATTCAAAGCTATCGCAGAGAAGCACATCACAAAGGGTATGGACCTGGCAGGAAACGGAAAGCTCGATTGGTTTTTCGATGAATGGGTCTATGGTACACAGGTGCCGAAATATCGTTTCGAGTACCAGTTGATCCCGGCTGAGGCAGGCAAAGTAAAGCTGCACATGACCCTTACTCAGAGCGAAGTGGATGAGCATTTCGTGATGCTGGTTCCGGTGTTTGTCGATTTTGGCAAAGGCATGGTGCGGCTCGGTCAGTTCGGGGTTGCCGGCAGCTCAAGCAGGAGCACCGATGTTTTGCTCCCGTCCAAGCCCAAGTCGGTTGCCCTGAATGCTTACAAGGATATTCTGGAGCGCTGAGACCAACCACAACTCAATCAGCGATAGGCGGGTGCCCCACATCTCAGTCATCCACCAGGCCGGCCTTGAGAACCTTCTTGGACGCAAGATCGCACTTCGCGCTCCAAGCCGCAAGCCGGCAACTAAAAATCCCAGCAAGTGACCAGCTAAGATCGCTGTAAACTACTAACGAAGATAGACTTAACAGCAAGCAATCTAAACTGACACGGACGGTAGTTACCAAAGTAACTTTTCGCCAACAAAAGCGTTGACAATCGTTGCATTTTCACTTTATTGTCCGCTCGGTTCAATCGGAGCAGCAATGCTGTTGCCGAAAAGACCAAGACGTGAAAATGAGGAGGTTGTTTCAATGAGAAAACGTTTTCTCACAATCGCAGTCGGCGTGCTCGCTCTCTGCGCAGTCACTTCCGTGCCGGCACATGCCTACTCGTGGAGTTCATGTAGTCAATACGCAACCTACACTGAAAACGGTTACAACCTGTACACCGACGAATGGGGCGCGACATCCGGCCAGTGCGTCTATGCCAACAGCTCCACCAATTGGTGGTCGGTAGCGGATTATCCCAACGGCACCAGCGTCCAGGCCTACCCCGACACGGAAATCGGCCTGGGCAACGTAAATCTCAGTTCCCTCAGTTCCGTAACCTCGTCGTTCAACTTCTCGGTGCCAAGCGGCGCATCTTTCGACGCAGCCTACGATCTCTGGACGAATGGCAACGTGGACGAAGTGATGGTCTGGGAGGATTGGAACAACAACGGCCCTATCGCCAGCTCGTATAGCTGCAACCAGCTTGGTGTCTCTGGCTGCCCCTTCGCCACCAATGTCTCCATCAATGGTGTTACTTACGACGTCTTTCAGGGCTACACCAACCACAACGTCGTTTCCTTCCTGGTCACCTCGAAGACGACCAGCGGCACTGTGAATCTTCTGGGGTTAATGAATTGGCTTGTGAGCCAGGGCAAGCTCGACAGCGATACGTTCTCCACCGCGGATTTCGGCTTTGAAATCACGAAAACCAGCGGTTCTCAAACCTTCACCGTCAATTCCTACAGCCTCAGCTTCAGCTCGGGAGGCAGCTGCACGCCCACCACAATCACCCCGTACATCTCGGTGAATAACGGCTCAACCTGGAGCGAGGAAAACAGCGCCACCGTCAGCTCCACCGGCACCCAGGTGGATCTTGGCCCGCAGCCCACATCCGGCGGATCATGGAGCTGGTCCGGCCCCAACGGATATAAATCCACCTCGCGCCAAATCGACGACATTCCGCTGAGCACAGGCTCCAACGTGTATACGGCGACCTACACCAACTCCTCCGGCTGCAAGAGCACGGAGAACTTTACCATCACGGTGAACTAACCCCCGCAACGGGAAGCGTAACAGTTGCACCCTCGGCATCGGCGCCGTTGATCGCACAAAGCGACCACGGCGCCGAGATCGACTAGAACACCTTCACCGGCGCGGCAGGGGTATTCCGGGAGCGTCCACGGGAGAATCTGGGGGACTGGCTCGGCGAATAGGTATACTGTCCCGTATTACCTCTATTACCTCTATTACCTCTATTACTTTGCTGCCGACCCTGAATTTGCGATGCGGTCATTGGCTAAAAGTGCACAATAGCCACCGAAGACGCAGGTAAAAAATGCCGACGCCTGGACAACCGCAAACCGTAGCGATATAGTTTATACATGATAAAGTCGTTCCGCCGTGCCGGGTTGGAGAAATTCTACAAAACCGGCAGCAAGGCCGGAATTCAGCCGCATCATGCAACAAAGTTGGAAGAGCAATTGACCCTGCTCAACCGCGCAAAGAGCGCAGACGACATGGCGCAGCCCGCACCGTGGAGATTATACGCGCTGCAAGGCAAAGAGAAGCACTGGTCAATCTGGATAAATGGAAACTGGCGCTTGACCTTCACTTTCGACGGCGAGGACGCGATCCTCGTGGACTATCGGGATTACCACTGAGAGGACAATATGCCCACGGAAATGTACAACCCGGCGCATCCTGGCCGCGTGCTGCGCGCCTACTTGGAAGGCATGAATATAACGCACTTCGCCAAGCACATCGGCGTGTCGCGCGTAACGCTCTCCAAGGTGCTCAATTGCCGAGGAGGCATCTCGGCTGAAATGTCCATTCGACTCTCTGCCGCGCTGGGGACACATCCGAGTTTGTGGTTTGAAATGCAGACCGATTACGATTTTGCCCAGGCGAGACGCAAGAAAATCCCGAAAATCTCTCTCTTTAGCAAAGCCGCATAGGGAGTCTGGCCTGCGCCAGCCGGAAGCCGCTGCGCGCGCGCTTCTTATCGTCATTGCCGCCGACCCTGATTTGTGATGCGTTCCCTGGCTAAAAGTGCATGAATACGAGTAAGGAGCCACCAGCCTCCTGGATCGAGAACGGAGAACATCCCGTCTGTCCCCAGGTTTCCCGCGCTTCCAAACCCGACAACGTCCGCATGGGCGAATGCAGCGGGCGGCGGCTGCGCTCGGCTATGGCTTCCACGCCGCCGACACGCTAGCGGGTCATCCACTTGTAACCGGTGGCCGAGAGATGCCAAACTCGCCGCAAAGCCGGCTCAGCGGCTCCCGCCCGCCAAGCGCTCGCACCACAAACTCAACACGCTGTTGTCGCACTTCCATCGTTTTCCACGCCATCGTCCGCACCTCCACGCTCGCGCGGAAGTGTAAACCATGTCCAGAGACAATGTGTAAAGGATGTCGTGGAACTGGACACTCCTTTACACGGAGCCAGTCGCCCTCAGTCCTCGAAACGCTTCCATACCCGGCCAAGATTCAACTCAAATCCGTCGACAGGTCCATCCCCGGCCAGTGTCTCCGAGGCGATGCGTTCAGCATCCATCCCCGGCCTGTAGACCCACGCCTCGCGCCGGTAAGGGTCGATCAGCCAGGCGAGCTGCGCGCCGTTTGCGATCCAGTCGTCCATTTTCGCCTGCAACGCCGCGACGGTATCCGACTCGGAGAGCAGTTCGATCACAAAATCCGGGCAAACCCGGGGAAAGCCACGCAGCGCTCCCTTGGGCAGTGCGTGCAGCCGCTCTTCGGAGAGGTAAGCCGCGTCCGGGCTGAGGGTCGATCCATCCGGCAGGCGGAATCCGCCGCTTGAATCGAAGACCCTCCCTCGCTCGTGCGTCGCCCACCAAGTGCCAAGTTGCTGAGAGATCTCCTGATTGCCGCTGCTCGTCCATCCACCTGCCGGAGGATTCACGCGCACCGCACCTTCCCGCGTGCGCTCCAGGCGCACCCCGTCGTTCTGCCGGCACAGCGTCTCGAACTCCGCGTCGGAAACCGGCGGGTCGAGGATCAGCACTCGGGGCAGTGTCTCAGGATCGATTCGCACCAGCGTCGCCACAAGTGAATCTTACTCCAGGATGGTTTCCCTTCGGATTCTTCGATCCACACCGCCGGATTCTTCGATCCGCACCTCGGGAGATTGCGGTCTGCAACTGTAGTATTTAGACGGACGAGGAGCCTTTGGCTGAGCGCGATTCGACCTCGATAAACGGGAAAACGGGAACCGCAATCGCTGCGGTATGGCCCGATGCTGCCGGCTTTATCCTGGCCGGGGGGCGATCGGGCCGGATGGGCGAGGACAAGGCGCTGGTGCGGTTTGCGGGGCGGCCGCTGGTGGAAATTGCTCTTGAGGTTCTGCGTCAGGCCGGACTGGAGGCATTTATCGCGGGCGCACGTTCCTCGCTTGCGGACTTTGCGCACGTCGTTGAGGATGCCGAAGCCGGGCTTGGGCCATTGGGGGGGATCACGGCTGGGCTTGACGCCACTGCGCGGCGCCGGGCGGTTTTCTTGCCTGTCGATCTTCCTCTGTTGCCCGCCTCCCTGCTGCGCTACCTGCTGCTCCATGCGCAAATTACCGGGCGGGCGATTACTGTTGCCTCGGTGAACGGCTTTGCACAGAGCTTTCCCGCAGTGGTGGACCGGGAAGCCTTGCCGCTGCTGCGGAGCGAACTGGAAGTCGGCCGAAGGGGGTGCTTTGCAGGGTTTCAGGCAGCCTGTGCGGCGCTGGGTGAACCCATGAACGTCCTGGGGGTCGAACCTCTGGTGCAGTGCGGTCAGGTGTCGCACCCGGAAGCTTTGCCGCCAGCACTATGGTTTCTGAATGTGAATTCTCCGGCGGATCTTCAGCGGGCAGAAGCGCGGCGGCCGGCGCTGATCGCGTAAAGTGACAAGTATGGAGATGGAAGACCGCCCCACCGAACCCGAAATTTCAATGGAGCTGATTCGCGACCTTGGCCTGGGCGTGGAGAGCGCAAGAGAGCGCGCGGAAGAGGTTCTTGCAGCGCCTACCCAGCCGATCATCTCGTTCAACCACGTCTCCATGTGGTTTGGCGAGCGCAAGGTTCTGGATGACGTCAGCTTTACCGTGAAGCGCGGTCAGACGCTGTGCATATTGGGCAGGAGCGGGGTGGGGAAGTCGGTGGCGCTGCGAATTCTTATGGGTTTTCTCCATCCGCAGGTTGGCTCAATCCGCGTGGAGGGCGAGGAGATCAACGGACTCACGGAGGAGGGGATGCAGGCGATTCGCAAGCGCGTGACCATGGTCTTCCAGAATGGCGCGCTGTTCGATTCGCTGAGCGTGCGCGAGAACGTAGCCTTTCCGTTGCGGGAGAACGGCGGGCTGGCCGAGGACCAGATACAGCAGATTGTGAATCGGTTGATCGGGATGGTGGGCGCAGAGGATGTGGCGGACGCTTTTCCAGCGAGCCTCTCGACCGGGCGCAAACGCGCCGTCGCCATTGCCCGAGCGCTGGCCGCTCAACCTGAAGTTGTGCTGTACGACGAGCCGACTACCATGGTCGATCCCATCATTGCGCGTCGGCTGGGAGACTTGATTCAGCGGCTGAAGAGGCAGCTGGGTTTTACCAGCATTGTGGTGACGCACGACATGCGGTTTGCCGAGCGTCTTGCCGATGTGGTGCTTTTTCTGGATCAGGGGAAGGGGCGCTTTTTCCCCCGGCTCGAGGATTTTCTGGCATCGCCGGACCCGCATATTCAGCAGTTTCTGGCTTTGGATGCGTACATATTACCTTCGGAATAAAGGATTTATCATCTAGTAACCAGTAAACTTTACGATTTTTCTTGCCATGACCCGGCAATTGGAGCAATGCTGGAGGAGTCAGCTTACCCATTGGGGTTCTTAACCCAGGATCAGGGGAAGGGTAAGCCGAGCAAGCCAGCGTGATAATCGGGGCATTCTTTGATATCATCAGTTTGTGGTCATAAGGTTTTCCCCAGTACGTTCTTGAATGGACCCGATTAGGCACTCAGCTTTCATACCTCAGGCCGATTCCGATCACGGCCTATGAAGTCCGCCGTCAGCCAATGACGACACGCTCTATTTTTCAGCTGTGCGGCTGCGGCAAATTGCAACGCGAAGTGAGAATACTGCCACGGCACGACCGCGGCGGAAATGTTTCAAAATCTGCAACGGGGCTGGTTGCAACGAGCGAAAGCAACCAATGGTCAAGAAACGTCATCGAAGAGTTTAGGACAGCGCCCTGCTGCCAACGTATTCCTGTCAGTTTGTAGCAATTCATTGCATGGTTCCTTAGTGGGATAACCGCCCTCCCACTACCCCCGAAGTGTCTCAAAATTTTTTGAGGTCTGCGGAACGTATATGGCGACATCGGATTTCTGGCAAAGAGTTTCAGCTTCCGTAGCTCCTGCGCCTGAAGCAGTGGGGAGCGCGACAGCCAATTCGACGCGTAGCGGACGTGGCACTGCCAAACTGTGGATGATCCTGGATTTAGTCACAATCCTGGGATCGGCGGTGCTGGCCACGCTTTACGATTTGCATACCGGGCCGGTTGCCGGCGCAAGGGGCTTTTGGCGTGGCACCCTCATCCATGGCCGTTCGATGGGGATCCTGCTGGGCTTGTTATGCGGATTTGCCGTTACGCTGATTTTGACGAGCCGGCGGCTGCACTTATATACCCCAACCCGCATTTCGAGCTTTCTGCACGAGCAGCGGCTCAGCGTGCAGGCTTGCCTCACTTCCGGCCTGTTGCTTACGGGCACACTCTATCTGGTTCACGCGGCGGATATCCCGCGCAGGATTGTGCTGGTTACGCTGGGATTGGTGATTGCTTCGCTGAGCCTGCGCAGATTTGTCTACCGCATGTTGATCTACCGGCGATTCGAGCGCGGCGTGGGGACGCGAAACGTGCTGATTCTGGGTACGGGGCCGGAGGCGCATGCGCTTCGCCACCACCTGGCGAGCATCCGGCATCTTGGCTACACGTTCAAGGGGTTCATTCAGTCTCCTGGTACCAACTCAGGGTTTACATCCACCTCCGGTGACGTTGTGGGCACCATTGACACGCTGTTTCAGCATGCGCGCAAGCAATTTGTAGACGAAATTTTCTTCACCAGCCCCTGCGAGCGGGGAGTTGTGCAGGACGTGCTGGACCAGGCCCGGATTCACGGCGTGGATTTGCGCGTGGTTCCCGATATGTACGACGGACTGGCGTGGAACAGCCCCATTGAATACATTGGCCAGTTTCCGACCATTCCATTGCACCGAGGCAGTGTGAACGAGGTCGGCCTGATCTTCAAGCGAGCGCTCGATATTCTGCTCTCAAGCTTGATCTTGGCGATTATTTCGCCAGTGCTCCTGGCGGTGGCAATCGCGGTCAAGCTGGACTCGCACGGGCCGGTGTTCTATTTTTCAGAGCGCATCGGGAAGAAGGGCCGTGTGTTCCGCTGCGTCAAGTTCCGCACCATGGTTCGTGACGCGGAAAAGCGCCGCGCAGACGTGATGCACATGAATGAGCGCGATGGGGTGCTGTTCAAGATATCGAACGATCCGCGGATCACAAAGGTGGGCCGCATCCTGCGCAAGTATTCCATCGATGAGCTGCCGCAGTTCTTCAACGTACTGCGCGGGGACATGAGCATCGTCGGTCCCCGGCCGCCCATCGCTTCTGAAGTGCGGGAGTACAAGCTCAACCATCTTCGCCGCCTCGACGTGACCCCGGGGATCACCGGTCTTTGGCAGGTGCAGGCGCGGCAGGATCCCTCGTTCGACAATTATGTTTCGCTCGACGTGACCTACATCGACAACTGGAGCATATGGCTCGACCTGAAGATCATTGCGCGCACCATCGGCGTGGTGCTTGCGGGGACGGGATCGTGAGAGCAGCTTTTAGCTCTCAGCTCTCAGCCTTCAGTTCTCAGCCACAGTGTGAGTTGGTGAATGCCAGTTGCATTCCGGTGCGCTGCCGCTACGAGACGGCACAGGTCTTACGCAGGTCTTCATTGCTGAAAATCGAGAGTCGAGGGTCGAAAGCTAAGAACTGAAAGCTGACGGGTGAAGGCTCGCAGCTTTTGCCTTTTCCAAGGTATTAAACTAGAAGTGTGAAGATTGCACTGGCTCAGATCAACCCTACTGTGGGGGATTTCACCGGAAACCTTGAGAAGATTGTTGCCACCAGCTGGAACGCAGCGGCGAAGGGCGCGCGGGTTACGGTGTTCTCGGAACTGGCAATCTGCGGCTATCCGCCGGCAGATTTTCTTGAGAAGCCAAGCTTTCTGGCGCGCTGCCGCTCGGCTGTGAAGGAACTAGCCGAGGCCACACGCGAGTTGCCGACCGCTGTCTTGGCGGGCGTGGCTTTACCGGCGGAGGGCGAGACAGGCAAGCCTGCTGTGAACGCCGCGGTTCTGCTGGACGGCGGCCGCCTGCTACTGGAACAGCACAAGCGCCTGCTGCCATTTTACGATGTCTTCGACGAGCAGCGCTACTTTTCCGCTTCCCGGCCGCAGCAGGTTGTGGAGCTGGATGGCGTTCGTCTGGCCATCACCATCTGCGAAGACGCCTGGAACGATAAGAACTTCTGGCCGCGCCGTCTGTACAAATCGGACCCGATGGAGGAACTGATGCTGCAGCATCCCGACGTGCACATCAATCTCTCCTCGTCGCCATTCTGGCACGGCAAGCGGGAGATTCGCCGCAAGATGCTGGCTGCGATTGCCCGCCGCGATGTCGTACCGGTGCTGATGTGCAACCAGGTGGGCGGGAACGACAGCCTGATCTTCGACGGGACCTCGCTGGCCCTGGATGCCGCGGGCGAGCTGATTGCCCAGGCCGCTTCGTTTGATGAGGATCTGGTGGTGGTGGACTTGGTGTCTCCTTTCAAATTGGCGGCGGCTAAGCACATTGGGGCTGAGATCGTTCAAGGCTCCTTTGTGGCGCAGGTGGTAATCAAGCCGATGAAAGGCAAAGACCTGGACAGTTTTTTTGAAAAAATCAATGCAGGCGTCATGAATGCCTCGGACACGCAGCCCGCACATGAGGAACAAGACGAGACGGCGGCAGCCTATCATGCGCTGGTGCTGGGAACGCGCGATTATGTGCGCAAGTGCGGCTTCAAAAAGGTGCTGATTGCTCTAAGCGGCGGCATCGATTCGGCATTGGTGGCGGCCATCGCCAAAGATGCCTTGGGCGCGGAAAACGTACTGGGCATCGGAATGCCGAGTCCCTACTCCTCCGCAGGCTCGCTAACCGATGCCCGCAAGTTGGCCGCCAACCTCGGCATCAAATTTGAGGAGATCGGCATCAGCGGCCTGTTCGCAGAGTACACACACGCGCTGGAACCGCTGTTTGCCGGAATGAAGACCGACACCACGGAGGAGAATATCCAGTCCCGGATACGCGGCTGCCTGCTGATGGCGCTGTCAAA
>Ga0302319_10016029_pt1 | contig 13832 bp, 9 predicted proteins | sample Bog_T0_2_FD_203319 | JGI IMG/M metagenome (GOLD analysis project Ga0302319, IMG submission 203319) | Peat permafrost microbial communities from Stordalen Mire near Abisko, Sweden - Bog_T0_2 | ecosystem: Environmental > Terrestrial > Soil > Wetlands > Peat | place: Sweden: Abisko, Stordalen Mire...
TCAGACATGAAGATTATTTCTATTGAACCATAGGGATTAGGCAATGTCCCAGAGTCGCGGCCCGGGCGGGCGAAAGCAGGCGTCGAGCGGGGCGTTTGCGCGGGCGTGCGGCGAGGGCCGCGGGGCGGATGGCCCGGCGCGAGAGGCTCCTCGAAGGGCGCATGATACACTGGCAGAGGAAGCCGCAAGAACAGCTCCGCCGGACGGCGTCCGAAGGTCTGTTTTCACCCCAGGAGAGGTGGCCGAGTGGTTGAAGGCGCACGCTTGGAAAGCGTGTTTACGGGAAACTGTAACGTGGGTTCGAATCCCACCCTCTCCGCCAGAACCGAAAACCGAATCCGCTAAGAAGCCCAGCGGCAAAATCCTCATTCGAACGACCAAGGCCGGAACGCATGGATGCACATGGGTGCCGCAATGGGAAAGTGGCCACGCCCGGGGACAGCGAACTGCAAGCGTTGCTCGCCGTGCCAGCTCAGGCGGGTCCGCACGGGCCGGCTCCACCGGCCGTTTCCGCCGGGCCAGCCGCAATTTGAAGAGCCTCGCGCTCGATGCCCACTAGAATCCCACGGAAAACGACGTAATGCAGCGGCGCCACCGCGTACCAGTAAATCAACCCGAATAACCCGCGCGGCCGGAACAGCGCCACTTGCCGCAATGTGCACTGACGCGCGCCGCGCGGCTCGATGCGGAACTCCAGCAGCGCCTCCCCTGGTAGTTTCATCTCCGCGCGCAGCGCCAGTCGGCGATCCCGTTCGTACCCGACGACACGCCAGAAGTCGAGAGCTTCCCCGTATTCAACCCGCTCCGGATCGCGCCGTCCGCGCCGCAGACCGGGCCCGCCAGCCAGACGGTCCATCCATCCACGGATTCTCCACAGCCAGTCCGCGGCATAATACCCGTGGCCGCCGCCCACACGGCACACTGCGCGGAATACGGCCCAATCCGGAGCGTTCACTAACAATTCGCGCGCATCCCGAAACACCGTCCCGCCCGCCCAATCCTGGTCGCCCGGGATCGGTCCCGCCATGGACCAATTCGTCTCGACGCGATGATCGGCCGTTTTGGACAGGGCCGCCCGGATCGCCTCGCGCACGTTCAGCAGCTGCTGTGGAATCAACTTCGTAATCCGGTCTTCGCGGCACACCACCGGGTTCTTGAGTCCTTCCGCCAGTGGTTTCGCGATGTCGTGGCTCAGCGGAGTGACCAGATGAATCCAATACGAACTCAGACGCGGCGTCAGCACCGGCACCGGGATAATCCAGCGACGTCTCAACCCCAGCTCTTGCGCCATGATGCCCATAATGTCGCGGTAGCTCAGCACCTCCGGTCCACCGATATCGAATACGCCACCAGTCGTCTCCGCCGCGCATAAGGATCCGGCCAGATACCCGATCACATTCCGGACCGCAATCGGCTGGCACGGCGTGCTGACCCATTTCGGAGTGATCATCACGGGCAGCCGCTCGACCAGATAGCGCAGGATTTCAAAGGAGGCCGAGCCCGACCCGATGATCATCGCGGCGCGCAGAACCGTCACCGGCACACCCGTGGAAGCCAGTGCTTGCTCGACCTCGCGACGCGACGACAGGTGCTCGCTCAGATCCGGTCCAGTCTCACCGAGACCGCCGAGGTAGATGATTCGCCCGACGCCGGCTTCGCGCGCGGCACAGGCGAATTGCACGGCGAGGTAGCGGTCCCGATGCGCATACTCCGTGCCGGCGGAGGTCATGGAATGAACCAGGTAGAAGGCGGCCTGGCATCCCGCGAGGTGCTGGGCCAGCGACCGGGCGTCTGCCAGATCGATTTGCCGGATCTCTACTCCAGGATTGGCGGCCCACGTCCGGCCGGCGAGTTTCGCCGACGAGCGGACAAGACAGCGAACCATGTAGCCGTCGTCGATCAAACGCGGCGCCAGACGGCCCCCGATGTACCCGGTAGCTCCTGCGATCGCGACACGGCATCCAACTGAGGTTGGGGAGATTAGAGTGTTCGCTTCGGTCGCTGAAAGCGGTGGCCGCACATCGTCAATCGTCACACAACCAGACACGTGAGTGTCCCGATACTGCGCGTCACCAACGATCACAGAACCTGCTACCCCGCGAGAGACATTGGTAGCGAGGTAAGTAGCGGCAGATCTCAGAGGAGCAAACGGGGTTGGGTGCTGAAGGCCCCAACCCCTGAACGCTACTCCCTCGAATCGCACTTTGCGGGTGAGCAGAACCGGAACGGGTTTGATCCCCATAGTCAATCATAGGCCGCGCCGGGCGGCCATTCCGACCTTCGTAGTCGCGAGAGTATTCAGAGAAGACAACGGGAATGAATATGTCGTTTCCGCCCACATAACCTAGCAGGCTGCTGAAAAACGGTCCTGTGGGACCGCTCCCTCACGGTCGCGGCTCAGAAACACGCTGCAAACACAGGAGCAAATGTGAGAGCTGTGCGCGCCTGCGAGCATTCCTGGGCCTTCTTCAGCAGCCTGCTAGATGTACGGAAATTCTCTTAGGTCGCCAGGCATAGAGAGTTTCTCAACAAACTCTCTATGCGAATCTACCGCTCAGGAGTAAGCACAACGACCCATTCATAAAGACTGAGCCGTCTTTACAAGGCGTTCGACCGCGTACCCCTGACGCTTTGCACTCTCGACGATCCGGTCGTATAGGGTTTCATCCAATCGAGGCTCTCGGCTGAGGATCCAGAGGTAATTACGGCCCGGTTCACCCACCACCGCCCAGCGGTAGCCCGGGTCGAGATCGATGATCCAGTAGTTGCCGCTGAATGGCCAGAAAAAGGTCACCTTCAGTTTTGTGTTGGGTCCATTCGGGTCGGCCACCCAGGCCTTCCCTCTCGCTGACTTCAGGCGGCCGTCGGCCGTGCGGCATTCGTTGACTACCGCGATCTTGCCATCGGACCGGAGAGCATAGGTCGCCGTAGTATTGGCAGCACAACTGCGTTGAAAGCTATTGGGCAGGCGGGCGATCTCGTACCACTTGCCCATGTACCGTGCGAGGTCCACGGAAGGTGCAACCTGCAGCGGCGGCTGGCTGTTGTCAGCTAAGACTACCGACGACGGCAACATTGCGCCTAGCGCCAAAAGGAGTCGTGGAGTTCTTCTCGACATATGAGTTCCTGCTCACTTGAGCTTCGCATCTCTTGAGCAAGAAGAAGTGTGCCCCAGCAGGCTGCTAAATGGCACGCTCCCCACGGCGATGCCGTTGGACTTCCAGACTGGTCCGGGTGGTGCGTCAATGTCCAGTAACGATCCATCCTTTGCACTTCCTTATGTGCATCCAAGGCCCGTCGTTACGTGGTTTTGGCCGATCATAGATCAGTTTGTCCGCGCAGACGACCAATGCAATGGGTTGCCGACAACACGCTCATGTGGAAGCTGGATCATCGCCAGACGCAAGCGCGTTTCCCATTCCTGATCCCGCGGCGACCTACCTTGCGGATCTTTCTCCTCTGACCGTCGTCGTCTCTGCAAGATCCAGCTAGCGCTCTTCGAGCCGCAAGAGGAGAAGGATACGTGATTGGCATGCCAATCCCAATCGGCCTGGCCGCGCCCGCGCCGCGATGGGGGCGGATGACGCGCGTGAACCCTACTGGCCGGCCTGTCTGGCAGACGCTCGGACGGCGCGCTCGAATGCCCAGGCTCGGATGTGAGTGATCTGCTCGCTCATGGTGCGCGAGAGCGGCACGATCTTCACGGCGGTGCGGATCAGATCGTCCTCGCTCACGTCCCGGCCTGCGAGCCGTGCTTTGGTCACGGCCGATACGACGCATTGCTCAATCTCGGCTCCGGCCCAACCAGTCGTAAACTGCATCAATTGTCCGAGGTCGAATCCGGTCGCATCCACACTCCGGCGGCTGAGGTGGATTTTGAAGATTGCGATCCGTTCGCTTTCGGTAGGCAGATCCACGAAGAACACTTCGTCGAAGCGTCCCTTGCGAATCATTTCCGCGGGGAGAAGATCGATTCTGTTGGCGGTGGCGGCGACGAAAAGGCCGCGCGCCTTCTCCTGCATCCAGGTGAGAAAGAACGCGAAAATTCTGCCCTGCTCGCCGCCGGAATCGGTTGAAGTGATCCCCATCTCGATCTCGTCGAACCACAGCACGGCGGGCGCCATGTCCTCCATCATCCGGCACGCGGCGACGAATGCGCCTTCGGGTTTGCCATGCCGCCCCGAGAAGACCTCGATCATGTCGATCCGATACAGCGGGAGCTGGAAAGCGGAAGCAATGGCTTTGACGGAGAGGCTCTTGCCGCAGCCTGGGATGCCCATGAGGAGGACCCCTTTGGGCACGATTTCGCTGCTCAGGCTGTCGCGCAATCGAAACAGCTCCCGGCGCTCGGTCAGCCATTTCTTCAGCTCCTCGAGGCCGCCGATTTCCTCGATGCTGCCACCCTCTGCTATGAACTCGATGACGCCGCTGCGGCTGACCAGGAGGCGTTTTTCTTCCAGTAGGATTGGCAGGGACTCGGGCCCCAGCGATCCGCCCGCGGAGTGGACCCGGTGCAAAGCGAAGCGAGCCTCGTCGAGCGTCAGTCCCAGCAGTACGCCCGCCAGTTGATGCAGAGTCGCCTCGTCGATCGGGCCGTTCCCGCTGCCCAGTGCCATTCGCTGAGCCTCTTCCCGCAGGACCTCGACTAACTCGATCCGATCGGGTGGCCGAAGCTCCAGAAACAAGACGCTCTGCGCAATCTCCTCAGGAATGAACCTGATCGGAGAGCTGATGACGACAAACTTCTGCCGGTCCAGACAGCTTCCATAGACGTCCCGCAGACGCCGCCGGATCTCCGCGGATTCGCGCAGCGGCTCGTGAAAGTCCTTGAGGTGGAAGATCGCGGCGCCGTCGTACGCGGCGATGAAGTCCAGAGCTGTGCGAGGATCCTGAGTACCGGCCTCGGCCACTTCGTCCTCGCGGCGCAGGCCCTCCGTGAGACTCCAGGTCCAAACGGGGACCGGCGGAGCGAATAGAGACAGGGCCATTTCCCGGAGCACCCTTCCGACCCGCTGTTCTTCGACGGAGTGGATGTACGTGAGTGGCCGGCCGGACTGGAAGACCTCCCAAATCGTCCTTGCGGCTCGGCTTTCGATAGCAGGAGCTTCGTGCGGCGCTACTCCGGAAAGAGCGTCGGAGTGGCTGTTATTCTCCAGAGGATTCGGCCTGAGGTCTTGAGATGCGATTGGACTACGCTCCTGTTCTGAACTGCTTCCCATTATGGACCAACCACCGCGAGCCGTGACTCAAGGGACGGCTCCGCCGCATAGCAATCTATTCACTGCAACACGCCACTCGAACAACGCCCCCGCACTTAGCTGCGGAAATCCTCGGCTGAAATGCCCACGACGCTTCACCCCCTGCTCGCGGCGCCCGCACTGCAGGCTGGATCCGCAGCCGATACTATTAGACGGTGCTGGAAGAAAAAACGATGAGACGCCGGGATTTTTTGAAGAGCGCCGCGGCGCTCGCGAGCGTGGAGCGGGCCGTGGCCCAATCGCGCTCGCGGCTGGCGTATGTGGCGAGTTACAGTTCGCCCCAGGGGCCCGAAGGGAGCAAGGGGTATGGCGAGGGGATCTACCTGTTCGCAATGGACATCGCTACGGGCGCGCTGTCGCAACGGGAGGTGTTTCCAAACAAGGACAATCCATCGTGGCTGGCCTTGGACAAGGCCCGGACCCGCCTGTACTCGGCCAACGAGACCGCGGACTATCAGGGTGCGGCTTCCGGGTCGGTGAGCGCCTACGCGGTGGAGCGCTCCAGCGGGCGGTTGACATTGCTGAATACGCAGAGCTCGCAGGGCGCCAGTCCGTGCTACGTGAGCGTTCACCCGTCGGGCCAGTATGTGTTCGTAGCCAATTACCACGGCGGGACGCTGGCCGTGCTTCCGATCAGGCCGAACGGCACGCTGGGCGCAGCCACCGACGTGAAACACGACGCGGGCCAGCCCGGTCCGGTTCACGCCGCCAGCGCGCCTCGCGGGAGTTTTGCTATCAGCGGCCACGACCGGCCTCACGCTCACATGATCCAAACCGATCCGTCCGGACGCTTCGTACTGTCGGCGGATTTGGGGCTGGACGAGATCCTCGTCTGGCAATTCGATGTCGAGACCGGTAAGCTGCTGCCGCTAGATGCCTGCACTGCAAAGCTGCCGGCGGGCGACGGCCCGCGACATTTCACGTTCCATCCCAACGGACGCTTGCTGTATTCACTACAAGAGGAGGCGTCGACGCTCACGGTGTTCGACTACGACGCTGTGGCCGGAAGGCTGACGGTCAGACAGACGCTCTCGACGCTGCCGCATGGATTTGCCGGAACCAACTTCACGTCGGAAGTCCTGATCTCGCCCGACGGGCGGTTCCTTTATGCGGCCAACCGGCTGCACGACAGCATCGCGTGGTTCTCCATCGCGGCCGACGGGACGTTGAACCTGGGCGGGGAGGAGTGGACGCGCGGCGACTACCCCCGCAGCTTCAGCATCGACCCCAGCGGCGAGTATCTCTATTCGTGCAACCAGCGCAGCGACGCGATCGCCTGTTTTCGGGTGAACCGGCAGTCCGGCGCGCTGACCTTCAGCGGGCAGTACACGCCCGCCGGCACGCCGGCTATGATTCTGTTTCTGACCTGACCGCGCGTGCCGCCGGGCGCGGCGCGTCCGTTTGCTTCGTTCGCGTTGCTGCTGGCGTAGTGTCGCGGCGCCGTTATAATCGTGGTCGGCGTACGCCAAAGCCCCCCTCTCGCTTGACGGGGCGGCCGGCGGCCAGTGTGCTCTTCAGTAACTCAGTGGTACTGCAACAGCGTAAGCAGCTTGCTGTCGAGCTTGTGGCCGTGCCAATCCTCGTACGCCACATCGGAGCGGCCGGAGTCGAGTACGCCAAAGGAGCCTCGAAATTCCCACAATGCCCAGCCGATGTTGTGGATTTTGAGGATGTCCAGGACGTCGCAGATCCAACGCAGAAAGATGTCGTGGGGCGTCCGGTTGAAGGCGCCGACTTCGCCGCAGTGCACGCCGATCCCCTGTTGCACGAGCCAGCCCCACGGCTCATAGTGTTTTTCGAGCGTGTCGCGGCTGATGAGGCCGCTTCCGTCGCGCTTCACAGCCGGCCACCAGGGCGCCGGGAAGTCGCTGCGCTTGTCCACCCAGCCGGCGTGATAGTGGCTGATCTCCGCGGGCAGATAGCCGTGGACACTCTGGGCGACGCCGGTGGGCATCATCTCATAGACCACCTGGTTGCCGACGTCGAGGCCGTCGATGATGACCGTGCGATCGGGCGTGGACTCGCGAATTTTGTCGGTAGCGTGCGTCATCACCCGGCGGTAGTCCTCGCGCGTCATGTAGCCTGGACGGGGCGTTGGCGCTTCGTTCACCAGGTTGAAGCTCAGCTCATTCGGATTGATGTCCTTGTAGCGGCGCGCGAAGTAGTCCCAATGGAATACGAATGCGTCCTCGGCGTCCTTGTCGCGCCACAGCACGAACGGTTCGAGTTCGCTGCTGTTAATGCAATAGCCGGGTGCGCGGTGAAAGTTCAAGTTGACGTGCAGGCCATGGGCACGGCCGAGTTCGACGATCCGGTCGATACCCGAGAACGCGCTCTCCTTGATCTTCATCACGTCCTTCGCGTCGGGCCGTCCTTTGTCGCGCCAGTCTGAATCGACCCAGTACCAGTAGTCGAGCGGAATGCGCACGAAGTCGAAGCCGAGGTCGGCGATCATTTTGAAGTCGTCCTCGGGGATCTGCACCGGGCCCTTTTGGTTTCGGGCCTGAAAGAAATACAGCAGGTTGAAACCGCGCCAACGCGGAAGCGCGTTTTTCGGGGCAGCGTGGAGCGAGCCTGGCGCCAGCGCTGCCGCGCCCAGGGCCGCGCCCATGAAATCTCTGCGAGAAAAATGTTGGTCCATTGCTACTTGTCCCGCCACGAGCATATCGCAGTAGTCAGAAAACACAAGCAACCCGGGAGCATGGAGGTGAGCCCATCGGAATCAGCTTGCATTCAAGCAGGACGGAGTAGGCAGGTTCCTGCCGCTCTCTTCCCGGCTTGTCAGCCCCGTTTTGTGCGCGGTTTCGCGTGTCTGTGGGCCCCCAAGCCCAGCCCAGTTTCGGTTTCCCACTTGCGCGCCGCCAGAGGCGCCGGGAGATGGGAAAGACGAAGAAACAGCCCCGACGGGGCGGCTGGGAGTACACTGGTCGGGGCCGGAAAAGCAAAATGGAAAGCCTAGATGAAAGCGGAGAGTTCAGTGGAGGAAGCATCGCATGTCGAGACTGTACGTGCGCTCGGCCGAGCTGACAGGTATCGCTTTGGTTCTGATAGCATTCTTGCCGGTTCTTATCGTGATCCCGGCCGCAACCCTCGCCCAGGAACGCCGCCAGCCTGTGGGCGCTCGTGAATTGGGTCTTGTGGTAATAGAGCAATATCCTTCGCCGGTACTCACCGAGAAGTCGCCCGGAGCAAAAGGCAACAAGTACGGATTCGAAGGCGGCGATGTAGTCAAGTTGCAGGGGACCTACCACCTCGTCACGACGGAGATGACGGGCGACCCGTTATGGGTGAAAACAAAGCTCGCGCACTGGAGCAGCAACGACCGCATTCATTGGAAGAGAATCTCGACCCTATACGAGTCGAGCGGCGAGTTTGCTGGCCAAGACCCGCGCGCGTCCCTCTGGGGCCCCATGTTCGTCTACGATAATCAGTCACAAGTGTGGGATCTGGTCTATGTCGCCTATCGCTGCGCCCCAAACAGCAAGACGGAGTGGCGCAACAATTACGAGGGCACCGTCTGGCGGGCGGTCTCAACAGTGAAGGGTCCCGCCGGGATCGATGGTCCCTACGCCGACGCCGGCGTGATCCTGCGACCCGATGCGGACTCCCAGCCGTGGGAGGGCCTGCAAGGCACCGACTCCTTCTTCCCTTACCGGGTTGGAAAGCGCTGGCTGGGTTTCTATGGCAGCGCCAACACCGAACATCTGCCCATGGAGCACTGGCGCGTCGGGCTGGCCGAAGCGCTGCAGCTTGCGGGTCCCTGGAAACGCTGCGCGGGCACGAATCCTGTGAACATCGAGAAGCGCTTTGCCGAGAATCCCATCGTGACCAGGCTGGACGATGGCAGTTACATTGCGGTGTATGACAACGACTATCCCAATGCGATTGGATCCACATGGTCACCCGACGGTCTTCACTGGATGGCCGGCCGGAGTCTCGTCGTCCAACCCAGGGGCAAGGGCTTCTGGGCGGATGTGGTTCGCACGCCGCTCGGCCTCGTCGCCGAAGGCCACGGCCGTTACACCCTGTTCTACACCGGATATCAGGGGGCCGGGCCGGATTCGAATCCGAAAGAGCCTGGTTTCTCGCCCATTGGTTTTGTCAGCGTGAAGCTCCTGCCGCAGAATTGAGCAGTTCAATAGACTGCTGCAGCTCCATCCACCGAGTATTGTCGACTTCCGCGCTTAGAATTGATGGGGCGTCGCGCCACCATTCACCTGCAAGGCGAATTGGCTGGCCTCGCTTGCACCGTCAAGCGCGACAGGATCCGAGGGGTGATCTGCATATACTCAAAATCGAGCCAAGTTCCTGGACCGCTTCCGTCCAAGGGCTCAGGCCTGCGGAAACGATAAGGCGGGTGAGCGGCTTGGTGTAGGCTGAACCGGAGCCGGGAGTCCAAGAGGATGGAAATCCGGGATAAGGAGAATTCATGCGCGGAATCACGAGGCGGGAAGTGGTGGCTGGTGGGACCGGAACCCTACTCTTGCAGCCGGGGACAGTTTTCAGCGCGGCAGCCAATTCGACGGTAGGCGTCGGCATCATCGGAACGGGCGACCGCGGCCAGTATGTCGGCGGGCACATGGGGCGAGATGGACGGGCGCGAGTGGCGGCCATCTGCGACATCTTCGACGACCGGATCGAGCAGGCCAGGAAGAAGGTGCCCGGGGCGGCCGATGCCAAGGTCTACAAGGACTACCGGCGCCTGCTGGACGACAAGAACGTGGATGCGGTGTATATCGCGACGCCAGTCTACTTACACCCGGAGATGTTCGAAGCGGCAGTCGCGGCCAAGAAACACGTCTATTGCGAAAAGCCGGCTGGCACGAACGTGGCAGGCGTGATGCGCCTGATGCGGGCGGGCCGGAGGGCAGAGCCGGATCGGACCATCCAGTTCGGGTTTCAGCAACGCTTCAGCCCGGAGTACCGGAAGGCGCACGAATTGGTGGCAGCCGGGGCGCTGGGCGAGCCCAGAATCATGATGAGCTTCTGGATTCTGGGAGGGATCCCGAGTCTGAACGCACCAGCCGGTCCGCCGTGGCCCAAGCTGGCCGAGGAGGAACGGCGCATCCGGCTCTGGACGCAATGGATGGAGCTGTCGGGCGGCGATATCGTCGAGTGCGACTGTCATGGTCTGGACACCCTCAACTGGTTCGCAAACGCGCACCCCGTGAAAGCTGTTGGTCAGGGCGGCCTGCGCTACCCGATCTACTACGGCGACGTCACGAGCGATCACTACAACATCATCTTCAGCTACCCGAATGGCGCCGAAGGCTATCTCCTCAGCGCCAGGTCGACCTGTGGCTTCCGCGACGTCAAGGAACAGTTCTTCGGCTCGAAGGGCGTTCTTGAGACCGCTCGCACATACTACAAACTGCACGGACCGATTGCCGCTTCCGGGCTGGCCAATGATGACAAACTGGACGACACCAGCTTGATCGAGAAGGTCCCTACCAAGCGCGAAATCACGATAGACGCGGTGGAGGCCTTCTTCAGCAGCATCCTGGAGGGCAAGCCGCGGAACATGTCGCAGGATGCCGGGATCAGCACCCTCACCTCCATCCTGGGCCGTATGGCCTACGAGTTCCAGCGCGAGATCACCTGGGATGAAATGTTGCGTAACGGGTGAGTCGCCCCGAAGATGCCGCGCGCGATTGTGATCGGCGGCCGCGAAGACTTGCCCGGCGACCGTGCTGCAACTTCGGGGAGGCGGGACACGAGGAGCTGGAATCCTGCGCGAGTGCCATGCTGCCATCTGGAACAGCCCAGCGATGAAATGGAGCTGGTGGACACTGTCCGACTCCCACCCGCCTCGCTTGCTCCTTCCGAATCGTGTACACCGCTGCGTGACATTGGGAAATGCGGCCGGATCAAGGGATGGCAGGGTGTAGACTGACAGGATTCGGGAGTCCCAAATGGGAAGCCGAGCGACGCGATAAACCGGCACGAGGCGCTAAAGAGGTCTCCGCAATGATACATCGCAGACAGTTTCTGACAAGCGTTGGCGGCGCTGTGGGAGCGGCTGCCGTGGATTCCGGCGCTCAGGCCGCCGCGGACCCAAGTGGCGTTGCAGCGACTACTTCCGGGAATCCTGTCTGCTGCAGCCAGGCGCCGGCCTCGCTCGTGGACTTCCGTTATTCGCCCACCGAATGGCAGCACATTTTCTGTCTTCCGGGAGACGTGTGGAAGGGAGTGATTGGCGAGCGCGGCGATCTGCGCTACGGCCATCGTGGCGGATGGGGCAGAGAAAAATGCTTCCCCGAAGTGGTGGAGTTCTTCCTCAACGGCATGGGCCCGGATATGGATGTCCGTCAGGAGTTGGAGGCGCCGGGGGTGCCGATCATTCACACCCGCATCGATCGCCCCGAGGCCTATCTGGCGCAGACGACGTTTGCGACCAATCAAGCGGACGAAGGGCGCGTGGACAATGTGATTCTCGAGGTGCGTCCCCGGACCAAGGCGGAAATACACGCCTGCCCGATGGTCGCGATCAGCAGCAAACGCGAACTGGCGCTTCATCCCACGCAACGCGAGCTGGCAGCAAATCCAACAGCCGCGTGGAATGGACTGTCAGGGGATCAAAACTCTGTGGCCGACCAACGCGAGCTGGCGGCAAATCGAGCTGCAGCGATCAGCACGGTCCGCCTGGGCGGCGAGGGCGGCGCTTTGTTCATGGCCACGGATGCGCACTTATCCGTCGACGACCTGACGGGGACGGGAGCGAGACTGGCGCTGAACACGGGGTCGGCGACTGGCCACAAGCCGCTGCGTTACTTCCTGCGGTTTCCTCAAGCAGGCCAGGATTTGGAGAGGATCAAAGGCGGGCTCCAGAATCCCGGCGCAATGCTGACGGCAGCCCGGGAGTATTGGCATAGTTGGAAACCCTTCCAGGGCGAGGTCTCCTGGCGTCTTCCGCGGCCTTACTCCGACTTCCTGGTGGCCTGCGCCCGCAATCTGCGGCAGTTGCACTACCCGGTGAAAAACCGCAACGTCTTTTGGGTGGGACCGACGACCTACAGTCACGTGGTCGGCCTGCCGGTGGTGGACTCGAATTTCATTCTGGAAGCGGCGCGTTATCTGGGTTATGACGCGGAGGCATGGGAGCACGTAGAAGCAGAGTGGGCGGGGCAGATCGAGTCGGGGCAGGTGGTTGGCGCGGCCGGGGCCACGATGTGGAAAGACACCGCCATCGCCGCATTTACGCTGGTTCGCCAATCGGAACTCAGCCAGGATGAAAAGTTTCACGGCATGCGGTCGAACCTGCTCGGGTCGTTGCATTGCCTGAAGGCCCTGCGCGACAAAGCACGCAGCGACGGCAGCGCCAATGGCCGATACGGATTGCTGCCGCGCGGTTATGCCGACGGCGGAATAGAAGGGGTGCGCTCCGAATTCACGAACACGGTCTGGGCGCTGGCCGGACTCCGGGCCGCAACGGAGGCCGCCACGCGCCTGGGATTCCAGGAGTTCGAACCCGTACGCCAGTTCTATGGCGAGTTGCGCCAGTCCTTCTTCGCCGCCGCCCGCGAGGAGATGCGCCGGCATCCCGGCGGCTTCGATTACCTGCCCATGCTGATGAAGGATGACCCGCAGTGGACCGTCCCTGATGAGTGGGACCGGCCAAGACCGCAAAGCGCCCAGTGGGCGCTGTGTCATGCGATCTGCCCAGGCCTGGTTTTCGATAAGAACGACCCGATCGTCAAAGGCCATATCGCCCTCATGCAAGCCTGCACGCAGGAGGACGTTCCTGCCGAAACGGGCTGGATTCCGCACGAAGGATTATGGGCTTACAACGCCATGCACGTCGCGCAGGTATATCTGTGGGCTGGATTGCGCGACTGGGCCGACTCGACGTTTCATGGGTACCTCAATCACGCCAGCCCGCTTTACGCCTGGCGGGAAGAACAGCCGTTACGGGGCTCGGTGGTCAATCGCTACGTCGGCGACATGCCTCACAATTGGGCCAGCGCGGAGTGCATACGCTATCTGCGCCACATGCTGGCCTTCGAGGACGGGCAGGATCTGCGCCTGTTGGCCGGCATCGGAGCGGGCCAACTCGCGGCGGGAGAACCGTATGCGGTGACCGGAACTCCCACGCGATTCGGACGGCTGAACCTGGAACTGGAACCGCACGGCGCGGGGTGGCGGATGAAGTTCGAGCGCCTAGCGGGACCTGCTCCCGGCGTGGTTCAGATTCCCGGGATGCTTGGCGATCGGGCGCGATTATCGGGCGTTTCCGGAGCAAAATTCCGCCAGGAGGATGGCCTGATACTGGTGGAACCGTCCGCGCGTTCATGGACCGCGGAGTGGATTTGAAACACGCTGGCCCCGTGGCGAGCACTCAAGAGTCGGTAATGGTACGCAACGCGCTGATCTTACGAGATAGAGGTGCAACTTAACCTATTCCGGCGGTTCAAAAAATTCGTCGTTCCCGGCATGCGGTCGATTGCTCGATTAGTGGAGAACTGGGGGCAAATCACGTGCTCCGGGGGCCTCAAGAGCTAAGCAGCGCAATTCGCAGTTCGTGGAGAAAATCTTCTGAAAGGTGAAGGAGTTAGACGGTGACGAAATCTGTGAACG
>Ga0302319_10016030_pt1 | contig 13832 bp, 10 predicted proteins | sample Bog_T0_2_FD_203319 | JGI IMG/M metagenome (GOLD analysis project Ga0302319, IMG submission 203319) | Peat permafrost microbial communities from Stordalen Mire near Abisko, Sweden - Bog_T0_2 | ecosystem: Environmental > Terrestrial > Soil > Wetlands > Peat | place: Sweden: Abisko, Stordalen Mire...
AGGTCAGCTTTGAGGGCATTTTCTCCAAAAAGTTTATACAATTTCGGCTGGCGCGGTGTCTACCAGATGAAAACGTGAACGACAATTCCCAACGACATTGGTGCGAGGACATTTACGATGCCAAGGCGGCCGAGTTAATCCTTTACGGGCGGGCACTCGGGTTGAGCCATGGCGAGGCGGAGGATGTCCTGCAGGAGACCTTCATGGTCCTCCTGCAAATGGGTTGGGCCCCCGCCAAGCCCGAGCATTACTGCGTGCGGAGTTTCCGGAACCAGGCTCTGAACCATAAACGTTCCCTGTGGCGGCGGCTTAGCCGGGAATGGGAATCCGTGAGATGGTTTGAGCGATCGGCGGTGGAAACGGCGGCGGAACGGGATGCCATGCGGTGCCTGGCGGGATTGCCACAGGAACAACGGGAAACCATCGTTTTGAAATTATGGCACGGGTACACGTTTGAGGAAATCGGCGGCCTGCTGGAAATTTCGGCCAACACGGCCGCCGGCCGTTACCGTTACGGCCTGCAAAAGATCAAAACACGATTGGAAGGAATGAATTATGGAAGAGACGAGCTTGCCGGAAACACAGTTGCGCTCCTGGCGTCCGCGCCGTCCGTCGGCGGCGCTTGAGACACGTATTTTTTCCACCGTGCATGAGGCACGCGCAACCTCGCGCTGGCTATGGGGTGCGCTCACGCCGACCGCCGTGTGCCTGTTGATGACCCTGATCATGTTAAATTCCAGCAACACGGTGATACCCCAAAAACCCGTGCTATCGATGATTTTAAGCAATGATGGCGGGGTATTTGGGGCAAAAGGCGGCTCTGGATGCGCCGAAAACCAACTGGCCAGCGTCACTTTTGATTGGACAAACCACACGGTTTTCAATTCTAGTATGGGTTTTACGCCGACTACAAATTTGAGCAACTAAAGTAACAATGGAAATTCCGAAGAAAACCACCCCGAAAGTTGCCGCCGCCGGCAAAGGCAAGGAACCGGCCAAACCATCCGGGCCGTCGGTGCCGCCCGTGCCGGTGGTCGTGCCCCCGATGTTCCGCCGGTTTGACTGGCTGACCTTTGGCCTCACGTTTCTGATTGTTTGGGCGATTTACCTCTGGACCCTGGCGCCGGAATTGACGCTGGAGGACTCCGGCGAACTGTGCACGGGGTCGTATTACGCGGGCATTCCCCACCCGCCGGGTTACCCCTTTTGGGCGATCTACAGCTGGCTCTGGACGGCGATTTTACCGATCGGGAACGTGGCGTGGCGGGTGGAGGTGGGCCAGTCGTTTGCGGCAGCCATGGGCTGCGGCCTGCTGGCCATGATGGTTTCGCGCGGCAGCAGCATGTTGATCGAGGGCATCGAGGAATTCAAGAATGTCACCAGCCGGTGGGAAAATGCGATCTGCTGCGTTTCGGGCTTTGTCGCCGGCATGTTGCTCGGGCTGGACAGTTCCATGTGGGGTGAATCCGTGGTCATCAACCGTATTTCCGTCTTTGGCGTGCCGTGGTTGATCGCGGTGATCCTGTTCCTGATGCGCTGGGGCTATGCGCCGCAACAGCGACGATACCTGTACCTGGCCATGTTCCTCTACGGCATCTGCGCCACGATTCACCAGACCCTGCTGCTCAGCGCCATGGGTGTGGAACTCCTGGTGATCATGGCTCAGCCAAAATTGGGGCGCAGTTTTGTACTGACCAACAGCGCCCTTTATATTTGCATCACCATCCTCAAATATTCCCTCCAAATCCCGGCGCTCCAAAGCATGGCCACGGTGGAAGTGGATGTGTTTAACGTGGTCGGGATTGCCTCGATCATAGCCTACATCTGGCTGGCCAAGATCACCAAAATCAGTCCGCAGGAATTGCTGCGCGATGCGGCGTGGTTTGGCATATTCCTGTTTTTCACCCTGGCGGCGGCCTCGTGGGGCATGTTCGGCGTGCTGCTGTTGCTGGCCTCGCTGGCGGCCTTTATCAAACTCGCCTGGGATACCCGCAAGTTGGATACCGGCTGGCTGGTCATCATTATTTGCGGCGTGGTCTGGGGCTTGGGGGTTTCCTTTTACTTTTACGAGGCGCTGTCCGGGATGACCGATCCGCCGATGCAATGGGGTTATCCCCGCACCGTGGAAGGCTTTTTCCATGCTTTGAGCCGTGGCCAATATAGCGGTGCCAGCAACTCGGATTTCTTCGAAGGTTTCGGCCGCATGGGCTTTCAACTCTGGTACCTGATTCAGGGTCTGGCGGAATCCTTCAGCTGGGTATTCATCTTCGTGGGGCTGCTGCCCTTTTTGGTCATCCATCGGATGCATCAGCGCGAACGGGGCTGGATCATTGGCCTGACGGCGCTCTACGCCTTTCTCGCCGTCCTGCTCGTCCGGCTGCTGGACGTCACCCCGGATCGTTCCACCGCGGATTTGAACGAGGTCTTCTTTACCGCCTCACACGCCCTCTTTGCCATGATGATCGGTTACGGGCTCACGCTGTTGTCGGCCTATGTGGCAACGCACTATGAGAAGGCGCGCCGTTGGTGTTTTGTGGGCGGCGGAGTGGCTTTGCTGCTGGCGTTCTATTGCCTCGTCAAAGCGGTGGGCCGCCTTTACTTCGGCCAGAACGGCCAGATGGAAATTTCCTGGCTGCCCTTCCATGACTGGGAGGGCTGGGGCTATCTGGCCTTCGGTCCGGATGGTCAATTCGGCCTCAGCGATCTGGGTCATTGGGTCGCACGGGCTTTTGCGCCAAAACAATATGGCCTGCCGGTGTTCGCCAACCTGATCCTGATCGCGTTGCCCGCCATTTTCCTGTTAACCTTGGTGGTTTACCGGAAGCGCGGACCGGTGGCCATCCTGCTCGCCCTGTTTCTGGTGGCGCCGGTTTATTCCGGTTTGACGCACTGGTATGACAGCGAGCAGCGAAACCACTGGTTCGGTTATTGGTTCGGTCACGACATGTTCACCCCGCCCTTTACCGATACCAACGGGCAATTAAGCTACGACAATGTGCGGCGCGCCGAGCTGATGAAAGATCCGGACCAAGCCAAGTTGATTTATCCGGAAATGACCCGGGACACCATCCTGTTCGGGGGCACCGATCCCGGTCGCTTTTGTCCAACCTACATTATTTTCTGCGAAAGCTTCATTCCGCACTATTGCCAGCCCAAGCAGGATCAAAAATTCGACCGGCGGGACGTGTATATCATCACCCAGAATGCCCTGGCCGACGGAACTTACCTGGATTATCTCCGGGCGCAATACAACCGTTCCAAGCAGGTGGATCCGCCATTTTTCAGCCGGTTATTCCGGTATACCGTCGCGCTGGCCGGTGTCGGCAAAGGCAGTGTGGCCACCGACGGCGGCGACCTGGGCAGCGGGGATTCCGGCAATGCGGCGGTGGAAGCCATTTGCAACCTTTTGAATTTCACGCTCGACATTCCCTCCACCCGCTGGGGGGCGTATGTCGAAAAATACCGGCGCGCGGCCGGGGTCTATCCACCCAAGGAGATTTATATTCCCTCGCCGGAAGATTCGCAGACTTGCTTCCAAAGCTATGAGGAAGACGTGGCACGGCGCCAACAATTGGGCCAATTGAAGCCGGGCGAGGATGTGAATGTGGAAAATGGCCGCGTACAGGTTTCCGGCCAGGTGGCCGTGATGGAAATCAACGGCCTGCTCTGTAAAGTTATTTTCGACCAGAATCCTACCAACGAATTCTATGTTGAGGAAAGCTTCCCGCTGGACTGGATGTACAATTACGAAACTCCGTTCGGCATCATCATGAAAATCAACCGCACCCCGGTGACCGAACTCAGTGATGACGTCTTTGCCCGGGATCATGCCTTTTGGAGCAAATATTCCGAGCGTTTATGCGGCAACTGGATCACTTATGACACGACGGTGAAGGAAATCGCCGATTTCGTGCAGCGTGTTTACATCCAGCACAACTATCAGGGTTACACCGGCAGCCCGGCGTTTGTGCGGGACCAGGATGCGCAAAAGGCGTTTTCGAAGCTTCGGAGTTCGCAGGCCGGCATGTATGCCTGGCGCTGCGCGCCCACTTGCCCGCCGGAATTCAGGCAGAAATCGGCTGCCAGCCAGGAAGCCCTGCGGCGGGAAACCGACTTTGCCTTCAAAGAGGCTTTTGCCTTCTGCCCCTACAGCCCGGAGGCCGTGTTCCGTTACATCAATTTCCTGCTGCAATACGGCCGGTTTGATGACGCCCTCACCGTCGCGGAAACCTGCCAGAAACTGGACCCGTTCAACGACCAGATCTCGGGCACCGTGGAGCAATTAAAAAACTACAAGCTGCAAAATGCGGAACGCAGCCAGGCCATGGGTGAAGTGGATGCCATGGAAAACATGGCGCGCACGAACCCCGGCAACGTCCAAAACCTGATCCGGCTGGGAGGCACCTATCTGGCCATGACGCAAACCAATCGGGGGTTCCAAGTCTTGAACCAGGCCATTAACAGTCCGAACATCAGCTATCAGGATGCCACCATGGTGGCGCAGTACTTCGCGCAATTGGGAAACATCCCCGGTTTTGAGGCTGCACTGACCCGCCTGGTGGCGATTGCCCCCAACGAACCCGAACCGCGATTTCACTTGGCGGAGGTCATGGCGGTCACCGGCCGCGCGTCCGATGCCATGGCAGATCTTCAGGCGGCACTGACGTTGAGCCGAAAACAGAATCCGGCCAGCACCATGGCCGCCCAGGCGCAGTCCGATCCCAATTTCACCATCATCCGCAATCTGCCTGAGTTCCAAAAGCTCGTCGCCGGTAATTAGGCCGATGGTCGGTCGCTGGCCAACCGGATTCCAAGCCGGTGACAAAGCAATCACGGCACTGTTTTGGGGGACGCGAAATGATTGCCAAGGTCATTGGTTATTCAAAAGCGCCGTCTCCGCTTTTCTTTGCCGCATCAGTCCATGAAGATATTATTGGCAGGCAAGAGTTTCACGAAGAGGCCGCGATCTTGGGCTGCGGGGGCAAAGCGAATGGTGGCGATCATCGGCCGGCGACACCGCTTATTCAGCGCGCAGGCATTTCCCGGGAAGATTGCAGCCCGGCTACGATACCGCAATCGGCCGGGCATTTCTAAACTCCGTCAAAATTTTGTCCTGCGTCCCCCGCCGGAAACCATACTTATCCCCCGTTGCCGAGCCCTCCGATATCTGTTATTTTAAAAACCAAATTTTTAGAAAATTCATGAGTAAAACTAGTAAAACTGAAGCTGAAGTTGATCCGTCTGGTGAGGGCGCCCCGGGCGCGGCCGCCCCGCTTACGCCGGACCAAATCGAAAACCTTAAGAGCCGCGCCGCCAAGTCGGATGAGCACTGGGAACGACTCCTGCGGACCACTGCTGATTTCGACAATTTCAAAAAACGTGCCGCCCGGGAAAAGGGCGAGGCCGCCCAGTACGCCAACGTAAGTTTGCTGCAAAAACTGCTGCCAGTGCTGGATAACTTCGAAATGGCACTCACGGCCGTGGAATCGGTCAAGGACGACAAACTTGCCCCGTTAAAATCCGGCGTCGCCATGATCCAGCAGCAGCTCAAAAGCGTGCTGGTCGAAACCGGCCTGGAGGAAATTGACGCGACCGGCAAACCGTTTGACCCCGCCTTGCACGAAGCGGTTTCCCAGCAGGAGTCAAGCGAGGTCAAGGACGGCAACGTCCTGCAACAGATCCGCAAAGGGTATCGCTTGAAAGACCGGCTGTTGCGACCGGCCGCCGTCGTCGTGGCCAAGGCACCATCCGGGGCTGCCAAGGAAGGCAAACCAGCCTGAGCCAGCCTCAAAACAACCGGGCGTCAACCCCATTCAAACTTTAAACTATTCTTTCGATGGCCAAACGTGATTGTTACGAAATCCTGGAAGTCGCCCGCGAAGCGGAAATTGAGGTCATCAAAAAATCCTACCGTCGCCTCGCCATAAAATATCATCCGGACAAAAATCCGGGCGACAAGGCCGCCGAGGAGAAATTCAAGGAGCTCAGCGAAGCTTACGAGATCTTGAGCGACCCGGAAAAGCGCGCGGCCTACGATCAATATGGCCACGCCGCGTTTGACGCCCGCGCCCGCGCCCGGGGTGGCGGTTCCGGCTCGGGCGGCGGCTTCCATGACCCGTTTGACATCTTCCGGGAAGTTTTCGGCGGCAGCGGAGGCACCATTTTCGAGAACATGTTCGGCGGCCAGCAGGCCGACCCCTCGCAGCCGCAACGCGGCGATGATTTGCGCTATGACCTGGAGATCAGCCTGGAGGAGGCTGCACTGGGCTGTGAAAGGGAAATTTCCGTCACCAAGGCTGACACTTGCGAAACCTGCCGGGGCAGCGGCGCCGAAGCCGGTTCCAAGTTGAAGACCTGCGCCACCTGCGGCGGCCGCGGCCAGGTGCTGACCTCACGCGGAATTTTCAGCATTGCGCAAACCTGCCCCCATTGCAAAGGCGCCGGCCGCATCCTGGAAAAGCCCTGCAAAACCTGCCACGGCGACGGCAAACAAGCGCGCAGTTCGAAGATCCGCCTCAAAATCCCCGCGGGGGTCGAGGCCGGTTCACGGCTAAGATCTCAGGGTAACGGTGAAGCTGGCTTTCGCGGTGGACCGGCCGGCGATCTCTACGTGGTTTTATTTGTCAAAGCGCACGAGATTTTCAAACGCGACGGCGATGACCTAATTTGCGAGGTGCCGGTCAGTTTTGTGCAGGCGGCGCTGGGCGCGGAAATTGAGGTTCCCACGCTGGAAAGCCGCGCCACCATTAAGATCCCCGCCGGCACGCAACCCGGCACGACTTTCCGAGTGAAGGGCAAGGGCGTCAAGAACCTGCATGGCTACGGTCACGGCGATTTGCATATGCGCGTCCAGGTGGAGGTGCCCGCGCATTTGAATGGCGAACAAAAAGCGAAGCTCCAGGAATTTGCCGCGCTGTGCGACGGCAAGGAGGGCCCCATCGCGCAGGGCTTTTTCCAAAAAGCCAAAAAGTTTTTCCGGTAACCTGTTCCAGGCGAACGCACGGCCGCGTGGAACCCAAATCATTGTATGCACCGTTTTTACCTGCCGCCACCCGCCAGCCTTCGTGACCGCTTGGATTTGGCGGGCCGCGAAGCGCACCACGCGCTAAGGGTTTTGCGCCTGCAACCGGGCGAACGGGTGTTGGTGCTGGATGGCGCGGGTCACGAATCCATTTGTCTGGTCGACCAGGTTTCGCGCGACACCCTCGAACTGAAAGTACTGGAGCAGAAATTCACCCCCGCCCCGCCCTGCCCCGTGACGCTGATCGTGGCCGTTCCCAAGGGTAAAATCATTGAGCACATCATTCAGAAAGCTGTCGAGCTCGGGACGCAGCGCGTCGCCCCGCTGCTCACCGACCGCGTGATTTCGCAACTGGATGACGAGGGAGCGGAACAGAAGCGCGAAAAATGGCAGCAAGTGGCGTGTGAAGCGATCAAGCAATGCGGCGCCCCTTGGCTGCCGCGCATTGAGGCCCCGGTGACGATTCCGGAATTTCTGGCGCGGGGCGAAATGCTTGAGCTCGCCCTAGTCGGGGCGTTGTCCTCCCCGCGTCGGCATCCGCGCGAATGCTTTGCCGCCTTTCGAAAAAGCCATGGGCGACCTCCCCGTAGCGCGGGCATCTGGATCGGGCCCGAAGGGGATTTCACGCGGGAGGAACTGCAGCTGATCGAGTGCTCCGGTGCGGAGGCGGTGACGCTGGGGGAATTGACGCTGCGCGTGGAGACGGCGGCCATTTATGGCCTTTCGATCTTGAGCTACGAGCTGTCTTCGACTACTTGCTGATTCCGCGCTCACTCCCGCGGACAAATTGAACCAGATGCCGGATCTCCGGCAAAGCAGGCAATTCCTGCTCAATCTGGGCCAGGGCGTTGGGGATGGAGAGTCCGGCGCGAAACAGGATCTTGTAAGCCTGTTTGAGCGCATTCTGGGTCGCCTCCGGCACACCGTGCCGCTCCAGGCCAACCTTGTTGATGGTCCGGGTCTCCGCCGGGTTCCCATCGGCGATCATGAACGGCGGCACGTCCTGCACCACCTTCGAGCAGCCGCCGACCATCGACAGCTTCCCGATGCGGCAGAATTGATGAATCGCCGAAATGCTGATGACGGCATGGTCCTCCACCGTCACGTGTCCGGCCAGCGTGGCGCAATTGGACATGATGATATGGCTGCCGAGAATGCAATCATGCGCCACGTGGCTGTAGGCAAGAATATGGTTGTGGTCACCAATCCGGGTGGCGTCCCCATCGCTCGTGGCGCTGTGGACGGTGACATACTCGCGGAACGTGTTATGATTGCCGATTTCGGTGCGGGTGATGCCACCCTTCCATTTCAAATCCTGCGTCTTGCAGCCGATGCTGGCAAACGGGAAGATTTCATTTCCATTCCCGAGGCGGGTATGGCCGTCAATCACGACGTGGGCATGCAACCGGCAACCCTCGCCCAGCACGACATTTTCACCAATTACGCAATAGGGCCCGATTTCACAACCGGCGCCAATTTGCGACTTGGGGTGGAGGATGGCGGTGGGATGGATCATTGGCCGCGCAGCATGAAAGTGACGTCCGCTTCGCTGACGACCTCGTCCCGCACCTTGCAGATGCCGCGGGCTTTGCCGATTTTGCCGCGGGACTTCGTGAGCTCAACCTCGATGACCAGAACGTCGCCCGGCCGGACCGGCTTGCGCCACTTCACTTCCTCGGCCGACATGAAATAAGCGAGTTGCCCCAGGTTTTCCGCCCGCCGCAACATCAGAATACCGGCAACCTGCGCCACCGCCTCAAGTTGGAGCACACCGGGCATGATGGGGTGCCCCGGAAAATGTCCCTGGAAGTAGGGCTCATTGATGGTGACATTTTTAAAGGCGGTGATCTTGTTTCCCTCCATCTTGGAAACGCCATCTACCATCAGGAAAGGGTAACGATGAGGCAGGATCTGCATCACCTGCTCGGTGTTCAAGGAACCGCCCCCGGCCAATTGTTCCATCATCGCATTTTTCTCGTTCTCAGCCTTGGAGGGTTTCGGAGGTTCGGGCTTCGTGTCGGTCACCGGCGGTGGTCCGAACGCCTGGGCGGTGCGCAAAGGCTTGTTCATTTGCGCCACGATCAGGCGGGCAAACTCGCAATTGGCCGCGTGACTGGGCCGGACTGCGATGACGTGACCGTGAATCGGCCGGCCCGTGAGCGACAAGTCCCCGACGATGTCCAGCATCTTGTGGCGCACAAATTCCTCGGGATAGCGCAAAGGCTCGGTGGTCAGCACCGCGTCGTCCCGGATCACGATGGCGTTCTCCAGGCTGCCGCCCTTGATCAACCCGTTCTTGATCAGAAATTCGATCTCCTCGAAGAAGCAAAAAGTGCGGGCATGGGCCAGCTCCTTCTCCCAGGTTTTCGGGGTGACTTCCGTGCTGAAAAACTGGGTGAACCGGCCGTTTTTATCCGCGCTGGTGCAGGTAATCTTGAAACCCATAGCCGGGAAAAGGGTCATGACCGTTTCCCCCATTTTTAACTCAATCGGCTCCGTGGGGGTGAAAGCTTCCCGCTTTTCATCCTGCGCGGCCAGGCCCGCCGCCTGAATGATTTTGCAAAATTCTCGCGAACTACCATCGGCAATCGGCGGTTCATTGGCATCCAATTCCACGATGGCGTTGTCGATGCCATACCCCGCCAAGGCCGCGAGGACGTGTTCCACCGTATGAACCTTCACATTGCCCTTGGCCAGGGTGGTGGAACGGCTGGTCTCGCCCACGTTTTCAACCCGGGCCTCGATCTCGGGCTTGCCCTCGAGATCCACGCGGCGGAAACGAACGCCGTGGTTCACAGGGGCGGGCAGCAGGGTCATATTGACCCGGTTGCCACTGTGCAAGCCGATGCCCGAAAAACTGGCGGGCCGGTTAAGAGTCTGCTGATTGAGCACATCAAATTAGACAGAAAAACCGCGTTATTGGCAAGGTTGCACTTGGACCGCCTTTACAATTATAATGCTTCGGTGACGTGGTTTACTGACCGCCATTTCTTTTTGCTCGCCGTGGTTGGCTACGGGCTGAGCTCGGCTTACTCGGTCTTCCTGTGGCGAAAGGGTTTTCGCAAGGATGACCGGGTCAATTACTTGATCTTGCTGGCCGCTGCCCTGCTCCATACCGTGGCCATGGTTAAGCGCGGTTTTACCATTGCGCAATGTCCCGTCAATAATCTCTATGAAGCCACCACGTTCATCACCTGGACCATCGTGGTGGCATATCTTTTTTTCGGGTTGTTTCGAAAACTGCGCTTTGTCGGCGCCTTTGCCTCGCACGTCCTGCTCTTCCTGGGGGTTTTCGCCCTCATGCCGGCCCTGGATCCGCCGCACGCGGCCAAACCGGATTTTGCCAACGGACTGGTCAGCCTGCATGCCACCCTCATCTTCCTCGCCATCGGCGCGTTTGGCTTGAGCGCGGTGGCGGCCCTGATGTTCCTCACGGAGGAGCACGATTTAAAGTTCCACAAGCTGCGCGCCATTTTTTCATTGTTGCCGCCCATCCAGCGACTCGAACGAGTCATGAACGGACTCCTGCTATCCGGAATCTTTTTCCTGACGGTCGGCCTCTTTTTCAGTCCCTTTTTGGTCAAGGAGAAGTTTGGCGTGTATTTCAAAAGTGATCCACTGCTCGATTACTCGATTTTTATCTGGATGTTTTACCTTGTGCTGCTGGTGAGCCGATGGAAATTTGGTCAGGGTGGCCGTCGTTTTGCCTGGAGCACGCTGGGCAGTTTTGCCTTTATCATCCTCACTTTTTGGGGCTTTTTATTGCTCTCACCCGTCCATCGCCAATGAAACCTGCCGGCAACGAAGTGCCAAGCCACGAAGAGGCATCAACCCGCGCTCACGCGCTGCCGTTGGTCGCGCGGGGGCGTAGTTTGTGCTCCAAAACGTGAAATTTGTCGTCATCGGCGTCAGCCACCACGCGTCACCCATTGAATTACGGGAACGCTTTGCCTTTGCGGAATCCCACATTCCGGAGCAACTCAAAGCGCTACTCGATACGGGCATCGTGGCGGAGGCAGTGATTTTATCCACCTGCAACCGGGTGGAAATTTACGCTGCCAGCCGGTTTGAACCAGGCCAGGTTTTTGCCGCCCTCAAACAATACCTCCTGCAGCGGAAAGAAAACCTGGATCATCCCCTGCCTGACGAAGCGTCCATGGGAATTTACACCCTCTCCGAGCCGCACAGTTTGCACCATCTTTTCAAGGTGGCCAGCGGGTTGGACTCGATGGTGCTGGGCGAGACAGAGATTTTGGGTCAGTTGAAAACGGCTTATGCACTTGCGCACACACACCGACACACTGGCGCAAAATTGAACAAGGCCTTTCAGCGGGCCTTTAATGTCGCCAAGCACATCCGCACCGAGACCAATATCCAACGCGGCAGCGTCTCGGTCGCCTCCGTGGCGGTTGAATTGGCCCAAAAGATCTTCAGCGCCCTCGAGGAGCGCGCGGTACTGATCCTGGGCGCCGGCGAAACCAGCGAGAAAGTTGCCCGGGCCCTCCTCTCTCGCGGCGCCAAAAGCCTGATCGTATCCAATCGCTCACCCGAGCGCGCCGAAGCCTTGGCCAGGGAATTCGGCGGCCGGACGGTGCCCTTTGATGACTGGTCTCAGGAATTTGACCGGGTCGACATCGTCATCAGCAGCACCTCGGCTCCCCACCCCATCCTGGACCGCGCAAAACTGGAACCGCTGATGCGCAGCCGCAAAAATCGTCCGCTGCTGCTCGTGGATATTGCGGTTCCCCGGGACATCGACCCCGCCGTCAATTTTTTGGGGAACGTATATCTCTACAATATTGACGATCTTCAAGCCATTGCCGATGACTACCTTGCATTGCGCAAAGAGGAAATCGCCCGCTGCGAACAAATCATTGCCGAAAAAGCGCGGCCATTGCTGGAGGTCAAAACCTCGAAGCCGCAGTTGAATGCGGAGAATGCCGGACTTAAAGCCTTCCCGACCGGGATTTAGAACGATCCGCCGGCCTTTTTCCAACTTAGGGCTGCCGGGGCATGGCGAGATATTTGACGACCGCTTCGGTGCGCGAATTCACCCGGAGCTTCTCGTAAATGTTGTGGCAGTGTTTGCGAATCGTCTCAATATTCACATTCAGCACATCAGCAATTTCCTTGTAAAGCAGTCCTTTTGACAACTGTTCCAGAACTTCGCGTTCGCGAGTGGAAAGTGAATGTTCGCCGTCTGAGCGCGTTTGTTGATGATGAAAGTACTGCACAATTTTACGTGCGATCAAACTGTTCAAGGGTGAACCGCCTCGGGTGGCATCGCGAACCGCATCAAGGACCTGCGCGCGGGACCCGGAACGGCCTTTGAGCAAATATCCGACCGCGCCGGCCAGCAATGATTTGAAAATTGCGTCCGCATCTTCATAGACGGTAAGCATGATGAAATGGGTGCGCGGCAGCAGGCCTTTCAGGCTGCGAACACAGTCAATCCCGCTCATCTTGGGCAAGTTAATGTCCATAAGCACCACGTCAGGCTTTAGCTCCGGGATTTCCGCCAGCGCATTTTCCGCCGAGCCATGGCTGCTGACAATGACGAATCCCTCCGCATGACTCACTTGATGAATCAATTGCTCGCGAACGAGCTTATCGTCTTCGACGACGCTGATGCGTACCGGACAAAGGTTCGGGCGATCCGGAATTTCGGGCTTGGCGGTGGTCATTCTTGTGAACCTTAGGGTAATCGGATGGGTTAATCCATTACACGAGCGTGTAATTTGATCGCAGGGAGCCACAGGCTCACGGTGGTGCCCTGGCCAGGCTGGCTGTGGAGTTCCAACCGGCCGCCCAGCCCGCGCAGGCGCTGGCCCATGTTTTGAAGTCCATTGCCGGGTTCCGAAACCGAGCCGGGATCAAAACCTTTGCCATTGTCGGCAATCAATATTTTTAACCCCTCCTCATCGAGCTTTAGTGAGAGACGGACTTCGCTGGCGCTGGCGTGCGTGACGGCGTTTTGGAGCGCTTCGCGCGCCGCCAGCAAGAGATTGTGGCGAACCTCTGAGCTCAACGGCACCGGCGGCAGCACGGTGGGAACGTCCAGTATGCAGCGCGCCTCTGCCAAGGCCAGATGTTGCTGCGCGAACTGGCTGAGATAATTCGCCAGGCTCTCCAGCGAATCATTCTGCGGGTTGATGGCCCAAACGATTTCGTCAAGAGATTGAATGGTGCGCCGCGCCGTGGCGGGAATAAGGTCGAACCAGCGGGACGCTTCCGGGGCTCCCGGGTGCGCCCCCTCGACGCGCTCGCTGAGAAAAATAATCTGGGTGAGGTTCGCACCGAGGTCATCATGCAGGTCTTTGGCGATGCGCGCGCGCTCCTGTTCCAGGGCATGACGGCTCTCCGCCCGTTCCCGCAGTTGGATTTCGGTGGAGAGTTGCGTGGTCCGCTCATCTACTTGCCGCCGTAATTCCCGGATCCAAACCAATCCGGCCAGAACGACGAAGAACATTCCGCCCACCAGCGCCAAGGCCCGCAGGCCGGTCAGCCAGGGCGGCCGGGCTAATACGATCAAATCCTCTGGGGAACGCGTCAGGATGCGAACGGCTCCGGGAACCAACCCCAGTTCCGGATAGGATGGCGGGTCAATTTGACAAACGCCGGTGACCTGCAAACGGCTGCCTAATTGGGTCTTGAAGGAATCGCCGGCTTGCCTGGGGACTAGGACTTGAAGGGTCCGGTCCTGCCACTCCATATCCAACAGCAGGTTGACGCCGATCATCGTTTGACCGCGCAGCAGCCCCTCGAAGGTGACCAGACTGGAATCCTGGCCGCCTTCCGCCAAGCCGTTGGA
>Ga0302319_10016032_pt1 | contig 13831 bp, 13 predicted proteins | sample Bog_T0_2_FD_203319 | JGI IMG/M metagenome (GOLD analysis project Ga0302319, IMG submission 203319) | Peat permafrost microbial communities from Stordalen Mire near Abisko, Sweden - Bog_T0_2 | ecosystem: Environmental > Terrestrial > Soil > Wetlands > Peat | place: Sweden: Abisko, Stordalen Mire...
GCCATGGTCGATGAACGCGCAGTCAATTCGCCGGAGGTTCCTGGCCAGGCCCAGCGCCTTCCCGAGTTCGAAGGCCTCCGCGGCGTTCTGAGCTGGTGGGTCTTCGCCAGCCACGTGCTCCTCTCCGCCGGACTCGGCGCCGCCGAACTTTCCCGCGGCGTCCGGATTCTCGCGCACGGCGATTATGCGGTCGATGTCTTCATCATCCTCAGTGGATTCGTGATCTCGAAACTCCTCGCGGAGCGCCAGCCCTCGTGCCGCGCCTTCCTCGGCCAGCGCTTCCTGCGCCTTTACCCCGCCTATCTGCTCGCGCTCTTTCTGGCGATCGCGCTGCGTCCGCTATTCGAGGCCAACGCGGCCAGTCTTGAAGCGATCAATCCGGCGATCGCCGCGCAGGCGCGGATCAACCTCGCCAATGACGCCCATTACTTTGCGCCGCATTTGCTGGCGCATCTCACGATGCTCCACGGAATCGTGCCGGAAACACTTCTCCCAGGCAGCGCCGTGGCGCTGCTTCCGCCCGCCTGGAGTGTTTCCCTGGAGTGGCAGTTCTACCTCGTCGCGCCGCTGCTCGTCCGATGGCTGCTGAATTCCAGCGGCAGCCGCTGGCTCTTCACCGGCCTGGTCCTGATGCTCGGAACATTTCTCCTACAGGGCGCGCTGCACAATGAGTACAAGATGCCGGCGTTCCTGCCGCAAAAGGCCATCTATTTCTGGATCGGGATGGTCTCGTATCTCCTGTGGCGGGACTCCGGCGCCGTGCGGCGCGAGATTGGCGGCATCCTCGTTTGCGGCGCTGTCCCGCTGGTCATCTTTACCACGCTTTCGATCTCGCTCGCGCTCTGGATCGCGGTTCTCGGGAGCGCCATGGCGGCCGGCGGCCGCGGCCCGGCGGCGTGGCTCGGGCGCTGTCTGGCCTCGGCCCCGTTGCAGCATCTGGGACGGATCTCTTATTCCACCTATCTCGCAAACGCGTGCTGCATCTGCGTGGCGCAATGGATCATCGACCGCGCCGCGCCGCACCTCCACCCCGCTGGATTCCTCTTGTGGCTCGCGCCGGCGTCCGCGCTGCTTACCTATATCTTCTCGCGTTTCGCGCACCAGTTCGTCGAACTCCCCGGCATCGCCCTCGGCAAACGGCTGTTTTGAAAGATGCGCATCTTTTACGCTGCCGACTCCACACCGAACCCGGAACTCGCCTCCAGTCTTTGGCGGGCGAACCTCCGGGATTCGCTCGTGGCGCTCGGGCATGAGGTGATCGAATTCCGCTACGATCTCGGCGAGACCTTTCGTCATCTCGATCCCTCCAAGCCGGAGCATGCCGCATTTATCGCCGAAAATCGTCCGCGCCTGGGGAAGGAGTTGCTGGAGCAAATCCGCTCCGCGCATGCGGCGAAACCGCTCGATCTATTTTTCAGCTATTTCTATGACGCTTGCGTCGAGCCCGCTGCGCTGGATGCGATTCGCGCCTTGGGAATCGTCTCCGTGAACTGGTTTTGCAACGCCAGCTATCAGCTTCATCTCGTGCGCGAAATCGCGCCCCGCTACGACTGGTGCCTCGTTCCGGAGCGCTTTCGGCTCGAAGATTACCGCGCGCTCGGAGCGCGTCCGCTCTATTGCCAGGAGGCCGCGAACCCGCGCATCTATGCGCCGTGCGAGGCGCGGCTGGAGTTCGATGTGGCTTTCGCGGGGCAATGCTATGCGGATCGTCCCGACGTGGTGCGCTGGTTGCGCGGGGAGGGCGTGGATGTGCGCGTCTGGGGTCCGCGCTGGGAGCATCACGTCACGCCGCGTTCCAGGAATCCGTTCCGGCGCCTCTTCTCAAAACCATCGGGCCTGCCAGCGAGGGTCGTTGGCGGCGTGCTCAGCGATCGCGCGCTGGTCGAACTCTACAGCCGCGCGCGCATCCATCTCGGCTTTGCCGCCGTGGGCGAACTGCGCGAAGGCCAGGAGCGCATCACCCAAGTGAGGCTGCGCGATTTCGAGGCGACGATGAGCGGCGGTTTCTATCTCGCGGAGCACTCGGACGAACTCGCCGAGTTCTTCACTCCGGGCGTGGAAATCGAGACCTGGCGCACGCGCGAGGAACTCCGCGACAAGTGCCGGTTTTATTTGGCGAATGAAGTAGCGCGGCGGCGCGTTGCCGAAGCCGGCCGGGCCCGCGCCCTGCGGGAGCATACGTGGGAGCATCGCTTTGCCGCCGCCTTTCGCGCGATGGGACTCGCATGAAGGCGCCGCTCGTTTCGGTCATCATGCCATTGCGCAATGCGGCGTCCTTCGTGGAAGACGCCATTCGGAGCGTCCTGGCGCAGACGGAATCGGATCTGGAACTCATCGTCGTGGACGATGCCTCCAGCGACGGCTCTGGAGATCTTGTCCGCGCGTTCAGCGATGGCCGCCTGCGCCTCTTGCGCGGCGAATCGCCGCTCAATGCCGCCGGCGCGAGAAATCTGGCTCTGGCCGAGGCCCGCGGAGAGTTTGTCGCCTTTCTCGATGCCGACGATTTCGCGGAACGGGACCGCCTGGAGAGACAGATCCGCTTTTTGCGCCAGATACCCGGAGTGGCGGTCGTCGCCTCCGAAGTCACGCTCATGGATGAAAAGGGAGCGCGTTTGGGCAAAGCGTTTCCGAGCCGGCGCGCCGACGAGATTCCCGCCACACTGCTTTTTGAAAACTGCCTCGCGCTTTCGAGCGTGATGGCGTGGCGCGCCGATCTCCTCCCGTTCCGGCCCGAGTTCGCTCCCGCTGAAGACTACGATTTGTGGATGAGGCTCGCGCATGCGGGCGGTTTCGCCATTCTTCCGAAAGCGCTCACCCACTATCGCATGCATGGCGGCAGCGTGAGCGCATCCCAACCGGAGAAGATGCGCGCCGCGGTCGCGCGAATCCATGCCGCGCAACTCGCCGTGCTTGGCTTTCGCGAGGCGCCGCCGATTCATTGCCTGTTTGCCGCCTGGCCGCTGGACGCTGGCGCCGCGCAACTCGCGGAGGCTGAAGCTTGGCTCCTGGCGTTGGGCTCGGCCAATGAACGCCACGGCGCCTACGCGCGCGCGCCGTTTCAGCGCGTCCTGGCCGCGCGCTGGTTTTCCATTTGCCTGGATTCCTGGCTGCTTGGCTGGCCGGTTTGGAGCGTGTACCATCGCTCGCCGCTGGCCGTTCCGACGTTCCGGCGCCGCGCCCATCTGCTCCGCCGCCTGCTTCCGCAACGGCTCCGTCAGCGATGAAAATCCTGCACGTCAACAATCAGGTCCGCCTGGGCGGCGCCGAAACGGTGGTGCGCCAGCTCCTGCGCGGTTTTCCCGGCGCGCGCCTGGCCGTGGCGGACGGGAAGACTTTTCCGCCCGATGCGCATCCGCTCTATCCGCGCGTGCTCGCCCGGCTTTACCACACGCGGCTGGGCGCGCTGGTCGAGCGGGCCGCCCCGCGCGATCGCTGGACCGATCGCGCATTTCGCCGCCTCGCCCATGGTCCGCACGACCTCATTCATCTGCACAATTTCCATGGCCGTTACGCCACCATCGCATCGCTGGCCTACCTGACGCTCCGAAAGCCGGTAGTCTGGACGTTTCACGCCCTCTGGGGGGTCACAGGCGGTTGCGATCATCCGCGCGCCTGCCGCCGTTACCTCTCCGCCTGCGGCCAGTGCCCACAACTGGGCCGCTGGCCGCTGGGAGCATTCGATCACACGGAGGCGCAACTCGCCGCCAAGCTCGCCCTGCTCGCCGACCTTCCGCTTCATATCGTGGCGCCTTCCCGCTGGCTCGCCGGAGTGGTGGAGGAAAGCGCCGTTGGCCGGCGCTGGACGGTGCATCGGATTCCCAATGCGGTGGACAGGGAATTCACAGACGCTCTTTCGCCCGAGCCGCCGGCGCGCGGCGAACGAGCCGCTTCCGTGCTGCTCGTGAATCGCAATTTCCGCGATGAACAAAAGGGCTTCCCGATCGCCAAAGCAGCGCTGGACGAAGTGGCGCGCTCGCTGAACGGGCGGCCCCGCTTGATTCTGGCGGGCGAAAACTCCGATTGGGCCGCGAGCCAGCTTGCCCAGTGGGAATGCGAGCCGCTCGGTTATGTTTCCAAGCCCGCCGCCCTCGCGGCGCTGCAACGCCGCGCGGATATCTTTCTCTTCGCCTCCCCGGCGGAGAATTTTCCCTGCGTGGTGCTTGAAGCGATGGCCGCCGCGGGATGTGTGGTCGCCACGCCCACTGGCGGCGTGATCGAGCAGGTGGAAGACGGCGTTTCCGGTTTGCTCGCCCGGGAAATCTCCGGACCCGCGCTTGCCGAAGTTCTGGCGCGCGCCCTCTCCGATCCGGCGTTGCGCGCGCGCCTGGGAGAATCCGCCCGGGCTCGCGTGGAACGGGAATTTACCGAAAACATCTTCATCGAACGTCATCGCAGGATGTATGAGGAAGTCCTGCGCTCGTGGCGTCCCTCTGCATGAAGTTGATTGCGTCCATTCCCGTTTACAATGCGGCCCGCACCCTGCCGTGCGTGATCGCGGCGGTGCGCGCGCAAACCGTGGCGCCGGCCGGGTTGATCGTCGTGGACGATGGATCCACCGACGGCTCCGCGGCCTGCGCGGCCGAGGCTGGCGCCCGGGTCGTGGCGCTGGGCGCGAATCTGGGGCGGGGCGCGGCCCGGGCGCGCTCGCTTGCCGAGTCCGATGCCGATCTTCTCTTCATGTGCGACGCGACGATGGAACCGGCCCTGGATTTTCTCTCGCGCGCGCTGCCGTGGTTCGATGATCCTCTCGCCAGCGCGGTTTTCGGTCACATTACTCAATCTTCGGCGCGCAACGTCGCGGAGCGGTGGCGGGGACGGCATCTCTTCAAAACAGAGCCGCCCGCCGCGCCGCGATGCGATGCGCTCCTGGCCACCACTGCTTGCGTCTTGCGTGTGGAGGCCGCCCGCGCAGTGGGCGGTTTCAATCCGGAGTTGCGCGCCGGGGAAGACGCGGACCTCGGGCGCCGGCTGCTCGCGGCTGGATGGAAGGTCATCGCCGATCCGGCGCTCCGGGCTCTCAGCTTGCGCACGGATTCCGCGGCGGAGGCGCTGAAGCGTTATGCGCGTTGGAATTCTCCCGATGGCTTGCGGGGGCGCGCCTGGTGGCGGCAGCTTGCTTATGCGGCAAAAGTGATGGCCGTGGACGACTTTCGTGCGGGCGATCCGCTGGCCGCGTTTCTCAGCATGGCTGCGCCTTTCTATCAACTTCGCCGGCGATGAACTTCACGATTGTCATTCCCACCTGCGGCCGTCTCGAATCGCTGGCCCGATGTTTGCGGGCGCTCCCCGCGGGCGTTGAAATCATCGTGACAGATGACAGCGATGGCGGCGCGGCGCGCGGAATGGTCTCGAGTTCCTTTCCAGGCGTCCGCTATCTGGCCGGCCCGCGGCGCGGCCCGGCGGCAAATCGAAATCATGGCGCGAATGCTGCGGTAGGCGAGTGGCTGGCGTTTGTGGACGACGATTGCGAACCGCAGCCCGGCTGGCTCGAAGCGCTCGACGCCGCGACATCGGACGCCGATGTGGTGGAAGGCCGCACGGTGGCGCCTGGGGCCAGCGATTCGCCTTTCGAGGAGCACGTCGAAAACCAGGGCGGCGGGGTCTTGTGGAGCTGCAATCTTGCGGTGCGCCGGGAGGTTTTCGCCAGGCTTGGCGGCTTTGATGAAGACTTCACCGAAGCCGGCGGCGAAGACATGGAATTCGCGTGGAGAGTGGCGCGCGCCGTTTTGCGCGTGCGCTTTGAGCCCGAGGCTCTCGTCTTTCATCCGCCGCGCCGCATCGGCTGGCGGGGCCTCTGGCGGCGCACGTGGATGATTCGCTGGATGGCGCTCTACCGCTTGAAAACCGGCCAGGCGGCGTCACTGCCGGGCATCCTGGCGCGGGAAACGGCGGACCTCCTGCGGGTGACGCGGAGTTTCGTCATTCACCCGGAGCCCGCGCGCTGGCGGCGCGGCGCCTTCGCCGTCGCCTGGCGCTGGATCACTTTTCCCGCGGTGCTTCCGTGGATGTTATTTTGGGATTGGCGATTCCGCCGCGCTCTTTCCTCCCGCTCCACCGGCGCGGCGACTCCATGAAAGCCCTGCCCGATCATTACTCGGAATTGGCGCCGTTTGCGGAAGAGTTTCGCTCCGGCGCTCCGGCGCTGCTCTACCATCGCCTCGGGCGTCCCGCGCTTTTCACGCGCCATCGCGGACTGACCCTGCCGCCGCGTGCCTTTGCGGAGCAGCTTGCGGAATTGCGCGCGGCGGGTTTCCGCTCGGCGAGGTCGACGGATGAATTTGGCGCGCCGCAATCCGTATGGATCACTTTCGACGATGGCGACGCCACCTCGCTCGCCGCATTGGAGCCCTTGCGCGCGCATGAATTCCGCGCGGTGCAATTCCTCGTGGCGGCAAAACTCGGGGGCGAAAACGATTGGGACGCCAGCCGGGCGCGATTGATGAACGAGGCGCAGGCGCGGGAATGGCTGGCCGCGGGCCACATCATTGGCTCGCACACCCTGACGCACGCGCGGCTGCCCACGCTGACGCCGGAAGCCGCGCGCGAGGAAATCGCGGGGAGCAAACGGCGCCTGGAGGATCGCTTTGGCGTGGCCGTCGAGCTCTTTGCCTACCCGTGGGGCGAATGGAATCCGCGCCTCGCCGATGAAGTCGCCGCCGCCGGTTACCGCGCGGCTTTCACCACGCAGCCGGGTGTGAACGACGCCGCGACGCCGCCCTTCGCGCTGCGCCGGCGAACGGTTTGGCGCCCTTTGCGCCGTCCTCGCGAGCTCTGGCGCGCCCTGATCTCATGAGCGCTCCGATCCGCCTCAGCATAGCGCTCCTCACGCGCAACCGGACGGCTTCGCTCTGCCGCTGCCTGGCCAGTCTGCGTGTCCAGGATGCGCAGCCGTGGGAGATCGTTATTTCCGATGACAGCGACCCCGCGCCGGCGGAAGTCAACAGGGCCATCGCCGGAGAGTTCGGAGCGCGCCATATCCCCGGTCCGCGTCGCGGCCTTTACGCGAACCGCAATGCGGCGGCGCTGGCCTGCGAGGGGACGCACATCCGGACGATGGACGACGATCATACGTTTCCGCCGGGCCACATCGCGCGCTGCCTCGAAGCCGTTTCCCGCGCGCCGGACGCCGTCTGGGCGTGCGGTGAAATGAGCTATGTCGATGGCGCCTATCAAACGCCTCCGACCGATGCCGCGCAGCTTCATCCCTCCGGCGTCGGCGGGCCGGTCAGCGATCCGGATGATAATTGGGCGATCGCGGACGGCTCGACGATCTATCCGCGCGAGGTGTTCGCTTCCGGCCTGCGCATGTTGGAAGACTTCGGCTATGGCTCGAGCTACCTCGAATTCGGCGCCTATTTGCACCGGCACGGTTTCCACAGCCGGCTCCTGCGCGGCACGTGGGTCGAGCACCACGCCGAGGCCGCCACCCTCATGCGGACGGACATTCGCAGCCGGCTTTTTGCGAGCTTGTGCTTCAACCTGCACTTCCGCCGCCACCTCGGCCGGGCAGCCAAGTATGTCTGCTCCTATGCCTTCTGGCGCGAGCCCTCGCTGGCTCGTGAACTGCCTGCCATTCTAAGACGCGTCCGGGCGCGCTGGGAAAAGACCGCCCTCCTTTGACGCATGGCCTGGAAACGCGATGCCGTCGAACTTGCCACGCGCTTCTGCGCGATCTTCGCGCCGCGCTCCGCGGATCCGCGTCCGGACCCGCGATCCATCTTCGTGCTGCGCAACAACGACATCGGCGACGTCCTGGTGATCACGCCGCTTTTCGAGGCCTTGCGGCGGCGTTTTCCGCGCGCGAGAATCGTGGCCGGCGTCGGCGATTGGGCGGCGCCTGTGCTCATGGGCAATCCGCACGTGGACGAGGCGCTGCCCGTCAATGCTCCATGGCACAACGGGCAGACGCGCCCGCAAGGAGTCTCCGCAGCGCTGCGTTACATCGCCGCTTCGCGGGAGGCGGCGCGTCTCGCGGCGCAGCGGTTCGATATTGGCATTGACGTGCTGGGGAGCGCTTATGGATCGCTGCTGCTGATGCGCGCCGGGATTCCATTCAGGCTCGGCGTGCGCGGCTACGCGGGCGGACACTCGGCCGCGCAACGCTGCGTCGCGTTCGATGCGCGGGAACACGTCGGGCGTTCCGCGTTGCGCTTCGCGGAACTGCTCGGCGCCAGGGACCTGCCGGAGATTCGGCCTCAAATCCATCTTGCCGCCGCCCCTGATCCGAGCGGCGCCATCCTCTTCGCTCCGGGCGGCGGCTACGTTGAAAAATGCTGGCCGGTGGAAAACTTTGTCGCTTTGGCGAAACTGTTGCCGGACGTGAAAATCGCGGTCATTGGCGGGGAAAAGGACCGTCCAGCCGGCGCGCGCCTGGCCGCCATTGGTCCGCGGGTCAGCGATTTCACGGGCCGCCTGAGTCTTTCCGAAAGCTTCACCGCGATCGCTGCCGCGCGGATGGTCGTCTGCAATTCGAGCATGGCAATGCATGCCGCCGCCGCGTTCCGAACACCGTCGCTGGTGTTGCTCGGGCCGGCGATTCCGTCCGCCCCGGAGCATGCGGCACAATGGGCCTACCCGGAAACACGTGTGCTCGCCCTGGCCTCGCCGGAGCAGGCGCGCGCGCATATTCTCCAGGCACTTTCCGCCGCGCCATGAAGATCGCCTTTGTCACCAGCACTCTCGAACCGGGCCGCGATGGAGTGGGCGACTACACCACGCTGCTCGCGGCGGAGTGCGCCCGGCTTGGTTACTCGGCCGCGCGGCTGGCGCTGAACGACCGGGACGCGCGCGTGGCGGAGCGGGGGCCGGATTTGCTGCGCCTGCCCTCCTCCAGTCCATGGCCCGAGCGCGCCGCCGAAGCCCGCCGCTGGATTGCGGATCACGCGCCGGATTGGATAAGCCTGCAGTTCGTCGGCTACGGCTTCCATCCCCGCGGCCTGGTGAGCGCTGTCGAAAGGGATCTGCGAGCGGTTCTCTCCGGCAGGCCGCTGCACGTCTTCATGCACGAGTTGTGGATCGGCGATGAAATCGGCGCTTCATGGAAAGACCGCGCGGTCGGCTGGCTCCAGCGGCGCGGCACGCTGGCGCTGCTGCGCGCGCTGGACGTGCGGCTCGTCCACACGAGCAACGAGGCCTACGCGCATCGCCTTTCACAGTGTGGCGTGCCGGCCCGGCGGCTGCCTCTTTTCGGCTCCCTGCCGCTGCCCGCGCCGTCCGCGCATCCGCCCGACGATCGTTTTTCTTTCGTGTTTTTCGGCACGCTCCACCCCATGTGGCCACCCGAGCCGCTATTCACGGCGCTCCGCGAACTCGGTCGTCCGGTCGAGTTGATCCACGCCGGACGGATTGGCCCCGGGGCGGCCCTGTGGGATCACATGATGGCGCGCTACGCTTCGGCGTTCACGTTTCGCCGCGTCGGCGAAGCATCGCCCCGGGAAATCGCCGACGTTTTTGCGACCGCGCATTTTGGCATCGCCACCACGCCATGGGCTTTGATCGGCAAGAGCGCGAGCGTCGCGGCGATGCTCGACTGCGGGCTGCCGGTGATCGTGAACCGCGACGAAACGCACTACCGCGGGATGGCGGAGGCGGCGCCGGAGGATCCCTTGCTGATTCGTCTCGGCGACGATCTGCCGGAGCGGCTTCGCGCGGCGCGGCGCCGCCCGGCGCGCTTGCGGTTGCCGGAAATCGCAGGGCAATTTCTCGCGGATTGGGAGGCGCGATGAAACTGTCGGCTCTCTACCATCGCCTGTGCGGCGGGCGCCTGCGCCATGGGCCATTCCGCGGCATGCGCTATGTGGCCGCGAGTGTCGGCAGCTCCTACGGCGCGAAGCTGCTCGGCGTCTACGAGGCCGAATTGCGCGGCGCGCTCGACTCCCTCGACGCGCGCGGTTTCCGCTCGATCGTCAACGTGGGCGCGGCAGAAGGATACTACGCCGTCGGGCTGGCTCGCCGGCATCCCACGGCATTGGTGACGGCGTTTGAAACGGAACTCCGCGGGCAGGAACTCATCCGGCGGCTGGCGGCGCTCAATGGCGTGAGTGACCGGGTGCGCGTCGCCGGGACGTGCCGCCCAGAAGATCTGCGGGCCTGCCTTGGCGAGGGCGCGCTGATCTTCATGGACGCGGAAGGCGCCGAGACCGAACTGCTCGATCCTGCCCTCGTCCCGGCGCTCGCCGATTGCACCTGCGTCGTGGAAATGCACGACTACCTCAGGCCGGGCGCCACGGCTTTGCTCCGGCAACGTTTTGCCGGCACGCACACCATCGTGGAAATACCCACCCGGCCGCGAACTACGGCCGACCTGCCTCTCGCTTTTCGTCTGCTCTTCCGGCTCGGCCCTCGCGGTTACGCGGCCTCGGTGCTCGACGAAGGGCGGCCCGCGCCGATGAGCTGGCTCCGTCTCGATCCGCAGAAACGTCCGGCATGAAAATCGTCACCCTGACCTGCCAGCGCGATTTGCCCGTGGCGCTCCTTTGCCTGGACTCTTTGCGCCGCTACTGCGCGGATCTCGAATCCCTCACGGTGTATGAGGATGGCAGCCTGTCGGATGCCGGGATGGAATCGCTCACGGAAGCGCTCCCGGGCATTGCCGTCGTGGGGGGCGCCGCGATGGACGAAAGCGTCGCGCCGCTTCTCGCGCAGCGTGCCGCCTGCCAGTCGTTCCGGCGTGAAAACCCGCTGGCGTTGAAGCTCATCGATATCCCTCTGCTCGCGCCGCCGGATGCTTTGTTCTTCGATTGCGACATTCGCTTTTTCCGACGGTTTCATTGCGAAGCGCTGACCGCCGCGCAATCCACGCACTTCATTTTCATGGAAGACCCATCGCAGGGTTACTCCGCGCGGTTGCTGGATTTGACCCTCAAGCATCGCCTGGCCATGCCCTCGAAGGTGAACACCGGCGCGTGGAGCGTGCCGCGCGCGTTTTATGACCTCGATTTTATCGAGTGGTTCCTGGCCGTGCCGGAATTCCGTGTCCTGCCGACGCTGGTCGAGCAAACTTGCTGGGCGGCGCTGGCGGGTTCGCGACCCGTGGCGCTGCTCGATGCGCGCCAGGTCCACTGCGCCGCCGGCCGGCCTGTCGTGGCTGATGAAACGGTGGCCGTGCATTTCATCGCCGAACACAAACGCTACGTCGCCGACTGCCGCGATCTTTCGCCGGAGCCCGCCGTGAAAGAGCCGCGCGCGCTTCGCCTGGGCCCCGCGGAGCGCTTGACGCTGCGGCGCGCGCTGGCGCACACCCTTGGCCGCCGCTGGAGGCGGCTGCGCGCATGAAGATCCTCCTTTCCTCCCATTTCTTTCATCCGAGCGTCGGCGGCATCGAGGAGGTGAGCCGGGTTCTGGCGCACGAATTCGTGGCGCTGGGGCACGATGTGAAGGTGGTGACCGGAACGGCGGAGGAAGACGGGACGCACTTTCCTTTCGAGGTCATCCGCCGGCCCTCGCCGCCGCGGCTGCTCCGGCTCACGGCATGGTGCGATGTCTTCTTTCACAACAACATTTCCCTGCGGACCGCGTGGCCGCTGCTCGTCATGCCGCGCCCGTGGGTGGTGGCCCATCACACGTGGATCGCGCGGATGGATGGCAGCGTGGGCTGGCGCGATCGTTGGAAGCAGTTCGCGGCGCGCAAGGCGGGAAACATTTCCGTGAGCCGCGCGATGAGCGACCACATCTCGGCGCCCACGACGATCATCGGCAATCCCTACCGCGATGCGCTCTTCCGGGCGGACCCGAATGCGGCGCGGGATTGCGAATTGGTGTTTCTTGGCCGTCTCGTTTGGGACAAAGGAGTGGATATCCTTCTCCATGCTCTCGGAAGACTCGGCCAGCATGGCCTCCGGCCGCGACTTACGGTCGTCGGCGCGGGCCCGGAAGAAGGGAATCTGCGCCGCCTGAGCGCGAAACTCGGCATGGAGGCGCAAGTGGAGTTTGCCGGAGTTAAAACAGGTCCGGAACTCGTGGCCCTGCTCAATCGGCACAGGCTCATCATTGTGCCCTCGCGCTGGCAGGAGCCGTTTGGGCTCGTGGCGCTGGAGGGCATCGCGTGCGGCTGCGTGCCTGTGGTCGCGCGGTGCGGCGGCCTGCCGGATGCCGTGGGGCGCTGCGGGGTGACGTTTGAGCATGAAGATGTGGAGGATCTGACGCGCGTGATCGGCGAATTGCTCGATCCCGGGCTGGATCTTTCGCCTTTTCGCTCCGCGGCGGGAGAGCATCTCGCGCGGCATTCGGCGCGAGCCGTGGCCCTTCAATATCTCCAGGTGCTGGAGGAGAAAGCGCGTCCATGATCGTCCTCAGCCATCCCATGGTGAATGCGTTCAATCGCGAACTGGCGGAAGCGCTGCACGCCGCGGGCCGGCTCGCCGCGTTTCACACCACGCTCGACTGGGGCCGCCGAAGAGTGGCGCTGCCCCGCGAGAAAGTGCGGCTGCACCCATGGCGGGAGGCGCTGCGTCTGGCCGCCACCCGCGCCGGATTCCATACGTTCACGCGGCACGAGCGCGGGTTCGCGAGCGTGGATGCCGTGTATCGGGCGCTGGACGCGGCGGTCGCCAGGAATCTGGACGGCGCCCGTGCGGTCTACGCCTACGAGGACGGCGCGCTCGCGACTTTCCGGGCGGCGGAAGCCCGCGGCATGCGCCGCTTTTACGAACTGCCCATCGCCTATCATGCGACCGCGCAGCGGCTCCTCCGCGAGGAAGCGGAGCGGCTGCCCGGGTGGGCCGGGACGTTGGGCGCGACCAAGGATTCGGAGGAAAAGCTGGCGCGCAAGACCGCGGAAATTTCCCTGGCGGACCTGGTGATTTGCCCGAGCCGGTTTGTCCAGGCGACGCTGCCTCCGGGCGCCCGAAGCATCGTCGCGGAATTCGGCTCGCCGCCGCCTGGGCCGGAGAGGGAGCCGCGCTCGCGCGGCGGACCGCTGCGCCTGCTCTTCGCCGGCGCCATGACCCAGCGCAAGGGACTCGCCGACGTCTTTGCCGCGCTGCGGTTGCTGCGGAGAAAGGACGTGGAATTGATCGTCATGGGCGCCCCGCTGGCGCCGCTTGAATTCTATCGGCGGGAATGGCCGGATTTTATCCACGAGCCGCCCCGTCCGCGCGCGCAGGTTCTGGCCTTGATGGAAACGTGCGACGCTCTGGTGCTGCCGAGCATCGTGGAAGGCCGCGCCCTGGTCCAGCAGGAGGCGCTGAGCCGCGGCCTCCCGCTTCTGGTCACTGCGAATGCCGGTGGCGAGGATCTGATCGAACCGGGCGCCACCGGCTGGCTCGTCCCGATTCGCGATCCCGCCGCGCTGGCCGGCCGCATCGCCTGGCTGGCGGAGCATCGGGAGGCGCTGCCGGAAATGAGCGCGGCCGCGCGGCGCAAGGCGGCGGCGCTGACGTGGGCGGACTATACGCGGAAGATTCTGGCGGCGATTGACGCCCGGGAGACGTGAAAGTGCATGCGCGCGGCCGGCGATTTCGATAGCCTGCAGATTCCCATGGCTGATCCACTGCGCCCATTGCGCCAGCTCATCTGGCTTTATTTCTGGCTCCTGCTCTTTGAGGGCGCGCTGAGGAAATGGCTGCTGCCCGGGCTTTCCGGGCCGCTGCTTATCGTGCGCGATCCCGTGGCGCTGGCCATCTATGCGCTCGCCTTCCAGCATGGCGTTTTTCCGCGCTCCGGGATTGTGTGGTGGACGGTGGCCCTGGGAGCGCTCTGCTTCGCGGCTTCGTTCGCGGGACTGGGAAACGTGAAGGTGACGCTTTTCGGGATGCGCGCGGATTTTTTGCACCTGCCGCTGATCGTCATTCTTCCGCGGGTGCTGCGGGTGGAAGACGTGCGGCGAATGGGA
>Ga0302319_10016034_pt1 | contig 13831 bp, 8 predicted proteins | sample Bog_T0_2_FD_203319 | JGI IMG/M metagenome (GOLD analysis project Ga0302319, IMG submission 203319) | Peat permafrost microbial communities from Stordalen Mire near Abisko, Sweden - Bog_T0_2 | ecosystem: Environmental > Terrestrial > Soil > Wetlands > Peat | place: Sweden: Abisko, Stordalen Mire...
TACGCCTTTAAAGCCGCCGTCGCGCACAAAGCGACAGGGGCGCATATTCATCTCGGGCCGGGCAGTACGAGACTGTCGCAGCTCGATTAACAGCCCGACCCCGGCGTGCCGCGTATACTGATCGTCGATAACTACGATTCCTTCACCTGGAACCTCGCGCACCTGGCGGCGTCCGTTACCGGCGAAATGCCCGCGGTCGTTCGCAACGACGAATGCGCCTGGCGGCAAATCGAAAGCGGCCGGTTCGAAGCGATCATCGTCTCTCCCGGCCCCGGCCATCCCGCCAATCCGCGAGACTTTGGCGTCTCCGCCGACGTGATCCGCAACGCGACCGTGCCCGTGCTCGGCGTTTGCCTCGGCCATCAGGGCATCGTGCTGGCGTTCGGCGGCGGAGTCGCCCAGGTGGAACCGGCGCACGGCCGGCTCAGCCGCATCGAGCATAATGGCGACGACGAACTTTTCCGCGGAGTCCCGCCGCAATTCAACGCCGTGCGTTATCACTCGTTGGCCGTGATGGAGCCGCTCCCGCCCGCGCTGCGGAAGATCGCCTGGACTCCGGACGGCACGGTGATGGCGCTGCGCCATGCCTCGCGTCCGCTCTGGGGGGTGCAGTTTCATCCGGAGTCGATTCTCAGCGAACACGGAACTACCATCCTGCGCAACTTTCTGGAAGCATCACATCTGGAAACGACCCATGCCACCTGACCAGCCGTGCGCCTTCCGGCTCTGGAACTCCTTCAGCGGATCGGGGACCGAAATCGTGTCTTACCGCGCATCCGGCCGCCAACTGAGCATCACGCGCGAGGGCGTCACGGAACAGCGCACGCAGTCTCTCTTCGACTACCTGGACGAATCGCTGCGAAGCAATCGTGCCGATTCATCTCTCCCGTTCGGCGGCGGCTACGTGGGATATTTCGGCTACGAACTCCGGGCCGACTGCGGCTCGCCGGTCGCACACGCCTCGCCTTTCCCGGACGCCATGCTCATGCGCATCGGAGCAACAAACCCTGTGAGGCAGGCGATCTCGTCGCCTGCCAACTCTTCCAGGACTACCCACTCCCCTCAACCGCGCCTCTCGCGCGAAGAGTACTTCGACCGCATCCGCCAATGCATCGCCAGCATCCGCGCAGGCGAAGCCTATGAACTCTGCCTCACCAACCAGCTCGGTTTCGAGACAGCCATCCCCGCCCTAAGCTACTACGAAAGCCTGCGCCGCCTCAACCCCGCGCCCTACTCCGCTTACCTGCGCTTCGGCGATCTGGAAATCGTCTGCGCGTCGCCCGAATGCTTCCTCCGCATCCACCGCGACGGACGCGTCGCATCCCGACCCATCAAAGGCACGCTGCCGCGTGGCCGCACGCCGCAAGAAGACGCCCGGCTTCGCCACACGCTCGCGACCGATCCCCGTTACCGCGCCGAAAACCTCATGATTACGGATCTGGTCCGCAACGACCTCGGCCGCGTCGCGCAACCAGCCTCGGTCCGCGTCCCGGCATTGATGGAAGTGGAATCCTACGCGACTGTTCATCAACTCGTCAGCACCGTCACCGCGCAGCTTCGCCCCGGTGCCACAGTCGTCGATTGCCTGCGCGCGGCCTTCCCCGGCGGTTCCATGACGGGCGCGCCCAAACTCCGCGCCATGGAAATCCTCGACCGTCTCGAACCCGCGGCGCGCGGTATTTACTCCGGCAGCATCGGCTATATCGGATTCGACGGGACCGCGGACCTCAACATCGTCATCCGCACGGCCGTCTTCCATCGCGGCCGCGTCGGCATCGGCATCGGAGGCGCGATCCTCGCCCGGTCCGATCCCGCCGCCGAGTGGGACGAAACGCAGCTCAAGGCCGCCGCGCTGCTCCGCGCCTTCGATATTCCTTAAAACAAATACCTTGCTTCATGTCATAATCTCCACATGGAGATCGTCTGGCTCGGCCACGGCACTGTTCAAATGGTTCTTCCCGGCGGCGAAACGCTGATCTTCGATCCCTGGATTCAGGGCAACCCCGCGTATCCCGCCGGCTATGAAATCACGCGCTGCGACGCGATCCTGGTTTCGCACGGCCATTTCGATCACATCCACGACGCCGTTGGTCTGGCCAAACGCTGGCTTCCCAAAGTGGTCGGGATCTACGAAACCTGCCACTGGCTGGAGACGCAGGCGGTCTGCCATTGCAGCCCGATGAACAAAGGCGGATCGCAGAAGGTCGGCTCGGTGACGGTCACCATGACCCACGCGGTGCACAGTTGCGGCATCACGACGAACGACGGCAGTATCATTTACGGCGGCGAAGCGGCGGGCTACATCATCAGGCTGGACGACGACCGCACCATCTATTTCGCCGGCGATACGAATGTGTTCAGCGACATGGAACTCATCGCCGAACTCTACAAGCCGGATCTCGCGTTCCTGCCGATTGGCGATCTCTTCACGATGGGTCCGCGCGAGGCCGCGGTAGCCTGCCGTCTGTTGCAGGTGAAGACCGTGATTCCGATGCATTTCGGAACTTTCCCGCCGCTCACCGGCCGCCCGGAGCTGTTACAAAAGCTGGCTCCCGAGACCGAGGTCTGGGAACTGAAGCCCGGCGAACCCGCGATCTGGTAGGTGGGGCGGGTCCCCAGACCCCCGGATCGGCTTCTTGCCGCCCGATGCCCATGTCGGCTTCTGCGTGCCCTCCGCAGCGGAGTCACATCGAACTTACGCAGCAGATTCAACGATATAGCTATTCTGCCCTTCGCGCCCGTGCTCTACTCAATGCAGGAGTCGTGAAATCGGCTGCGTTTGATGGAGGCCGTCCCTGCCAAGGGGCTCCGGCCGATTGTTCCTTGACAACCGAATATCTTAGTGGTCGGGTTTGGCGAGCCCGAAATCCCAGGGCGCCGCGGCAGACTCTTGCAGACGATAACCTGCTTATTCGTGGCGATGGCGGAGTTTCATGGTCGCTGCCTCGCACCGGCGCCCGCGGCCGGGAGCCGCGTGAACTTCAGGTCCTTGCCGCGCTTCAGCTTCGTGAGATAGACGATCTGCCCGGCGTGATAAGCGAAATGCTCGTACACGTGCGCGATTGCAGCCAACCCGGAAGCGCGGTAACCCTGGATGCGGAATTGCCGCAGGAGCGCTTCGTCGGACACCTCGTCGATGACCTCGCAGGCTTCCTCGACCGTCTTCTTCAACTGCGCGATCAGCTTCCTCCGCGAAACCGGCCCGCGTTCGGAGAACTCCAGGTCTCTCACGCGCAGATCCGGCGCGCCGCCGAGCCCGGAGATAATCCACTGCCGAACGTTGCCGCTCAAATGCAGAACGATGTTGCCGGCCGCATTGGCGGCCTCGTTCGGACGCCACCAGATATCCTCTTCGCTCAACTGCCGCAGACAGAGCACGATCTGCGGCAGATATTTCTCAAAACACTCCCGCGCGTCTTTGCGGAAGGCTTTCGCCAGTGCGGAGTCGGCGGCTTTCATCGTTCAAGCCGCTTCCGAATCGCGGTCGTCCGCGGCCGTGAAGTATGCGCAATCCGGATGGTGGAAGACCATCGCGCTGACGCTGGCTTCCGGGTCCATCATCATGCCTTCGGTGAGCTGCACGCCGATTTCCTCGGGATGCAGCAGTTTCCACATGCCGACTTGATCGTCCAGATTCGGGCACGCCGGGTATCCGAAGCTGTAGCGTTTGCCGCGATACCGCGAGGTGAAGCGCTCCTGCATCGTCATTGTCTCCGGATCGGCGAATCCCCAGTCTTCGCGGATTCTGCGATGCAGCCATTCCGCACAGCCTTCCGCCGTTTCAATCGCCAGTGCCTGCAGGCCGTGCGCGCGGAAATAATCGCCCTTCGATTTCAGTTCTTCGGATTTCTCGCGCACGCCCGCGCCCGCCGTCACCACGAACATCGCGAGGTGATCGCGCTTGCCTTTTGCAGCGGGCAAAATGTAGTCGCTCAGGCACAGGCCGTTCACGCGCGGTTGCCTGCCGAAGTGGAATGTATGGACCGGCGCGGCCGCACCCGGCGCGAAAAGATGGATGGAGTTGCCGTCGCGTTCGGCTTCGAAGAACTGCCACACTGCCTTTGCCTTCAGGAAACCGGCGGCCTCTTTCTTGAGCGACTCCACAAGGTCGTTCAGTTCGAGCGCCTTGTCCTCACCCGCCGCCAGGTTCTTTTCGAAGTTACCCTTGTAACCCAGATGCCGGCCGTACAACATATACGGATTGATGTAACTCCAGATCCCCGTATTACCCGCCAGCTGCGGCACGTCGCGCACGCGGCGATCGAGGTAAGGCACCGACGGTATGGGAATATCCACGTGAACTTTCGCGCTGCGATCCGTCGAAACAGCCACAAACTCGGGGATCTCGACGACTTCGGCGAACGCGCCGGGCACGGTATTCGTGTTCGCGGCGAGAAGCGCTTCGCGCTCGTTCGGGTCCATGAGCTGGTTCATCAGGCGAAGACCCGTCATCGCGTCTTTCGCGTAGCAGACCGCTTCACCGTAAGCCGGCGCGATCTTGTTGACCGTGAACTTTTCCGACAGCGCAGCGCCGCCGACCAGAATCGGAACGCCGATGCCGGCCTCTTTGAAATCCGCCGCCGTCAGCACCATCTGCTGCGCGCTCTTCACCAGTAATCCGGAAAGCCCGATGGCGTCCGGCTTGTGCTCGCGGAAGCCCTGAATCAGCTGGTCCGAAGCGACCTTGATCCCGAGGTTCACTACCGTGTAGCCGTTGTTGCCCAGAATGATCTCGACCAGGTTCTTGCCGATATCGTGGACGTCGCCCTTCACCGTCGCAAGCAGAATCTTGCCGCGCGCGGCCGTATCGGCCTTCGTCATGAACTGTTCCAGATAGTTCACCGCCGCCTTCATCGCCTCGGCCGATTGCAGCACTTCCGCCACAATCAGTTCGTTCGCGTTGAACAGCCGCCCGACCTCCTTCATCCCTTCCATCAGCGGTCCGTTGATGATGTCGAGCGGCACCGCGCCTTCCTGCATCTTCAGTTCGAGATCCGGAATCAGGCCTTCCTTCGTGCCTTCGATAATGTAATTCGCGAGGCGCTGATCGAGCGGCAGATCGACGGCCTTTTTCTTCGCCACCTGCGTGCGCCCGCGGAAGAACTCCGCGATCTTCGCGATATGGTGCTGATTGATTGCGGCTTTCTGTTCGGCCGTCTGCTCGCGCCAGTCCTGCGGTGCCGGACTTCCCTGATAATCGGCCTCGGCGGGCGGCGTGTTGAACAGCAGCCATTCGGCCAGATGACGTTCTTCTTCCGGAATCGACGCGTACCGCTCCAGCTTCTCCGCGTTGACGATCGCCAGATCCAGCCCCGCCTTCGTGCAGTAGTAAAGGAAGACCGAATTCACCACTTCGCGCGCCGATGCCGGCAGCCCGAACGAAATATTCGAGATCCCCAGCGCCGTTTTCACGTACGGGATATTCGCCTTGATCAGTCGCAGCGCTTCGATCGTTTCCACCGCGCCGCCGATGTAATTCGTATCGCCCGTCGCGCACGGGAACACCAGCGGATCGATGATGATGTCTTCCGGCGGTATGCCGTATTTATTCACCAGCAGATCCACCGAGCGTTGCGCCACCGCCAGCTTGCGCTCCCGCGTGAACGCCTGGGCCTGAAGCTTGTCCTCGTCGATGGTCCCGACCACCAGCGCGGCACCATACGATTTCGCCAGCGGACAGATGCGCTCGAACTTCTCCTCGCCGTCTTCGAGGTTGATGGAATTAATAATGCTCTTGCCCTGGCAGTAAGTCAGCGCCAGTTCCACGGCCTTCGGATCGGTGGTGTCGATCATGACCGGCGCCTGGATCACGCGGATCAGTTTTTCGTAGAACAGCGGGATGTCCTGCATCTCATCGCGGTCCGTGCTTTGCAGGCAGACGTCGATCACCTGCGCGCCGTTCTTGACCTGCCGCCGCGCGATTTCGACGGCTTCCTCCCACTTCTCGGCCGCAATCAGATTCTTGAACGCGCGCGAGCCGATGACGTTGGTGCGCTCGCCGACAATCAGCGGCCGGGCGCTTTCTTCCGCTTCGACAAGTTCGATGCCGGAGTAATAAGCCCGGTGCGAATCCGGCCGGATCTCGCGCGGCTTCTTGCCTTCCACCATCTTCGCGATGGCGGCAATGTGTTTGTCGGTCGTCCCGCAACATCCGCCGACGATATTGAGCCAGCCCTTGTTGGCGAACACTTCCAGCTGGTGCGCGAGCGATTCGGGCGTTTCGAGATACAGACCCTCGGCGGTCGGAAGTCCTGCGTTCGGATAGCACGAGACGCGCGTCGACGCCATGTTCGACAGGCTGCGGAGGTGGTCCGTCATGAACTCCGGACCCGTCGCGCAATTCAGGCCGATCGAGAGCAGGTCGTGATGACCGATGGAAGAGAAGAACGCCTCGGCAGTCTGGCCCGCCAGCATCGTGCCGCTTGGTTCAATGGTGCCGGAGACCATGACCGGGATCTTCTGCCCGGTTTCGTTCCGCAGCCGTTCCATAGCCAGCAGAGCCGCTTTTACCGTACGTGTGTCGTTGGCCGTCTCGACGAGAAAAATGTCGACGCCGCCATCGGCAAGAGCCCTCGACTGATCGTAATAGTTCTGAACCAGCTCCCGGAAAGTGACTCCGCCGACGACGCTGATGGCCTTGGTAGTCGGCCCCATGGCACCCGCGACAAAACGCGGCTTTTCCGGCGTCGAGAACTCATCGGCCACTTCACGCGCCAGTTCCGCGGCGCGCTTGTTCAGCTCGTAAGCTTCCTTTTCGACGTGATATTCGCTGTGGACGATCGCGGTGCCGTTGAAACTATTGGTCTCGATAATGTCGGAACCCGCGCGCAGATAGGCCCGGTGAATGTCGCGGATGACATCCGGCCGGGTCTTGACCAGGTATTCGTTGCAGCCTTCGAGCGACGGCCCGCCGAAATCGGCGGCGGTGAGGTTGCGGGCCTGCAGCATGGTACCCATCGCGCCATCGAGCACGAGGATACGGCCGGCAAGAGCGTTGGTCAGCGCCTGCTGACGTTGTTCGAAGCTGTTCACGGTATGTTTCCATCATAACCAGGCGATGATAACCAGACATCGCGCCTCGGTAGGGCGGACGCCCGCGTCCGCGCATCGGCTTCTCGCCGCCCGATGCCCATGCCGGTCTCCGCCCCTCGTCAAACGAGGGGTGCGCGCGGCGGCCGACTGCGGCAATCGCATTTCCGCACTTCAAGATGGTATCGTCCGTGCCGATCCGATAGAATGTTCCTTCGCATCGGTAACAGGAGAGTTCCCCATGAAGATCAGAACCGCGGCGCTGGCAGCCGTAGCGCTTTGTCTGCCGGCGCTTCACGCGCAGACACCCGCAAAGACATTCGACATTTATTACATCGACACGGAAGGCGGCCTGTCCGCGCTTTACGTATCGCCGACCGGGGAGTCCATGCTGCTCGACACCGGCAATCCGGGCGACCGCGACGTCGACCGCATCATGACGGTGCTCAACGACGCCGGCGTCAAACAGATCGACTACATGGTGCTGACCCACTATCACGTCGACCACGTGGGCGGTTTCGAAGCGCTCTCGAAGAAGATACCGATGAAGCATTTCATCGACCACGGCGAGAACAAGGACGTGCGCGAACAGGTGCAGGGATTCGCCGCCATGTACGCCGCCATGATGGAAAAGGCCGGACCGGGCGCGCACATGGTGGCCAAGCCGGGCGATAAGATTCCGATCAAAGGTCTGAACGTCGAAGTAGTGACGGCGGCCGGCCAGGTACTGAAGAAGCCGATGAGCGGCGCGCCCGGGGCGGGGAAGCCGAATCCGGAATGCGCGAACTATAAGAAGCAGGCCGAGAATACGGATCTGGATAACGCGCAGTCGCTGTCGCTGGTGTTCGAGTACGGCAAGTTCCGCACCGTCAACATGGGCGATTTCGTGTATAACCTGGAGGGCGATCTGATGTGCCCGAATAATCCGATCGGCACCGTCGATCTTTATCTCACTTCGCACCACGGCACGGATCAATCGGGATCGGCCGCGCTGGTTCATGCACTACAGCCGCGGGTTGCCGTGATGCACAACGGCACCCGTAAGGGCGGCGCGCTGCCTGTTTATCAGGTGCTGCACACCTCGCCGGGTCTGGAGGATATCTGGCAGTTGCACTACGCCTACGCCGGCGGCCTCGAAAACAACACGCCTGGCGTTTACATCGCTAATATCGAAGACCCGGTGGTGCTGGGCAACTCGCTGGCGAATCCGGCGCCGGCATTCGGCGGCGGTGGTGGGCGTGGCGGCAGCGGTGGAGGCGGAGGCCGCGGGGGCAGCGGCGGCGGTCGCGGCCCCGGTGGACGTGGCGCGGGACACACCGGTCCCGCGTTCTGGATCAAAGTCACAGCGATGCCCGACGGAAGTTTCACCGTGCTCAACACGCGCAACAACTTCAGCAAGACGTACGCGGCGCGGAAAAACTGATCATGAGATTCCGGATACCGTTGCAAGTGGCGGCATCCGCCGGCCTCTGCCTGACCCTGTTCGCACAGAATGTTCCCGATGCGGTGAAGAACCCGTTCGACGGCAACCGCGCGGCCATCGATGCCGGTAAACAACTCTATACGTCGGTCTGCCAGGCCTGCCATGGACCCGAAGCCCGCGGCGACCGCGGACCCGCACTGACGGGATCGTTGCGTCACGGCAACTCCGACAACGAAGTGTTTCGCAACGTACGCGGCGGAATACAGGGAACGCAAATGCCGCCGTTCGGGCAGTTCACCTCGGATCAGATTTGGCAGGTGATGGCGTACATCCGCAGTCTTTCCGGCGGTTCGGGTTCGGACACCGCGCCGGGCGATGCCGTCGCGGGCCGTTCCGTGTTCGACAACAAGGGCGGATGCCGGACGTGCCACCAGACGAATCTGTCCGGGGCCGGCTTGATGACGGCGCAGCAGCTGCGTTCGGCCATCGTGAATCCCGGCCAGCAGCCGATGGTCGCCGTTCAGACGAAAGATGGTCGCGAATACCACGGCCTTCGAAAGAACGACGATACATTTTCGCTGCAAGTACTGTCCGAGTACGGTCAGATACTGAACTTCGATAAGGCTGAGGTGAGCGTCGTTGTAAATGCGAAGTCGGTGATGCCGGCCGACTACGGGAAAACTCTGACCACCGCGGAGATAGACAATGTCGTCGCGTACCTCAAGACCTTGAATGTTCCCGCGCTCGGCGGCGGCGGGCTGACTTACGAACGCATCCGCAACGCCGCCGCCGAGCCGCAGAACTGGCTCACGTACTGGGGCGATTATGCGGGCCACCACTATTCCTCGCTTGCGCAGATCAACACCGCGAATGTGAAGACTCTGCAGGCGCGATGGGCGCTTCAGATGCCCGGCGACGGTACGCTCGAAAGCACTCCCCTCGTTGTGGACGGCGTCATGTACACGAGCGGACCGGTGGGCCAGGTTTATGCGCTCGATGCAGCCACCGGCCGCCAGATCTGGAAGTATCAGCGCACGCAGAAGAAGGTGAATCCGTACGAGGCCAACCGCTTTAATCGCGGCGTGGCGGTGCTCGATGGCCGCGTCTTCTTCGGCACGCTCGATGCCTCGCTGATTGCACTCGATGCGCACACCGGTGCGCTGCTCTGGGAAGTGCAGGTGGCCGATACCATGCTGGGCTACAGCCTGACGTCCGCGCCACTCGCGTTGAAAGATAAGATCGTCACCGGAATTTCCGGCGGCGAGTACGGCATTATCGGTTTCCTCGAAGCCTTCGATCCCGCGACCGGAAAGAAGCTGTGGCACGTCAATTCCATCCCAAGTCCCGGCGAGCCCGGTAACGAAACCTGGTCCGGCGACAGTTGGAAGCACGGTGCGGGCGGCATGTGGCTCACGGGCAGCTACGACGCCGAAACGAACACTCTCTTCTGGGCCGTGGGCAATCCGGGTCCCGATATCAATGGCGATGTCCGCATGGGCGACAACCTGTACACATGCTCCGTACTCGCGCTCGACGCCGATACAGGCAAGATCAAATGGCACTACCAGTTCACGCCGCACGATACGCGGGACTGGGACGCCACCGAAGATTTCGTTCTCGTCAACCGCATGTGGCACGGCCAGAACCGCAAGCTGCTGATTCAGGCCAATCGCAACGGCAACTTCTACGTGCTCGACCGGACGAACGGCAAATTCCTCGCGGCCGCGCCTTATATCAGAACTAACTGGGTGAAAGGCTGGGATGCCAACGGCAGGCCGATGACGATTCCCGCCGCCGACGCCAACGCGCAGGGCGTCTGGGTCTATCCGTCGCTCATTGGCGGTTCGAATTTTCAGTCGCCGTCGTACAGTCCGCTGACCGGATGGCTGTATTTTACGTATCACGATGGCGGCCAGAGGTTCGCGATCGGGCCCGCGCCGTTCGAGCCCGGCAAGCAGTTTCAGGGCGAAGGCGGCGGCAGCAACGCCGGGCCGCCAGCGGGCGATGCACCGGAATCGCAGGGGATCGCGGCGTTCGATCCCGAGACGATGAAAGTCGTCTGGAAGTTTGAAGTGACCGAAGCATCGCTGACCGCCGGCACGCTGGCGACGGGCGGCGGTGTCGTATTCGCTTCGTCGCATGACGGTAACTTCATCGCGCTCGACGCGAAGACCGGCAAAGCGCTCTGGCACTTCGCAGCCGGCGCCGACGTAGCGGGCTCGCCCATGAGTTACTCGATCGGCGGAAAGCAGTATGTTGCCGTTTCCTCGGCGCAGGTGTTGTACAGTTTCGCGCTGCCGGATTAGCATTATTGGCATTGGACTTCACTTCACGTTGAGCGCTACGACATTGAAGAAACTCCGTCGGCTACAAGATACGCGCGCACGTTGCCTGTGCCCGCGAGATTGCGGGGGATGGAGATGTTCACCTGATCGAGTCCCGCATACGCAGCTACGGGACCGGCGTACAGCACGGGCACGCTCTGCCCGTCCACGAAACACTGGACCGATTTCGCGCCCCGGATTCCCGTGCCGTACATCGCGACATAGAGCGTATCGGTTGCTGCTCCCAGGCTCAAAGGCGACGCGAGGCAACTACGCGCAGCCTGCGGATTGCACGTGAACACGGTCTGGTTGGTGGTCTGGTTCGAGGCCGAAATGGTAAACGCGCCCGCCGCGGCTACGCCCGATCCATCCGCGTTGGCGCTGAACAAGCCAGGCGCGGATGACGCGATGACCGTGGAGCCAGTAAGCGCGGGCGTGCTGCCGTGCAGCACCGTTATCGCAGCGGGGCCGGTCGCGAGTCCTGATGGCACCACGATGTTCGCCTGTCCCGATGACACCGCAATCAACTGAGCAAACTGCGTGTTTCCGGTACTGTCCTTGATCTGGACCGAGGCACCTCCGAGAGACGTTGGAAGAGGCAGCGATGCGAAAACGGTCTGCGAGGCGATTCCGTTGCCGAAGATCGCGGCGATCTCCTGCGGCGCCACCACGCCCGCGGCGAAACTGGCGCTGCTGACGGCGGTCACCGTCGAGGGGGAGTTGAGATCCACGCGGACGACGCTGTAGGCGGGGATGGTTACCGGATTGGTCGCGGTCGATGTCTGGACCACCACTGGACTGTTGGCCGCGGACGTATTCTGCGCGGTCGGATCGGAACCCGCGATGAATGTGATCGGGAGCGTTCCTGATACGGGCGTTCCGTTCACAGCGATGGTCACCTGATTGGCCGTCGCGCCCTTGTTCGTGATCACGATGCTTTGCAGGCCGGCCGAGCTGTTATAGGCCTGCGCATAGAGTGCGGGAATCTGGCCGAGGCCGGTGGCGGCTACCGTCGACCCGCCGGTTACCGTCGTGGCATCGAGCACGGCGGCGTGGTTAATGACTCCGTTCAGCACGGCCAGCCCGAGCGGCTGAGCGACGAGATAGTAGCCAAAGTTCAGGCTGAGGGTGTCGAGGGTCGTCCCCGCATCGTAGGCGTCCTTGACGTTTGTGTAGTTGGTCTGAGCGGCATAGACTCCGCGCTGGCCCGTCAGGGCGTGCATGCCGACGTACTTCATGCCGGGAACGGTCGACATGCGCATGACGTACTCGGCCGCGTAGACCGCGCCGTAGAGCGTGCCGTCGGTGAGCGAAGTGCCCGTGCCCAGACCGTCGTTCGAGGGCAGGAATTCCGATTCCAGAAAGATCGTTCCGGGCGGATTGAGGGGTTCCAGGTGGCCGGTCACATAATCCGTAGTCTTCGACGCCAGCACGGCATTTTCGTCGGCCATCCACTGGCTGAAGGGGCCAGTGCTGTCCGCGGGGTAATGATGGAATGTCACCGCATCCCAGTATTTATCGGCGTAGGCGGCGATGGAGGCATCCCAAGCCGGGTTGGGGCTGCCGACGGCGGGGTCCTGGAAGAAGATGGCCACGATGGCGTTCGGATTGGCTGCTTCGATCGCATCGCGATAGGGCTTCATGGCGGCTACGTATTCGGCGCCGGACGCGAAGAACCCGGGGAAGAGATAAGCTTCGTTGGCCAGTTCCCACGCCGCCGCGGGGATATTGTTGGCCAGGGCGAATGCCGCCATCTTTCCGGCGGACTCGGGAGTGTCGGTAAAGGCGTTGACATCGACGATTAGTTTTGCGCCGAGGAAGTTCGCGCGGTTGGCTGCGTCGGCGAAGGAACCTCCTCCCTTGCCGGCGACCCAGGCGATCGACTCGTCGAGGAGGGTATAAATACTGGTGCCGGTGAACTGAGAGACCCATGCTGGATTCATCAGGCCGCCCTGCCAGTCGAACGCGTCGCTGAAAAGGCCGCTCGGATATCGCACCCAGCCGGGCGAGAGCTGAGCGGCGATATTGTTCAGACGATAATCGTAGAACTCGGCGGGGAACGGTACTTCGTCGTTGAAGCCGCTGAAGTTGGCATTGATCGGGGTGGTCTGGGCGGTGTTGATGGCGATGGTTGCCGAAACCTGGGCGGCGGCCGTGCCGATGCAACCGGCGATCAGCAGCGGGACGCAGATGGATACTTTCCTCATAAGAAGCCTCACCTGATCAACACGCCGCAGGATACCGGGTTGTGTTGACAAGGGTAAACACCCGGAAAATGGGAGTGGCTTTTCGCGACATTTCTCGCCGGAAATGGCGCGCGACCTGGCCGCACGACACAACCGGGCGTTGTTGCCGAAAGCCTTGACGCCGCAGGACGTGCGGCCCGCGCGCTCTCCGGAAACAGCGGGGCTTCGCGCTGGCAGGCGACAAGATCGCCTGCCCCACGACGGAGATCAAGCCGCTTTGCCCGCGGCCCTTGTGATTTCGGTCAGATTGTTCCTCTTGCGGTAGTCTGATTCGGTTCTTTTCGCCAGAATGAGCCTGTGATGACGCTCGGCTTGTGCCCTGATAAATTGCAAAGAAAAAACAAAACCGTCTTTCCGGGGATCGTACGCTAAACCCTGTGTATCCGCCAGTTGGAACAGCAGGCGGGCTTCTTCGAGTTCGGTCGCTTTTTCGGCTTTCCGCTTGTCTTGCAATTCGTTCAGCTCCTTTTTGTATTTCTCGTAGGCTCTTTGGGTGCGCTGCCCGTAGAGGGACATCAACGCGAGCTCCTTCGAGCGATCGCGCGCGACCACGGTCTCGATCACAGCGTCTTTGACCTGCGGATTCTGGCCTTCCATCGGGCGGTATTTGTCTCCCGCGCCATCGAAGTCGCCGACGGCTGAGAGGTTGGAGCAGCGGGCGCGGATTTGGTTCAGTCGCCACGCTTCTTCAGCCATGGAATTGGCGAGGAACGTTTCGTGCGTGCCGACCGGGGCGAGATCGGTCATCATGCCTTTGACGAAGGCGTCGAATTTTTCGCGCTCTTCGGGCGTCATGATGAGCACCTGGC
>Ga0302319_10016037_pt1 | contig 13829 bp, 11 predicted proteins | sample Bog_T0_2_FD_203319 | JGI IMG/M metagenome (GOLD analysis project Ga0302319, IMG submission 203319) | Peat permafrost microbial communities from Stordalen Mire near Abisko, Sweden - Bog_T0_2 | ecosystem: Environmental > Terrestrial > Soil > Wetlands > Peat | place: Sweden: Abisko, Stordalen Mire...
TCCGGTCCGCGTGCCTAAGTTCTCTCTGAGAATCAAGGAGTCGGCGCAAAAGGAGCTGGACGCCCTTGATGATGCACCGTTTGCCCGCATCGACCGGAAGATTTCGGCTCTCGCTGATAATCCCCTACCAGCAGGCTGCAGGAAGCTGAGAGGCTACATGGATCAGTGGCGGATTCGGGTTGGCGATTTAGAGTCATCTACTTGATCGACGGTCAAGCAAGAACGGTGACGGTAACGCATGTTGCCCACCGGCGCGAAGTTTACGAGTAATCGACTTACCCCGCGCTCCGGGTGGCAGCGATTGGGGCAAGACTCATCCCCCCTTTTTTCCATAGACGCCCGGCCTGCGCACGCTATCGGTAGTCTGCAGCCACACATCAACCGCGCCCAGCCGCCGTTGCATGTCCCAGAAACCGCCTGGATATTTTTCTGGATAATAAACAGCGCGGCTCGCCAAAAAATAGAGGATCGCATAAACCACAACGGACAATGCCAAGACTCGCCAACTTAACAAGTTAGACATATGTGTAACACAAGGTCTCTGGCGGCGTCATAAAAGCGACGCATAACGTAAGACGGAGGAAGATTTATGTTGACGAGATTTATGGGCGCTGCCTCGCTTCTTTTTCTGGGCGTGGCCGCCGGGCCGCTACTGGCGCAACAAACCACGATTGGAGGCGGAAGCTGCAGTTCTTCCTCTCTCAACGGCACTTACAGCCTTTCTCTCACCGGACGCGCAGTCTCTACGGCGGGCATCTTTTCCACCGTGCTGGAAGCGAATGGATCGGCCACATTCGACGGGCTGAGCATGGTTACGATCACGCTTACGGAAGCCACCAACCAACTGGCGTCGACGGCGCTGACGTGGACGGGAACATACACGGTTGAGTCGAACTGCGCGGCCATGGCGACCATTACGTCCGGCGGCAGCCCAACGCTGAATGTGATGATTTACAACGGGGGAAAAGACTTTCTGTTGACAGGTTCCGACGCCACTTACTCTTATTCGGGCAGCGGCATATTGCAGGCCACGGGTTGTTCCACCAGCACTCTTTCCGGCCCGTTCACCTTCAACACCAGCGGCTTCGCGCTTACCTCGGGCGCAGTAAGCGGCCCAGCCAATAGCGCCGGCTTGTTGCAGTTCGACGGAAACGGGAACCTGACGGTGACCTTGTCCACCTCCATCAGCGGGGGCACGACTACGGCGGATACTCTCAGCGGGACTTATACGCTTTCATCTGCGTGTGTGGGATCGGCAACGCTGACCGATTCGAGCGCGGCGTCCTTCGTCATGGGCTTCAGCGTGTATGGCGTTTCCACTACGAGTACCAACCTGTACGTGACATTAAAATCTGCGCAAGCCGTGGCATCCGGCGGCGCGCATTCCATGGCCGCGACTTGCAGCGCTGCCACTCTGAGCGGGACCTATTCGCTGAGCCTGAGCGCACGCGGAATCTCGACTGGCGGAGCTTTCACGGGGTCCTTCCAGGGGGTGGGAACAGTCACATTCGACGGCATGGGCAATGCGACCATCACCGGAATATACAACTCGAACACGGGACAGGGCCAGACATTTAGCTATACCGGGACTTACACTCTACCCAGCAATTGCGATGGTACGGGAGCGTTTACGATTGCGGGCGCGGCGTCCTTCACGCTGGTGGTTTGGGGAGGCGGTGAGCAGATCGGCCTGGTTGGGTCCGACCAGGCATATGTCTACACGGCTACCGGGAGCAGCATTCTGCCTGCGGCCTGCGCGACTTCCACGCTTTCCGGCGCATACATTTATACAGCTGCGGGCTTCACCGAAACAGGCACGACCCAAACCGGCTCCGAGGATGAAGCCGGGGTGCTGCAATTCGACGGTCAAGGAAATGTGACCGCTACTTACACCGACACGCAGGCGGGCACGATGGCCGTTTCGAAGACAGCTACCGGGACTTACAAGGTTGGACCTGGATGTCTGGCTTCGGCCACCCTGACGGATTCGTCAAGCATCACGAATTCTTACAACTTTGTGATTGAGTCGCTGCATGGTGAAAACCTGGATGTGCTAGTGGCGAACTCTGGATTCGTCCGCACGGGTTCCGCTCACGCGGCGTTCACCAATCCCAGCCAGTCGATCACGAATGTCGCCAGCTACACATACAGTGCGACACCGGCAGGAAGCGTATTTGCGCTATTCGGGCAGAACCTCGCCACCAAAGGAGCGTCAGCGGCGACGACAAAACTCCCCACGACTTTGTTGACCACCACTGTGACCGTGAACGGCGAACTCGCTCCGCTGTTTTATGTGAGTCCAACGCAGATCGACGCGCAGATGCCGTGGGACATACCTGGCGGGCAGGTAGCGTCCGTCATTGTGATGAATGGCAGTTCGACCAGCAATGCCGCGGCAGTTTATGTGCCGGCCACGGGAACACCGGGAATCAGCGAGTTTGGCAACGATCGCGCGGTGGTCGTGAATGTGGATGGCAGCGTGAATTCGGGAGCGACTCCGGCCGCTGTGGGCGATGAAGTAGTAGTGTATTTCACGGGTGGCGGCCCGGTGATGGCTGCGGGTACGCTGACTACGGGTTCGCCGGCTCCGATGGGATTGTCGCCCGTAAGCGGCCGCAACTCGATCACCGTCGGCGGAGTCGCGGCGGTGGTATCTTACATCGGGCTAACGCCGGGATCGATTGGGCTGTATCAGGCCAACTTTACGGTGCCGCAGTTGGCAAAGGGGAGTTATCCGGTGGTGATTACGATAGCCGGAATGGCTTCCAATAATCCGGTAATGAACGTGTCGAATTGAAGTAAGATTGGCTGTCGAAGGGGGGTTCAACTCGGACACCCTTCGACAAACCCGAAAGATTCCCTGAGATGAACAGGACCGTGCGGCCACGAATTAGGCGTGAAAGACACGATTATGGACCGGGCGGCCAAACAGCGGGCCGTCGACCAGGCATTGAGCCAGATGGACAAGCAGTTCGGCAAGGGCTCGGTGCTCCGGCTCGGCTCGCGGAATGTGCTGCCCGTGGCCGTGATCCCAAGCGGATCGATCTCGCTCGATTCGGCCCTCGGCGTGGGCGGATTTCCCCGTGGACGGGTGATCGAGATTTTCGGCCCGGAATCGTCGGGCAAAACGACCCTGGCTCTGCACGTGATCGCGCAGGCTCAAAAGGCGGGGGGAGCGGCTGCGTTTATTGACGCGGAGCATGCCCTCGACCCGATCTACGCGCGCAAACTGGGCGTCGACATCGACAATCTCTTGGTCTCTCAGCCCGATTACGGCGAGCAGGCGCTGGAGATCACCGGCGCTTTGATCGCTTCGGGCGGCATCGATGTTGCCGTCATCGACTCCGTCGCCGCTCTGGTGCCCAAGGCGGAGCTAGACGGTGAGATGGGCGACAGTCACATGGGCCTCCATGCCCGGCTGATGTCCCAGGCGCTGCGGAAGCTGACCGGGATCGTTGCGCGCACGAATACCTTGCTGATCTTTATCAACCAGATTCGCGAGAAGATCGGCGTGATGTTCGGGAATCCCGAAACCACTACCGGAGGCCGTGCTTTGAAATTCTATGCCTCGGTTCGAATCGAAGTTCGGCGGACCGGCGCGATCAAAGATGGTGAGACCGTCGCCGGGAACCGCACGAAAATCAAAGTGGTGAAAAACAAAGTGGCTGCGCCGTTCCGCGAAGTAGAGGTTGATATTCTCTATGGCCACGGAATCTCAAAAGAGGGGGATCTGCTGGATCTGGCCGCGGCGAATTCAGTCGTCGAGAAGAGCGGATCGTGGTACAGCTTCCATGGTGAGCGTATTGGCCAAGGCCGCGAGAATGCTCGCGCTTTCCTGATCGAACATGTGGAAATGGCTGAGAAAATGGATACAGAACTGCGAAATCTGCTGGGTTTGACGGCTGCCGCGGAGGCCTTGTCCAAGCCTGTGGCGGATGAATTCAACCTCAAGGTTGCGCAGAGCGCCTGACCTTCGCCAATGACCGAAAGAGCGCTCCGCGCGGGTTGCTGCCATTTTCTCGGGAGAATCGAGCGTGCGCCAATTTCACGATTTCTCCCGCCGCCAAGCGCCGAAAGCCCGTTTTTCGGCCCTCCTGTCGTCGTCTACACAAAAAAACCCAAGAAACATGCGGATTTCCGCAGTTTTGCCCTTTACATCGGGTTCGCCATTCCGTATGATTTAGTAGCAAACAAGGACACACGGTTCTGTTTTAAACAAACGTGAGAAAGGATGGAGACACAGAGTATGGCAACAGCAGCCCCCAAAATGACCCAGTCGGCGATCATGAAGGAATTGGCGGAAGCCACCGAAACCAACAACAAGGTCGCCAAGCAGTTTATGACGAGTTTCGCGGAGATGGCCGTCCGGGAAACCAAGAAGAACGGTATGTTCGTTATTCCCGGCATAGGAAGGCTGGTCCGCGTGGAGCGCAAGGCCCGAACCGGCCGCAATCCAGCCACTGGCGAAGCAATCAAGATCCCAGCTAAGAAAGTAGTGAAGTTCCGCGTCGCAAAAGCAGTGAAGGACGCGATCGTGCCACCCAAGAAAGCCAAGGCGTAGAAGCAGTTGACTACTAAGAAACCCCGCGCTTAGCAACGCGGGGTTTCGTGTTGATGAAGTCGATTTGAGCCGCTCGAATTGCGAGCGTTTCAGGAAGCCTAGACCTGCTTCTTTTCGTCGACAGTGTCCTCGGGTTTCAGGGCATTCTTGAAGTTCTTAATACCCTCTCCCAAACCTTTGGCAACTTCCGGGATCTTCTTTCCGCCGAAGAGCAGAACAGCGACCACCAAAATCACCAGCAGTTCGGGCAAGCCAATGGATCTTAGCATTCGGCCTCCTTATTGCTACACTCCTATTGTAGGGACGAGCGGAGAACCCCGTCAAGGTACGGTGTCTGCCCCCACACGGGAAGACGCGAGCGCTCACGGTTAGTTTCCATGGCAAAGGTGAGAAAATTCGACCAGAAGAGGGAAGTCCGGGCCATTGCGCGGGAGCGAGTAGGCACGGTTCCATCTTCACGCGTGATCCAGCCAAAAACGGGACGGAAACGTCCCAAACACAAGAAGCCCGTAGAATCGGAAGAGCTTTAAAAACAACGGTTTGAATGAAAGATCACTGTTCTCATTTCATTGGAATAGCCCTGATTGTGGCATCGCTCAGCATCCCGGTTTTGATCGGAGCGGCACAGGCACTGGTGTATCCAGCGGCGCGCAAGACAAATCAGGTGGACAATTACCACGGCACTCAGGTAGGCGATCCGTATCGTTGGCTGGAAGATGACCGGTCGGCTGAGACTGCCGCTTGGGTTGAAGCAGAAAATAAGGTCACATTTGCCTATCTCGACCAGATTCCCTACCGCAAGCAGGTGAAGGACCGTCTGGAGCGCCTGTACAATTACGCCCGCTACAGCGCCCCGTTTCGCCGGGGGGAATATTTCTTCTTCTTCAAAAACGACGGATTGCAGAACCAGAACGTCCTCTACATTCAAAAGGGATTGGACGGCTCGCCGGAAATTCTGCTGGATCCGAACAAGCTTTCCGCTGACGGCACCAGCCGGCTGATGCAGACTCAGGTATCGAAGGATGGGCGGTATCTGGCCTACGCCGTTTCCACCGGAGGGTCGGACTGGGAAGACGCCCGGATCATGGAGATCGCCACGCGCCGCGTGCTGGACGATCATCTGGAATGGCTGAAAGTCACCGGGCTCGCTTGGGCCGGACAGGGCTTCTTCTATTCCCGCTACGACGCGCCGGCGGACGGACACGAGCTGTCTTCGAAGAACGAAAATCACAAAGTGTTCTATCACCGGCTGAACACGCCGCAGTCCGCCGACGAACTGATTTACGAAAACAAAGCCTTCCCTCAGCGCTTCCACGTCATCGCCACCACCGAAGACGAGCAGTTCGCGATCCTGACTGTTTCGGACCGCGGCGCGGGCAAAGACGGCAATGCCCTCTTTTTCCGCGATCTGTCACAGCACCAAAACACGTTCACGCCGATCGTTCCGGAAATCGGCAACGATCAATACGGTGTGATCGACAACATTGGCGGCAAGTTCCTGATTGAGACGAACCACGGCGCACCGAACAACAAAGTGGTTTTGTTTGACCCCGCGAATTCGTCGCAGCCTTGGAAAGACGTATTGCCCGAAAAACCAGAGCCGCTCGAAAGCGCCAACACAGGCGGCGGCAAGCTGTTCGCGACGTACACCAAGGACGTAACCACGCGAGCCTATCAATATAGCTTGGAGGGTAAGCTAGAGCACGAGATCAAACTGCCCGGCGCAGGAACAGCCGGTGGGTTCGATGGCCTGCAAGACGACAAGTTGGTGTTTTACTCCTATACCTCCTTCAACTACCCACCCGCCATCTTCCGCTACGACATCGCTTCAAAGAGCAGCACGATCTTCCACGCGCCGGACATTCCCGGCTTCAATCCGGACGCCTACGAGAGTAAGCAGGTCTTCTACACCAGCAAGGACGGGACCAGAGTTCCGATGTTTCTCGTCTATAAGAAAGGCCTAAAGCTGGACGGCAACAATCCCACGCTGCTGTACGCCTATGGCGGCTTCAACATTCCGATCAATCCGAACTTCGTGTCGCTTCGACTGGCATTACTTGAACAAGGTTTCGTGTACGCATCGGCGAACATTCGCGGGGGTAGCGAATACGGTGAGAAGTGGCACCAAGGTGGCATGAAGCTGAACAAGCAAAACGTATTCGACGATTTCATAGCCGCCGCGGAGTGGCTGATTGTCAACAAATATACGTCGGCCCCAAAGCTGGCCATCAACGGAGGATCGAACGGCGGTTTACTGATAGGCGCGGTGATGAATCAACGACCGGAGCTGTTCCGGGCAGCGGTCCCGCAGGTGGGCGTGATGGACATGCTGCGGTTCCACAAGTTCACTATCGGGTGGAATTGGATTGCCGATTACGGTTCCAGTGACGATCTGGAGCAGTTCAAAGCCATCTACGCGTACTCGCCGCTGCACAATATCCGGGCCGGCGTAAAGTATCCCGCTACGTTGATCACCACCGCCGATCATGACGACCGCGTGGTTCCGGCGCACTCTTTCAAATACGCCGCCACGTTGCAGGAAAAGGCGAGCCCGGAGAACCCCGTGCTGATCCGCATCGATACGAAGTCGGGTCATGGAGCGAGCAACACGTCGAAGCAAATCGCGCAGATGGCGGATGTTTACTCGTTCCTGTTCTACAACCTGGGCGTGACGCCTAAATTTTAAATCATGTGCTAAGCGGCATGGCCACTGTTTTTCTCAGTTATTCGACCAAGGACCACTTCTTCGCTGAGTTGGCGAGCATTAAGCTTGCGGAGAACAAAATCAATCTGTGGCGGGACCGAGGACAGCTTCGCCCCGGAACAGACTGGCGGCAGGGGATAGAGCAGGGCATTTCCAGCAGCGTAGCGGTGTTGGTGGCGCTCAGTTCCCATTCGGCGGAATCTTCTTACGTAACTTACGAATGGGCGTACGCCCTCGGCAAGGGGAAACCGATCGTGCCGATACGATTGACCGAATGCGTGATCCACCCAAAACTTGAACCCATCCACTACCTGGATTTCTCGTACCCTGGCGCCTTGCCTTGGGACCTGCTGGTCGCCCGTATCAGAGAAATCGAAACAGACGCCGACTCCACTCAAACCGAGGGTAGCGAACAGGATGAGTCTGCTTCGCAAGCGCTGGACCGGCGCGTGGAGGCGATACTCTCGTATCTCGACCAGCGTGGGTTTCAGATGGTCAGTTTCGAAAGACTGCGACAAAGCGCCGACTTGAACCTCTCGGACGACGACTTCCGGCAACTCATCGCCAACAACAAGTCGATTCTCCGGCGCGCTATGCTGAAGGGCGCCAAGCCCGGAGTGGCCAAAGTGGTGCCCTGAGAGCCGACCGAGCTTAAAAAATGTGACTGAACAGCCAGAACAGACTTGCTGCCAGTACGATGGATGCCGGCAATGTCAGCACCCAAGCCAGCAGCAGGTTGCGGACCGTGGCCATCTGCAGCCCCGAATGGTTGGCCGCCATGGTGCCCGCCACGCCGGACGAAAGCACGTGTGTGGTACTAACTGGCATACCGAACCAGTCGGCCGCGCCAATCGTGAACATGGCGGTAATTTCGGCAGCCGCACCCTGCGCGTAGGTAAGGTGATCCTTGCCGATCTTCTCTCCTACCGTTACTACGATGCGCTTCCATCCGATCATAGTGCCCAGTCCCAAGGCGATGGCCACTGCCACTTTTACCCAAGTGGGAATGAAGCGCGTGGCGAGATCGATATGCTTTTTGTAATTCGCCAGCACGGCTGTATCGCCCTCGCTCAACGCAGGCTTGCCGGATTTCTGCATGATGCGGAGCGCTTCGCTGATCACGTACATATCGTTGCGGTAGTTACGGGTCTGCTCCGGAGGAACGTTCTTCAACACTTTATAAATTGCCATTTCATTCCCGATATCGGAAACCAGCGACCGCATGGCGAGCATGGTATTCGGAGTCGACGTCTTGGTTCGGATGTAATTTGTCACGTCGTCGCGCGGATCGCCGATCACGGCATCTGTGCCCACATAGTGATTTAGCGAATCGACGGCCTGCCTCGACACCGCCACAAAATCCTGTGATTGACGGTCCGTCACCGCATGGTTTAAGGCATAAGCCGTCGGCACCACGCCAATCAGAATCAGCATGATCAAGCCCATGCCTTTCTGTCCGTCATTCGAACCATGCGCGAAGCTGACGCCGGAGCAGGTGAGAATCAGCAGGCAGCGAATCCAGAACGGCGGCGGCTCAGTTCCTTCCGGTGCCATATAGAGACGCTTATCTTTGATAAACATCTTGGCCAGTAAGAAAAGTCCTGCTGCAAAAACAAAGCCGACGATCGGGGAGACCAGCAGTGTCCGGCCCACGCCTGCCGCTTGAGCCCAGTCCACGCCGCTGGTGCCGGTCTTCACGGACATTAATTGGTTGGCAATCCCGACGCCGATGATGGAGCCGATCAAGGTATGCGAACTCGAAGCCGGTAAGCCCAGCCACCACGTTCCAAGATTCCAAACGATCGCTGCGACCAGCAAGGCGAAAACCATGGCGAAGCCCGCGCCTCCGCCCACCTGCAGAATCAGTTCTACCGGCAACAGGGAGATGATCCCGAATGCCACCGCTCCGCTCGACACCAAAACGCCTGCGAAATTGCACACGCCCGACAACACCACGGCGATATGCGGCTCTAAAGTATGTGTATAAATCACGGTCGCTACTGCATTCGCGGTGTCATGGAATCCGTTTACAAATTCAAAGCCAAGCGCGATAACAAGCGCCAACCCGAGCAAGAGAAACGGTAAAACCGAAGTGGTTTTTACGACCGACAGGTCGGAAACCAGATGGTAAATCGCGTAGATCGCGCCTATCAAGATGGCCACTCCGAAGACCATCATCCCGATCATTGCCGGGGAACCCCGTGACATCTTCTTGTCCAATACCGCGTGTGTTGCCGATGCAGCCATGTATCTCCTTAATAGACCTTTTGAAGGATATCCTAGTGATCTGTGTCCGGGGTTACAAAGTGGTTACAACAACGTGAATTGTTTTGAGAATCGTTCAGGCTCCAGCCTGAACGTACTGTGCCGATCGAATGTCTTTCAAAACCGCGCGCCAAGCCGGCCAGCCCCGGTCGCGGTTGAAATTATCTTCTTCCAGGCAAAAGGCAACATCGGCGATACCGCGGCATTCCTCCGAACGCTCCGCAAAGTTCCAGGCCGTCGCCATCAGCAGCCGGCCGGCTTGCCGCATTCGAACGCGCAGATGCTTCTCTTTGAGGATCACCGGCTCGCCGCAGATCTCAGCGTTTATCACCGCCAAAACCGGGGCCGGATTACCGAACCCAAAGGGGGCCAGAGCGAGCATTTGCGCCGTGGAATCGTCGTTCAGTTCGTCCAGTTGCACTACCGCGTCGATCTCCAACTGCGGCCGGAAATCGAGCGGCGTCAGCCGGGCCGCCGCGTACGCGTTAAACCGCTGCCGGAACTCCGGCACCCGCTCGGCGCGCATCCCCAGACCCGCAGCCTGCCGGTGTCCTCCGAAGCTGGTGAACAGGTCGCGCATCGATTCCAGTGCCTCCAGCAGATGGAACCCTGGGATGCTCCGCCCGGACCCCTTTGCTTCTCCGTCTTCCTCGCTCAGCACAAATACGGGCCGGCAGAAGCGCTCCACTATTCGACTGGCCACGATCCCCACCACGCCCCTGTGCCAGCTTGCATGGCAGAACACCAGCGCGCAATTTTCATCCGTAACCGGCGCCTTTACGCATTCCTCGAGAATCGCTTCCAGAATGTCCGCTTCGGTCTGTTGGCGCTCCTGATTCAAAATCTGCAACTGGCCCGCGACTTGACGGGCCTCGGCGAGATCGTTGGTCAGGAACAGCCGGATTATGTCGTCTGCTTGGGCCATGCGGCCCGCGGCATTAATCCGAGGCGCGATCTGGAACCCGATTTCGCGCGCCGTCGGAATTCCGCCCTTCAGCAGCCCCGACACTTCCATCAACGCTTGCAGGCCCGGGTTGTTGATCTTGGTCATTCCGCCCAGCCCGTGTTTCACGATCACGCGATTCTCGCCCAGCAGCGGCACGACATCGGCCACAGTGGCGATGGCCACCAGCTTCATGAAGCTGAGGATCATGCGCTGCAACTTGTCCGGCGGCCAGCCGAGCGTTGCCAGCAAGGCCTGGACCAGCTTAAAGGTGACACCCGCGCCGCACAGATTTTTTTCGGGGTAGTGGCAATCCGGCCGGTTCGGGTTCAGTACCGCCAGCGCGTCCGGCAGTTCCGCTTCGGGCAGGTGATGATCCGTTACGATTACATCCATGCCGAGTTGGCGCGCCATCGCTACGACGTCCAGCGCCCGGATGCCGGTATCGACGCTGACGATTAACCTCACTCCGTCCGCTGCTGCCCGCTCAATCACTTCGGGCCGCATGCCGTACCCTTCGCGCAACCGGTGCGGAACGTGGAAGGTGGCGATTCCCCCGGCCAGCTCGATGGCCTTTTTGAGGATTACCACGGACGTGGTGCCATCCACGTCGTAGTCTCCATAGATCAGCACTGTTTCTTTGAGATCGATGGCCCGGCGCAGCCGGCGGACCGCCGAGTCCATGCCAGTGAGCAGGTACGGATCGTGCAAATCTGCCAGCGCGGGGCGGAGGAAGCGGTTGGCCGACTCCGGTTCCGTCATGCCGCGAGCCACCAGCACGCGCGCGATCAGCGGCGACACCCCCAGCATTGCGGCCAGACCGGCTACGCAGTCATCTTGCGCTTTGGGAAGAATCCATTTAGCTTGCAATTAATTCTTCGAGAAGTAGCTGCTCATCGGCCCTTCGTCGTCGTCGCTTTCTTCTTTGTCGGTTTCAAAGAATTCCAGATCTTCGAGCAGCGTCGAGAAATCCTCGTACCAGTCCGTTTGCAGATCGAATAGAAAGACCCGGCCCTGAAAGTCGTACGAAAGCTCGATCGAGCAGGTGAACCCTTCGTAAACCCGCATTTCCTTGAGGCGGCGCTCGATGGTGCGCTGATCTTCCAAAGGCAAATCGCTCACTTCGAGTTGCTCCAGGGCGTCGTCGATAATATCCGAACTGAATTCCCGCTGGTTTAAAATGACGATTTTCGCTCCCGCGACTTTCGCCGTTTGGACAAATTCTTTATAGTCGGGATGCCGCTCGGAGTCCCACAAAACGAGGGATTGCGACTGCATCATCCGGGAGAAGCCGTGGAATATGGAAAACCCCTCGTTTTCCAAATATTCCTGTATTTCCGTTCTCAAAGCGTCGAGATTGAGTTTCATTCTTTTGCAACTGATCTTCCGCGCGGGCTACGCGCGGGAGTTACCGCCCCTCCACGCTATCATAACGAAGCGGAGGTGCATGTATGAGATGGACGCCCGGTGGGGAAAGTAGCGACATCGAAGATCGCCGCGACGATAGCGGGGGCGAGGGTTTTGGCGGTGGAGGAGGCGGATTTGGGTTCGGCGGTGTTCACCTGGGGATCGGGGGAACGATTCTGCTGATCATTCTCAGCCTGATTTTCCGGCATAACTTGTTCACCATGTTCTCCGGCAGCGGCGACGTTCCGGTTAATACGACGAGGACTGCCCGGCCGTCTGCGGATGCAAACGAGATTCCCAACGAACAGAAAGAGGTGCAACTGGTATCTTTCGTGCTCGACGACGTCCAAAATACCTGGGCCAAACTACTTCCCGAGCAGGCCCACATTCCGTACCGTCATGCCAAACTGGTGCTGTTCCGCAATTCGACGCGATCCGCTTGCGGCCAGGCTCAATTAGCCACTGGGCCGTTCTATTGTCCGGCTGATGAGAAAGTCTATCTGGATCTGGGCTTTTATGAGGAATTGAAGACTCGCTTTGGCGCGCCTGGCGAGTTCGCCCAAGCTTATGTTCTGGCCCACGAAATCGGCCACCATGTACAGAAACTCCTGGGCATTGAGACCAAGGTCCGGCGCTTGCAGCAACTGCATCCCGAGGAAGTGAATCCTTTATCGGTGCGGCTGGAACTGCAGGCCGATTGTTTCGCCGGGATCTGGGCCAACACAACCAAGGAGCGGAAGATCATCGATGAAACCGATATCTCGCAAGGCCTGAACGCCGCCGCGTCCGTGGGCGACGACCGTCTCCAGAAGATGGCAACAGGTCACGTCAGCCCCGAAAACTTCACCCACGGAACGTCCGCCAGCCGCATGAAGTGGTTCCGCGCGGGACTCGATTCGGGAGACTTATCGGCTTGTAAAACCTTCGCCCATTAGGGCTTTCTGGAAGTCAGCGCCGTTATGGAGACTGAGATCGCGATTAGCAGCCATGACACTGGGGGAACAACTAGGAATACGGACGCCGGTTTCGGTCTGGGAGGTCCCAAAGCTACATAAGCGTACGCCGCCACCGAGCCCAGCGCAACGAATAGTGTCAGCCATTCAAGCGTCGCGCGAGTTAGAGGCTGCCAATGCTTCGAAACTATGTTGGCCCAGGCGAGTGCCAGGAACGGCGACAGCACCCAAACCGTAAAAAGGGCAAGCAACAGAAGGGACGTATTGCGCCGGCCGGCGAATAACATTAAACCCAACGAGCCCGCGGCTCCAATCGGTAAAGCGATCAATGCGGCCCGGCGAAGGAGTCTCATGAGGTTGGCGCAGACCGCTCGATGCCCTTCGATTCAAACGAGAAAATCGACCAGTACACTCCGGATTTCTGAATGTACATCGGCTTGATCGTAGCACCTGCAAACATTGAAACAGCGCGAGTCCAAAAGTGTTGCCCAGCCACGTTCGCTTCCATCACGCGAACGTCCCACCTTCCTGGGAATCGCCTCCAGACTTCGTGCGCCGCTTCCGTTCCAACTCCGCGTCGGCGGTACGCTCGAAGCACAAAAAACTCCGCCATATCCCAGACTCCAGAGGCGCTCTGAACCAGGGCCAGTCCCGCCAACTTGCCATCCACCCTGATAAGCAGCGGATGCCAACCCGGCTCGGACCAATACCTGGGAAGAGCATTGTAGCCGAACCTGCCGTCTTCTCCGATTTGCACATCATAAAAGTCGCTGAAATCGTGAACGTACAATTCCAGGAGATTCGCCAGGATTGGCGCGTGCTCTCGCGCTGCTGGGACCACTTCTACGCTGTACGCTGCCATTGCTTGACTTGCGCGGACCATAACATCAGCAGAATCGACCCGATCACGATCAGCCCGGCACACAATCCCGCCCAAATGCCCACGGCTCCCCATTTCCGGGAGAAGCACAGATAGTAGCCAAGGGGTACGCCGAT
>Ga0302319_10016039_pt1 | contig 13828 bp, 9 predicted proteins | sample Bog_T0_2_FD_203319 | JGI IMG/M metagenome (GOLD analysis project Ga0302319, IMG submission 203319) | Peat permafrost microbial communities from Stordalen Mire near Abisko, Sweden - Bog_T0_2 | ecosystem: Environmental > Terrestrial > Soil > Wetlands > Peat | place: Sweden: Abisko, Stordalen Mire...
TCGAGGGCGGGGTTGACGAGTTCCGTGCGAGGGGCGAGATCGGGATCGGCGGAGATCGGTGATTTTCTGTTCCAGGGGCAGACGTCCTGGCAGATGTCGCAGCCGAAGACCTGGCGGCCCATGCCCTGCATGAGTTCGGGCGCGATGGAGCCCTTGTGCTCGATGGTGAGGTAGGAGATGCAGCGGGTGGTGTCCATGCGATAGGGCACGTCTAGCGCGTTCGTGGGGCAGGCTTCAATGCAGCGGCGGCAGGTGCCGCAGTGGTCCTTGACGGCCATGGGGGATTCGTCGCCTTGCACTGGCAGATCGGTGAGCAGGACAGCGAGAAACCCAAACGACCCGAGCCTGGGATGAATGAGGCAGGTGTTTTTTCCGGTCCAGCCGAGGCCGGCGGCGACGGCGAGGGAGCGCTCGACAACGGGACCTGTGTCGACATAGGCGCGAGCTTCAAAGTTGCCGAGCTCGCTCCGCAGTTTTTCCGCCAGCCGGTCCAATCTCTTCTTGAGCACCTTGTGATAATCGCTGGGTTGACGGCGGGCCTGGACCAGTTTGGACGTAAAGGCGTAGCGGGCTATCCAGCCGGTTTCCTGCCCTGCAGGGTCGGTTGAGCGGGGCTCGGCGGAGTCGTAGTTGGCGAAGCAGACAATGGCTGAACGCGCCCATGGGAAGGGATTGGCGACGCGTGCGCGCAGGAGCTGGCCGTCGGTGCCTTTGCGTTCGAGATAGCGCATCTGGCCGGCGTTGCCGGCGGCGATCCACTGCTCAAAACGTGCGGCGTCGCGGGCTTCGTCTGGATGGGGCAGGGCGACGAGGCCAGCCTCAGTGAATCCAGCGACGAGGGCGAGGGCTCTCGCCTGGGCGTGGTTCAGGCCTTGGTGCGCGAGGTCGGGATTGGGCGGGGCGCTGGACATATATGCGAATGGGGAACCAGTATGCACAATCGGACGCGGAGTTCGGGATGGAACCGGATTCCCCCATCTTGCGTAAAGGGATGCAGTGTTCATTTACGGACGGCCACAGCGAAAGCGAACACGGAAGGTAGCGGCCGGGGATTCTGAAACACGTGCATTCCCTTGTATTTTCAGCATATTCCCCCGGAGCCCAAGTGGCCGTCCACGTGCAAGTCAAACGAGCGAACAGCGCTGATAGCTGATAACCGAGCGCGCGGCGCGGCGTTGATTTGCCAGGGAGGACGACAATGACAAACGTGATGAATTGTGAAGAAATGAAGAAAAATGGCGAAGCGCTGAAGGCCTGCCACCTGACGGAGCTGGTGAGGGGCAGCGAGGCCGGCCTGGTCGACGAGATGACGCCGATGGTGCGGTGCGGGAGCGTACGCCTTGACCTGTACCGCGTGGAACGGATTGACGCGGCGGGCGTTGCGGCGCTGATCTCGCTTTACCGGACTGCGTGCGAGGCCGGGAACAGCTTCAGGATTTCGAACCTGAGGCCACATGTTGCCGAGGTTCTGGCGCTGGTGGGCGTGGACCGGATTCTTTTATCTCATAATGCAAGACAAGTTGGCCAGGCCAGCTCGGAACTGGCGCAGACCGCCGCGTAGGAGCCGGGCAGGCGATGAAAACAAAGGACCTGCGTCTGGCTGGCATTGACGGCTGAGGCCGGGAGAGCGAACGCCGGCTACCGCAAACCCTGGCAGGTGACTAAACCGGTCCAGCATTTTGGGAGAGGGCCCGGGGCTGAAGCCCGACTGAATCAAAGGGGCTTATTCGTGAGGCTGAAGCCTCACGCTCCCTCCGGAAAGGCAACGACGGGGGTTCACCAAGCCGACCGCTCCCGCAGGAAAAGCGACAATTAGGTTTTGCGGTAAACGGAACCGCGCCTTTGAGCGCGGTTTTTCATTGCCTTTGGAATCGCATGTGACGAAAGGCACAGGCAATCGTATACTTGGGGCGCTATTCGTACTAGTGAGACATTGATGCCGCAAGGCGCTGTCGACTGTCTGGATGACCCGCGCGCACTCAGCCTGTAAACTTGAACGTTGGAGTGCTGGAGTTCGGTTCTGCCATGCTTTGCGATGGGCCGCCGGCGCGGAAATCTAAAAAACGGAGGCATTACCCCATGACGCAGGGCGTTCTGGAAAAGGCGGTCGCCGCGGCGACCACAATTGAAACCCCAACAAAATATGTTTATTTCTTCGGCGGCGGGAAGGCAGATGGCCACGGCCGCATGAAGGATATTCTGGGCGGCAAGGGCGCCGGCCTGGCAGAGATGACCAGCGTCGGATTGCCGGTACCTCCGGGATTCACGATTCAGACCGAAGCGTGCCGCGAGTACATGAAGGGCAAGCTGAGCCCCGAAATCGACGTGCAGATGCTGGTGGCCCTGGATGAGCTGGAACGGATGCAGGGACAGAAGCTGGGCAAGGGGGAGAATCCTCTGCTGGTGTCAGTTCGCTCGGGCGCGAAGTTCTCGATGCCTGGCATGATGGACACGATTCTGAACCTGGGCTTGAACGACAAGGCTGTGGAAGCGCTGGCCAAGCTCAGCAATAATCCGCGTTTCGCGTACGACTCGTACCGCCGCCTCATCCAGATGTTCGGCGACGTGGTGCTGGACGTGCCGAAGAAGAAGTTCGAGCACATTTTTGACGGCGTGAAGGCCAAGGCGAAGGTGAAGTTCGACTATGAGCTGACGCCGGAACAGTTGAAGACGATTATTGCCGAGTACAAGAAGCTGGTGAAGACAGAGACGGGCAAGGACTTCCCGCAGAATCCTCTTGACCAGCTGGTACAGGCGAGGGACGCCGTGTTCCGGAGCTGGCAGAACGATCGCGCGAAGACCTATCGGCGCATTAATCGCATTGACGACTCGATTGGCACCGCGGTGAACGTGCAGGCGATGGTGTTCGGCAACCTGGGCGAAAACTCGGGAACGGGCGTGGGCTTTACGCGCAACCCGGCCACAGGCGAGCATGTGTTCTTCGGCGAATACCTGATGAACGCGCAGGGCGAAGACGTGGTTTCAGGCGTACGGACGCCGCTCTCGATCAGCGAGCTTGAGAAAGCGATGCCGCTGGTGTACGAGAACCTTCGCGAAATTACGCGGAAGATGGAAAAGCACTATCGCGACATGCAGGACTTCGAGTTCACCATCCAGGATGGAAAGCTCTACATGCTGCAGACGCGCAACGGCAAGCGTACCGGCCTGGCCGCTGTGCGCATCGCCATCGACATGGTGCGCGAAGGCCTGATCACGCAGGAAGAAGCCATTCACCGCGTAGAGCCGAACCAGTTGTACGACTTCCTGGTTCCGCGTCTTGTGGAGAAGGGCGAGAAGATTGAAGTTCTTGCAACCGGGTTGCCGGCGTCGCCGGGCGCGGCTGTGGGCCAGATCGTTTTCACGGCGGAAGAAGCTGTGAAGCGTCATGCCGACGGCTCGTACGGGATCATCATCCTGGTTCGCGGCGAAACCACTCCGGAAGATATCGCCGGCATGGAAGTGGCGGCAGGCATCTTGACCTCGCGCGGCGGCATGACCTCACACGCTGCTGTGGTTACCCGCGGCATGGGCAAGTGTTGCGTGGCCGGCGCAGGCGACTGCACGGTGGACGAAGCCAAGAAGGAACTCCGCGTCAAGGGTCACGTCTACAAGCAAGGTGACTGGATCTCGCTGGACGGCACCACCGGCCGCGTGATCGCAGGCAAGCTGAAGACGCTGGAAGCGCAGCCCGACGATGCCGACCTGGTGAAGTTCATGAGCTGGGTGGATCCGCTGCGCAAGCTGAAGATCCGCGCCAATGCCGACATCCCTCGCGATGCCAAGCAGGCGCGCATGTTTGGTGCAGAAGGCATCGGACTTTGTCGCACCGAGCACATGTTCTTTGCAGAGGACCGCATCGAGCACATGCGCACGATGATTCTGGCCAAGGACGAGAAGACGCGCCGCACCGCGCTGAAGAAGCTGCTGCCGATGCAACGCGCCGACTTTGCAGGGCTGTTCAAGGCGATGGAATCGCTGCCGGTCACCATCCGCCTGCTCGATCCGCCCCTGCACGAGTTCCTTCCTAAACGCGAAGATCTGCTGGTTCAGATCGCGCGCCTGGAAGAGACCAAGCCGCGTTCGCCCAAGCTGAAGGAGCTGCGCACGCTGCTGGCTCGCGTGGAAGAACTCCATGAGCAGAACCCCATGCTCGGGTTGCGTGGATGCCGCCTCGGCATCACGTTCCCCGAGATCACCGAGATGCAGGTGCGCGCCATCATCGAAGCTGCGGTTGCAGCCAAGGTGAAGGGCGGCGATCCGCATGTCGAAATCATGATTCCGCTGATCGGCTCGATCGAGGAGATGCGGAACCAGTCAGCCATCGTTCGCCGCGTCGCCGACGAAGTCTTCGCAGAAAAGAAGGCCAAGGTCGACTATATGGTGGGCACCATGATCGAGTTGCCGCGTGCGGCCCTTACGGCAGATCAGATTGCGGAAGAAGCTGAGTTCTTCAGCTTCGGCACCAACGATCTGACGCAGACCACGTACGGCATCTCGCGCGACGACATCAACAACTTCCTGCCGGCTTACATGCGGCTCGGCATCTTCAAGCAGGATCCCTTTGCCACCCTTGACCAGGCAGGCGTGGGGCAACTGGTGAAGATGGCCACGGTGAAGGGACGCAACACGCGCGCCAACCTCAAGTTGGGCATCTGCGGCGAGCATGGCGGCGATCCTGAGTCAGTGAAGTTCTGCCACAAGATCGGGCTGAACTACGTTTCCTGCTCACCGTTCCGGTTGTTGACGGCGCGGCTGGCGGCGGCGCAGGCCTCGCTCGAAGAGAAGGGCACGGAGTTCCACGGCAGCAAATAAGCTCCGTTTGATTCGGAAAACACAAGGGCGCAGCCGATTGGCTGCGCCCTTGTTGCGTGTGGGAAGAACGTCTTCTTTGACCTTCAGCTACCCCCTGATGCCCTTGCGCCGCGCCGAAAAGCTCTCTGCCGATTCTTTGCATCTAAAAGAATGAGAAGATAAGAGCACCACCGCTTTTCCCGCATCCTCGCGGAAGCTCCCCTTCAGTCCCTTCAACCCCAAGACAGGAGACGCCCGAATGCTGATCCGTCTGGCATACGATATTCAATTCGATATTCCCGCCCCAGTGGCCATGGTTGCGCTGCTCAACGTCCATCCCTCGCGCTTCAACGACTTGCTCGAGCCCGATGAAGTGCACGCCGAGCCGAATGTTCCGGTCACCAACTACATTGACAGCTTCGGCAACCGCTGTGCCCGCTTCGTCGCCCCCGCGGGACAATTGCGCCTGAGCGGTTCCACGCTGATTCGCGATTCCGGCTACCCGGATACTCTCAATCTCGCTGCTCGCCAGGCTGACGTCGGCGATCTGCCGAATGAAGTTCTGAGCTATCTGCTCAACAGCCGGTATTGCGAAGTGGACCGTTTCTCGAACATCGCTTTTGAACATTTTGGAAATACTGCCCCCGGCTGGAGCAGGGTGCAGGCAATCTGCAACTGGGTCCACAGTCACGTGACGTTCAACTACCAGCACGCCCGGCCAACCAAGACAGCACTCGACGTGTACACCGAGCGCGTGGGCGTGTGCCGCGACTTCCAGCATCTGGCCATCACTTTTTGCCGCGCCCTCAACATCCCGGCCCGCTACGCCACCGGCTATCTCGGCGACATTGGCGTACCCGTGGTTTTGCCCATGGACTTCAGCGCGTGGTTCGAGGCTTGGCTCGACGGCCAGTGGTGGACATTCGACGCTCGCAACAACATGCCACGGATCGGCCGCGTCCTGATGGCCACAGGCCGCGACGCTTCAGATGTAGCCATGACGACGGCCTTTGGCAAGGCCGACCTGCGGCACTTCTTTGTTGTCACGGAAGAAGAGAATTCCTATTCTACCGGCCTGGCGGCACTCTAGAATCTGCTTCCGCTCACCTTACTTTGAGCCGGTACCCGGCGTGCCGTAGTAGCCTTCGCGCGTGGCTACCGTCAGGTCGTCCTTTTTGGCTTTCAGGACGATCTTGTGGAAGTCGCCTTCGGTGTCGACCTGGTCAGGGGTGTAGGAGAGCAAGTACTGGCCGCGCAACTCGTCGGCGATCTGGTTGTAGATGTCTTCGAGGGCATCTTTCTTTTTGGCCTCAAAGAAGTGGCCGCCGGTGCGGGTGGCAATCTGCTCCATGATCTTCTTGCCGTCAACGCCGGTACCAGAGCGGGGATCACTGCCGCGCCGATTGCCGCCGCCTCCGCCCGGATAACCGCCCCCACCACCTGGGTAGCCTCCGCCACCACCGCCTCCCGGCCACCCGCCGCCCATGCCGCCGCGCCGGCCGCCCTGACCGGGAAAACCGTTACTCGAGTCGCGCTGTTCTTCACCTTTGAAGTAGATGGTGTAGATGGAAACGTTGGCGCGGTCGGCTGCATCGATTGCGTCGTTGAGGGTTTCCTTGCTGCCGCGATCGGCGCCATCAGAGAAGACGACGAGTGCCTTGCGGCCATCCTTGGGCTTCATCAGATCGTCGGCCGCGAGGTAGATGGCGTCGTACAGTTGCGTGCCGCCGCCGCGGCTGCCCCGCTGACGCTCGCGATCGTCGCCGCTGGTTTCAGGCCCCTGCGTGTCGTTGTGTTCGTGGGAAGTGGGGCCCATGGCGTCGATCTCGTGATGCAGTTTGTCGCGGGAGTTGGTGAAGTCCTCAAGCAACTCGACTTCCTGGTCAAAGTGAATGAGGAAAGCCTGGTCCGACTGCTTGGCGCTCTTGGGGTCAGCGGGCAGCATCAGGTCAACGAACTTGCCGCCTGCCTTGCGCTCGTTTTCCATGGCCGAGGACACGCTGCGGCTGGTATCGACGAGCAGGCCAACGCGGAAAGGCAGGCTGCTTTCGCGGGTGAAGCTCTTGATGACCTGGGGACGGGTGTCCTCAGTGAGCGTGAAGTCCGCCGCCGTGAGGTTGGTGACCATCTCGCCCTTTTTGTCGCGGACGGTGACGGGCAGCAACACCTCGCGCGCCTGGACTTTGAGGGTGGTGACCGGCTGTTGATCGGCCTGCGCAATGGCTACGGCAGGCATGGCGGCGAGCGCAAGCGCAAAAGGAAGAACAATTCGATTTATCATGGCTTCCCGGGGAGACACCTTCGTCCCTTTAGACGCAGTAAACCCAGGATAGTTGACCGGAACCCGGAATCGAGGCTGGCAGGGAGGGAATTCAACATATACTCGGCGGAAGACTTCGCGGGCAGGAGACCTGTGGCGAAGGGCCGTTTCTGACCTCGCGATTGGGCATCGCCTTCATCGGAGGTTAGTAGGGCAACAGGTCGATCCTGGCGGGCAAGTACACTCTTTGGCCAGGGGCCGCACAGCTACAGGATTACGTCAGTGGATAGACCCCTGCGGCTTCGGTAAGGTTAGAGCGCAATCCGAATTGGCCCCTGCCCCCGAATCCAGATCCCACTCACGCGACCCTGGTCCGCTCTCTCAGTCTGCGGAAAAGGCACGCCCTTTCAAGCCGGATTTCGAACGGAAAACTCATGGCCGGTTTCACTTTACATGGATTCGTGAGAGATTTAGACTTCGGAGTGCCAGTAAACGCTTTCCCCGCCCGGATTGAACGGCGCTGGAGCATTCGTTGGAGAGGGGTTCACTACGATGAACAGGAAGAAGAAGACCAAGATTTCGGCAAGCCAGGCAATCAACTCAACGAGGCTTGAGCCGAGCCGTCGAGATTTCCTGGTGGGGGTGGGAGGCACGGCCGTACTGGGCGTCCTTTCCGGCTCCAACGCGTTTGCGCAGGCACCTGAAAATGCGGTGAACATCGCGCGGGTTGCCGTGCCGACGAGCCAGGTGATGCTGAGCGAGAATCGAATCTCTGCTCTGAACGACGGGTTTACGCCGGAGAACTCGTTTGACCGCAGCCACGCGCTTTACTCGCTGTGGGCGGACCCTTCGACGGGCAAGCGGACAAGCTGGGTGCAATACGAGTGGAGCGAGCCGGTCGACGTAAACAAAGTCGAGGTCTATTGGGCTGTCGATCGCCCGCGTGCAGGTGAATTGCCGGGCAGCTACGTGCGCAAGATTGCCACGCCTGAGAGCTACAGCATCCAATTTTGGGATGGAAGCGACTTTGTGCCGGTAACTCAGCCGCAGGGTCTTGGCGTCGCGCTCGACACGTTTAACGCGACAACCTTTGAGCCGGTAAAGACGAGCAAGCTGCGGATCGAAGTCGTCACCCAGCAGGGCCGGCCGGCGGGAATCCTCGAATGGAAGGTCTTTAACTACGGGCCGGTTCCAATGCTTCAGCCGGTGGTTGATGCCGGCGTTGACCGCTCCGTTGTGAGCGACGGCAAGACCTACTTGTCAGGTAAGGTGACCTGGCTTGAAGATTCAAGCAGAAACAGGGCCCGCTGGGTGAAGAACGCGGGGCCGGGCACTGTGGTTTTCTCCGACGCTGCTTCGCCGGTCACCACTGCAACCTTCTCCCAGCCGGGTGACTACGTGCTGGCACTCGAATCGAGCGGAAGCAAAGGCCCCTCGCCCGCGATTGGCGTCCATGTAGAGCCGGCGCCTCCTGCCGACCGTCTCAACGTGGTTTACACGCGGAAGTATTCGATCGAGAGCAAGCTATGGAATGACCGTGCGAAGGCACTTATTGTGAGCTGGATTCCTCATTGTGTCGCAATGTGTGAGCGCACCGACATTCCAGTGATGCGCGGTGACGGCGGAATCGACAACTTCATCGAAGCGGGAAAAGCGAACCGTGGCGAGCCGCACGCGGGGCACAAGGGATTCGTCTTTTCGAATGCATGGGTTCACCAGACAGTTGAGTCCATGTGCATCGCCCTGATGGTCGATCCGCAAGGCGACGCTGACATCATCAAGGCGCAGGAGATGATGCGCGCGACGCTGGATCGCTGGATTCCGACCATTCTTGCTGCTCAAATGCAGGATGGCTACCTGCAGACTGCTTACATTTTGGCCGATCGCAGTACCTGGCCGGAGCGCTGGTCGCCCGACCACCGCGGCAATCACGAAGGCTATGTCTCTGGATACTTCATCGAGTCGGCCATCAATCACTACACTCTCACCGAGGGCAAAGATCTGCGCATGTACAACGCGGCCAAGAGACTGGCCGACTGCTGGGTTGCGAACATCGGTCCCGGCAAAAAGGAATGGTTCGACGGGCACCAGGAGATGGAGCAGGCGCTGGTACGCTTCGGCCGCTTTGTGAATGACCAGGAGGGAAATCATCGCGGAGATGCGTACATTGCACTCGCGAAGTTTCTTCTCGATTCGCGCCGGGGCGGATCGGAGTACGACCAGAGCCACTTGCCGCCGGGCCAGCAGTACGAAGCCGTGGGCCACGCGGTGCGCGCCATGTATTTTTATTCGGGCATGGCGGATATTGCTGCCGAGACGCAGGACCGTGATTACCAGAGCGCGGTTATTTCGCTCTGGGACAACATGGTGAACAAGAAGTACTACCTGACCGGCGGTATCGGAAGCGGAGAAACCTCAGAGGGCTTTGGACCGAATTACTCGCTGCGCAACGAAGCCTACTGCGAAACCTGCTCGAGCTGCGGAGTTGTCTTCTTCCAGTACAAGCTCAACCTCGCGTATCACGACGCAAGGTATGCCGACCTGTACGAGCAGACCATGTATAACGCCCTGCTCGGGGGAGTGGCGCTCGACGGCCAAAGCTTCTGCTACACCAATCCGCTCGTCAATACCGAGCGAGCCAAGTGGCATGTGTGTCCATGCTGCGTCGGCAACTTTGCCCGCACCTTGCTCATGATCCCGACCTGGACTTATGTGAAGAGCAACGACGGGCTCTACGTGAACATGTTTGTCGGCAGCAGGATTCATGTTGGCCAGGTCGCGGGCACAAACGTTGAAGTCGTCCAGGAGACGGATTATCCCTGGGATGGATCGATTTCAATCACCGTGAATCCCGAGGAAGCAAGAACTTTTTCGGTTTACGTGCGCATCCCGGACCGGACCACAAGCAAGCTCTATAAGGACTCTCCGCAGGTCCGGGGCGTCAAGCGGTTTGCCGTCAATGGACACGTGCAGACGCCGGACATTCACAAAGGCTATGCCGTGGTAACGCGCGAATGGAAAGCGGGCGACCGCATTGAACTGGAACTGCCGATGGAACCGCAGCGCGTGACGGCCGATAGCCGAATCAAGGCCGACACTGACCTGGTGGCCTTGAAGTATGGCCCACTCATCTACAACGTCGAGACTGCAGACAACAACAACATCGATCGCAAACTGGGAGACGGGCCGCTCGTGGCCGAGTGGCGTGCTGACCTGCTGGGCGGAGTGACGGTGATCTCAGGCAAGTGGGAAGATGGTTCTCCGATGCTCGCGATTCCGAATTTCGCGCGGACAAATCGCGTAGGAACTCCACCCGACTATCCCACGGATCGCGAGCCCGATCGCTTCACCAGGCCCAAGCCGCAAATCAACTCGAAGGTGTGGATCTAGCAAAAGCTCGATCGAGTGTGCGGCTCGGGATTCGAGCTTGGCTTTCTCTCCAGGAGCCGGGGTTCCTTCCTGCTGTGCGGCGAGATTCCTCACGCGATACCGGTCATCGCCATTGGAGGGCGGTTCGATGAATGAAAATTTGAGAGTGCCCGGCATCGCGCGCAATGTCTGCCTTCTCGCTTGCGTCCTGGCCATTTCATTTCCGCTCCGGGCGCAGTCCCCGACGTCAGACTCAGGACTTTCGAGCAAGTATCCCACCAGTGCGATGCCGAACCCGGATAACGTGTCGAGGTCCGTGGAGTACTCAGCTGTGCAGAAGCGGCTCGCTAGCGGATGGAACACCTGGGACGTGAACAGCGTGACCACCCATGTGCTTCTGCCGGAGGGACTCGCGATTCACGTGGCGATGAAGCACAACACCACCTTATATGGAGACGCGCTTCTCGGAGACACTCTCATCGGCCGGTTATCTTCAGGCGCTGAGCAGGTCTTTCCCGGCCCTCATGCCTGGGACGGCAGCTATACCGACCTGCGTGTCGCCTGGAAAAGCCATAGTTGGCGTGTGCAAAGCGCCCACGATGGCCGGGATCTTGTGATTCTGGTAACGCCGCTGGCATCTGAATCAAGCGCGGCGTTGCCGCCCACAGCCGTGTTCTCTGTGAATTATCTCTGGAACAAAACCGGGACGGTCGAAAGGCGACCGGGCGTCATCAGGGCAGTCGATCCTGCCAGTGCAGTCGCGGTGTATTGCACCTGCGAGACCGGCAGCAATCCGCAGGCCGTCATCCACTCCGCAATCCCCACTGTGGGCCAGTACTTTGCGGCAGATCTCACTGCGCCCGTTGCCATCAGTACCGGCAGCCGGCGCACCGTGGAACAGGCTCAAGCGATTCTTGATCGCCAGCTTGCCGCATATAAGCTGTCTCTCGAAGGCAAAGAAGGCACCCAGCCGATTGCCGATGCAATTGAGACCACCCTCGGCTGGGACACAATCTACGAACCGGAAAAGCAACGGGTTGTGTCGCCCGTGAGTCGCGTCTGGAGCGTGGGCTGGGGCGGCTACGTGATCTTCGACTGGGATACCTTCTTTGCGGCCACCCTGGCTTCCGTCGGCGATCGCGATCTCGCCTATGCCGATGCCATCGAGACCCTTCGCGAGTCGACCGCGGAAGGATTCGTTCCCAACTATGCGCGCGCGGGAAACTGGAAGAGCTTCGACCGATCGGAACCGCCAGTTGGCGCCATCACGGTGCTTGGGCTGTACAAGAAGTTCGGAGATCGCTGGTTCCTGGAAGAGACCTTCCCTGCCCTGCTCAAGTGGAACCAGTGGTGGGCCCGCCATCGGGATCTCGATGGTTATCTCGTGTGGGGAAGCGATGGCCAGAACCCTCCGGGCGATCTGGACGACGCCTCCCGCGGTACAGGCCCCGGCGCGATTCTGGAGTCAGGGCTCGACAACAGCCCGATGTATGACGGAACGGTTTACGATCCCGGAACTCACCTTCTGGAGTTTGCCGATGTTGGCCTTATGAGCCTCTACATCGCGGACTGCAACGCGCTGGCGGAAATTGCCGATACACTCGAACGCACGGACGAAGCCCGAGAACTGCGCGCCCGCAGTGCGCACTACGGAAGCAAACTCGAATCAATGTGGAGCCCCAGCGCGGAAATCTTCCTGAATAAGGATCTTCATACCGGCCAGTTGAGCTATCGACTGTCGCCCACAAACTTCTACCCGTTGCTTTCACATACGGCTACGCCTGGCCAAGCGCAAGCCATGATCCAGAAGCATATGCTGAATCCGCAGGAATTCTGGGGCGACTGGATCCTGCCATCCATCGCGCGCAACGATCCTGCATTCGGCGACCAGAATTACTGGCGGGGCCGCATCTGGGGACCCATGAATTACCTCGTGTACCTGGGCCTGCTTAACTATGACGATCGAACTGTGCGCTCGGAGTTTGCGCAGAAATCCTATGATCTGTTCCTGAAGGAATGGCGTGACAAAGGCCATGTGCATGAGAATTACAACGCCATTCTCGGAACAGGCGACGACGTTACGAGCAGCGATCGGTTCTACCATTGGGGCGCACTCCTGGGCTACATAGAGTACCTCCAAAAACTCGAAACGGATCCCTCATCCCATCCTCCGGCCGAAATGCCCAAGTAGCCGGAACTTTACCGCAACGTAATCCCGGCAGAACGACCGATGTCGATTTGACCTTACTTTCCTGGCCAAACGAAAAGCCCGCCGAATGAGCGGGCTTTAGCGGATCTTGACTGGTAGCGCTACCGGGAATCGAACCCGGGTTTTAAGATTGAGAATCTCACGTCCTAACCCCTAGACGATAGCGCCACATGCGGGGGCAGGCCGTTGAAGGCCGCCTATTTACTTTAACAAAGAACGCCCATTCGGCAAAGAGCACGCCTGAGCGCAACGCCAGGCGGGTTCTGCTCACGTAGCGCGGCGGGAGACGTTGTGGTCAAGCCTTGCCGCGTTTGCGCCAGTCTGCCCCAAGCGCCGCACCGAACAGGAGTCCGACAGCCACTCCAATCGCGATGTTGTGCAATGCGACGCCGATGGCGGCGCCAAACGCCAAGCCGAGAGCCACTGTGGCGCCCATGTTACGTTTCATGATGCCTCCGGTTGTTCCCCCCATTGCACCCGGGAAGCGGGCCTCACAAAAAACTGAATAACCTAGATGCCGAGCTTGCGGACTTCGTCGTTGTAGTACTTGCGGTAGAGGATCTCCCACTCCTGGGAGCCTTCCAAAATGATCTTGCGCTGGTTGGCTATTTTGAGCCGGGCAGCGGTGTCGATGCGGGCTTCGTCGGTGAGCAGCGCCTCAAGCGCCTTGCGGGCTTCCTGGCGGATGGTGTTGCGATCCTCGAGAAAACCCACCTCGTTGATCTCGGCCAGCGTATCGGCCACGGTGTGGGCCAGCTTGTTGAGCTTGTCGCGGCTGATCCTCATAGCACCGCCTTGTACTTTTTGGCCAGCTCGGTTTTTACCTTCTTGAACATCTCGGCGTACTGAGCGCCCGATTTGCGCATCTCCTCGGAGTAGGCTTCAAGAATGACGCGCACCTCCTCGTTGATGCGGTCTTCGAGAGACAGCTCCTCGAGCAGACCCTCGTTGACGCGCGCCTCAGTCGCCTTCAGGTCGGCGGTGGTGATCATCTTTGCGTCAATGAGGTGCTTGACCGTACGGCGGGCCAGATACCCTATGTAATCTCGTGAAAAAATCATGGGTTAAGGTTCAGGATAACGCATGGGGCGGCAGGCTGTACACCGAAAGACGGCTCGGTTCTTTCAGCTTCTTGCTCTAGACCATGGCGTTGCAGCCAAAGACGCCTCGTTACGATTCGCTTCGGCGGTTTCCTGCTA
>Ga0302319_10016040_pt1 | contig 13827 bp, 15 predicted proteins | sample Bog_T0_2_FD_203319 | JGI IMG/M metagenome (GOLD analysis project Ga0302319, IMG submission 203319) | Peat permafrost microbial communities from Stordalen Mire near Abisko, Sweden - Bog_T0_2 | ecosystem: Environmental > Terrestrial > Soil > Wetlands > Peat | place: Sweden: Abisko, Stordalen Mire...
GCCTTGGTTGCCAGATTGGCGAGCGCAGTAAAGGCGTCGATAAATTGCGGCCTGCAATCGGGATAGCCGCTGTAATCAAGCGCATTGACGCCGATGAAGATGTCGCCGGCGCCTTCCACCTCGGCCAAAGCCAGCGCGAAGGCCAGAAAAATAGTGTTGCGTGCCGGCACATAGGTGATCGGCACACCCTCGGCGAGTGCGGCGCCGCCGCGATCCTTGGGAACCGGGATATCGGCGGTCAGCGCCGAGCCGCCGAAGGCGCGCAGATCGATATCGACGATCTGATGGCGATCGGCACCCAGCGCCGCCGCCACACGCGCTGCCGCCGCCAATTCGGCGGCGTGGCGCTGGCCATAGCGAAAGGACAGAGCCAGCGTGCGAAAGCCGCGCTGCCGCGCCATCGCCAGACAGGTGGCGGAATCCAGCCCGCCGCTCAACAGCACCACGGCGGATGGCGACGACATGCTATTTGTTCATCCGTGCGATCGTTGCAGTCGTGGAATGACCGGCTTGCAGCTCGGCCAGGAACACTCTCCCACCCCAACCGGCCACCAGATCGCCGCCCACCACCTGATCGACGCTGTAGTCGGCGCCTTTGACCAGAATCTCGGGCCGTAGCGCCTTGATCAAGGCCAAAGGCGTGTCCTCGTCGAAGATCACCACCAGATCCACCGCCGCCAACGAGGCCAGCACCGTGCCACGCGCCGTTTCGGCCTGTACCGGACGGCTTTCACCTTTCAGTCTTTTGACCGAGGCGTCGCTGTTGAGGCCGACCACCAGCCGGTCGCATTGGCCACGGGCCTGATCGAGCAGCGACACATGACCGGGGTGCAGCAGATCGAAACAGCCATTGGTGAAGCCGATGCGTTTGCCAAGATGGCGCCAGCGCTCGACCTGGTCGAGTGCGGCCGGCAGCGAAACCAGCTTGCTCTCGGCCGCCGCCATCTCCGAGTGATGCAGCGCTGCCACCAGATCGTCGCGATAGGCCACTGCAGTGCCGACCTTGCCGACGACGATACCGGCCGCCAGATTTGCCAGGCGCGCCGCCTCGAGCGGCGTGGCACCGGCGGTCAGGGCCGCCGACAGGGTCGCCACCACCGTGTCACCGGCGCCCGACACGTCGAACACTTCGCGTGCCTCGGCCGGCAGATGCACGGCGGTGGTGGCGGTGACCAGACTCATGCCGTCCTGGCTGCGAGTCGCCAGCACCTGCTCGATGCCGCACAGATCGATCAGCTGGCGGGCGGCGGCAGCGATCTCGTCGTCGCTGCCGACCGGCAGCCCGGTCGCCTCATGCAGTTCCTTGCGATTGGGCGTTATCAGGGTGGCGCCCCGATAGAGCGTGTAGTCGCTGCCTTTGGGGTCGACCACCACCGGCTTGCCGGCGGCGCGCGCCATTGCGATCAAGGCTTGGCCGAGGCCGCTGCCCAGCACGCCCTTGCCATAGTCGGATAGCACCAGCACGCCGACCTTGCCGATCAAAAGCTTGGCCCCCGCCAACAGCCGTTCGCGCGAACTGGTCGCCAGCGGGCATTGAGTCTCGTGATCGGCGCGCAGCAATTGCTGGGTACCGCCAATGAAACGGGTCTTGATGGTGGTCTGGCGGTCCGGTTCGACCACCATCAAGGGGTCGACATCGCCATGCTCGCCGACCAGGCGGGATACTTCGCGACCGGCCGGATCGTCCCCCACCACGGACAGGAAATGCGGCTGGCAGCCGAGCGCCACCAGATTGCGGACGACATTGCCGGCCCCCCCCAGCATGGCGCTCTCGCGCTGCACCCGCAGCACCGGAATCGGCGCTTCCGGCGAGATGCGCACCACCTCGCCATAGACGAAGCGGTCGAGCATGACGTCGCCGACACACAGCACACGACCGGCGTCCAGACGACCGATCAGATCCAATTCGGCATTCACTTCGGTCATCGCTGATGCATCCGACTCAGTCATCGCTGGTGGTGCGGTCTGGCTATCCTAATCGCGCTGCCGATGCAAGCGCGCTCACGGCGCCGGATGGGGCGGAACGCCGGTCCAGGTCCAGCTGCCGATCTTCCAGCCCCGGGCACTGTGCCGCAGCACAAAGGTCACCTGGGCTTCCTCCCGGATCGGCTGGCCTTGCCTCGCATAGAGGGATACCGTCGGAACGACGACATAGGCCCGCTGGCCCAGGGTCTCGATGCGCGTGGGCTCGTCATAGGTCACTGTACCGCCGGCAATTCCGCGGGCCCGGGCATGCGCTTGGTAATCGGCCGCCCAGGCCATGGGCGCGCCGCGACCACGCCAGCGAAAGGGTGGGATCTCGTCGATGATGGTGATATCGCCCTCGTCATAGGCCGCCAAGGCGGACTTCGGGTCCCCCCGATTGAAGCCGTCGAACAATTGTCGGATGGGGGCGGCAATTGCGCTCTGGTCCTCCGCCTGTGCGCCCGCAGCAAGAACAATAAAGGTGAGCAAGACGGCCAAGGATTTTTGCATGACGCTCTCCGTTTGCGCGTGAATCCGGCCGCCGGCGGCGTGCCGAGTGACAACAGCCTATAACAGGCGATAAAATGCCGCACCCACTCCAGGCACAGAGGATCATGAACGCGTCGCCGCGAGACCCGAATGGGGCGGAAACCGTCAATCAGGAAAATGTTCTGCTCGATGTCGCCGAACGCATAGGCCGCATCAGGGAAGGACGTTTGGCGGTGCATCTGCATCTGTCGGCTCTGCAGCCGCAGAACCGCCAGGAAGGCTATCTGCGGGTGGCCGGCCGCATGCTGGAGCCAATGGTCGGCGCCTATCGCGGCCAGATCTTCCAATTGAGCAATGCCGACATCGTGTTTCTCCTGACCGAGGCCGATCTCGACGATGTGCACCTTCATTTGAACACGCTGCGCGGCCTGTTCGCCAAAGATCCGCTGACACGCGAAGACAGCGGCGACGGGCAGGATCGATTCTGTACCGTCTATGACCTGACCCACGACTATGACCGCTTTCTGGCCACGGCCAGACAATTGCTTGCTGTGGCGCGGGCGCGCACCCCGCCGGCGCGGCCGGAGTTCAGCCCACTCAGCGTGACCGGTCTCGGCGCGCTGGCCGAGCGGCTGACCTTGATCGACGCATCCCCGTTTGTGCGCCGCCAATCCGCCATTTCGCTCGGCGGGCGCGGCGCGGCGACGGTGATCTTTCAAGAGTTTTTCATCAGTCTCGCCGATTTGCAAAAGTGGCTGTCGGCCGATCTGCAAGTGCACGGCGATCGCTGGATGTCCCAGTATCTGGCGCAGTGTCTGGATTTGCGCCTGCTGGCGGCACTGCGACGCTTGCGGCTGGCGCGGGCGCCGGTGGCGCTCCATCTCAATCTCTGCCTGTCTACCCTGCAAAGTCCAGCCTATCAGGCTTTCGAAGCCGGCCTGCCGACTGGCACCAAACTCGGCATCGAAATCCAATCTGTCGATTTGCTGGGCGACAGCCGCGCTTTCATCGCCGCCCGAATCGATTTCGCGGCAAAAGGCCATAGCCTGGTGATCGACGGTTTGGACGAAGCCACGCTGCGTTTCCTCGATGTCGGCAAGACCGGCGCCGATTTGTACAAGATCGACTGGAGTCCCGACCTGAAACGGGGCGATCGTAGCGACCCGCTGCACAAGGCCTTGCGCGCGCTCGACACCGGAAAGCTGCTGCTCGCCCATTGTGACTCGGAAGCTGCAATCGCCTGGGGACTCGAGCAGGGGCTGACCAAGTTTCAGGGCCGCTATGTCGAGGCCATGCTGGCGGCTACGACGCTGGGCGTTTGTGAACAAGCCAGCGCCTGCAGCCTGGCGCAATGCGTAGAACGGCACGGCGTGATCGGCGGTCCGCTGCGCGCTGAATGCGGCAACCACCAAAGGCTGGATACGCCGCCGCCGATGCGGGCGCCGCACCGCCCGATGGAGCAGCCATGAGCCTGCCGCCGACGGCCGCGCAAAAGCTGCCCTCCACCGAGATATTGCTGCTCGACTATGTCCACAAGCTGGAGCGTCACCGCCATGGCCGAACCGCCTGTCGCATTCGACTGTCGTCGCTGCTGCCGGCCAACCGGCGCGACCACCATGTCCGTACGGCCGTGTCGACCTTTGACAATCTGGTGCGTCGCCTCAAAGGACAGGTGTTCGCCGTTTCCAATGCCGACATCATCGTGATCTTCAAGGACAGTGCACTCGACGAAATCCAGGCGGCGCTGATCAAGCTTCGATTCCTGTTCGACGACGATCCCGTGCTGATGCAGGAGCAGGAAGAAGGCCATCCTCCCTTCATCGAATGGTACGGCGTCGACCAGGATTACCAGAGACTGCTGATCATGGCGCAGACTCTGGTGGATGCCGACCTGGAGCGGCGAACCCAGGATCCGGCCAGGTTGGACGGACAATCCCCGGCTCCAATCAGGCCGGTGCCCCGCGAGACATTTACACCGGCCATGCTGGCCAGGATGCAGCAGGCGCTGGCTGGCGCCGACCTTGCCAACATGCTGCGCCGCCAGGCCGTTTGCGCGGTGATCGGCCAGGCGCCGCCGCAGCCTCTCTTCTATGAATTGTTCGTCTCGATCGCCGATTTGCAGGAAACCTTGCTGCCGCGAGTCGATCTCGACTCCAGTCCTTGGCTGTTCCGGCTGCTGACCGAGACGCTCGATCAGCGTGTTCTGGCCTTGTTGCGACGACATGACGACAGCACGTTATCGGGCGATGTCAGTATCAATCTCAATGTCCAGACACTGTTATCGCCGGACTTTCTGGCATTCGACGATGGCGTCAAGGTCAACGAGCGCGGCACCATCGTGCTTGAATTGCAGAAAGTGGATGTCTTTGCCGATCTTGCCGCCTTCCTGTTTGCACGCGATTTCGCCCGCGAGCGCGGCTATCGCATCTGCATCGACGGCGTCACCATCGATTCCTTGCCATTCATCGACCGCGCGCGGCTTGGCATCGATCTTTTGAAGCTGATCTGGGACAGCGCCCTGATCGAAGGCAAACTTTCGGACGGCAGCGCGCTTGGCGCCTATGTCAGTCGTTGCGGCCCATCGCGCACCATCCTGTGCCGCTGCGACTCGGCGCACGCCATCAGTCTCGGCCAATCGGTGGGCATTTCGCTGTTCCAGGGCCGCTATGTCGAACAGATGCTGGCCGGCCCGGCAACGCGATTGCGCGGCGGCGGCAGGGCCAGACGCCGATGACGCCCGGGCAGCGATGGGCCGACGCGGCGCTTCTGGCCATAAGCTTTCTGACCCGCCTGCCGGTAAAGCTGCGGGTCGCGCCGGGGCCGGGCGCCCTGGCCGGCGCGATGATTTTTTTTCCGCTGGTCGGCGGCGTCATCGGGTTGATGTGCAGCGGCGCCTACGCGCTGGCGATCGTGGCGCTGCCGGTGGGTCCGGCTTCATTGCTGGCGATCGCTGCCGGCATCCTGCTGACCGGCGGATTGCATGAGGACGGGCTGGCCGATTGCGCCGATGGTTTGGGCGGCGGCAGCGACAAAGAACGCGCCTGGGCAATCATGCATGACAGCCGGATCGGCAGTTTCGGCGCCATCGCCCTGATTCTGAGCGTGGCATTGCGCGCCACCGCCTTGGCCGGAATCGAGCGGCCGGCGCGGGTGGCGGCGGCGCTGATATCGGCGCATGCGGTGGCCCGTGCCCTGTTGCCGGCGGCCATGTTGAGCTTGCCGCCGGCCAACAGCGTCGGACTGGCCGCCGAGGCGGGCCGTCCCGGCGCTAGCGTCGCGGCACCGGCTGCGATTCTGGCGCTTGCAGTCGCCGTTCTGTGCCTGCCGCGCGCCGCGGCGCTCGCCGCTGTAGCGGCCGCGGGCGCGGCGGTGATGCTGGTGGGCTGGCTGGCGCGTCGGCGGATCGGCGGCTATAGCGGCGATGTGCTGGGCGCGATGGAACAATCTGCCGAAATCGCAGCACTCCTGGCGATTCTCGCCGTCTTTCGGCGATTGCCATGACCACTCCCGTCACGCGCTGGTGGTGGCTGCGCCATGCGCCGGTGCCGGACCCGGAAAACCGCATTTGCGGCCAGCTCGACCCACCTTGCGACCTGTCCGACCAGCAGAGCATGGCGGCGCTGGCGGCGCTGTTGCCAAAAAAAGCGGTGATCGTCGAGAGCGGGCTGTTGCGCTGCAGCCAGACTTTGGGAGCGATCGAGGCCGCCGGCTTGCCGATGGCGCCGGCGCTGATCGAGGCGGCGCTGCAGGAGCAGGATTTCGGCTATTGGCAAGGCCGGCGCTGGGCCGATCTGGAAAGCCGGGACGACCCGCAAGTCGCCAGCTTTTGGCAGGATCCGGCCAGCGCCGCGCCACCCGGCGGCGAGAGCTTCGTCACGCTGGTGGCGCGGGTGCAGACCACTGTCCATCGGCTGACCCGAGAATTCCAGGGACGCGACATCATCGCCATCGCCCATGCCGGGACGATCCGCGCCGCGTTGCAGCTGGCGCTCGGCCTCACCCCTCGCGCCGCTTTGTCCTTCGTCATCGATCCGCTGTCAGTGACCCGTCTCGACGCCATCGGCGACGGCTGGCGGGTTGGCGGCGTCAACATGCCGCCCGCCTTGCCGCAATGACGAGCTTGCCGCGCCTGACCCTGGTGCTCGGCGGTGCCCGCTCGGGAAAAAGCCGCTATGCCGAACAGATGCTCGCCGGCCACACAGCACCGCTCTATATCGCCACCGCCACGGCCGGCGACGCCGAAATGCAAGCCCGCATCGACCGTCATCGACGCCAGCGCGGCGCCGCGTGGCAAACACGGGAGGAGCCGTTGGCGCTGCCCGCCGCGCTGACGGAGGCAAGCAGCCCCGAGCGGCCGGTGCTGGTCGATTGCCTGACGCTGTGGTTGACCAATCTGATGGAAGCCGGGCGCGACATCGAGCAGGAATTCTGTGTCCTGCTGACGGCCCTGTCCGGACTGCCCGGCAGCGTCGTGCTGGTCGGCAATGAGGTCGGGCTCGGCATCGTGCCGGAAAATGGCATGGCCCGCGAATTTCGCGACCATGCCGGCCGCCTGCACCAGCAAATCGCCGCCCGGGCCGACCGCGTCGTGCTGATGGTGGCAGGCTTGCCATTGCTGGTGAAAGGGGGTTAAGACCCTGACCGCCGATGTCCGCCGATTGCGAAGCCGGGCAAACATCGTTAGCATCGGCGCATGAGACGAAAAGCTCTTCTCCTTCTGCTGGCCTTGCTGTGGGTGACCTTGGGCGCGTCGGCGCTGGCCCAGCAGGACCAGCAACAGACAGTAAGCGGCGCGCTCGCCAGCCTGGAACGCATGAAAGGCGACCCCAATTTTCTGGAAGGCTTTCAGCCCAAGCTCAACCAGGCCCGCGCCGTGCTGATCGTCCCGGCCCTTTACAAAGGCGGCTTCATTTTTGGCGGGCAATATGGCAATGGCGTTTTGCTGGCCCGGCTGGCCGACGGCAATTGGAGCTATCCGGCCTTCTACACGCTGCAGGGCGGCAGCTTCGGCCTGCAGATCGGCCTCGAAAGCGCCTCGATCCTGTTCCTGATCATGACCGACAAGGGCTTGCAGGCGGTGCTGAGCAATCAGTTCAAATTCGGCGCCGATACCGGCATCACCTTTTTGGTGGTGGGGGCGGGGGTGGGCGCGTCGACCACCTCCAATCTTGGTGCCGACATCTATGCTTTTTCGCTGTCGGGTGTCGGGCTTTATGGCGGACTCTCGCTGGAGGGTACGGTGCTGTCCGCCCGCGAATCCTGGAACGCCGCCTATTACGGCAGCAATGTCGCGTCGCGCGCCATCGTGCTCGACAACAGCGTCAGAAATTCCCGTGCCGACGGCTTGCGCGATATTCTTGCGCACTGAACCGACGCCGGCGTTCGGCCGCTTTGACGCCAGAGGAGACCTGATTTGAGCGTCAAAAGCATGACCGGCTATGCCCGAGTAAGCGGCGACTGGGCCGGCTTGGGCTGGATTTGGGAGGCCAAAAGCGTCAATGGCCGCGGTCTCGAACTGCGCAGCCGGCTGCCAAACGGTTTCGACGGGATCGATTTGGCGGTGCGCGAGGCGGTCAATAAACGCTTCAAGCGCGGCAATATTGCCCTGACCTTGACCATCACCGGGAAAACCGCAGCGGGAGTGGTGAATGTCAATGAGGAGCTGCTGGAACAGCTGATCGAGCTGGCGCGACGCTGGCACGCCAAAGCGCCTGAGCTGGGCGCGGCGCGGCTGGACGGCCTGTTGGCGCTCAAGGGTGTCTTGGAGGCACCGGACGGCGCTCTGCTGTCGGCCGCCGACGATCCGGAACTGGTCGCCTTTCTGCTGGCGCGCTGCGACCAACTGCTCGATTTGCTGGCCGGCATGCGCTGCGACGAAGGGCGCAACCTGCATGACGTGCTGGCCGCGCTGGTCGACCAGATCGCGGCGCTGGTCGACCAGGCCATGCAATCGCCGGCCCAGGATGCCGAGCGGATCCGCGCCCGGCTGAAAAGCCAGGTGGCGGCGCTGCTCGACAGCGGCGTCCCCTTGGCGGAAGACCGTTTGGCCCAGGAAGTTGCCCTGCTCATCAGCAAGTCCGATGTGCGCGAGGAACTGGACCGGCTGACCGCCCATCTCGCCGCCGCCCGCACCATGCTGCAAAGCACCGAGCCGGTCGGCCGCAAACTCGACTTCCTATGCCAGGAATTCAACCGCGAAGCCAATACGCTATGTTCCAAGGCCAATGACATCGATTTGACCCGGGTCGGCCTGGCGATGAAGGCCGCCATCGAACAGTTTCGCGAGCAGGTGCAAAATATAGAATGAGCCTGTCGGACAATCCGATCCGCCGGCGCGGGCTGATGCTGGTGCTGTCGTCGCCGTCGGGCGCCGGTAAAACCACCATCGCGCGCCGTCTGCTGCAGGCCGACGAAAATCTGGTGATGTCTGTGTCCAGCACCACCCGTCCGCCGCGTCCGGGCGAACGGCCCGGACAGGACTATGATTTCGTCAGCGTCGCGCGCTTTCAGGCCATGGTGGCGGCCGGCGAGATGCTGGAACATGCCCAGGTGTTCGACAATTTCTATGGCACACCGGCCTTGCCGGTACAGCAATCGCTGGCGGCCGGCCTCGACGTACTGTTCGACATCGACTGGCAGGGCACGCAGCAATTGCGCCAGGCGGCGCGCGGCGATCTGGCCAGCATCTTCATCCTGCCGCCCGCCGTGCCCGAATTGGAGCGACGCCTCACCCAACGCGCTCAGGATAGCCCCGACATCGTACAGATGCGCATGGCGCGCGCCGGCGACGAGATGAGCCATTGGCCGGAATATGATTACATCGTCGTCAACCACACGCTGGAGGCATCGGTGGCGTCAGTACACGCCATTCTGACCGCCGAACGGCTCAAGCGCGACCGCCAGGTCGGGCTGCCGGACTTCGTCAAGGATTTGCGCAGCCGGACTTAACCTGTCTTCCGCCGCCATTCTTTTACACGACCCTGAGACCAAGATGCTCCTCCATAGGGACGAAATCGCGGTCGTCATGCAGCAAAGCGTGTCGATGTTCGATGCAGAAAGTGCCGATGATGAGGTCGGCGGTCTTGCGAACGGTAATGCCCAATTCTCTCAGCTTGCGATAATTTCGAGCAGCGAGAGAGGCCAGGTCGGCAGTCAGCAGCGGTACAAGCAGATACTGACGCAATCCGCGTTCAATACGCGCGGCATGGGCCCCGTCCCGAGCGCCCTGGAGAATTTCGAGCAGGATAATGTCGCCGACCAAGAGCGGCTCGCGTGCCGCCGCTTCCGCCAGTTTGGCAGTCGCCAAGTTTGAAGTGCCGCGCAAATGGGCGATCCATACCGAACTGTCGACAAGAATCACGATCAGGCCGCGGGACGGTCACACCGCATCTCGTCCAAGTCGCCTTCCCAACCCAATCCGCTGAGTTCCGCGAAAGCTTCGGTCTGACCGCGGATGCGAACCAGCAATCGCAATCCTGCTTCCACCGTGGCTCGCTTGGTCGATAAGCCTGCCGCCTTCATCGCCTGGGACAATAATTCATCATCGATTTCGATATTGGTCCGCATCCTAGCCGCCCCAAGCGATGTGTATTCTCTTTCGAGAGTATACACATTTACCAGCCAATGCAACGTCGGTTCGGCACCGGGAATCTTGGGCGTAGCGACCGCTCGAGGAGTTTGCCCCCTTATGGTCTAACGCTCTGATTCTTCTCACGCGGACCTTTTTACGTCGCTCGAATTGGTGCAGCCGGATTTAGCCCGGTTCCACATGCAGCGCCGCCGCGTCCACCGCGCGGGCCAGGGCACAAAAGCCTTCGACCGGGATTTCTTCGGCGCGCCGGGTGGGATCGAGGCCGGCCTGGCCGAGCAGCGACTCGGCGTCGCCCAGCGCCTTCAGACTGGAGCGCAGCATCTTGCGGCGCTGGCCGAAGGCGGCAGCGGTGACGCGTTCGAGCGTGGCGAGGCAGGCCGGCGCCAGCGGCTGCGGGCGCGGCGTAAGGCGGACCACGGTGCTGGCAACCTTGGGGGGCGGCGTGAAGGCCTCGCGCGGCAGACCGAACAGCGGCTTCACCAGACAGAGCCACTGGGTGATGACCGACAGCCGGCCATAATTCTTGCCGCCCGGACTGGCCGCCAGGCGGTCGACCACTTCCTTCTGGAACATCAAGGTCAGGCTTTCGAAGCTGGCGACCTGGCGCAGCCAGCGCAGCAGCAGCACCGTCGCGATATTGTAGGGCAGATTGGCGACAATGCGGCGTGGCGCCGTGCCGAGACTGCCGGCATCGACCGCCAGGGCGTCGGCGGACAGCACTTGCAGCCGACCCGGATAAGCGCTTGCCAGCGTCTCGAGAAGGGCGACCGCGCGCGGGTCGCGTTCGATGCCGATCAGCTGGGCTGCACCAGCATCGAGCAAAGCGCGGGTCAGGCCACCCGGCCCCGGACCGATTTCGATGGTGGTGCCCTGGCTGAGGTCGCCGGCGGCGCGGGCGATGCGCGCCGTCACATTGAGGTCGAGCAGAAAATGCTGGCCCAACGATTTGCGCGCCGCCAGCCCATAGGCCGCGATCATCTCGCGCAGCGGCGGCAGGTCGCCTTCAGCCATGGCGGGCAACCATCAGGGCCGCCAGCCTCAGCGCGGCGATCAGGCTGTCGGGCCGGGCGCGGCCGCTGCCGGCCACCGCGAAGGCGGTGCCGTGGTCGGGCGAGGTGCGGATGAAAGGCAGGCCCAGCGTGACATTGACGCCGCCGTAAAAATCCAGCGTCTTGATCGGAATCAGCGCCTGGTCGTGATACATGCACAGCGCTACGTCATAAGCGTCGCGCGCCTCGGCATGGAACATCGTGTCAGCCGCCCGCGGCCCGCTGGCATCGATGCCGTCGGCCCGCAGCAAGGCCACCGCCGGCGCAACGATGTCGAGATCTTCGCGACCCAGCGCGCCGCCTTCGCCGGCATGCGGATTGACTCCGGCAATCGCCAGACGCGGCGCCGGTATGCCGAAATCGCGCCGCAGCGCCGCCGCCACCAGCCGGCCGGTGGCGAGGATCAAACGCGTGGACAGGCTGGCGATCGCCGCCTGCAGCGGTTGGTGGATGGTAATCGGCACGACCCGCAGCAAGGGACAGGCCAGCAACATCGCCACCGGCACGCCGCCGGCCAGATGAGCGAGAAATTCGGTGTGGCCGGGAAAGGCGAAACCGGACTGATAGAGGCTCTGCTTGTGGATGGGATTGGTGACGAGTGCCGAGGCCAGGCCGCGCTCAGTCAAGGCGACGCCAGTCCGGATGGCGTCGATGACCGCACCGGCGTTAGCCGCATTGGGGGAACCCGGTGTAACGGCAACCGGCAGCGGCCGATGCAGCACAGGCAGGGCGCGCGCGAAATCGGCTTGATCGGGGCAACTGATAGGCTGGATCGGCACCGACCAGCCGAGCGAAGCGGCCAATCGGCTCAGTCGATCGGCGTCGTCGATGACGAAGAAGGGCGGCACCCCGCCCTGGCGCCAGGCCAACAGCGCGAGTTCCCCGCCGATGCCGGCGGGTTCGCCCATAGTGAGGGCGAGTGGCGGGTTAAATCCGGATATCGACGTAGGCATTGCGCCGGATATCGCGCAGATAGCGTCGCGCCAGATTCTCCAATTGATCGTTTTCCATGCGACGGCGCATGTCGTCATAGGATGGCAGCCCGCCCGGCTGGTCGGCATGGCGACCGCATACCGCGAAAAAGCGGCGAACATTGGGCAAATCGAACGGTTCGCTGACTTTGCCGATGTCGAGCTTGCCGATCAAAGCCTGCACCTCGGGCGGCAATTGCGCCTCAGGCACCTTCTCGTTGCGGCTATAGGTCGAAGACGGCACGGTCTTGGTCAATTTCTCCAGCTCATCGCAGGATTTGGCCGGGGCAAGGATCGCCTCCAGATGCTGCAGCTGCAGGTCTCGCTCGGCCATGGTGGCCGAGGGCAAACTGGTCAGTTCGATGGTCAGCAGATCGACGCTGGGCCCGCTCGAAAGGCCCTCGCCGATCAGTCTGCGGTCGATCAGCATGAGGATGTGATAGCCGTCATTGGCCCGCACCGGCGGCGTGATCTGGTTGGGCGCGAGGCGCGCCAAAGCCCGCATCAGCTCTTCTTCCAGCATGCCTTCCGATACCCAGCCGAGATTGCCGCCGCCGCCATTCTGGCTGAACTGCAGCGCCAGCGAGGAGAACGGCGCACCGTCCCGCAATTGCTGGATCAGACGCTCGGCCAGACTGCGAACCTGTTCCTCGTTGCGCGGCCCCTCCACCGCCAGGAAAATATCGGCCGCGAGATATTCCGGCTTGCCGAGATTGGCTTTCAGATTGGTCAGCCTCGTATGCACCGCTTCGTCGCCGATATGTACGTCGCGCGACAATTCCTGGCGGACCACCTCGGACCAGGCAATTTCGGCCCGCAATTGCTGTCGCAAGGTTTCCGGATCGACGCCGCGCGAGCGCAGCATCGGCTCCATGCTGCCACGCTGCAGATTGTTCTGCCGTTCGATATTGGCGACCGCGTTGGCGATCTCGCCGGTCTCCACGCTGATCTTGTCCTTTTCCGCCTCCTGCAGTTCGAGCCGCTCGTCGATCAGCCGGCGGATCACCTGCGGCAGCACCCGGCTGCGGGTTTCGACATTGTCGGGCAGATTCGACGACAGCAGCACCAGTTTCATGCGCTGCTCGAGGTCGTGCACCGAAATGATGTCGGCATTGACCACTGCCGCGACCCGCTGGGCATCCTGGGCGACGACACCGACGAGCGGCAGGAAAGCGGAGACGACACAAGCGCAGAGCGCGAACGAGGCTATTGATTTTTTCATGGCTCAGAACAAATCCACCGGAAGTTGGCCCAACGTTTTGAAGATGATGCGCAGATTGAAGTAATGCCCGACCGAGAACACCGCGGACGTCGTGTGCAGGCTGCCGGCGTCGGCGGTGACGAGAAAGCATTCGTCTTCATAGGTGATCCGTCCACCGGTCTGTAGCGGTCCCGCCGTCGCCCCCAGATTCTGAATCGTGTAAAATTGGGTCGACCAGTAATGAGTCACCTGGGCCGACAAGGTCGCACTCATCTGTTCGCGGGCGGTAAACGGGCTGGTCGGGCTGAGGCGGTCATAGAACACATAACCGAGATTGAGATTGAGCGGCTTGGGTCCCAGCGAGGTCGACACTTCGCTGCGCCGCAAAGTAAGATTGTCATGATCGAGCCGGAAGCGATATTGCATCACCACATCGGTGGACGGCGAGATTTCGACGCGGCCGACGATATCGGAATAGTCGCTACCGAGCCCGGTGCCTTGTGGCAATTCGGTCTGCGGATGCGACTGATAGCTCTGGCCGACCAAAATGTCGGCCGATTG
>Ga0302319_10016042_pt1 | contig 13826 bp, 14 predicted proteins | sample Bog_T0_2_FD_203319 | JGI IMG/M metagenome (GOLD analysis project Ga0302319, IMG submission 203319) | Peat permafrost microbial communities from Stordalen Mire near Abisko, Sweden - Bog_T0_2 | ecosystem: Environmental > Terrestrial > Soil > Wetlands > Peat | place: Sweden: Abisko, Stordalen Mire...
ACTCGGATCTGGCGATGGATGCGGCAGCCTGCATCGGATGCGGCGCCTGCGTGGCGGCTTGCCCCAACGCGTCGGCGGCATTGTTTACCGGGGCCAAAATCTCGCATCTGGGATTGCTGCCGCAGGGTCAGGCGGAGCGGTCGCGGCGGGCGCTTCGGATGGTGGCCCAGTATAATGACGAGCTGTTTGGAAGCTGCACCAACATTGGGGAGTGCGAAGCGGTTTGCCCGAAGGAAGTTAAGATGGAGAACATCGCCCGGATGAATCGGGATTACCTGAAGGCGGCGCTTGAGGAACGGAAGGCATCTTGACATCTTCCAAGAAATACATCATGATGTCTATATGAGAACCACACTCACGGTCGACGAAGATTTGGGGGAGCGGCTCACTCAGCTTGCCCGGGAAACCGGCCAGCCCTTCAAAGTCGTTGTAAATGAAGCACTTCGACGTGGTTTGGGCGAACTGGCACCCCCAACAGACACGTTCGATTATCAGCCTCACGCGGGCCGCCTGCTTCCTGGCATAGACCCTCGAGGGTTCAATGAGCTCGCCAATCAACTCGACGATGATCGGTTTCTCGCAAACCACGCCGTATCCGGCAAATGATCGTTCCCGATCTGAATCTGCTCGTGTACGCGTATGACTCGTCGTCGCCGATGTACGACCGCGCCCGGCGCTGGTGGATTCACAGTCTTTCCGACAGACGCACAGTCGGCATCCCCTGGGCCGTCTCATTCGGCTTCATTCGGCTCTGGACAAATCCCCGGGTTTTTGCAAATCCTATGACCGTCGAACTTGCGACCCGGCACGTCGAGTCCTGGTTCGGACGCCCGATGGTTAAGGCCATCAATCCCGGACCGCGCCATCTTGAGATCGCGCTGAACCTGCTCCGGACGGAGGGCAAAGGCGGCAACCTCACCACCGACGCCCATCTTGCAGCGCTCGCGATGGAAGCCGGCGCAACGCTGCACACGGCCGATACGGACTTCCTTCGGTTCACCGGGCTGAAGTGGGTCAACCCACTGGTTTGAGGGCTGTTCCGATGGCGGCGGCTAAATCCTGGGCTTCGTTCGTCGTCAGTTTGTGTCCGGCTTTGGTCACATAGAAGACGTCGATTGCCTTCTTCGCTTCCGTGTCCACGAGAACAACTTCTATGTTCGCGCCTCGTTTGGAAATCACCGAAACTACGTCGTAGAGCAAACCAGGGCGGTCCTGAGCCACCATCTGGATCAGGGTGGCGGTAGGGCAGGCTTCGTTGTCGAAACTGACTTTCGAGGCGGCTACCGCATGCGGATCGGGCTTCACCTTAGGCCGGCGCCGGAAGAGCTGCTCCACTGTGATCTCGCCCTTGATCGCTCGCTTTACAACAAGGAGAACTTCTTCTCTGTCGGCGGGGTTTTGATCGAGATTGCGTGTGGTATCGGCAAAAGTGAAAGTATCGATGGCGGTACCGCGGGCATTGGAAAACGCCTCGGCTTTGAGGATATTGAACCCGAAGCTCGAAACCGCGGCCGCGGCGGCGGCGAAAAGGTAGGGCCGGTCGCTGGCGACGATGGTCATGACCCACGCCGCGGATTTAGTCAGCGTAACCGAAATTCCGCGATGTCCGCCTTCCCGCTCCAGGCGCAGGTGTTCGGCAATCTCGGCCTCGCTGTGCGTGCGCAGGTAGCGCGGCGGCAGCCCTTCGAGGAACTGAACCAGCGAAGGGTTCACCACGGCTTCCGGCTTCTGAATTCGCGCGCTCAACTCGCGAGTGAGTTCGTCGTAGGTCTGCGAATACAGCTTCCACAGCAGCTGGCTGCGCCACGGCGTCATCGCCGCGGGATTTACGGCGCTGATATCGGCCCACGTCAGCAGCGTAAGCAAACGAAGCCGCTCCACGGTTCCGACTTTCGACGCCATATCGCGAATGGTGGCGGGATCGGACAGGTCGCGCCCGTTCATCGCCGCCGACATCTCCAGATGCGAGCCAATCAGGAAGGAAACGACGCCCCACTCGCGCTCGCTCATCCCGGTGCGATGCAGAGCCGCTTCGGCAATGCGCCGGGAAACAGCGACGTGGCTCTCGCCGGGGTCGCCCTTGCCCACATCGTGGAACAGCAGAGCGGCAACCAGCAGGTCCAGGTCTTCGGTTTCGTTGGCCAGATCGCCGAACATATCTTTGACCTTTTCGCGCAGACCGAAGACGTTCTGAATCGCCACGAGGGTATGCTCATCGACCGTATAGCGGTGATAGAAATCGCGGATCACCAGCGCTTCCATTTCGCGCAGTTCGGGAAACAACGCCTCCAGAATGCCGGTGTCATGCATGGCGCGGAGGGCCTTTGAAGCGGCGCGTTCTCTCAGGATCGAACGGAACGCCAGCCAGAGCGGCTGGTGGGACTCGGCCCAGAACTGAAACGCTCCGACGGATTGTTCGAGGCGCTCTTCGGTATCGGGCGCAAGGGGCAGATCGTGGTGGGCGATGAAGTTGAAGAGGCGGAGAACGATGCCGGGGTCCGCGGCGAGCATGGCGGGGGAACGGAACAGAACCTCACCGTGAACGATGGAAAAGTCGGAATTCGAGAGGCGGCCGGTGCGGTCGCGGAACTGCGAGAAGAGAGAACTGCGTTTGGCTTCAAAGCGGTCGAGGCGGCGTTTGGCCAGATGCGAAATGGCGCGGACGGCCCGGTAATAGCGGCGCATGAGGTCTTCAGGGGAAGCGGCGCCGCTCAGTTGCGCCAGTTCGTCCTGCCGCTCGAAGCTGAGCTTGTTGTCGTCGCGGCCGGCGAGGTAATGCAGGAAACATCGGATTTCGAAGAGAACCTTCGAATCGGGAAGCGCCGCGGTGTCGCCCGCTCCGAGACGCGCGAACCAGCGCAGGACCTGAAGGTCGCGCAGGCCGCCGGGCGCGTCTTTCACGTTGGGCTCCAGATGATAGATGGTGTCCTGAAAGCGGGTGTGGCGCTCTTTGGTGAGCTGGGCGATGTTCTTCCCCAGATCCGGGCGCGGGTCTTTTATCTGCTGAAACAGCGCCTCGTCGCCGGCCAGGAAGCGGCGATCGAGAAGGCTGACGGCAAGTTCCGCATTGGCCGCATCGATCTGGTTACATTCGGCCGGCGTATGAACCGACTGGCTGACGCGCAGTCCTTTATCCCAAAGGTCGCGCAGGCACATGGCGAGAGGATCTTTGATGGCGGTCTCGGACTGATCGACGGGAGCGATCACCAGCAGGTCCACGTCGGAAAAGGGGAACAGTTCGCGCCGTCCATACCCCCCGACGGCCGCAATCGCCAGGCCCTGAGGCATCCAGGACCATCGCTCGCGGACGATGGAATCGACCAGCCGAGACCGCTGTTCGAGAGCCGCCGCCGCATCGCGGGTTGCGAAGAAGTTCTCGCGGATCTCCGGCTCGGCCGCGAGCCCGGGCTCGGCCTTAAACTGCGGCTTCGCCGCGGTCCCCGTTTCGAATTCTGATTGCTTCTGCCACGTCATAAACGAAAATTTTCCCGTCGCCGATTCTGCCGCTGCGGGCGGCGCTGGTAATCGTGTCCAGCACCTCATCGAGACGCGTCGAGGGCACGACGAGCTCGAATTTGACCTTAGGCAGCAGATCGACGTTGTATTCCTGACCCCTATAGACTTCCTTGTGGCCTTTCTGGCGGCCATGGCCGCGAACCTCGGAGATGGTCATGCCATCGATGCCGATGTTTTTGAGAGCTTCTTTGACTTCTTCGAGCTTGAACGGCTGGACAATGGCTTCGATCTTCTTCATCAGGCCTCCAATATGTACCCTTCTTCGCCGTGCTGGCTGAGGTCGAGACCCTGTTCCTCATCGTCGTGGATGGGCCGCAGACCGAGCGTCAGATCACAGATCTTCAGGATAGCGGCAGTTCCAACCGCGGCGAGGGTGATGGCGATGAGGACTCCGATCGCCTGATTGAGAACCTGCATAGGAACGCCGTCGATGAGGCCGAGGGGGACGACTTTGCCATCGATCGGGGAGTCGTTAATGAGGCTGGTGGCAAAGACGCCGGTCAGCAGCGCGCCTAAAGTTCCGCCGGCGCCGTGCACGCCGAATGCGTCGAGCGTGTCGTCATAGCCGAAGCGGCGTTTGACTGCGGTGACCATCCAGAAGCAGAAGATGCCGGCGAGGAAGCCGATCAGCAGTGCGGGCATCGGTCCGACAAAACCGGAGGCGGGGGTGATGGCGACGAGTCCCGCCACCGCGCCCGAGATGCCGCCCAGCATGCTGGGTTTGCCGGAGTGCTTCCATTCGGCGAACAGCCATCCGAGAGCGGCCGCGGCGGCGGCGAAGTGGGTAGCCACAAAAGCGCTGGTCGCGAGTGCCGAGGCTGCCAGCGCGCTGCCCGCGTTAAAGCCGAACCAACCCACCCAGAGAAGACATGCGCCGACGGTGGAGAGAACCAGGCTGTGCGGTTTGATCGGCTCCTGCGGGTAGCCGATGCGTTTGCCGAGCCAGAGGGCGCAGACGAGGGCTGAGACACCGGAGGTGATGTGGACGACGGTGCCGCCGGCGAAATCGAAGGTTCGGGTGGAGCCGCCGAGGTAGGCGTTGAGAAGACCGCCTTTGCCCCAGACCATGTGGGCCATAGGGAAGTAGACAACGAGGGTCCAGAGGGTGGTGAAGAGGAACATGGCGCGAAAGCGAATGCGCTCGGCGTACGCGCCTGAGATAAGGGCGGGGGTAATGACCGCGAACATGAGCTGATAGATCATGAACGTGAATTGCGGGATGGTGGCGGCGTAATCGGGATTGGCTTCTTTGCCGACGCCATTGAGGAACAGGTATTTGAAGCCGCCAATAAAGGGCGTGCCTTCGCTGAATACCAGGCTATAGCCAACGATTGCCCAGATCACCGTCACCAGGGCCATCATTATGAAGCTGTGCATCATAGTGGAGAGCACGTTCTTACGGCGTACCAGACCTCCGTAGAAAAGAGCGAGACCGGGGCCGGTCATCATGAGGACGAGAGCGGCGCTGGTAAGCATCCAGGCGTTATCGCCGGCGGACAGAGCTGATGGCGCCGTTTGCAGCAGGGCAAAAGGGGGCATGATTTTCCTGACGTGGGATTTCTCTTACAGGGAGAAGCCCTATTATTTCGCGGATGGTAATGGCGTTGAAATACATGTTGTGGATGGGTTAGATTCAGGAATTCTATGCGGGTACAACAGCTGGACGCTGGGATTCACGGGAAGTTCCTCGGTTCGCATGTGGGATAGGCGCTATCGCCCGTCCGCGCGGCCCAACCGGCCGCGCTTCTTGTCGAACGCGAGAGCCTTCGCGGCAGGCTCCAAAATGCGGGTGCCCTGTACAGGTGAAAAGTATCGGTCCAGGAGTCTTAGGGCGACGTCCGGATTCGAACGCGCCAATGTGCATGCCTGAATGCGGAGGTATTGTTCTTTCTTCTTGCGCGATGCAGCTTATCGTTGAATCCTTCTCGATGGCATCGTTGCATGTGGTGTTACGAAACCAGGCAGCCCATCTCAGAGACGGCCAACTCAGCCGTTGGCTTTGCGCGTGAAGCGGGCGCCCAATGCCCCGCCCGCCGCGCAGAGGCCCACCGCGAACGCGGCCATCATCGCCAGCATCATGATCAGAACGATAAACAGGGTTGTCGGATCGTGGATCGCCTGCGTGGCCTCAGGGTTCTTTGCCGCCACTGTCGCCATCGCCTGATCGATCTGCGCGAAGAACTCTTTCCTCGCAAACAGCAGCGTCACCGCGAACCCGATCGCCAGACCCACAAAGGTCAGCACGCCGGTAATCGAACCAAGCCTTGCTCCCGCTCCCACGCTCATCGATGAACCCGTCAGCCGACGATATAAAAGCACCGCGCACCAGCCGGCCGCCAGCCACCAGACAAAAAAGTAAGCATTGAGCCCTGGCATCAATTCCACCGGAATCGTCGCCAGCGACATCAGGAAAGCTACCCGCAAAGCGATCGGATTGCTGAAGCTCACCGGGAGCTGCGCCAGCGCGGTGTGCAAGACAGCCTGCTTCGCGGCAGCCGCGGCGGCGGGGGGAATGGGAGGAGGAACTTCCTCGATCGCGATCGGCTCCCGCGTCGGACGTCCGCAGCGATGGCAAAACCGCGCATCTTCAACCAGGCGGGTACCGCAAGTGCAATATTCGGGCATTCAGTGCGCGCGTGCGCTCTCTTAGTTTGACGCAGGCTCGCCGACGGTGGCAACCCCGATATGGGTGCCATCGCTCTTCTCAATGATAGCGATCATCCGTTTATAGCCACCCTCATTCAACTCGAAGTGCGCTTTTTCATCGTTTTTTCCAGCCACCACGATCCAGTTGGGAAGGTGCTCGTGATACCAGGCACGCACCTTTTCAGCCGAATCGGCGGTCACGTAATCGCCGCCCGCGACCGATACCGCCTTGTCGCTCGTTCCATCGGCTGACGACCACTCGAAGCTCGCGCCCGCACTGTCCTTAGTGCGTCTCGCGTCGGGATAGATGGGCACTCCGAGCGTTGCGGGATCGATATTCTGACTGGACCGGATATTGAACCGCCCGGCAGGGGTATCGATCGCAACGTCGTCCCCGCCGGCCCTGTTGTGAGACGTGACGACTCTGAAACTGCGGCTCAAATAGTTCACCCCCAGCGTCGCCACCGCGACAAGGGTGAGAAGCGTGAGTAGCGCAAATAGACCGAATCGCCGCATAGAGGAATTGTTGCTCGAAACTCTCCTGTCTGGATTCTACGCAATCGCAAAGCGCCGCGTTCGCTATATTGCGCATAAGGGCCGGGCGCTCGCGTTGCGTCCCCGCCTTTGCCCCGTCCACCGTCTGGAACTCCCCGTCCCCCGCCTTTCTTTGAAGCCCTCAGCGTCTTTGCGAAAAACTCTCTTAGCAGCGAACCCCAACGCAAGTCACACCAACTCCTAAAATTTTTCCTCCCCCGCTAACCTCAATGAAACATTGAGACAATCGACCGCTTGCACCCTGATCGCGCCCAGGAAACCATCCCGAATTTCACCCGCCTCATGCATAATCAAGTCGCGAACATGCTAACGCCGATAAACACCACTCCGCCCCCTCATCCCCCGCTTACGCCAAAGGAGTTTTCTCCGGCATGTGGCGAAAAAGGACGCGCCGTTGCGCGAGAATTCCAAACGAACCCGGCGAAGTTATTGAAAACACGTACGACCCCTTTCGCCCCATTTCGCCAGGATGAGATAAGCTGAACCCGATGAAAACCGCAGCCGCAGTATCCCTCCTCGCCATCGCCCTCTTCGCCGCGCTCCTCGCCCAACCTCCCGCTGCCGACCCCCTCATCGAAGGCTTCCGCCAAATCGAAGTCGCCTCCGTCGCCGACGCCATCGAACAACTCTACGGCCAGAAGCTTTACATGCACCACGAAATGCGCCCGCTCTTCACCACCAAATTCGCCGGCCCCGCCGTCACGGTCCTTATGAAGAAGGAGGAACACACCGAAGGCTCCAAAGCCTCCCAGGGCATGCTCGACGCCATCGACTCCGCCCCCGCCGGTTCCGTCTATGTCATGAAGCTCGAAGACGGCGCCGACATCGCCGGTATCGGAGGCCTCATGGCGACCGCCATGAAAGCCCGCGGCCTCGCCGGAGCCGTCATCGACGGCGCCGTTCGCGACCTCCCGCAGATCAGGAAAATTCAGTTCCCCGTCTACAGCATCGGAATCGCACCTTCAACGTCCGTCAACCACTACCGGTTCGCCGGAGTCAACGTCCCGGTCACCTGCGCCGGAGCGCTCGTCAACGCCAACGACATCATTTCCGCCGATGACGACGGAGTCGTGGTCATCCCGCGCGCGCGAGCCGCCGAAATTCTGAAGAAAGCCCAGGAGCTCGATAACACCGAACACACCATGATCCCCTTCATCGAGAAATTCAAATCGATCAAAGAAGCGGTAGCCCGTTTCGGGCGCATCTAAGTAATAGAGTAAAAACCATGCCAGAAGCCGTAATCGTCGATTGTCTCCGCACCGCTGTCGGCAAAGCCCCTCGCGGAACGCTCCGCACCACCCGTCCCGACGACCTCGCCGCCACCGTCATCCGCGCCCTTCTCGAAAAATACCCGCAACTCCCCAAAGAAGATATCGAAGACGTCATCCTCGGCTGCGCTATGCCCGAAGGCGAACAGGGCACCAACATGGCCCGCATCGCCGCCCTGCGCGCCGGCCTTCCCGTCACCACCACAGGCGTCACAATAAACCGCTTCTGTAGTTCCGGCCTGCAGTCGATCGCGATGGCGGCCGACCGCATCCGCTCCGGGGGAGCGCATACCATCCTCGCCGGCGGCAGTGAATCTATGAGCATGATCCCGTTTGCCGGCAACAAACCCGCTCCCAATCCCTGGCTCGTCGACCATCTCCCGGCGGTCTACATGAACATGGGCCTCACGGCCGAGCGGGTTCAAACCCGCTATTGCATTACGCGAGAGGACGCCGACGCCTTAGCGTACCGCAGCCACCAGAACGCTCTCAAAGCTCAGGCCGAGAACCGCTTCGAGGATGAGATCGTTCCGGTAACCGTCGAAACCACAGCGATGAACGGCAACGGCAAACCTCACAAAACCGAGGCCGTCTTCAGAAAGGACGAAGGCCCCCGCGCCGACACGACGCCCGAAGCTCTCGCGAAACTCAAGCCCGTCTTCCGCGTTAATGGCACCGTCACCGCGGGCAACTCTTCGCAGTTGAGCGATGGCGCGTCGATCGCCCTCGTTATGTCGGATACGAAAGCCAGGGAACTTGGCCTCAAACCGAGAGCTCGTTTCGTTAGCTTCGGCACCGGCGGAGTGCCGCCCGAAGTCATGGGCATCGGCCCCGTTGTCGCCATCCCGAAAGCTCTCGCACTGGCAGGCCTCAGGCTCGACGACATCGGCGTGATCGAACTCAATGAGGCCTTCGCCGTCCAGGCCTTATCCGTCATCCGCGCCGCCGGACTCGACCCCGAAAGAGTCAACCCCAACGGAGGCGCCATAGCGTTGGGCCATCCGCTCGGCTGCACCGGCGCGAAACTCACGGCAACGATCCTCCGCGAAATGGAACGCAGCAATCACCGCTACGGCATGGTCACCATGTGCGTAGGGGGCGGCCAGGGAGCCGCGGGTATTTTCGAAAGGATCGAGGCATGAACCGAGTCGGCGGAGGGTTTCTAACAGAAGATCAGCCCGCAAGCGAAGTCTTCACTCCCGAAGACCTCACCGAGGAACACAAAGCCATCGGCCGGGCCGCCCGCGAGTTCTTCGAGAAAGAAGTCGCGCCCAACGTCGAAGCCATGGTCCACGGTGACCGCGACCTCGCTGTCTCCCTGCTCCGCAAGGCCGCTGCGCTGGGCTTCGAGTCCATCCTCACGCCCGAGAAGTACGGCGGAATGGAACTCGACATGGCCTCGTCGATGGTGGTCGCGGAAGAACTGGCCCGCGATGGCTCCTTCGCCGGATGGCATGGCGCGCACGCAGGCATTGGCACCATGCCGCTGCTGCTGTTCGGCACTGAAGCACAGAAACAGAAGTACCTGCCGAAGCTTTCGACAGCCGAACTCGTAGCCGCCTATTGCCTCACAGAACCGCACGCCGGCTCCGACGCCCTCGCAGCGAAAACCCGCGCCGACCTCTCGCCCGATGGCAAACACTACGTGCTCAACGGCCAGAAGATGTGGATCACCAACGGCGGCAAGGCCGACCTCTTCACCGTCTTCGCCAAAATTAACGGAGAGCAGTTCTCCGCCTTCCTCGTTGAGCGCGCTTTCCCGGGCGTTACAAGCGGGAACGAAGAACAGAAGATGGGCATCAAGGGCAGTTCGACGACGGCCGTCTTCCTCGACAACGTCCCTGTACCGGTCGAAAACCTGCTCGGCGAAATCGGCCGCGGCCACATCATCGCCTTCAACATCCTCAACCTTGGGCGCCTCAAGCTCGGCCCGTTCGCGGTCGGCGCATCGAAGAGCGTTCTGCGCGTTTCCATCGCCTACGCTAAACAACGGAAGGCCTTCGGCGTCGAGATCGCCAGCTTCGGAATGATCCGCCATAAGCTCGCCGAAATGGCCATCCGCACCTATGCCGCCGAGTCGATTTCGTACCGCGTCGAAGGCCTGATTCAGGGCCATCTCGAAGGCTTCTCCTGGGACACCGACGACGCGCCTCGCCGCTTCATGAAGGCCATTGAAGAGTTCGCCGCCGAATGCTCCATGGTCAAGGTCTATGCCTCCGAAGTGCTCGACTACGTGGTCGACGAAGGCGTGCAAATTCACGGCGGCTACGGCTACCATCAGGACTACGCCGTCGAACGCGCCTATCGCGATTCCCGCATCAACCGTATCTTCGAAGGCACCAACGAAATCAACCGGCTCTTAACAACGGGCATGCTGCTGAAGCGAGCCCAGCAGGGTCGGCTTAGCCTGGTCAAAGCCGCCAAAGGTCTGATGGACGAGATCCTCTCCGGCCCCTCGCAATCCTCCGAACTCGTGCCCAACGCGAAGAAGATCGCGCTGCTCTTACTGGCCACCGCCTTCGAGAAGTTCGGAGCCGAAATGGACAAGCAGCAGGAGGTCCTCGCCGGCATCGCCGACGTCCTCATGGAAACCTTCGCGATGGAATCCTGCCAGTTGCGTTCCGAGAAGACAGGCCAGGGCGCCGACATCTGCGCCGTCTTCCTGCGCGACGCCATGACCCGCATTGAAGGCTTCGCCCGCACCGTGCTGGCCGCCTGTTCCGAAGGCGATGCCCTCCGTTCTAACATGGCCGTGCTCCGCCGCTTCGCCAAATTCGAACCCGTCGATTCCATCGCGCTGCGCCGAAGCATCGCGGAGAAGCTTATTAACGCCGGGCACTACGTTGTCTGACATCGTGGTGGCCGTGGGCCTGCCGGGTTCGGGTAAGTCCACCTGGTTTCAGCAGCGCAACGCGAACCCGATCTCGAGCGACGCAATCCGCCGCCAGTTGGTCGATAACGAGGCTGATCAAACGATCAACTCAAGGGTCTTTGAAATCGTCCGCATTCTGCTGCGGCACCGAATCGAACTGCGCCGTCCGGTGACTTATATCGACGCGACGAACCTCACCCGCCGCGATCGCAAGCCTTACATCACCATGGCCCGGCTGCATAACTGCACCGTCGAAGCCCTCTGGTTCGACGTGCCTCTGGCGGTCTGCAAAGCGCGCAACGCGGCTCGAAGCCGCGTAGTGCCGGAGCCGGCGATGGACCTGATGGCCGCCCGCTTCCTCCCGCCCTCAATAGAAGAAGGCTTCGACCGAATCACAATCGCCGCAGCCGAGCCAGACCTTCCTGAAAGGTCTCGGGAGGAGTCAACAGGCTGACCACGATCCGGTTCGAGCTCTCGAAGTCGTAGAAGTAACCGGGCTGCACCAGGGTATCGGCATCGCGCAGCAAGGCGCAGGTGGTCTCGTCGTCATCGGACACCGGAAGCACAGCGTACCACCCGGCCTCCACGCCCCCCGGGCTGTTGGCGCGGATCCGTTCCATGATCTGCTTTTGGACCAGTGGACGCAGCTTCAAGAGCTCAGGCAAAGCCACCTGCACCGGGGTACCGACCGAAAGATACGTGTCGGCGATGATCTCCATCTCGGGCACGGCATCCCGAGTGACGATCCAGGCCAGCTTCATCTGAGGCAGCCCGACCAGCTTCGAGAGCCCGTTCAGGGTGAAATCCGCGATGCCCCGTAACGTCAGCACTCTGTCCGGGGCAGGCTCGATCAGGTAGTCCGCGAAGACCTCATCGGAGATGATCGGCACGCCGTACTCCCTCAGCCGGTCGAGCTCATGCCGCCGGATGAAGTGGCCAGTGGGGTTGTTCGGATTGACCAGCACGATGACTCTGGTCCGCTCGTTCAGGGCCCGCTCGATGGTATGGAAATCGATGAACCACCCATGGTCGTAAAACAGCCCATAGTGCCTGACCTCAACCGACTCCAACCGGGCGAGGTACTCGAACAAGGGATACGAAGGCCGAGGCACCAGCACCTCATCGCCGGGGTCGCAAAGCAGCTTGAAGATCCATGAATAGGCCTCGCTGGTGCTGGCCGTCATGATCACCCGGTCATAGGGCACGCCATACTCGCGAGCGATGCACTCCCGCGCCGCAGGCAGGCCGAATGGCTCCGGCTCATAGAGCAAGGCCCGGTCATCCGCCAATGCCGCGAGGAACCCAGGCGGATACACGATCCCCGCATGAGTGGGGTTCGACTCGGTCAGATCGAGCACCTGAACGCCCGCCCGCCGCTTCTCCTTTAACAGCAGACTTAGGCGGTTCTGATGCTGTCCCGAAGGCAACCTGTGAGACAGCTTCATAGCCTGCAGAAGTCCCCGGACAAGATCCTGGCCGATTCCGGAGGCTGCGTCCGATACTGATAAACCCACCCGACATCGATAAGCACCCGCTCATACTCATCGCCCTCATACTCATCCAGAACCCGCAGGGTGGCCTCTGCATCCCGAAGCCGATAGACCTCCCCATGCACCTCACCGGGAGGGTCCGGCCGATACCCCGGGTAGTGCGCGATCCGAAAGATGGACCCCGCCGTGACAGCCGACCCCACCAGCTCGGCCTGCTCCCGCAGCATCGCCGCCCAGGGGTTATCGAACTCGCTCCTCAGAGTCCCGTATACGAACAGCAGCTCCACTGGCTTATAGTAATCCTGATGACCAACTGGAAAGCCCTCGCGCTGGCCCGCGAACTCGACATACCGCCCGCCGCCGTCGAAGCCGTCGCCCCTTCGCTCGACAGCCTGGAACAGGCCTTCCGGCCCCTGCTCGCGAAACTGCCCTTCACCATCGAGCCCGCTATCACGCTCTCGGAATCGGCGGTGCTCGGCGAATGAACATCCCCGAGGCCGCACAGAAGCTTCGAGCCCGCGAGGCCTCCGCCGTCGAACTCGCCCAGGAGTCGCTCAGGCGCATCCACGCCGAACAACCGCGCCTCAACGCCTTCATCACCATCACCGAAGAACTCGCGCTCGCACAAGCCGGCCGCGCCGATGAAGAACTCGCCCGCGGCATCGATCGCGGGCCGCTGCACGGCATCCCTTACGCCCTCAAAGACGTCTTCTCGACCAAAGACATCCGCACCACCGCCGGCTCGAAGATCTTCGCGGACTACATTCCCGATCACGACTGCGCCGTCTACGAGAAGCTGACCGAAGCGGGCGCGGTGCTGATGGGCAAAGCCGGCCTTCAGGAGTTCGCCTATGGGATCACCTGCAACAACCCGCACTTCGGACCCATCCGTAATCCCCATAACCCTGACTGCATTCCCGGCGGTTCGAGCGGCGGTTCCGGCGCGGCCGTGGCGGCGGATATGGTCTTCTTCGCGATGGGCAGCGACACCGGCGGCTCCATACGCATACCGGCCGCCTACTGCGGCTGCGTGGGCCTCAAGCCAACGTCGGGACGCGTCAGCCGCTATGGCGTGATGCCGCTCGATTTCAGCCTCGACCACATGGGTCCGCTTACCCGGACCGCGCACGATGCCGGTCTGGTCCTCAACGCCGTCGCCGGCTTCGACGCTCGCGACGACACCTCTTCCCGCCACCCGGTCCACAACCACGTATCCAAAGGCAGGCGCATCGGAGTGCCCCGGAACTTCTTCAACGAACGCGTGGCGACGGAAGTCGCCGCGGCCTATGCGCGCGCTCTTGGCGAAGCCGAATCCGCCGGAGCCACCCTGGTCCCAATACACGTGCCCGATCCCGCCGAAATCAATGCCATCAGCCGTATGATCCTGCTGTGCGAAGCCTCGGCGCTGCTTGAGCCTTACGTTCACCGCCGCGCGGACTTCGGAGCCGACGTCCTTGCACTCCTCGATCAGGGCCGTCT
>Ga0302319_10016044_pt1 | contig 13825 bp, 14 predicted proteins | sample Bog_T0_2_FD_203319 | JGI IMG/M metagenome (GOLD analysis project Ga0302319, IMG submission 203319) | Peat permafrost microbial communities from Stordalen Mire near Abisko, Sweden - Bog_T0_2 | ecosystem: Environmental > Terrestrial > Soil > Wetlands > Peat | place: Sweden: Abisko, Stordalen Mire...
TGGAGCGACATGAGAACTAGGCAGCATCTGCCTATTGCAGATGCACGATGAGTGCCAAACTGGGACGAGGTTGCCCAAAATGGGCAGAGAGACTTACAGGATGATATGTTCTGCCTTGATTTCCCGCGCGGTCTCCGCGAAGATGCAGGCACGCTCGATGGCATTGCGAAGCTCGCGAACGTTCCCCTTCCAGGGGTGCCGCTCAAGGGCTTCCAGGGCCTCGCGGGTGAGCCGGAGCCGGGGATCGTACTTCGTCACGAAGGCCGCAGCCAATTCGTCCAGATCGCCGATTCGGTCACGTAGCGCCGGCAGATGAATCGGAAATACCGCGAGCCGGTAATAGAGGTCCTCGCGAAAACGCTGTTCGGAAACCAGTTTTGCAAGGTCGGCGTTAGTGGCTGCAATCACCCGGACATCGACCTTGAGATTATCGTTCCCGCCCAGGCGCTGCACCTCTCCCTGCTCCAGGAACCGCAGGATCTTGCTTTGCAGCGACAGAGGCATGTCGCCGATTTCATCCAGGAACAGCGTGCCTCCGTGGGCGGCATGGATGCGCCCGATTCTCGACTGCACGGCGCCCGTGAAGGAGCCTTTGGTGTATCCAAAGAGCTCGGCCTCCAGCAGCGTCTCGGGGATGGCTGCGCAATTGACCACGACCAGCGGTTGCTTTTTGCGCGGACTCAGCAGGTGTATCTCCTGCGCCGCCAGGTCCTTGCCGGTACCGCTCTCACCCGTGATCAGCACTGTGGTATCGCGAACCGCGACCATGCGGATGGCCCGTTAGGCCCGCTGCATCGCCTCTGAGTCGCCGATCATGCTGGTCAGCTTGATCTTGCCGAGCGCGGCGCTGGACTGCGCGTCCGTCTCGCGCACCAGAAAAGCGCTGGTCCGAACAGACCCGCGATTGATTGCCTCGACAAGCTGGGTCGATTCCGAGGTCGGCGATGCACTGCCGACCAGGAGTTGGCCGGTTTGCGAATTCAGCATCAGGACTTGAACATTCGGGAAGCGGTCGCGCACCAGCCCATCGAACTCAACCGGCTCAAGGTCCGGCAGTTTGGGATCCAGCAGCAGGATCGCGTCTTCGTCGCCATGCTCGCGGAGCACTTCCAATGCAGTTGCCCCGCTGGTTGCCTGAAGCACATTCCAGAGCGGCAACCCCAGCTTCTCCTGCAATTCCTGGCGCAGTTCGTCGTTGGGGCTTACGACCAGCACGTTGATGGGTGCGCGCGTTTCGACGCCCCCAATTAAAGCCGCGGGAATGGACATAGAACTCAAGGAATCACTGCCAATCTAACAAGAGTCTCTAATGATAGAGCCTCGAAAGCAATCTATACTTTCCGGATATCCCACAAAAATGAATGACCATGAGACGGCTAGTCACCATTCCTGCGCGCTAAACCGCCGGTACTGCATGAAAATAAAGCTTTGTGTATGTTGCGCGCACCCTAGACAGGAAGGATGTGACGCAGATCACTTGCACATACGGACGTGGTGAACTCTTTGGTGCATTGACAATCATACCGGGCGGATGGTATCGCGGACCGAATGCGCTTCACAACTCGGGACTGCACATAGAAGGCAATGCTAGCCGGACCTGGAATGGATCTTCGGTGCACTCATAGTCGCCCCGCTGGCTTGTCATGTTCGCCTGCGCCAGCCGCAGATTGAGCCGTTCGTGCGATTCCAGGCACATGCCGTGAACACGATCGATGCGGACGACCAGTTCCACTTGCCGATTGCGGGCTGTCGCCGCCACCTCCATGACGTCGCCGGAAGCCGAGATCAAGGCCGCGGCTGTGAATCCAGCCGTGAGGGCCTGGCGCGTTCTGGAGGCATCTCCCTGGGCCATCGGAAGATCGCCCGGCAGTTGCACGCGCAGTTCCACCCCCAGATCCTGGAGGGCCTTTCTGTTTTCATCTGCCACGGTTGCGACCATGGCCGCAAAGTCGACCGGCGCACACTCTGCTTGCGTCTGGCCTGCCACCACGAGGTCCTGGAGGCGATCGAACAGCGTACACGCTCGCTGCACCTGCCGGATGGAGAGTTCCAAGTATCTTTGCTGCTTCGCCGGAGTAACGCCGGCGGCGGCAAGGGCCGGGACCGAGGACCGCAGGATGGTCAGTGGCTGCGCCATCGCGTGCAATCCTTCTGTCATGTAAGCGAGGAACTGCGACAGGTCCTGGGGTCCCAGCGTCGAGGAGCCGCCAGTCTCCGGCGCATCGCTAGGCATCCCGCAGCTCGTATCCCACTCCTCGAATCGTGTGGGTCAGCTTGGTTTCGCCGGGAAGGTCCACTTTGTCGCGCACGTACTTCATATAGACGTCGACGATATTTGTCGAAGGATCGGGCGGCATATTCCACACTTCCTCGAGCAGCGTTGCTCGAGAGACTGGCCGTCCCGCATTCCTCATCAAGTACTCAAGAATGGCGAACTCGCGGGGGGTCAGCTCAATGCGGCGGCCGGCCCGTTCGACCTTGCGCTCTTCACGGTTGAGGGTCAGGTCGCCGACCTTGGAACAGTTCGGGATCAACCCGGAGTCGCGGCGCAGCAATGCGTGCACCCGCGCGAACAGTTCGGCCAACGAGAAGGGCTTCGTCAGGCAATCGTCAGCTCCGCTCTGCAGGGCCTTCACTTTGTCTTTGATCTGGGTCCGCGCAGTCAATACCAGCATCCGCAGTCGCGGCTGGACCGGCTTTACCCGCTCAAGCAGGCTGATTCCGTCGAGTTTCGGGAGGTTCAGGTCGAGAACCAGCAGGTCGAAGCGCCGCTCGTCCTGCAGCAGGGCCAGCGCCGCTTCTCCATCGTGAACCACATCGACCGTGAAGTGTTCCGATCGCAACTCGGCGCTCAGGAAGGTTGCCAGGGCAACATCATCCTCGACGATCAGGACCCGGCGTCCCACCGGCCCACTGGTTGGCCAGCCGCTCTCGCCGGCTCCTGCAAACGGTCGATCAACCTCAGGGGTCACACCATTACTTTCCGACCGCGGCATGCATTGGTTCATCTTGGCTTTCTATCCCCGATCCCTTACAGATACATACCTTTGTTATCCTGTCCGGCAGCACGAATCAATACATATATAGTGTCAATTCGGAACTGCGTACCTTATCTGCAACTAATGCAACACGATAGATCGGATAATCGAGAGAGGTTCGGCAGCTTCCCGGCTCGGAAACGCCGCCCGGACGGCAGATTTCATGCGGGTTTCAGCCCGGCAGAGGAATTTGGGCAATTGGTCTGCCAAAAAAATGGGTGCCGCAGCCAACGGTAGCGGACAAGTCTGATGCCGGCCGATTCGGGGAGGCCGCTCAGGCGGGTTACCAAAGATTCAGATCGAAACGTTGCGGCGGAGTGGTAGCATCTTGGTCATCAGTCGGGGGATACGTATGCAGAAGTTCGAGTACCGGTCTCCACGATTCGCCGTTGACCTTCCGGTCCAGTTCGCAGGGGAACAATCGACCCTGCCAGGACGGTGCCGGGACATCAGCCGAGATGGAATGAGGCTTGAGCTGCGCCACCCGCTGCCGCCGGACGCCTGCGGAACGGTGCTTCTGAGCTATGGGGATTGCCCCTTTGAACTCAGCGTTCGGGTCGCGCATACCGGCGCCACCCACGACGGCGTGGAATTCGTCTACAAGTCTGAGCACGAACGCGAAGCCGTGGCCCGCCTGGTCGCAGCTCTCGCCGCTGCTGCGAACCGGCCTCGCCTCGCGCTTGTAAACTGAGTGTTCTGTGTTGTTTACCTCTCAGTAGACGAGGGCTGCAACTGCGCCGCCTGACCTTGCGCGGTTTGGACGGGGGTCCCCATGCCAGGTACGAAGGAAACCGGTTTGTCGGTTCCTCCTGCGCCCAGGCGTTTCACGAAGTCCGCTGGCGCGACTTCGGTTTCATCCTGAACCAAGTACTGGACAATCAACGAGATCCTGCGATTGGACGGATCTTCCGGCGACTGCGGCAAGCGCAGCTGCTGGTCCGCAAAGCCACGCACCTGCGAAACCTGGTCGGACCGAACTCCCTCGGCCTGCATCATCCGCCTCGCCTCGTTGGCGCGTTCCGTCGACAAGTCAAAGTTGTCATACGCACGGATGCCTGAATAGGGTTTGGAATCGGTGTGCCCCTCGACCGATATCCTATTCGGAAGCTTACCCAGCTCTTGAGACAAAACCTGGAGCAGGTCGACCAGCTCGGGAGTCGGTTTGGGGCTGCCCAGTTCAAAGAATGTGCCCTTTTCCGATTCCATCAGCTCAATGCGCAGCCCTTCCTGCGTGATCGTGATCTCAACCCGGTCCTTGAGCTTGTTGTCGGGATCGAGGCGATGAATCGCCTGCAGGAGGGCCTCCTTCAGCTTCTGCATGTCTTCTTTCTTCAGTGCCACGAAGTCGCCGGCGCCGTTCTTGTTGGTCCCCACCACCTTCGCGGTGCCGCGCGGGTCCTTGAAGTAGCCGCCCACGGCATCCTGGACCTGCTTGCTTGCGTTCATCATCCAGAGCACGATGAACAACGCCATCATCGCCGTCACGAAGTCCGCGTAGGCAACCTTCCACGCGCCGCCATGATGCCCTGCGTGGGACGCCCGCTTTTTAATGACGATGATTGGCTGTTCTTCCGCCACGGTGTCAATCCTCTCACTTGCCGGTTACGCCGCCGCTGCCTGCGCAGGTGCGTCATCCTTTTGACGGCAGGTCTTCTCCACTTCCTGGAACCCGGGCCGGACATGCTCGGGTATAGCGCGGCGAGCCATTTCAATCGCCAGCATCGGAGACATCCCCTTGATGAACGACAGCATGACCACCCGCAGAACGTGGTAATACGCATGCTCGTCGTCGATCAGCTTGGACAGATTCGACGCCAATGGGCCTACCATTCCGTAACACAGCAGGATGCCTAGAAAAGTGCCGACCAGCGCCGACGCCACTTTATGGCCTATCTCTTCCGGAGGTCCGCCCAGCGAGCTCATGGTCACTACCACCCCCAGCACCGCGGCCACGATTCCCAGGCCGGGCAACGCATCCGCCATGGTCGCCAATGCAGTTGCGGGCTGGGTCGCGCCCTCGTGATGGACGTCCATGTCCAGTTCCATCATCTGGTCGACGTCGAACGTAGTCGCGCCTCCGGTGATGGCCATGCGCATGGTATCGCACACGAAATCTCGAATGTGGTGGTTCGACAGAAATGCCGGATACTTCTTGAACAGCGGGCTCTTGTCCGGTTCCTCGATGTCCATCTCGATTGCAACCAGGCCTTCTTTGCGCGCCTTGTTGAAAAGCAGGAACATCATTTTGAGCGTATCCAGATAGCGCTGTTTCGAGAACTTCGACCCGCTGAGGATCTGGGTCAGGCCCGCTGCAATCTTCTTCAGCACGTGCATCGGATTCGCCGCCAGCATGGTCCCGAGCCCGGCTCCGGCGATAATAAGGAACTCCGAAGGCTGCATGAGAACCAGCAGCGGCCCCTTCTCCATCAGGAAGCCACCTAGCACAGCGCCGAAAACGATGAGAATGCCAACGATTGAAAACATTTGCCTCGTCTCCCTGGAACTGCCTATGCACCCTGGATTTCGTTTGCCAGTCTCAAGCTTGCAAGGGACCGCTCGGTTCGTCTGCTTTCTATCGGCATGGCAGGAACGGATTTCTAGGGCTGAATCCGACCCACCCACCGCTCCCGCGAGCAGCGGGATGAAAATTACCGATCGATATGCCGATAGAAGCTTTCCAGTTGACCGTGATCGAACCGGCTTTGCGGCATCCGAAGAAGGCCAGGGCCGACGATCGCGGAAAACGCATGTGTGACCTGTCGTCGACTTTTCGATTCGGTCGAACGTCTTCTGCTTCCGCATCGATGAATGGGCCTTGATGAAAAAGATGAGCATCGATAAGAGCACCATCGTCGGCATAGCCCTCGCCCTGGCTGGCATCGGCGTTGGCCTGGTGCTCGACGGCGGGAAGCTGGCACAGATCCTGCAGCCGACCGCGGCCCTCATCGTGGTAGGCGGGACCATCGGAGCCGTAATGGTGCAGTTCCCGCTGCGCATCGTTCTGCTGGCCGTCCGGCAGCTGAAGCATGTCTTTTTGAGCGAAGACCCGGAGCCGGACGCCCTGATCCAGAACCTCCTGCGTTACGCGTACAAGGCCCGCAAGGAGGGATTGCTCTCGCTCGATCCTGAATTGGCGAAGATTCAGGACCCCTTTCTGCGGGAGAGCCTGATGCTGGCGATCGACGGCGTCGGTTCCACCGACCTGCGCAAGATGATGGAGTTGCAGCTCGACTATCAAGGCGAAAAAGAGGACCGCGTGCCCAGGGTTTACGAGGCCGCCGGCGGCTTCGCCCCCACGATCGGCATCATCGGCGCCATTCTCGGCCTGATCCAGGTCATGCAGCACCTCGAAGACATTAATGCGGTCGGCAAGGGCATAGCCGTCGCATTCGTCGCGACCATCTATGGCGTCGCATCTGCAAACCTGCTGTTCCTGCCATGGGCTGGAAAGATCAGAATCCGCCTGCGCGAACGGCAGATCATCCAGGAAATGACGCTGGAGGCGGTCATTTCCATCATCGAAGGAGTGAACCCGCGCGCCCTTGAACTCCAGTTGAAGAGCTACATGGTCACTCCCGCCGCCAAACCTGGCCTGAAGAAAGTGGCGGCGGCACGATGAGACCCAGGAGAATCAGGCATGCGCAGGAACCCGTCAATCACGATCGCTGGTTGATCTCGTACGCCGACTTCATCACTCTGCTCTTCGCTTTTTTTGTCGTGCTGTTTGCCTCGTCGTATCGCGATCGCCAGACCTTCAAGAAGCTCTCGCAGGCCATCCATATTGGCTTCCAGCAGATGGGAGCGCACTCCGGAGGCGAACGCGACTACGGCGTCGCCTATCCCGATCTCCCTCCCGACCCAAGCACTTACACGCCGCCGGTGCGCCATCCGGCAGTTCAAACGGCCGCTGCGGCGGTCGACATTGTCCAACTGCGAAAACAGCTTGAGGATGCCATAGGCCAGGAACTGAAGGACCATGAGGTGGTCATGCGGGTCACGCCCGAGGGCTTCGTGATCAGCCTCAATGAACTTGGCTTCTTCAATAGCGGGCAGGCCGTGCTTCTGCCCGGGGCCGCTCCGAAGATTCAGCGTATTGCCAAAGTCCTCTCGCTGCATGGCCTGGACCTGCGCGTCGAAGGGCACTCCGACGATCAGCCGATCCATACCGCGCAGTTCCGCTCCAACTGGGAGCTGTCCACCGCGCGCGCCTTGGCCGTGATGACGCTGCTGGTCGACGACTCCGGCTTCGATCCGCAGAAGATCTCCGTCGCAGGCTACGGGGAGTACCGGCCTATTGCAGACAATGCAACTCCAGAAGGCCGGAGGATGAACCGGCGCGTCGATCTTGTGGTGGTTGCCACTACACCCCAGCAGCCCCGCACGCCATAGATAATGTAACTAATAGTGCGGCAATTTACCGATCGCCTTTTGCGGCGCTGCCGCCTCGATTCGTGCTTGGGTCACCCGAAGGTAGCAAGCGCGCATGACCCAAAAGTTCAGTAAAAGCCAATGTTTTCGCTTAACCCCCTAGAATCCGTACCGCGAGATACCGATAGAATGCCTGCAACACAGACCACCTGCTCCAAGTACCGATTCTGAACCTTGATGCAAAACGGGCTTAATTCGGTGCAGGCGGAAATCGATATAAGGAGCAATACCAATGATCAGCGTCCTCAATAGTGTTTCCCAGTTGGGAGCGGAGAATGCACTCTCATCCACGCAGGCGAGTCTGCAGAATACCCTCCTCCAGTTGTCCACCGGCTTGAAAATCAACTCTGGTTCCGATGATGGGGCCGGCCTCTCGATCGCTGCCGGCCTCGGCGCGAACATCTCGGCCCTCACCCAGTCCAGCCAGAATGCATCCAACGGCGTCGGCCTGCTGCAGACCGCCGACGGCGCTCTCTCGCAGGTCACCACGCTGCTCAACCGCGCCGTAACGCTGGCGACGGAAGCCTCCAACGGTGGACTTACGACCGCCCAGGCAACGGCTGCAGACACCGAGTATCAGTCGATCCTGAAGGAAATCACGCAAATCGGGTCGACCACGAACTTCAACGGAAGCGCGGTCTTCAGCGCGACTGCCCAGACGGTCTTCACCAGCGACGGCACCACCGGTGGCACCACCACCACGTCGACCACGACGGGCGCTCTCTCGGCCTCCGGCCTGTCACTGTCCGGCGATCTCAAAACCGTCGCAGACGCCACCACGTCGCTGGCAGCCATCACCGCCGCCATCAACACGGTCTCCGCAACCCGCGGAACCATCGGCGCCTCCGTCAACCAGTTGACTGCCGATGAGAGCGTGCAGAACACCGAAGTTACCAACCTGACCAGCGCGCAGAACAACGTTCAGAACGCTGACATCGGGACAACGGTTGCGAAGATGACGCAGTACAACGTCCTCGAGCAGACCGGCATGGCAGCTCTGTCGCAGTCCAACCAGGCGGCACAGTCTGTGCTGAAGCTCCTCCAGTAGTTGTACTTGTCTCATCCTCGGGTGGCGCCCCCCTCCATGGGCGCCACCTTTTTTGCCCAAGCATCTGAACGCCGGACTGCCAAGCGCCGATAGAGTAGTGCGCCCGGAATCGGCAGAACCCGTTTTCGCGAGAAAACGGCACGGTCCGCGCAAAGGATTAGGCACAGTATGAGCTCAGTCTCCGCATTGAATTCGCTTCTGGCATCGACCTCCTCCACGTCGGCCATCGACCTCAGTCAGATCCTACAGGCCGCTACCGGCGCGTCCACGCCCGGCATCGACGTCACCGCGGCCGTCAACGCAGCCGTGACCGCCGCTCAGGCCCCGGAAACTGCCTGGGAGAACCAGGAAAGCGCCCTGCAGAGCCAGAGCACGGCCCTGACCCAGCTCCAGACCGACACCACCAACATCGATAACGACGTGCAGGCGCTCAACAGCATCACCGGTCCGTTGTCCGCCAGGACCGTGACTTCCTCGAACTCCAGTATCGTCTCGGCGTCGGCGGCATCCGGTGCCGCCGTCGGAAATCATACCGTGGTGGTCACCAGCCTCGCCAGCACAGCCTCGTGGGCATCTGGTGCTGTCGCCAGCGCCACTACCGCGCTCGCGGCCGGCAGCTTTACCATCACCGATTCGACAGGCAAAGCCCACACCATCTCCACGGGCACGGGCACCAGCACCCTCAACGACGTGGCCAGCACCATCAACTCCGATAGCCTGGGTGTCACCGCCACGGTGGTCACCGACGCAACCGGCGCCCGCCTGGCCATCGTCAGCAACACTTCCGGCTCCGCCGGCAGCTTTAGTGTCACAGCCGGCACGGGAGGCCTCACCTTCGCCGCAGCGGACCCCGGACTCAACGCCTCGCTCACCGTAGACGGCATCCAGATCGCGAGCGCTTCCAACACCGTCACCGGAGCCCTGCCCGGCATCACCCTCAATCTCCTAAATGCAAGCCCGGGGACCAACGTCAGCCTGACCGTCGCGCCGGACACGACGCAGGCGGCGGCCGCCATCAACCAGTTCGTCACCGATTACAACACGGCAGTCTCGGACCTGAATACGCAATTCACCTTCAGCGGGTCGAACGAAGGCCCTTTGGCAACCGACTCTGCCGTGCGCAGCCTGCAAAGCACGCTCGAAGGCGCGTTGAGCTACACCTATACCCCGGCCTCGGGGACCACGACCATGTCCAACCTGTCCTCCATGGGCATCTCGGTGAACAACGACGGAACGCTGACCGTCGACAGCGGCACGCTGAACGACGCGCTCCAGAACAACTTCGGCGATGTCCAGAATTTCTTCCAGGGAGCAGCCATGAACGGCTTCGCAAACTCCATGGATCAGCAACTCACCAACTTTATTAGCCCCGCCGACGGCGCTTTCACGCTCGACCTGTCCAGCATGAGCACCGAATACAGCGGCCTGCAGACCGACATCTCCAACTTTGAAACCAACTACATCACTCCATTGAAGGCCCAGTTGACCAGTGATTACAGCGAAGCTGAGATCGCGCTGCAGCAACTGCCGACTGAAATGCAACAGATCAACACCGAACTCGGCTTGAACAATACCACAAGCCACTAGACAGGCGCGCAGCAGCTAACCCTTGACGGAGGACGCAGGATTGCCCTCCGTCTAGGAAGACTGCGGCCCGCGATATCGCGAAGCCAGAACACCGTCGGGCCCGATTCAACCGGAGGCGCACATGAATCCAACAGAACTCGCTTATCGAAGGACAGCAGTCGAAGGCACAAGTGGCTTCGGCTTGCTCATCGCACTATACGATACGCTGGCCGGCAACCTGAGTCGCGGTGCAGAGGCCCAGCGCAAAAACGACATCGAGAAGCGCTGCAAAGAGATCAACCACGCCTTGCTCGTCATTGCTCATCTGGAGGACTGGGTCGACCGCGAAGGCGGCGGCGAACTCTCGGAAAAGCTGATCCGATTCTATTCGGGACTGAGGACAAAACTGATCGAGGCCCAGGCGAAGCAATCCGCCGAGTTGCTGGAACAGCAGATGAAGGTAGTCCTCGCAATTCGCGGAACCTGGCAAGACCTGGAAGCGCGCGCCTGCTCCGTGCTGGACGCGCCGGCTTCTACCCCGGCGCCCCAGTTCGCGGCTGCCGCCGCCTTACAGCACGAACGCAGCGCCTTCAGCTGGTCTGCCTAGACCAGTTTTCCCATAACCTTCGGATACTCGGGTTTGACCCCTCAATCCGAACTGTGCCCTCGCTACTTTCATAGGCCCATACCCTCACCAGCGACGCGACGTCGCAGGTGAGGAGTGTCGCGCTCGAGGGCAATGATCGGAAGCCTCCAACTTTATCGGTACGCTCAACCCTTCCCGCTTTTCTCCTAAATATAAGATGCAACACCACGTCGATACCTCTCCCGCGAAGGCTGCGCCGTCGGCTTCGGGATAAAGCACGCAGCTTCCAGGGTTCATGAAGCTGGCCTCTCTTGCCGAAGAAGGGTTTGGAGCAACTGAATGGCGGAAGCTGCGGTTCCAGCAGCGCCAGATATGACGGTTGCGAAGCGACTCCAGCAGGAGAGCAAAGCGTGGCAGTGACCCTCGATCGGCGCGCGGTAGTTTCCGTGGTGGGCCTTGAAGGCGAGGTCGACATCCGGGCCGCGGTTGAACTGAAAGGTATCCTGCTCGCCGCGCTTGAATCTCGACAAGAACTCAGGCTAGAGATGGCGGGCCTGACCGCATTGGATATCACCATTCTTCAATTGCTCTGCGCCTTCGCGCGGGCCGCCGCCAAGGCCGGCGCCAAGCTGATCTTGAGCGAGCCGATGCCCAAGGCGATGGAAGTTGCAATGGACCTCGCGGGTATGGGGAGGGTTGCGGTGGTAACCCAATGAGCCAGGCGCCCGCGGCATTGGCAGACGCGCTGCCGATCGACAAGTACAAACAGGCCTTCCAGGAAGAGGCCCGCGAGATTCTCGTCGAGTTGGAATCCACGCTGCTGGAGCTGAACCAGCGCCCAGAGGACGGCGAGTTGGTGGGGAAGACCTTCCGGGCGCTGCACACCATCAAGGGTTCGGGCGCGATGTTCGGCTTCGACGAAGTGGCTGCCTTCACACATGACCTGGAGAATGCCTTTGACCGGGTCCGCAACGGGAGGCTCCGCGTGACCCCGGAGCTGGTGGATCTTTCGCTGACGGCCCTCGACCAGATCAAGGCGATGCTGCATTCGGCGAACGACTCGGGCGTCATCGACCCCGCCGCGGGCCGCAACATCCTGGCACAATTGCTGCACCTGACCGGCTCGCCAGATGACGTGCGGCCAGCCTCCGCGGGTGCTTCACCGATTGAGGTTGCTTCCGAGCCCACCGGCGAGAAAGTTCAGTGGAAGATCTGCTTTTCCCCGGGGCCGGGAATGTTGCGCAACGGCGCGGACCCGCTGCTTGTGCTGCGCGAGCTGAAGCAGTTGGGGGAGCTCCAGGTCACAGCCGACCTCTCCGCGGTGCCACCGCTCGCCGAGCTCGATCCAGAGCGGTGCTATCTCCGCTGGGAGATCGCGTTGACCACCGCCGCGGCACGGGAAGCGATTGCCGACGTATTTCTCTTTGTCGAGGATGAGTGCGAGCTGCGGATCGAACCGGTGGCGCCACCCGCCGATAATGCCGCTTCGACCGCACAGCCGGAAGAAACTCCGTGCAAGTTCGGGCGCCGCTCGGAGGATCGGGCCGGCATGTCGAGCATCCGCGTGCCCACACCGAAGCTCGATCAATTTGTCGACCTGGTGGGCGAACTGGTGACGGTGCAGGCCCGGCTTGGCGAAATCGCTGCCCGCGCAGAACGGCTGACCTCGGCTCTGCGCGAGAACTCGATGAGCATCCGCATGCTGCCTATCCGCGGGACCTTCGAGCGCTTCCGGCGGCTGGTGCATGACCTCGCCCGCGATCTGCGCAAGGAAGTCGAGCTGGCCATCGACGGCGGGGACACCGAACTCGACAAGACCGTAATCGACCAGTTGGGCGACCCGTTGATGCATCTTGTCCGGAACAGCATGGACCACGGCATCGAGTTGCCGGAGCTGCGGCAGGCCGCCGGCAAGCAGGCAGTGGCGACCGTCTGCCTTTCCGCGCGCTACTCCGGAGCGAATGTGCTGATCGAGGTGGCGGACGACGGCGCGGGGATCGATGCGGCGGCAGTGCGGGAGCGGGCGATTGCAAAGGGCCTGATCGATGCGGGCGCCGTGCTGACGGAAGCGCAGATTGCTTCGCTGGTTTTGTCCCCCGGGTTCTCCACGGCGCGGCAGGTGACGGATGTGTCGGGGCGCGGGGTCGGCATGGATGTCGTTCGCCAGCGCGTGGAGGCATTGCGCGGGACGATTCATCTCTCCAGCCGGCCTGGACTTGGGACCACCGTTACACTGCGGCTTCCGCTCACGCTGGCCATTATCGACGGGCTGCTGGTGCGCGTGGGCCACGCTTTCTTTGTGCTGCCGCTGGCGAGCAGCCTGGAGTGCGTCGAGCTGACCCGCGAGGACATTGCCAGCACCAACGGCAAGCACGTCGCGAATGTGCGCGGAGAGGTCATCCCATACATCCGCCTCCGGGAGCATTTCAACATCACCTCGGAGCGTCCGGAGCGGGAACAGATCATGATTGCCGAGACCGAAGATGGCCGCTGCGGGTTCGTCGTGGATGAAGTGCTGGGCGACCACCAGACGGTGATCAAGAACCTCGGCCGCTTCTACCGGCACGTTCAGTTCGTCTCGGGCGCCACCATTCTGGGCGATGGGACCGTGGCGTTGATCCTCGATCCGGACCGGGTGATTCAGGATGCGCTGAAGACTGTGTCCGAGGCCCGCCGGGGCCACTGGGTTCCTCCACCAACGGCCCCTCCGGGCGTCAGCAATGGGCTGCAATTGAACTCTTCATAGGGTCGTCACACCTGTAAAGCCGGCGGCAATCGCACGATACCGATGAGCGGACCCTCAGGATCCGAGGGCCACAGGAATTCCAAATTCACGAGTCAACCGAAAGGGCGGGACAAAAGATGTTAGCGAAAGTTTCGAAAACAAATGGAAGGTTGCAGGCGGCCGGCAATATGAATGGCACGCACGAAGCGGATGACCAACTCCTGAACGGAAGAGATCAGGCGGACAATTCCGAGATGCTGCTTGTATCTCAGGAGATCGTCCGCCTGGTCGAGGCGTCACGAGAGGGGCGGCTCTCGGAACGCGGACAGGAATCCCAGTTCAGCGGCGTATGTCGCGAGATGATTCAGGGCATCAACACCATGCTGGACGCAATTCTGCTTCCCATCGGGGAGGGCAACCGCGTACTCGCGCAG
>Ga0302319_10016049_pt1 | contig 13824 bp, 19 predicted proteins | sample Bog_T0_2_FD_203319 | JGI IMG/M metagenome (GOLD analysis project Ga0302319, IMG submission 203319) | Peat permafrost microbial communities from Stordalen Mire near Abisko, Sweden - Bog_T0_2 | ecosystem: Environmental > Terrestrial > Soil > Wetlands > Peat | place: Sweden: Abisko, Stordalen Mire...
GTAACTGCATGACGAGGACACCATGCCGAGCGCACTCGCACGTGCCAACGAGGCCGGCGTCGTCGTGCCTAGTTGGCGGCGAAGCGCGTTGGTGGACGCCATGCTCTGGACGAGACCCGACACGCTGAATCCCAGCACCAGCGGCCAGAACGTGACCCACAGCATCGCCAAACTTTCGCGCAGCCCGGTGCCAATCCAGCCAAAGATCGCGCGCAGTACCTCCACTTATCGCGTCGTGGGAAAACCGAGGTCGATCTGGGAGTCCGAGGGCTGTGGCCAGCGGGTCGTGATCACTTTGGCTCTCGAGTAGAAGGTGAAACCCTCTGGACCATAGATGTGCGAGTGACCGAAGAGCGAGTTCTTCCAGCCCCCGAAGGAGTAGCTCGATACCGGTACCGGAATCGGTACATTGATGCCGATCATCCCCACGTGCACGTCGCGACTGAAGAGGCGCGCGACGTTGCCGTCCCTGGTAAAGATCGCCGTGCCATTGCCGTAACGATTGGCGTTGATCAACTCGACGGCGTCGGCGTACGTTCGCACTCGAGCGACGCCGAGGACTGGGCCGAAAATTTCATCATCGTACGATTTGACACCAGGTCGCACGCCGTCGAGCAAGCAGGGACCGACAAAGAATCCAGCATCCTTCGCAAGCGCGGTACCGTCGCGAACCACGTCGACTCCGTCCTTCGTCGCCGACGAGACGTACTCGACAATGCGGTCACGGTGCTCTTGGGTAATCACGGGTCCGAAGTCACTTGCGGGATCGTCTCCGGGACCGACTTTGAGTTTGTCCATGCGATCGGTGATCTTTGCAATGAGCTCATCGGCGATTGAACCCACGGCGACGACCACGCTGATCGCCATGCAACGTTCTCCCGCGGCCCCGAATCCTGCGTTGACGGCCGCATCGGCGGCAATGTCAAGGTCCGCATCGGGAAGAACCACCATGTGGTTCTTCGCGCCCCCAAGGGCCTGCACTCGCTTGGCATGGGCGGTGCCGACTTCGTACACGTGTCGTGCGACTGGCGTCGAACCTACGAAGCTGATGGCGTCGATACCCGGGTGTTCGAGCAGTTGATTGACGGTCGTGGCGTTGCCGTGGACGACGTTGAACACTCCTTTAGGAAGACCCGCCTCGAGGAGCAATTCGGCGAGACGAATTGACACCGACGGGTCGCGCTCGGACGGTTTGAGGACGACGACGTTGCCAGTCGCCAGTGCGTTCGCGCTCATCCACAACGGCACCATTATTGGAAAGTTGAATGGCGTAATCGCCGCAACGACGCCGACTGGCTCGCGAAATGAGTGCACGTCGACTCCTTGAGCGACCTGGTCAGTAAACCCACCCTTCAGATGTTCGGTGAGGCCGCACGCGTATTCGACGTTCTCTAGCCCTCGAGCGAGTTCGCCGTGGGCGTCCGAAAGCGTCTTTCCGTGCTCGCTCGTAATGATGGAGGCGAGTTCACTGGCGTGCTTTACCAGGAGGTGTCGAAGCGTGAACAAGATGTTCGTCCGCTCCGAGAGCGAGGACTCGCGCCAAGAACGCGCCGCTTCTTGTGCCACTCGCAGCGCGTCGTCAACGAAGGTGGCGTCGGGGACTGGCACCATCGACGTCACCTCGCCCGTCGCCGGATTGTGTACCGGTAACTGACCCGACTGCGTGATGTGTTCACCGTTGATGAAATGCGGAACGGACTGCATGATGACCCTCTCTCGTTCGTTCAAATCTACAGGTGCTTTTCGCGTGACCGTTAGTGTTGCTTCGTGTCGAACAACTCGCTCAACGTTGCCTTGCGAGACGCCGCCGCAGTCGAGCCAATCGCCGAGGATCACTTTGGGGTCGACATTTCGCCCCTCTATTCGGTGATGGGTCATCCGAATGGGGGTTACTTGCAGTGCGTCCTCTCGAATGGCGCCCTCGCCGCCGCGTCCGCGCAGGGCGCGCTCCACTTGCATACGACCTCGATCACCACGAATTACGTGGGTTCACCAAATCCGGGGCCCGCAGAGATCGTCACTGACGTTCGTCGCGTCGGTCGGGGTGCGTCATTCGTGCACGTGACCTTGTTGCAAGGCGGCAACGTCACCACCGAGTCGTTGGTCACCCTGGGCACGCTCAAGGAGGATTCCGAGCTTCGCTATCAGGACGCGTCGGTTCCTGACGTGGCACCGCTCGAGGATTGTCATCGTGTACCCGGTTCAGACGACGTCAAGACGATGAACATTGTCGATTTGCGCCTCGACCCGAAATGCGTGGGATGGTGGTTCGGGGAGGTCATCGATCGGGCCGAACTGTTGGGTTGGATACGTCTCGACGATGGAGGTGCGCCGTGGGACGCGTGGAGCATCTTGTTCGCGAGTGATGCGCTCCCTCCCGCGACATTCCCTATTGGCTCGTCCGGTTGGGTGCCGACATTACAACTGACGAGCTACGCGCGAAGAATTCCACAGGGTGAGTGGCTGCGAGCTCGACAATGGGGCGTCGTCATCGCCGATGGTCTCGTTGACGAACGCTGCGAATTGTTCGACCAACGAGGCGACCTCGTCGCGTCTTCGTCGCAACTCGCAATGGTGCGCTTCCCCGTCCAAGAGAAATGACGTTCGAGCCGCGCGTCTTGGAAACCGGAGCGCTACAAATTCGAACTCGCCTCATTATCCCAAGTGAGGAGATTGACATCCGCGTCACGACGTCGGGCGGACCTGGGGGCCAGCACGCAAATCGGTCGCTGACGCGAGTTGTCGCGACGTTCCACGTTGCGACTTCTGAGGTATTGAGCGATGCGGATCGCGAACTCTTACTGGAGAAAGTCGGTGGCGTCGTGCGTTCGAGTTCCGGACGCTTTCGCTCGCAGGGACAGAATCGCTCGGCGGCTTTGGATCAGTTGGCGAGCAAAATTGGCGCTGCATTGACGCGCCCAGCGCCTCGACGTGCGAGCAAGCCGACGAAGGCCTCGAAGGTGCGGCGCGTCGACGAGAAAAAGGCGCGCAGTCGCGTCAAGGAAAATCGACGCCCACCGACGGACGATTAAAACTGGGCGAGGTGACGATCAATCGCGCGTAGTGCCGAATGCATCAACGAATCCCTCGATGGGTCAGTGTCTTCGTGGGGGCCGCGTAGCGGCGTTAGAGACGCGTAACCCGCCGAGAGTAATGCGCCATCCTCGTCTGCGTCTTCGTCACTAACGTCGCCCAGTTCAGGGCTCGCCGCCCCCACGCGCAAGGGCAACTCGCCTTCGTTGGCGAGCGGGGCTCCTCCCGCGCGCGGACCCGCCGCTTTGACGATGCCCGCGGTAGAGACGCGTCCTCGCTTGACGCCTTTGAGTTGATGCGCACTCAGGTTTGGCACATTGAGGTTCATCAACGTGCGCTCGGGTGCATCCATGAGCTCCTCAAGAATCTCGATTGCGAGGTCGGCGGCGGTGTCGAAGTGCACGTCCTCACCCCACTGCACCGACACCGCGAGTCCGGAGAGCCCTAATTGCGCACCAGTAAGTATCGCTCCGACCGTGCCGGAATGAAGCAGGCTTCGTCCGACGTTCGCGCCCGCATTGATGCCCGAGAGCACGAGATCAGGTTGGAAGTCAAAACTGCCAACGGCGCCAACGATGACGCACAGCGCCGGAGGGGCTTCGAGGGAAAAGGCGGGAATGGATTCGGCGCCGAGGATTGTGTGGCGCTTGTATTTCACCGCGGGATGAGCGAATACGTCGCCGACGGCGGACGACATGCCCGAATAATTCTGATGGGGGGCAACCACCATTGCCTCGCGCACTTCGCCCGGCGGGCAGCTCTCAATCCATTTCGCAACTGCTCGCGCAAGTGTCGCGATCCCGGGCGCGTCGATTCCGTCGTCGTTAGTTATCAAAATACGCATCCCACGTACGTTAACTGGCCTAAGTTACGAGGCAGTGAAGAGGGAGAAAACTAACTGATGCTTCCGTCAGGAGAACAGATTGCGATCGCCCACGGCGACCAGCGAGCGGTCATCACTGAAGTGGGTGCAACCCTACGAACCTACGTAAAGGGTGGCGTGAGCGTGGTTGAAGGCTTCGCCGGCGACGAGGTACCCACCGGTGCTCGCGGCCAGGTGTTGTTCCCTTGGCCGAATCGCACGGGTGACGGTGAGTGGACGTTCTCAGAGCGCATCGCGCACCCGACCGTCGACGATGTCGAACACGCCACCGCCATCCACGGCCTTGTTCGTTGGCGTCCCTTTCGAATCGACTCGGTGAACCAAAACCGTTGCGTGCTGTCATTGCTGTTGCATCCCACGCCCGACTATCCATTCTTGTCAGAAATTAGTGTCGCCTATCACCTTGGATCACTCGGGCTCACCGTGACGACCACCGTTCTTAATCGTGACGAGGTTCCGATTCCTTTTGGTGTGGGGTTCCACCCGTATCTCACGGTGACGACGCCCACGATTGAAGGAGCGGAACTTGAAGTACCTGCGAAGGCCTACGTCGCCACCAACGCGCGCAAACTTCCAACGGGGGAGATTTTGCCACTCGCAGGACACCCATTGGATTTTTCTCGGCGAAAGTCCGTGAACGGTCACGATTTAGACGTCACCTACACCGAACTACTTCGCGACGACAGTGGCATGACGACCGTGATCGTTACAGACAGCACTGGTGGCGAAGTGGAATTGAGTGTTGACCGCACGTTCCCCTACGTCCAAGTGTTCACCGGTGACACTTTGGAGAAAGGACGCCGCCGCACCGCGATTGCCGTTGAACCAATGACGTGCCCGCCTGACGCACTGCGAAGTGGCAAAGACATCGTGGTGCTCGAACCTGGTCAGCACTGGGCCGGCTCGTGGCGACTTCGACGTCGCGTGTAATGGCGAAGGTGGTACTCGTCACGGGATCGACGAGCGGGATTGGCGAAGCAACGGCGCTACGCTTCGCCGCTCAGGGCGACACCATCGTCTTCAATTCTGCACACAGCGCGCTTGAAGGCAAGCGGCTCGTCGACGCGACGCCTGGATCGCTCTACGTCCAAGCGGACATCACGAATGCCGAGGACTGCGCGCGGCTCATCAGCGAGGTCATCGCTCGCTACGGACGACTTGACATCTTGGTCAATAATGCGGGCGCGACGAAGAAGATTCCTCATTCGGATTTGGCGTCGGCGACGGTGGAAGTGTGGCGACAGATATTCGAAGTGAACGTCTTTGGAACTTGGGCGATGTGCGTTGCTTCGATGGACGAACTTCGAAAGACGAACGGGGCAATCGTCAACGTTTCGTCGCTCGCGGGTGTTCGACCAACGGGTTCGTCAATTCCTTACGCCTCTTCGAAGGCGGCGCTCAACCACATGACGATCCTGCTCGCGAAAGCAGTGGGACCCGAGGTGCGCGTCAACGCCGTCGCCCCGGGACTCATCGACACGCCGTGGACGGCCGATTGGGAGCTCGAGCGAAAGTTTGTCTCGGCGGTCGCACCACTTCGCCGCAGTGGCACCCCCGACGATGTTGCCGACGTGATACTGGCGCTCGCAGCGACACCGTACGTCACCGGACAGGTCGTGGTTGTCGACGGCGGTCTTTCTACGGCGACGTAACGCGGTCCGGCGGAGGCACAAAGAATCGAACCAGACCGCTTAGGGCGTGCGTCGCGCCGCGAACGCAAAGACGCTTGGGCAGTGACGATTCCTTGACGCCTAGCAACTGACGGGCCCACGGTTCCATCAAATCAAGTGCACCGAGCACGAAAAGTCGGTACGCCATTCGTGGCAACAAGCCTTTGACAAAGCCGTCCATCAAGAAGTCGCGTGCGGCGGCACCGGCAGGACTCAAGCGAAGTTCGGGGCGAAAACCCTCGATGGAGGCGCGAAGCTCTTCGACGGTGCTCGGCGGGTTCTCCGCACCCAGGTCACGAGCGAGTCCCGCCATCTCGCGCACATAATCGTAGGCGTCACGTTCCGAGATTCGTCGTTTGCCGTATCGCTGGTAGCCGGCGAGGAACATCGAGGTTTCGGCGACGTGAACCCACGCGAGCAAATGTGGGTCGTTCGCGTCATAGGCCATGCCGTCATCGGCGATACCCCGTACCGCAACGTGCACCGCCCGCACTCGCTCAATCGAGGCAAAGGCCGCGTCCTTTGAACCGAAGGTCGTGGCGCCGATGAAGTTGGCCGTTTGTAGTAGCCGACCGAGCGGGTCTTGTTGGTACCGAGAATGATCGGCAACGCCAGCCATTGCGTGGGGATGCAGCATCTGGAAGAACAATGAAGCGATGCCGCCAACCAACATCGAGGAGAGGTCAGCGTGTACGAGTCGCGACGCGCCATTAACGGGAAAATACGAGAGGTCTGGATCCGAGCATCGCGGAGGAGGCTCCTGTGTGAGTCCGACGGCGTGTCGAATCTGGGTATTGGTGCGCGAGCGCAAGCGCGTTGGCACTTCTTTCCAACTCGCGATGCTCATAGCCGCCTTTCCTCAAGGGCATCTTAGGGCGCGTGGCTTTCATTCAGCCCAAGCGTCTGGGACACTGGGTGCGTGAGCAATCTCCTACGCAGCGTCTTGTCGTCGACCGAGACACGTCAAGACACGACCAGCGTTGTGAAGACGGAGCGACCGTGGAACGTCGTGGTGTGGGACGACCCTGTGACACCAATGTCCGTCGTCGTCGTAATCTTTCGACGAATCTTCGGCTATTCGAATAACAAATGCACGCAACTTATGTTGCAAGTGCACCATGAGGGTCGAGCGATCGTGTGGTCGGGCGCCAACGATCGTGCGACTTCGTACTGCGTGAAACTCCAAGTCGCCGGACTCCAGGCAACGATTGAAAAAGACGAATAGTGGCGGCCAATCGTCTTTTCGTTCGTCGGCGTGATGGACGCATCGAGGTGCGCCTCAATGACGCCGGGCGAGAAGTCGCTCGCGAAGCATTCGGACGAGTCATCGCCGCCGAGCGAGACCCCCAACATGAATGGCGCGACACTCTTAATCCACCGATTGATCCGAGCATCGACGCCGACGATCCTTTCTCGACGCTCAATCGTCAAAACGAGATCTCGACTAACGCCGAGCTCGCTTACATGACGCTGGGCGAACAATTCTTGAATGAAGGAGAGGCGTGGGCGTGGCTCAGTACCCTACAGATCGCGTTGCGTTCCACGGCGATATCGCATGGATTGTTGAGCGAGCAGAAATTGTCCGCCTGCGAGCCACCGCTACTCGATTTCATTCGAACGCTCCAGCAGTTCCTCTTCTCGCTTGCTGAATGCATATGAGTACCTCTCGCAAGCGTGCTAGCGAGAGGTGCCCAGTTCTTGTAGCGCTTCACCGCTCACACGAAACACTGTCCATTCGTCCATAGGCACCGCACCCAGAGATCGATGGAAGGCTATGGACGGTTTGTTCCAGTCGAGTACCCACCACTGCAGGCGCGTGTAGCCGCGCTCGACGCACAACTGTGCGAGCGTTCGGAGTAATGAAGCGCCAATGCCTAGGCGTCGATGCGTCTCTCGGACATACAGGTCTTCGAGGTAGATGCCCGTTGCACCCTCAAACGTCGAGTACGTGAGAAACCACAAGGCGAAACCGATAACGCTGTCGTCGTTTTCGACCACGTGGCAATACACGTGCGGTGTATCCGAGAAGAGAGCGTCACGAAGCTGCGTTTTCGTCGCGATGACCTGGTGGCTGAGATGTTCGTACGTGGCGAGTTCTCGAATGAGGGCGTCAACGGCATCAATGTCGTTGGGAGTGGCGACGCGTATTCTCACGTCTTCGACGCTAATGCGATGGCCCTTCACAATTCGGCGGTTGCGTCATGCGTTTCTGCCTCGAATTGCATCGCTCGGAATCGATATTCAATCGCTTCGATGACGACGAAAAAATCTCCCCCCGCCACGACGCGAGACACCGGTGGCGGGGGGGGAATGCTATGAATTCGAATTTCGACTATTTCGCTACTCGAAACAGGCGATGACTGCCTTCTCAAGCGCGACCGCATCTTCTTCGTAGCCCTTTGCGTTGGTCGCGGCGTCGCGCTCAAGTGTCGCGATGCTGGACGCATTTGCGTAGTCCTTCAGTATCTGAACAACGTTGTTCAGGAGCTTCGCCGTCGTTGCGTTGGGCGCCTCTGCGGCCAACTTTTCATAGAACGGTATATACGTCTTCGCCCAGGCGTGATAGCCGCTCGTCGTGTACGCCGACGGCGGTGCTTTTGGCGGGTTGGTCTCCCATGTCTTCAGTGTCGTGCAGAACGCGCTGGACGCTCCACTGCTTTGCACACCGATGCCGAGTGGCACGGCGACGGTCCCGATGACAACGGCGGAGCCGAGGAACACCTTGAGCGCTGTTCGCTTCATGCTGTTTCGAATAGACAAGACTTCTCCCTTTATGTGTAGAACCACGCCGTTCGCGGTCACGTAATCCTTCAGGAACCAAATGCTCGGCACCTAACTGGTGTTCTACCAGAACCTTTGTGAATTATCCAGCAGCCGGGTAGCAATATTGTGAGCGCATTCTCAGCGTGTGCACGCTTGAAATTGTGTGAAAATTCCGGTGATTGACATCTGCTCGCGCGATATGAAGCGAACAGCGCCCTACTCACTGAGGCGCTCGCATGATGACGCCCTTGACCAATCGGCGAAGTCGGAATCCAAGGAACTCGTACAACGCGATCGCACGGTCGTTGTGCGCGGCAGCATGAAGCATTGGTCTTCTACCACTCTCGATGATGATCGCGAGCTGGGCGTCGACGAGCGCGCGACCGAGTCCTCGTCCGGTGTAGTTCTGATCGGTGCAAACGGCACTGATCTCCAAGTGTTCAGGCGTGCGCGCACGCTGTCCCGCCATTGCCACGAGATGATCGTCGAGGCGAATACCCACGTACGTACCCAGTTCGAAAGTCCGGCGCGCAAAAGGTCCAGGATTCGTGCGCGACGTCAAGGACATCATGTCCTCGACATCCAGTGAACCCAGTGCGACGATTCGTGCGTCGATTGGCGTATCAGGCGTCATCGTCGGTCCGGTCATCTGGACCCCGTCGAACGAATCTATGACATCCCAATCATCGGGGACCGTAATGTCTCCTCGGAACAGCGTCGCGACTTCGCCGGGCCCGACCAGTTCTCGAAGGGCCTCGAAGTCCTCGGGTCCAGGGTCGTCGGGAAGGGCGCTGAAGACTGCGACGTCGCTCGGATAGCGCCTGGCCCGATCGTCGCCTTGCGCAAGATAAAGGTGTGGTCCACTCAACGAGTGCCACATGATGTTGTCGAGAGGGTCCACGGTCTAACCATTCAAGCAGCGTGAAGGATTGGTCCCCTCTTGAACCGCGACGTTGCCGTTACGGTGCCATCGCACCGCCGTGGACGATTGGTCCCAAGTGTTTAAGAATCCGCACTCGCGAAAGGGAGTGGACCTCATCGAATTAGCAACCCCGTGGACGTTCTCGAAAACGTCAGCTGTGTCATCAAGTCCCGGGCATTCTGTGGCGACCGTGACGCATTGATCGCTGGGCGCTCAAGGGTTCGACCACGCCACTGAGTGACACTGCGCCGTTGTTCATGGCGATCGGGTAGGCAATTTTGAGAAAAGATCAAAGGGTTTTAGATAACTATTGACAGTTGCTAATTGGCTATCTATAATAGCCAACATGACACAGAGCCCTTATTTCCAAGCATCTTCGACCAAATTCCTTCAGCGTTCCGAAGGCCGCATTAGTTATGAAGTCACCGGGGAGGGTCCGTTGCTGGTGCTCGTACCCGGCATGGGCGATCTTCGAAGCAGTTACCGGTTCCTCAGCCCCGTGCTCGTCGCCGCGGGCTATCGCGTGGCGAGCACTGATCTTCGAGGACACGGCGAGAGCGACACGACGTTCAGCTCCTACGGCGACGCTGAGACCGCCGATGACATTGGCGCGCTGATCGGCGAACTCGGTGGTCCGGCGGTCATCATCGGTAATTCAATGGGCGCGGGAGCCGCGGTGTTGGTCGCGACCGATCACCCCGAACTCATCAAAGGGCTGGTGCTGCTTGGCCCCTGGGTGCGCAACGGCGCCAACGGAGCGTTCAAGCGCGCACTTTTGCGTGTGATGATGAATCGTCGATGGGCGAGCGCAATGTGGAAGGCGTATCTTCCCAAACTGTACGCAGGCAGGCGACCCAATGATTTTGACGAGTACCGAGACCGCGTCATCAAGAATCTTCGCCGACCCGGTTACGCGAAAGCATTTTCGTTGACGACGAGGACGGATCATTCGTTGCCAGAAGCGCGGCTCAAATCCTTGCGTGTTTCGACGTTGGTCGTGATGGGCGAGCTTGACATTGATTGGGCCGATCCCTTCGCTGAGGCGAAGTGGATTGGTGGCACCGTCCGCGGCGAGGTTCTCATGGTGCCTGGCGCTGGCCACTATCCACAGTCCCAACAACCCGACATTGTGTCGGGCGCCGTATTGGCCTTCGTTGCGAAATTGGGTCTCGATGCCTAGGGCGGGGCTCACGAGTGAGCGCGTAGTCGAAGAGGCGGAGAAGATGGCCGACGAGGTGGGGCTCCGAGAATTCACGCTCGCCGCGCTGGCGCAACGACTTGGCGTGCGTCAACCTTCGCTCTATAAGCACATTGATTCAATGGCGGGTCTGCAACGGAACATTTCCGTGCGTGCAAAAGTCGTGCTCGGCGACGTGCTCGCTCGCGCCGCCGTAGGACGCTCGGGGGCAGACGCCATCGTTGCGATGGCCCAGGTGTATCGCCAATGGGCCCTTCTTCATCCCGGTCGCTACATGGCAGCGCAGATTGCACCCGCTCTCGGCGACGACGAGGACGAAGCGGCGTCGTTCGCCATCGTGCAGATCATTGCCGACGTACTGGGCTCATACGAGCTCGAGGGCGATGATGCCATCGACGCCATACGCGCGTTTCGATCAACGTTGCACGGTTTCGTCACCCTAGAAGGAGGTGGAGGGTTCCAGCTCAACGTCGATATCAATCGTAGTTACGACCGCTTAATTGGCGGCGTGATTGTGGCTATCGCCAACTGGTCCGAAACCACCAGCGCAGCTGCAGCGACCGTCGCAAGGAAATTGCAATGACTGTCGGCGATGCGAAAATGAAACGTTCGGTGCTTCCCGGCCAATCACATTTCGATCCCAACAACGTCGTGGGCGACGGTCCGCGACGTTGGCTACGTAGTGAAGCCGCGGTGCTCTTGATCGGGTCCCTCATCGCGTTTTCTCACACTCGCGAACCATGGTGGCTTTTCGCCGCATTTCTCTTCGTCCCTGATTTTTCGTGTGCTGGCTACCTGCAAGGAAACCGAGTCGGCGCGTTTCTTTACAATGTGGCGCACGCGACACCATTGCCCGCCGTTTTGATCGCCTTAGGTTATTTTCAGCGCTCGCCGCTCGCAGAAGCGCTTGGTTTGGTATGGATTGGGCACATTGGTGTCGATCGATTGCTGGGCTACGGACTTAAGTACGCTGACTCTTTCCAACACACGCACCTGGGCGTTTTGGGTAGGCACCGACACGAGGCGAGCAATTGAACTCATGGCGCCAACCGCCGCCGATCTACACCCTTCAGCGCTACGCATAGAAACTCGTTGGTGACTTTGTAACCGACTTCTGACGCAACTCGAAGATTATGCGCCCTCGAACCGAGTGCGACTCATTACTTCGACGAGGTTCGCGGATGTTTTAGGAAGATTATATAAAACGTTGCAAACACCACGACGATAGCGATGTTCGCGATCAATCGCTCGACGAAGTGGTGTCTGAAAAATAGAACGTCCGCGCCGACCACGACGGCAATCATCACGATTACATAGAATGCGGCACTCATCTTCGTTCCCATGTATCCAACCTACCGACCCAACTTTGGAGACGTCCGAGTAGTGCGAGCACGTGCGCTTCGGCGTCGTGCGACATCGGAGCGAGTGAATGGAGGTCGGCCGCGGCTGAGCGTCACCGATCAACCCTTTCGTGTGGCGCACCTAGCGCTACGACGTCACAGGACTACCGCTAGTACAGGCTCTTCGGAAATGAGCGGGGTGTAGCGCTCGCGGCTACAAGCACCTGGTGCTCGAACGGTCCGAATGGTGCCCCACCTATCCGGCGATCCGTGGCAGCCTTGACCTGCTGCCCACTCTCAGCCGGCCGAGTCCGTAGGCTCGCGAGGGTGGCGGACTTCGACCTGGTCATCTTCGACTGCGATGGCGTCCTGGTGGACAGTGAGCGCCTCGCCGTTCGGACCGAGGCAAAGATCCTCGCCTCACTCGGATGGCCGCTCTCGGAGGCCGAGATCATCGATCGGTTCGTCGGACGATCGGCCGCACACATGCAGCAAGAGATCGAGCGACAGCTTGGGCGCAGCATCGACTGGGATGCTGAGTTCGAACCCCGGTATCGAGAAGTGTTCGAGCGCGAACTTGTCCCCGTTCCTGGCATCGTGGATGCCCTCGGCAAGATCACGACGCCGGTTTGTGTGGCATCGAGCGGAGGCCACGACAAGATGCGGTTCACCTTGGGTAAAACCGGACTCTTCGATCGATTCGATGGCCGGATCTTTAGTGTCGACCAGGTAGAGCACGGCAAGCCAGCTCCCGATGTCTTCCTGTTCGCGGCAGCCCAGATGGGCGCCGCTCCCGATCGGTGCGCCGTCGTCGAAGACAGTGTGTCTGGGGTGACGGCTGCTCTGGCGGCCGAGATGACGGCCTTCGCTTTCGCTGGGGGCGTGACGACCAGCCAAGCGCTCTCGATCGAGAGCGCAGTCGTGTTCTATGACATGGTTGAACTTCCGGCCCTGCTGCGGGCGCACTAGGCAACAGCCTGCTTCGGGCGTCCCTCTCCCGGCGTTGGGGGGCAGGTCACCTCGCCGCACCGGAGCACTGAGATCGCTTCTCTCACGTGCTTGCTGAACGGCCGACTCTGCCAATCGTCGGTCTTGTCGTTCCATTCCCTCAGGACGGCGTTTTCGTAACGGTCATCACCTTCTTCGATATCAACGACGAACTCGAAGACCTGCTCCTGTGTCGTCACCACTATTCCGAACTCCTGCCCTGATCCATTCGGTCCGCCGCCATCCTCGAAAGATTCGGCAAGCATGGCCGATTGAGGATCGACACCCTGCTGCTCCAGGAGATGTCGAAGGCGAGTCCAAAACGGCCAGACATCAGTTCGCAGAAGCTGTGCCATATGCGACGTGTAGCTGCTGTTGCTCGTCACAGCGCCAAGCATTCCATCAGACGTAACCACACGCCCAGTCGTGTCATTGCGGGGCAGGCAACTACCGCGAGCACTCGGTGGGCTGGACTGGCAGACCCCGCTCATTTCCGAAGAGCCCTAGTACATTGCGGCAGATCAATTGTGGCAGTACACATCAAATGGTGCGCTGGCCGGGGCTTGAATCCGGAACCTGTTGATTAAGAGTAGTTTGCCAACTGTCTTGATGTGTCGGTTTGGTCGTTGTAACCCTTTGTTTCTAACGAATCACCGTCCGTTCCTGTCGGTTTGGTAGTTCCCATCAGTTGTGGTCTGTGGTGTTTTCTGTGGTGTTGGAACTGTTGAGACTGGCGTGGGCACAATCGAGATGTGGTCCGGGTCAAGTGCGACTGAGGGGACCTCCATCCGGCGTCGTCTTGTCTCCAGATTCGAACAAATTGGGACTTGACTGAAAAATGGGTATGACTGGTTATACTCATCGCATGAGCAAGTCCAGTCATTTCGTGAAGACGACTATTTCCGTTCCCAATGAGGTCTATGTTCGCGCGACGCGTCGAGCGAAGGAACTCGGTACGAGTCGCTCAGCACTCTTTGCTCGGGCTGTCGAAAAGGAACTCGACGAAGAGGAGTCGTCGGTCGACGTCA
>Ga0302319_10016053_pt1 | contig 13822 bp, 12 predicted proteins | sample Bog_T0_2_FD_203319 | JGI IMG/M metagenome (GOLD analysis project Ga0302319, IMG submission 203319) | Peat permafrost microbial communities from Stordalen Mire near Abisko, Sweden - Bog_T0_2 | ecosystem: Environmental > Terrestrial > Soil > Wetlands > Peat | place: Sweden: Abisko, Stordalen Mire...
TGGCATCAATCAGTGGCTCAAATGATTTCGGATCACGGTAATCCGCGAATCGCGCCTCGATGCCATATTGCGGCAGCGTGTGGGCAAACAAATTATAAGTGCCCCCATACAGGGCGCTCGAGGCGACGATGTTATCGCCCGACTCGGAAATCGTCAGGATGGAATACGTCACGGCAGCCTGTCCCGAGGCAAGCGCCAGTGCCGCAATGCCGCCCTCGAGGGCCGCGAGGCGCTGCTCCAACACATCTTGTGTCGGATTCATGATACGGCTGTAAATATTTCCCGGCACTTTGAGGTCGAAAAGATCCGCGCCGTGCTGGGCACTGTCGAACGCATAGGCGACGGTTTGATAAATCGGCACCGCCACCGCCTTGGTGGTCGGTTCCGGCGAGTAGCCGCCGTGCACGGTGATGGTTTCGAAGCGCCAGTTTTCTCGGTTGTTGGGTGTTGCCATAGGAATTACCTATTGTTGTCAGAAAGGTTTGGCAATAAGCAGGTCATTTGGGTTCAATTTGCATGGTAACGCAATTGTGTAACAAATTGTTTCAGCGGGCTCCTGAGAAACATTTGCTCGCAAGTTACCTGCCTTCATCACGGTTTTTGGCCGCTCATGATCATATATTCCCCGCACGTGCCTACCACCCCGTCGGAGTTTATATGAGCTTTCGCGCAACCCTAACATTGGCTGGCATTGGATTCGCGGCAGTCGCCGGATTGGCGGCCTGCGGCGGCGCCGGCAGTCCGGGCTCGGGCGCGTCGAGCACCAGCGCACCTCCTGCGACCTTAAATTTGCTGGTCTCCGATACGCCGTCGAGCAAGATCACCGTGCTTTCGTTTCAAATCCAAATTACCGCGGCCGTGCTACAGCCCGGCAATGTCTCCATCCTGCCGAAACCCGTGACCGTGGACCTCGCGCAGTTGGTTGCCGATACCGGCTTTCTCGCCTCGAGCGTGGTCGACTCCGCGACCTATACGAGCCTTGATCTGTCTTACGCGAATCCCAAAGTCACGCTGTTGAACAACACCGGCGCGGCGATCTCGGCGCACGGGCAGAGCTGCGCGGCTGGCGCGACCTGCACTTACACCCCGCCGCTCAACAACGCAACGCTCAGCATTTCGAACGGTGTATTCCCCTTGACGCTGACCGCGAGTTCCTCGACCGGCATCAACATGGACTTGAGCATTCCGGACCTGTTGCAAAGCGATCTATCCATTAGCTTCGCCAACGGCACCTCGGTCAATCTGTCGCTGCTCGGCAGCGGCCCGGTAAGAATCGACGATGTGCTCGGCACCGTGACCTCCGTGAACGGCACGCAGGTGAATCTCACCACGGCCTTCGGCGATTCCTTGGTGCTCGCGGAAAATAGCGCGTCAACCTACCAGTTTCCGACCTCCGTGTGCCCCACCGCCGCTGCCTCCTGCATCACGAGCGGCCAGGTGGTTGCGCTCGACGCCTCATTGAACGGCGACGGCACGTTGCTGATCGACTCGATGAGCTATCTCGGCAATTCCGGTGCATCGCTGATTCGGGCGCTGGTCTTGTCGGGCGCCTCGGGCAGCACGCCGTCAGCGCAATTGCTGTTACTGCACGGCTTCAACGTCTCCTCGTTAAGCCCCGGTGAAGTGGCGACCGTGACCTTTGGCGCCGATGCCGCTTATTCGGTGGCGACCGCGGCATCTCCGACCATCCCAAACGCATCTTTTGCCAGCGCCGCGGACCTGCTGCCCGGCCAGGAACTGATTGTCGGCGTGGGTTCAGATCTGGTCGCGAGCAGCACCCCGAGCTTCACCACGACCGCGGTATACCTGCAATCCTCGCAAGTGATCGGCGATATCGCTTTGGTGGAAACGACCAACTCGGCTCTGATGATCGACACGCTCACCGGACTTTTTACCGCGTCGGGTCTACACATCCAGGCCATCGACGTTAAGGCCGACACGGACACGACGCTGGTCGGATTTGGTGCGCTCTCCGCCCTCAACCCTGGCGAGCTCATCGTTGCGAAAGGTCCGCTGCTCAATGTCCCGGGGAGAGCGCCAGCGATCGCGGCAGTGCAGATCCGCGCCCTACCCTAAGCAGTGAAATGCCGCAATTACCGATTGATCAATCGTGGCTGAGTGGGGTTGCGGCCGAAGTCGATGTGGTCGACTTGTCGCGCATCGCCCGCGGCCGGATTGCTGAACCCTGGCCGGTAGACACCGCCCTAGCTTGGTGAGTCCTTTGGATCCGAGCGGCGCGGTCGCCTGCCGCGCGTTTCACTTTGACTGGCCGATTCCTTCGGCGCCGGCAGTTCCACGACCTTGCGCAAATGCACATAGCTCGCGGTTTTGTGAGGAATCGCCATGGCCTCGACGAATAGCTGTTGGAAGCGCGGCTCGATGGCGGTCTCGACTTTTTCGATGCGCCTGACCAGGGTCTCGATGACATCGCGCGAAGTCGAGTCGAGCAGCGCAATGCGTGCACCGGTGCCCGCGGCGTTACCGGCCGAGCGAACTTGCGCGAGATCGCAATCGGGAACCATGCCGAGGACGATGGCATACTTGACGTCGATGTGGCTGCCGAACGCGCCGGCCAGGCGGATGCGATCGACGTGATCGATGCCGAGCCGTTCCATCAGCAACGCAATGCCGGCATACAGCGCCGCCTTTGCCAGCTGAATGGCGCGCACGTCGTTCTGCGTGATCTTCATGTCAACGGCGCCTTGCTGCAGCACATAGGCGAAAGTCCTGCCGTTCGCGACGATACGCGGCGAGCGCGCCGCCAATCGGCCATCGAGGACTCCATCTTGATTGATGATGCCGGCAAGATACATCTCGGCGATGACCTCGATGATCCCAGACCCGCATACGCCGGTGACGCCAGTAGTGGCCGTGACCTCGGCAAATCCGGGCTCGTCCGACCAAAGATCAGAACCGATGACTTTGAACTTGGGTTCGAGCGTGTTGCGATCGATGCGCACTCGTTCGATGGCGCCCGGCGCCGCGCGCTGGCCGCAGCTGATCTGGGCGCCCTCGAAGGCGGGACCTGTCGGACTCGAACAGGCCACCAGCCGCGTGTTATTGCCGAGCACGATCTCGGCGTTGGTACCGACGTCCACCAGCAGGGTCATGTCGGCGGAAAGGTCGGGACGTTCGGCGAGCACCATCCCCGCCGCGTCGGCACCGACATGCCCGGCGATGCACGGCAGCACGTAGACACGTGCATTGCGATGCAACGTGAAGTCGATGACATTCGCACGCAACGTGAGCGATTGATCGGTGGCGAGTGCAAACGGTGCACCGCCGAGTTCCACCGGATCGATGCCGAGCAGGAGGTGATGCATGATGGGGTTGCCGACGAGCGTAGCCTCAAGAATATCCTCGTGCGAGATTCCCGCCTGCCGCGCCACTTCCACCGCCAAACCGCACAGCGCTTCGCGCACCGCAGCGGTCATCAACACCGCGCCGCCCGGATTCATCATCGAATAGGAGACCCGGCTCATGAGATCCTCGCCGAAGCGGATCTGCGGATTCATGACGCCCGCCGAGGCCACCACCTCGCCGCTGGTCAAATCGCATAGATGCGCGGCGATGGTCGTCGAGCCCACGTCCACCGCGAGGCCATAGGCAAGTTCGCGCAGCCCAGCCCAGATGCCGATGATCTGCTTCTGCGCGTGTATTGCCACGGTGACCTGCCATGCGCCGGCGCGCAGCGTCGGCTGCAGGCTCTGCAGCACCGACAGGTCGCAGGTGAGGTTCGTGAGGTCCCATTCCCTTTGCAGCGCATCGAACAGACGCCTCAGGTCGCCCGAAGGCTCATGCATGTCCGGCTGATTCACTTGCACGTAGTGCAGGCGCACCACGGGATTGAGTTCAATCGCGTGCGCGTCCGCTTCCTTACGCACCACTTGCCGATGAACCTGGCTGCTCTCGGGCACGTCGATGACGACGTCCGCCTCGACCCGCGCCGAGCACGACAGACGCCGCCCCGGTGCCAGCGGTGCGCGACGCGCGAAGCGCATCTCCGGCTCGCTGAACGGCGATAGGCTCGCGCTCGAGGAGGACACACCATGCTTGGCGAATTCGCCCTCCGCCACCAGCACTTGGCAGCGTCCGCACAGAGCGCGGCCGCCGCATACGGAGTCGATATCGACGCCGAGACTGCGCGCCGCTTGCAGCAGCGGCGTGCCGACAGGAAAATTGCCGCGCTTTCCTGAGGGCGTGAAAACGACGAGCGGGTCCCGCATGGACACGAGAATTCTCGTCTAGGCCGGCCGGCGGCGATGTCCGCCTTCACGGCGGCCGCGCGGCGCAGCGCCGGCTGCGCCGGGTGTTGCGGTTGCGCCGGTGGCGGGCGGTGCCGAGTCGCGAAAGCGCCGGATCCAGCGTGCGCAATCCGGATCGTGGCCCAACATCACGTCCGCGCCCATGCACGCCTTGATCACTTCCACATGCAGAGGATTGGTGATCGCGGAGGTCATGCCGGCGCCCATGGCCATGGTTAGAAAAGCGCTATTGATGCCGTCGCGGTTCGGCAATCCGAAGCTGATGTTCGACGCGCCACAAGAAGTATTCACTTTGAGTTCGGTACGCAGGCGGTGCACCAGGCGCATGACCTGAACGCCGGCCTGATTGATGGCGCCGATGGGCATGACCAACGGGTCGACCACCACGTCGCATGCCGGAATACCATAGTCCATCGCGCGCTCGACGATTTTCTTGGCGACCGCGTAGCGCACATCCGGGTCCTCCGAGATTCCCGTCTCGTCGTTGGATATTGCGATTACAGCCGCGCCGTACTTTTTTACCAGCGGCAGCACGACCTCGAGCCGCTCGTCCTCGCCGGTCACCGAATTGACCAACGCCTTGCCCTTGTAGACCGCGAGTCCGGCCTCGAGCGCCGCGACGATGGAGGAATCGATCGACAGCGGCACATCGGTGATCGACTGCACCAGCTGGATGGCGCGCGCGAGGATCGCCGGCTCATCGGCCAAGGGAATGCCGGCATTGACGTCCAGCATGTGAGCGCCGGCGTCGACCTGCGCGCGAGCGTCCGCCTCGACGCGGGTGAAATCGCCCGCCGCCATCTCGGCGGCGAGAATCTTGCGCCCCGTGGGGTTGATGCGCTCGCCGATGATGACGAACGGTCGATCGAAGCCGATCACGACTTCTTTGGTGGCGGAGCTGACGATAGTGTCGGTCATGACGCGGTCCTGTGCGAGAGTTGTTGGGCGTCGCGCTGCGGATACCAAGGAGCGCGACCGTGCAGAATGGCGGATTTTTCGACGATTTCGGGCACCGATTCTTCCTGGCGGTAGGCCATGATGTGCACGCCGCTGATGCCGCGGATCTCGCGCATTGCCTGGATCAATTCGATGCAGATATTGCGGCCCTCGCGCGCCTGGTCCTGCGCGCCTGCAAGGCGCGCAATCAGTGCATCCGGAACGTGCATGCCGGGCACGTTCTTGCGCATCCATTCCGCCGTTTTCGCGGAACGCAGCGGGCCGACACCGATCAGAATAAACACTTTGCCGATGAGGCCGAGCGCCTCGACTTGGTCCATGAAAGTTCGCAGCAGCGGCAAATCGTAGCAGTATTGGGTCTGGATAAACTGCGCGCCGGCGGCCACTTTCTTTGCCAACCGCTGCGGCCGCCAGGCAAATGGCAAGCCGGAAGGGTTCTCGGCGGCGCCGAGAAACACGCGCGGCGCGAACGTGATCTTGCGCCCGCTCTGGAAGTGGTGCTCATCGCGCAGCGTGCGTGCGATATCGAGCAACGATACGCAGTCAAGATCGAACACCGGCTTCGCTTGCGGATGATCGCCGGCCTGCACGCCATCGCCCGTCAAACACAGAATATTGCAAACGCCCATCGCCGCGCCGCCGAGAATGTCGCCCTGAATTGCGATCCGATTTTTGTCGCGACAGGAGATCTGCATGATGGGCGCATAGCCGACGCGCGTCAGCAACGCGCACACGGCGAGACTCGACATGTGGCAATTCGCGCCGCTGCCGTCGGTGGCGTTGATCGCATCGACATAGCCGTCGAACACTCGTGCACGCTTGTACACATCCTCGGGATCCGCCGAATCCGGCGGCGCAAGTTCGGTGGTCACCGCAAATCCGCCGGCGCGCAATACCCGTTCGAAGCGGCCGGGGGACGTGTGACCGGGCAGAATCGGCAGCGGATAACCGGGAACCGGTTCGTCCTCGAATCTCATGACGCGGCCTTGGGCTCGGGCGGCACGCTCTTCTCGCGCACCACCCGCAGCCACGAGGAGCGGCCTTGGCAGCGCTGATCCACCGCGAATTGCACCTTCTGCATGGATTCGACGCCGCTTGGGATGCGTTCGCTGCCGCGGTAGGCTTCGACCCACACGCAGCGCATGTCGGGCTTGACCTCGCAGTTGCCGTTGGCGCGCACCCCGCCGCAGGGACCATTGCGCAACGACTTTGGGCAGTTCATCGGGCACGACATGCCGGTTGAGCTGAGTACGCATTGACCGCACATGCGGCAATCGAACAGCAGCCCCTTGACTGCCTTCTCCACCGCTGCGGTCGGGCGTTCGAGACGCTCGTATCCAATCGCAGCAAACACGCGATGCAGCCGCACCAGCAGCGTTTCGAAGTTGCGATAAAAGGCGTTGAGGCCGCGCGCGTGGCGCACCGACCACAGCCTGACGGCGTACATCAGGCGGACTCGGAAGCCGGCGCGGCTCCAGAATCTGGCGCAACGCGATTCGCGTCCACGCCCTTGGCACGAATCAGCCGTTCGAGATCCGCGTCGCTGAACGCTGCCTCGAGACGCGCCGCCTCTGCAGCCGCTTCGGCCTTGAGGTCATCGCCGCAGGGCCGAGGGGGGCTACGCGCCCAATCGGCGAGATACGCATCGGAACTGCCCTTGCCGGCGCGCATGGCGGCGCGGTCCACGGCTTCCTGGAAGCGATGCGACAGCTGCACCTTGGCGGTTTCGCGACCCTGTTTGACGATGACTTGCGCGGGAATATCGCGCCATGAAATCACGATCAACGATGCCATGTCACCACCTGTTCGCGGCCTTTGCCGCCGCGCTCGACCGCCGCGGACAGTGCCGTGCCGAGCGCACCGTAACCGGTTTGCCGATATTCGAATTGCAATCCCATACGCGTCGCGATCGCTTGCGCGGCTTCGCGCGATTGCATTCCCGGCGCCTGCGCCAAGTAAACGAGCTTGCGGTAATTGCCGAAGTAGATCGAAAAAAGTTCCGGATGCCGATCGAGACCGAGGCCGCGAATCACCAGACGCTCGAAATGACGCAACAGGAAATCCGTGAGATAGAAGGTCCCAAGCTCGGCCTCCGCGAGCGCCGCGAACACGGGCGCGGTGGCGAAGAACTCGTAGCAATGCGCGCCGGGAATGCGTTCGACCCCCTCCTCGAGCAGTACCTTATCGAGCTCACCGCCGGTGCCGCAATCGCCATACGCCACAAACATGCTGCGGTAGCGAGCGCGCGACGCGCGAATCAGATCGCGCACGGCCGCTGGAATCTTCTCCGGACGATTATGCAGATCGGCCGGCAAACATCGCACGTCGAGTTCCGTCCAGCCATTGGCGCGCCGCAGCTCGGTGATCTCGTGAGCGAGGGCGCCGCAGGCGATGATCAGCATGGGTGCCATCGCGCGCGCCGCGCTAATGAGCCGCCGCGCCCGCTCGGCGCGCGGCGATCAGCCCTTTGGCGGTCTCCACGGCAATCGCAGCGTCACGGCAGTAGGCATCTGCCCCGACCGCCTTGCCAAATTCTTCGTTCAGGGGCGCGCCGCCGACCAGCACGATGTAGTCGTTGCGAATGCCGCGCTCCTTCAAGGTGTCGATCACCACCTTCATGTAGGGCATCGTCGTCGTCAACAGGGCGGACATCCCTAAGATATCGGGCTTATGCTTGTCGAGCGCCTCTAAATACTTCTCGACCGGATTGTTGATGCCGAGGTCGATGACTTCGAACCCGGCGCCCTCGAGCATCATCGAGACCAAATTCTTGCCGATGTCGTGAATGTCGCCTTTGACCGTGCCGATGACGATTTTGCCGATCGGTTCGACTCCGGTTTCGGCGAGCAACGGCCGCAGGATCTCCATGCCGCCCTTCATGGAGTTCGCGGCGAGCAACACCTCGGGTACGAACAAGATGCCGTCGCGAAAGTCGATGCCGACGATGCGCATGCCCTCAACCAAAGCATCGTTCAAGACCTTTTCGGCCGACCAACCGCGCGACAGGAAAAGGCGCGTCGCCTCTTCGACTTCGATCTTCAACCCGTTGTAGAGGTCGTCGTGGACTTGCTCGGTGAGTTCCTCGTCGTTGAGCGAGGCGAGGTCGAATTCACCCTCAATCGCGTCTGCCATCTACTTCTCCAGCCTTAATTTTACGAACCGCAACCGTACCTTACACGATACTTGTAGAATTCCATGTTAAGGCGCATCGCTCCGGCAAAGTTATATCATTACGACGGCCGCCTACCCAAATGCGACATCCTCATGTCACCGGCGGCGCCCCGCCTTCGGCCTTGCGCCGCTCCACATAGGCGTCCAGGGCTTCGACGACCGCCGGGTCGCGCGCCGGTGCAACATAACGCTTGAGCTCTTCTCGCCATAAACCGGCGGCGCGCTCCGTCGCCGTCTTCGCCCCGTCTTCCGCCCAGCTGCCGGCGTTGCGCCAATCGGACACCAAGGGTGCATAAAAGGCGCTTCGATAACGCTCCATCGTGTGAGCGCAGCCGAAAAAGTGACCGCCCGCGCCGACCTCGGCGACGGCGTCGAGCGCCAAGTCGGACGGCGCCGCGCCCACCGGCTGAAATACTTCCGCGAACATCTGCAACATTTCGATGTCGAGAATGAATTTCTCATACGACGTGGTCAGGCCGCTCTCCAGCCATCCGGCCGCATGCAACACAAAATTACAGCCGCCGAATAACGCGCCCCACAGGCTCATCTGCGACTCATAGGCGGCCTGCGCATCGGGAATGTTCGACGCGGTAGCGTTCGAGGAGCGCCACGGAAAACCGAGAAAGCGCGCCATCTGCCCTGCGCCGAACGCCGCCTTCACGTATTCCGGCGTGCCGAACGCGGGCGACCCGGATTTCATGTCGACGTTGGAAGTAAAGCTGCCGTAGACAACGGGTGCACCCGGTTTGACGATCTGCGAAAGTGTCAGACCCGCCAAAAACTCCGCATGCGCCAAGGTAAGCGCACCCGCGATCGTGACCGGGGCCATCGCGCCGGCCAGCGTAAACGGCGTGATGATGAGCACTTGCCCGGCTAGCGCGAAATCGATAATGCCATCCGCCATTGGGATATCGAGCTGCAGCGGCGAGTTCGTGTTGATGATGGTGTACGTGTAAGGTCGTGAGCGGAATTCGTCGGGCGAGATGCCGTGCGCGAGACGGATCAGCTCGAAATTGTCGGCGACCTGGCCGTGGCCGCGCGAAAAGATGAACGGGATTTTGTCGGTCAGCAGGAGCTGCGCGCGCGTCACTTCGAGATGCCGCACCTGGACCGGAATGTCCTGCGGCTCGGTGGCGCCGCCCAAAATGTGGATGACCTCAAAGCTCTGACACAGCTTCATCAGATTGCAGAAATCCTCGAACGTCCCGGCGCGGCGCCCGCCGGCGGTATCCATGATATTCGGCGGCCCCGAGGTCACCGCGAATGCCACGCTTTGATTGGACAACGGCATGTGGCGTTCTGGGTCGACCGCATGCAGCGTGATATCCCGGGGGGCGCTTGCCAACGAGGTGTTCACGAGTTCCCGAGGCATTCGCACCATCAGGGTCGCTTCATCCACCTCGGCACCGGCGGTTTTATAGCGGGTGCGCGCATCGGCGGACAACACTTTCATCCCCTGGGTTTCGAGCATCTTAAGCGCGGCGTCGTGCAGCGCCGCCACCTGATCATCGGAGAACACCTTCATCGGCGTGAAAGGATTGCGTAAGTGCCGATAGGGTCGCGTGCGGTCGAACACGGCATGGCTGACGTCGGCACTCGACGGTCGACGTCGATTGCGTCGGCCAACCGTCTCATCGGGTTGTTTCATGCACTGCTCGCGATAGGGGATTCGGCAATGATTATAAAGCCAATGCCCTATCGCCAACGTCGCGGTGCGCAGTTTCGGTATGCCATTATCCGATACTGCGCCGCGGCCGATGCCTTTATCCGATATGCGCCGCGGCGGATGTGCTCGCGAGCGGCCGTCCCGTCGCGGTGGAGCGTGCCACCGCTTCAGCGAGATAATCGCTGCCGGGCCCTACCTCCGCGAGCGTCTCGCTGACACGGGTCTCGACATGCGGATCGGCGGCGCCGGCGCGGCGCGCGGCGGCAAGCGCCAGTTCACGCGAGATGCGCCGCGCGTGATCGAGCGCGGGCTCCGGCTCCGAGTAGTCCTTGATCCCCGCCGGGTCGTGCACCCGAAAGACGTTGAAACTCGGTTGATTCACCAAAATTTCCACCGTCTGCGACACGACGCCGGCAACCGCGCCAACCGCGTTACACACCTCGGCGTGCGCGGGGATAGACAAGGTCGCGCCAAGCCGGCGTGCGACCTCCGGGTAATACGCGCCGACCGGAGCGCCGATGGCGATCAGCGGGCGCGCCAGACCGAGCGATGCCTGCACCAGCTTGGAAAAACGCTGTCCGGCAACGGTCTCTTCGATCAAGCGCTCGCCGAGTTCACCCCAACCGCGGCCTCGCGCCTGCACGCCCGGGTCGTGCGCCAACGCAGCGGCAAGCAGCACGCGCCCGGTCTCGCGCACCACGTGCTCGTAAGTCCGCTCGGCCATCGCCTGGGGCGACACGGCGGCACGCAAGGCACGCGCATTGCGCTCTTCGGTCGCAAGGATTCGCGCACCCTGTTCGGCGGCTTCGCGGCACCACCCCTGTTGGCGATCGAGGATGTGCATGGCATCGCTCGGCGTAAACGCCGCGAGCGTCGCGAGGCCCGCGTCCGCGAGGCGTCGCAGCGCCTCGAGGCCTGCGCTGCTGCGAATGATTTCGGACATGGGCCGCGGTTGCAAATCGAGTGCATCCCATACGCGCCGCTCGATCGATGATAAATGTTGCGGCGGTTGCCGATCGGGATTGCGCAGCGCGAATTGCGCCGGATGCACGGGCAGCCGCTCGAGCTGCGCCAGCGCGGCGAGCTGCCCGAGTGCGGCGGGAAACTTTTGCGCCAGCAAGCTGAGCGGCATGGCCTTTCGCGGACCGACGCACAAGCGATGTTGGCGGTCGAAAAAGACTTCACTGTCGCCTCCGAGTCCACTGGTACGTACATCCACCGCCTCGACCATGGTGCGCCAGGCCCCGACCAGCGCGCCTTCGCCGCTGATGATGGGCCGCCCGCCAGCGACGATGGCGATATCGGTGGTGGTGCCGCCCATGTCGGCGACTACGAAATCCTCAAGGCCGGTCAGAAATCCTGCACCGACGACACTCGCCGCGGGACCGGACAGAATGGTCTCGACCGGATACTCGAGCGCGATCTCGGCCTTCATCAGCGAGCCGTCGCCTTTGACGATCATGAGCGGCGCGCCGATCGACTCTTGCGCCAGCACCCCCGCCAGTGCTTCGATCAAGTGGCGAATTTGCGGCGTCAGGCGCGCGTTCAGGGCAGCGGTGAGCGCGCGCCGCGGTGCGTCCAGTTTCGAGCTCAATTCGTGCGCGCAGGTCACCGGCTTCGGTGACAGCGAGCGAATTATTTTGCGGGCGCGGTGTTCGTGTGCCGGATTGCGCACCGAGAAATGAGCGGCGACGGCAAACGCCTCGACTCGCGCCTCGTGGTCGGCGACCGCGCGCGCCACGGCGGCTTCGTCCAGCGGTTGGGATTCTTCGCCGGTCGCCATGTGGCCGCCGTGGATGCGCACCACCAGGCCGCCGCCGCCCGGGCGCTCGAGCTCCGAGCGCTCGACCATCGCATCGTCAAATCCGATCAGCAGGCTGCAAACCGGACTGAAGCGGTTTTCAACCACGGCGTTGGTCGCGAGTGTGGTCGAAACAGAGACCAGGCTGATGTCGGCGCGGCTTGCGCCGTCAGGCAAGGCAGCCAAAACCGCCGCGATCGCCTGGCCGATACCGAGCGCCAGGTTCCACGGCGTCGTCAACGCCTTGGCGCTCACGATCACCTGCCGGCCCTCGGCGAGCAGCACGGCGTCGGTAAAGGTTCCTCCCGTATCGAGGCCCAGCCAAAGTTCCTGATTCAAAATTCGCTCCAAGCCCGGCCTTTCCTTGTACGGCGCAGATGGTTAAGCTCACGCTTCAGGCGTCACAGGGAGAAACATATGCAGCGAGCAGTGCGCAAGTATCTCACGGCCCTCGAAGCGAACGACGTCGACAAAGCCGCCGCCTTATTCACTCCCGATGGCTGGGTGCAGTCACCCTTTCTCGGTCGACTCCCGGTGCGCACCTATATGGCGAAAGTCGCGGCGGCCTCGAAGTCATCCGCGCTCACCGTTCAAGACGTATTGGTGAGCGCCGAAGGACACATGCGGGCGGTTGCTTACTATTTGTACGACTGGCAATTGAAGGATGGTTCCAAAGTGGCGTTCGAGTGCGCGGATGTGTTCAATTTTGACCCGGACTCGGGACACATCGCCTCCGTGGTACTGGTGTACGACACGCACTTGGTCCGGCCCACCGTCGAGAACAAATACCCGTAAGGGAACCCTGTACCTAGGGGTTTTGTGCCCGCGCTCCCCGGTGACTGGTGGTGCGCCGAGCTCTGGCTCCGGCGGCGGCGCCAGCCTCCCGGCTGAGTTCGCCCCGCAGCTGCGCGGTGGCGCCGCTCGAGATGGCGCCAAGCCTCGATTCGATGGTCTTCAAGTCGGGCTTCGCTCTTGGCACATGCGCTTCGAGCGCTGCGCGCATGGCTCGCAAATGCGCCGGGGTCGTTCCGCAGCAACCGCCAATGATCCGCGCGCCGGAATCCAAAGCCAGGCGTACATACTCGGCCATCAATTCCGGTGTGCCGTCGAATTGGATCGCGCCATTGACGAATTGCGGAATGCCGCAGTTCGCCTTCGCGACTAAAACGGCCGAGGGATCCGAGGCGGTGGCGAGATTCACCAGACACGCCACCAGTTCCGAAGGTCCCGTGCCGCAATTGCCCCCGCAGGCGGCGAGGCCGTGCTTGCGATGCAATACCGCCAGTTCCGAGGGCGTGATGCCCATCATGGTGCGGCCATTGGTATCGAAGCTCAACGTGGCGATGACCGGCAGATCCGTGGTGCGTGCGCCAGCGACCGCCGCTTCGGTTTCCTCGACGGAGGACATGGTTTCTATCCAGATGAGATCCGCACCGCCGCGAGCGAGCGCGGCGGCTTGTTCGGCAAACGCTTCGCGCGCCGCTTGCAGACTCAACGGCCCGAGCGGCTCGAGAATCTCACCGGTGGGACCGATACTGCCGGCGACCAAGACCACGCGGCCGGCGCGATCGGCTTCGCTACGGGCAATTTGTGCCGCCTTCTCATTGAGTTCCGCAACGCGATCTTCTGCTTTGTGCAATTTCAAACGATGCCGAGTGCCGCCGAAACTGTTAGTCAAAATGATGTCTGCGCCGGCGTCGACGAAGGCCCGGTTCAGTTGTGCAATGCGCTCGGGATGCTCCGAGTTCCACAACTCCGGCGCATCGCCCGACTGCAGGCCGCGGTCGAACAAGTTACTCCCCGTTGCGCCATCCGCCAGCAGCCAAGGTCTTTGCTTCAATAAGGCAGTCAATCGATCAGTCATGTCTGTTCCTGGGAATTAAGCGCGTCACTTTAGCATGCCAGGACAGCCGCCTCCGGCGCGCCGCGGTGTTGCCCTGATACTAGAATATTTCGATAACC